>Ga0315330_10004098_pt1 | contig 9961 bp, 9 predicted proteins | sample M140m34915metaG_FD_203453 | JGI IMG/M metagenome (GOLD analysis project Ga0315330, IMG submission 203453) | Ammonia-oxidizing marine archaeal communities from Monterey Bay, California, United States - M1 40m 34915 | ecosystem: Environmental > Aquatic > Marine > Intertidal zone | place: USA... | reverse complement strand
AAAGACGATGGGATTACTATTGCTACTCACAGCGGTCGAGCCCGTACCATGCAGCAGCCAACCTCAGGCTGCGAAAAACGCCAAGAGCTGGTTACGTTGATTTTCTCCCAAACCTTGCAGCCGCCTACTCTCCGCTATGCCGACTTCTCGCATCAGCCTTCGAGCTTTGACTTTGCCAATCTTCGGCATCGATTCAAGAGCTGCAAGAGCTTTCATCTTCCCGACTAACTCGTCGTTGTCGGCAAGTTCCAGTAATTCATCAAACGACACCAACCCCATTTTAAGGCGATCTTTAGTTTCCGCCCTCACACGTCGCGCTGCTGCCGCCTTTTCCAGCGCAGCCTCGCGTTGTTGGGCAGAAAGAATGGGCGGTGTAGGCATCGTTGTGAAGTCTAACGGTGCCACGGCTGGCGCGAACCCTCTACCTAAATCGCGTCGGCTACCTCCGAGGCGATCCTGCTAGCCGCTTCTTCGGGTTCAGCAGAGGCAGTCACTGCTCTTCCGATAACCAGCAGGCCTGCCCCTTGTTCGATGGCGGCTCTAGGCGTCGCCGGGCGTCCTTGATCATTAGCTGCCACCCCTTCAGGCCGAATGCCGGGCACGACGCTAAGGAGCTCAGGAGCCACAGAACAAACCTCTTGTAGGTCACTTGCGGCACAAACAACACCTCCGCAATCAGCGTCAACTGCGTACCCAAGTCTTTCCTGCAGCAACGACTCTGGGGCCTCTAAATCAGAGGTCAAGACAGTCACAGCAAGCACCATCGGCGGAGTCAATCCGGCAGCTGATGCTCCTTCGTTCAGGCCATCGACGGCAGCTGCCAACATGTCAACCCCACCTGACGAATGAACGGTCACATAGGAAACTCCGAGGCTCCCCAAAACCTTGGCAGCTTTCCCGACTGTCGTCGGAATGTCGTGCAGTTTGAGGTCAAGAAAAACCTCATAGCCTTGATCCAGAAATGCCCCTACAGCTTCTGGCCCCGAGGCAGAGAACAGCTCTAGCCCAACTTTTGCGACCGAAAACCACGGCAGCATCTTGCGACCAAGACGGCCTGCTTCGACTAAGTCATCAACATCGAGCGCTAGGGCCAGACGGGAACGAGTGTCATTATCGACATCCCTAGGATTCATGGGCCACTCCGGTAATAGAACTCAAGGAACTTACTCCATGTTTTCTGCACCACTTTTGTAGATCGTGCAGGATCTGCTGAGAGGCTTTGGGGTTCGCAAAGTGCGCCGACCCCACCTGGATAGCGGATGCTCCCGCTGCCAGGAACTCGACCGCATCTTCGGCCTTAGCTATTCCCCCTACACCAAGAATGGGTACCGGACCCAATGACTGGTACACGTCATATACAGCTCTAACAGCGATAGGGCGGATACTGGGCCCCGAAACGCCACCTCCGCCATTGCCAAGAACAGGTCGAAGGGTTCGTGGGTCTATCACCATCCCGAACAATGTGTTCGTAAGGGTCAAGGCTTCGGCCCCGGCCTCGATAGCTGCCTTGGCTATGGAAACGATATCCGTAACGTTTGGGCTCAATTTGGCCCATGTGGGGAAACCAGAAATTAGTGAGGCGCTAATAACAGCCTGACAACTGTGGGCGTCGTGAGCAAACATGTCGCCCCGACTTTCCAAATTGGGACAACTCACATTCACTTCGACTGCCGTGATTCCTTCAACTCCCGCCAAGCGACTGGCAGCCTCTCTGTACTCGTCAACACTTCGCCCCCAGATGCTGACCACCACTCGAGCCCCATGGCTCAATAAGGCAGGTAGGTCTTCTTTGATCCAACTGTCAATACCTGGGTTCTGGAGACCTACTGAGTTGATCATTCCAGATGAAGTCCCGTGAACTCTAGGTGAAGGGTTGCCTGCCCACGGTTGAGCCGACAGGGACTTAACGACCACGGCCCCTAGCTCTCCTAAGTCGCAATATGCAGCGAGTTCCGTGCCATGACCTACTGTCCCAGAAGCGGTCATCACAGGGTTAGGAAAGGTTATCGAGCCAACCTTTACCGATAGTGCCTGGCCTGTCATTCGACCGAGCTTTCGAAGCCCAGAAATTCTTGCAATGGTCGCACGGTCAGCGGGTTGGACATCCATTCTTCTAACCCAACAGCTGCCGCTCGCGCCGCGGCGACAGTGGTCAAGCAGGGCACTTTATGGGCGGTTGAAGCAAAACGAATTCGATGACCATCGCTTCGAGGGCCTCGGCCACGCGGTGTGTTAACCACGAGTTTTACCTGGCCTGCCCCAATTAGCTCAACTGCATCTACGCCGGCACTAATCTCGCGCCCTTCTTCGCTTAGCTTCGCTACCACCGTTTCCACTTGAACTCCGTTGCTACTCAAGAACTCGGCGGTTCCTGAAGTAGCAGCCAACGCAAACCCAAGAGCGACGAACCTCTTAGCGGCTTCAAGGCCCTGCTCCTTATCTCGATCTGCCAGCGAGAAAAAAATTGTTCCTCCGATCGGGAGTCCTTCACCCGCAGCAATTTGGCTCTTAGCGAATGCCAACCCGAATGTCTTGTCGATGCCCATTACTTCACCGGTAGACCGCATCTCGGGTCCAAGTACTGTGTCGACATCAGGGAACCGTTGGAATGGCAAGACTGCTTCTTTTACTGCAACATGACCTTCCCTGATCGGCTCTGGCAAAGCGCCCATTTCTCGCAATTCTTTTAGTGTTTCTCCCGCCATTACTCGGGCCGCGACCTTCGCCAACTGCACGCCCGTCGCCTTAGCGACGAAGGGAACGGTTCGAGATGCCCGGGGATTAGCCTCAATAACGAATACTTGGCCCTGCTTAACGGCGAACTGAACATTCAAAAGACCCACAACCTCGAGCCGTTCTGCGAGTTGTTTCGCATACTCGACTATGACTTCTTGGGTCTCTAGAGAGAGGTTGGGTGGCGGGATCGCACAGGCACTATCTCCCGAATGCACACCTGCTTCTTCTACATGTTCCAGAATTCCACCGAGAACAAATTCGCCCGTCTGGTCTCTGATGGAGTCCACATCAACTTCGATTGCATCTTCCAGGAACCTGTCGATGAGCACCGGGCGATCTGCCGACAGTCCACCTTCTCTGCCTAAGCCTTCGAAGGCCGCCAATTCTTTCATCGCTTCTTGAAGTTCTTGCAGGTCATACACAATTGTCATAGCCCTACCACCCAACACATAGCTGGGTCGCACCAAGGCAGGAAAACCGATTCGTTCACAGATTTGCGCAGCCTCCTCAAAGGTCACTGCAGTCCCGCCAGGTGGCTGTGGGATCTCCAGTTGTGCGCACAACGAGTTCCAGCGTTCACGGTCTTCGGCGAGATCAATGGAATCCGGAGCCGTCCCGCACACGAGTTCAGATGGCAACTCCGAGGCCAACTTGAGCGGTGTTTGGCCTCCGAGGGAAACGATAACCCCAACTGGATCTTCAGCATCAATAACGTTGAGAACATCTTCGAGCGTGAGCGGCTCGAAGTAAAGTCGATCTGAGGTGTCGTAGTCGGTGGAGACAGTTTCGGGGTTGCAGTTGACCATGATGGTTTCGTAGCCAGCTTCCTCCAACGCGAAGCTGGCGTGGACACAGCAATAATCGAATTCAATACCCTGACCTATTCGATTAGGTCCCGAGCCAAGAATCATCATCCGCGGTCGAACCCCTGGGCGAATCTCATCTTCGTCCTCGTAGGTGGAATAGTGATACGGCGTTATTGCGTCGAACTCAGCAGCACAGGTGTCGACAGTCTTGAAGGTCGTAACAACGCCAGCGCTCAACCTGCCTGCTCGCACGTCTCGCTCTTCTTCCTTCAAGAGATAAGCAAGTTGAGCATCGGAAAATCCGAGTTGTTTAGCGCGTCGCCACCCCATACGAGTTAACGAAGACAGAGTTACCTTCTCCAGATGAAGCCGTTCTTCAACAATCATGAGCATCTGGTCTAAGAACCAGTTGTCTATATCGCATGCGAGGTGAATCTGATCGACAGGAACCCCTCGCCTCATGAGTTCTCCTATTTGGAACAGTCTTTCGGGCGTCGGAATAGCTATAGCAGCAAGCAACTCTGCGTCATCTTGTTGCACATATTGGACTTCCCCCGGGTCAGCGTTAAGTCCCATCCGCCCTTGTTCAAGTGAGCGAATACCCTTTTGGAGACTCTCAGGAAAAGTCCTTCCTATCGACATCGCTTCGCCCACCGATTGCATCTGAGGGCCCAATACCCCTGATGCCCCGGGTAGCTTCTCAAATGCCCATCGCGGGATCTTGGTTACTACGTAATCGATCGTGGGCTCGAAACTCGCTGGCGTCTTTTGCGTAATGTCATTAGTAATCTCATCAAGGCGGTACCCGACCGCTAAACGTGCCGCGATCTTGGCAATGGGAAATCCTGTGGCCTTAGAAGCGAGAGCTGAGCTCCTACTCACGCGGGGGTTCATCTCAATAACAATTTGCTCACCTGTATCAGGGTGGACCGCAAATTGGACGTTTGATCCTCCTGTTTCGACTCCGACTCGTCGGATGCAGGCAAACGCAGCGTTTCGCATTTCTTGATACTCAACGTCGGAGAGTGTTTGTGCTGGAGCAACAGTGATGGAATCGCCTGTATGCACTCCCATCGCATCAACATTCTCAATTGAGCAGATCACTACACAGTTATCAGCGTGATCTCTCATTATCTCTAGTTCGTATTCTTTCCAGCCTTTGATTGATTTCTCGATCAAGATCTCCGAGATTGGGCTCGCATCCAGACCTAATGCTGCGACTCGCTCGAACTCTTCGGCGGTATGAGCAAAGGCCGTGCCTTTGCCACCCAGAATGTAGGCGGGCCGGATAATGACTGGGAGCCCAATTTCTTCAGCGACGCTCATAGCTTCATCCATCGTGTGAGCAATGCCAGATAGGGCACACTTCAACCCAATCTCTTCCATCGCTTGCCTGAAGAGGTCTCGGTCTTCCGCCGTGGCAATAGCATCGCCACTTGCGCCGATCATTTCCACGTCATATTGATCCAATACACCGGATTCAACGAGCTCCATAGCAAGATTTAATGCTGTTTGCCCTCCGAGAGTCGGCAAAATGGCGTCTGGCCTCTCGCGTTCGATGATGGCAGTAAGGACGTCCGCTTCAAGGGGTTCTATGTATGTGGCGTCCGCAAATTCCGGGTCCGTCATTATCGTTGCGGGGTTGGAGTTGGCGAGAATTATTCGGTAACCCTCTTCTTTCAAAACCCGACATGCTTGTGTACCTGAGTAGTCGAATTCGCAGGCTTGACCGATGACGATAGGCCCAGATCCAATTATCAAAATACTTTCGATGTCGTCTCGTCTCGGCATTAGCTCATGCTCCCGTGAAACGAAGCCATCAAATCAGCAAATTCTTGGAACAGGTAACGGGAATCATGTGGACCGGGACTGGCCTCAGGGTGATATTGAACGCTAAATGCTGGTATGTCATTGCAGCGAAGACCCTCAAGTACTCCGTCGTTGAGACAAACATGGGTTTCGGTTACGCCGGGGACAGAACCTGACTCAATAGCAAAGTTGTGGTTTTGGCTAGTGATTTCGATCCGGCCAGTGTCTAGATTCCGCACAGGTATGTTGCCCCCGTGATGACCAAATTTCATCTTGTAGGACTTTCCTCCCAGGGCCAAAGAAAGAATCTGATGGCCCAGACAAATTCCAAACACTGGCACCTTTCCCAGCAGGGCACTGAGCGCGGTGACAACTTGCCCTGCCATCATCGGGTCACCGGGTCCATTTGACAGAAAGACGCCATGGGGATCCAGCGCCAGGACTTCGTCGCTACTTGTTTGGGCTGGTACTACGAAAACAGTGGCTATCTCTGACAACTGATCCACTATCGATTTTTTTATGCCTAAGTCGTATGCAACAACCCTGAGCTCGCCCTGGCCCACTTCGTAGGTTCGTGGGGTCGTAACGGAACTAACCAGATCCACTCCTTCCGTACCGGGCTCCGACGAGGCAGCTTCAACAAGCAAATCGAGCGAGGCTGAACCAAACGCGGCGGGCATGGCTCCGTTTTCTCGGACATGTCGTGTCAATCGTCGAGTGTCTATGCCTGCAATACCAGGTATGCGTTCTGACCGGAGGTAACTCTCTAGGTCACCCTCGCTTCGCCAGTTGGATTGTCGCCTTGCCAGGTCGCGAACAACTATGCCTCTACAGAAGGGCCGTGTTGCTTCGACATCAGCGTTTGAAACGCCATAGTTGCCTATATGTGGGTAGGTGAAGTTGATTATTTGTCCCGCATATGAAGGATCTGTTATCACCTCTTGGTACCCGCTTAAGACAGTGTTGAAGACCACTTCACCTGACGTAATCTCAACTTCCTCACCGATCAGTTCTCCTTCGAACGTTGCGCCATCAGATAGCACTAACGCTCCTTCGCGAATTTGGGTCACCTACTCTCCCTGTCATCCATGATCTGTTTCTGGTTCACTTTCTTTTCCTTACCCACATCAGCCTCAATCGATCTCAAATCCCGAACCCAATAGTCGGAAAAGAACAGCCATTCTTACCGCTACTCCGTTGGTTACTTGTTGGTTGACCAACACACCCACTCGCTTGTCTAAGACTTCGCCAGCTATCTCAATTCCTCGATTTACAGGACCCGGGTGCACAATCACGACGTCATCCCTCATAGTGTTGGCTCTTGCTTCAGTTATTCCGTAGCGGGCGACGTAATCATCAACCGAACTAATCACAGATTCACCCATGCGCTCCGTCTGAATCCGCAGTAAGCCGACTACATCCAAACTCGGGAGAACTGAATCCAGGTCATCGGTAATTTCAACTGGCCAATTCTCGGTATCGGTCGGCTGAAGGTTATGCGGAGCCACCAGGGTTACTTCGGCTCCGAGACTGCGGTAAGCGATGAAATCGCTTCGGGCTACCCTGCTGTGTTTGATATCGCCGACAATGCCGACATGAATTCCTTCCAAGGAGGCCTCAGTACCAGCAGATCCGTGAAAGTGCTGACATAGAGTGTAAGCGTCCAGCAAACCTTGCGTCGGATGCGCGTTCAATCCGTCTCCTGCGTTGATCACTGAGATTGTTTCTCCTACTCCTTCAGCTATCTGGCCGGGAAGACCATCCGAACCATGTCGAATTACCAGAGCATCAACGCCCAAGGCCCGGATTGTTTCCACCGTGTCTTGAAGTGATTCCCCTTTAGAAAGAGAAGAAGTGTGGGTTGGAAAATCAATAACATCAGCGGATAGCCGTTTTGCGGCAAGGTCAAAAGACATCCGCGTGCGGGTGGAATCTTCAAAGAAAATCATCGCCACGGTCCGCCCGCGCAGTGCTGGAACCTTAGGAATTGGTCTTCCGCTAACTTCAACGAACCGATCCGTTAGGTGTAACAACTCCTGAATAGCGTCACGATCCATATCCGCAAGGTTGATCAGATGGTTAGTCATTTACGCATCTCCCCCAACAACACCCCTTCAGGATTCACGTCTACGACCTCATCTCGGCGGGTGGGCAGGTTTTTGCCCACGAAATCGGGACGAATCGGCAGCTCTCGGTGACCTCGATCAATTACTACGGCCAGTTGGACAGCGCGCGGGCGACCGAAATCTGTAAGCGCATCTAAGGCAGCTCTAATCGTTCGACCGGTAAACAAAACGTCGTCCACCAAGACAACTATCTTGCCGCCGAGATCAATTTGGATGTCAGTTTCCGCCTCGGGCATAACTGGTCTCAGCCCTATGTCATCGCGATATAAAGCAACGTCTAGCGTTCCGGTCGGTACGTCTACTCCATCAATTTCAAAGAGTAACCGAGACAGGAGTCGAGCTATCTCGACTCCACCTGTTTGGAGCGCAACCAACACAACGTCTTCGAGTCCCTGGTTGCGTTCAATAATTTCGTGACTGATTCTCGTAAGAGCTCGGTGAACCTGAGCCGCGTCCAAAACAGTAGTGCGGGCAATAAAAACGCCCCCATACGGGGGCGTCATACGGCGCTCGCGGTCGGCCACGATGTTTCCTCCTGTCCGTCTGAGCCTCACAGGACTCGCTTCACGGTCAGGGGTGCAGCCTAGTCCAAATGGAGTTCTTGTCAGCGACCAATTAAGAGTTAACTGAACTAACTGCCTATTTCGCGAGCCGCTGATCCGAGTATCCCATTTATGAATTTCCCGCTGTCTTCGGTAGCGCCAAACAGGTTGCCTAACTCAACTGCCTCGTTAATCACAACAGCAACAGGCAGATCACCTAAAAGCAGTTCGTAGATACCGATACGAAGAATCCATAAGTCCAGCATTCCCAAACGATCTAATGACCAACCCTCGTGAAGGTACGCGTCAATTTCCGCGTCAATTCGTTCAATGTCGCCAGAGACTCCTGTGACCAGATCTTCAACGAGTTGTGCAGGCGTAACTATTTGACCTTTTAAAACATTACCGATCGAGACTCCTCGAACTTCTGCTTCATACAGCAATTCAATGGCTCGCTCTCGTGCCTCTCGTTTCTGAGCTGAGGGACCTGGCGCAAAAGGGTCTTCAGTCACCCGTTAGCTCGTTCGATGTAATCACCGCTTCTGGTATCCACTTTGAGTCGTTCGTTCGTTTCTATAAATAAAGGGACTTGCACCACTAGGCCCGTTTCCATGGTCGCGGCTTTGCGGGCACCTGAAACTCGATCTCCTTGGATACCAGGTTCTGTTTCTGCGACCTTCAACACAACTGAAGCTGGTAAGTCGATGTCGATTATCTCCCCGCCGTACATCTGCAAGACCGCCCCTTCTCCTTCAACAAGATAATTCGGGGCTGCCCCAAGCTGAGGTCGTCCTACCTGCAGTTGTTCGTAAGTCTCGTTATCCATGAACACCAAATCGCCGCCGTCTGCATAGAGATACTGCATTTCCCGTTTATCGATGACTGCCCGTTCCATTTTTTCACCGGCTCGAAACGTCCGCTCGATAACGGCTCCGGTCCGAACATTGCGCAGCGTGGTCCTAACGAAGGCGCCACCTTTTCCAGGCTTCACATGTTGGAATTCCGTTATTTGGAATAGGCCGTCGTCTAAATCGACCGTCATACCATTTTTGAAGTCTGATGTAGATATGGACATAGGTTCCCTTGGGTTTTGGAGACGTCGATTATCAAATCGACTTAAACAATCGAATCTTTTGGCGCAGAGCTAAGTCGTCGAAATCCTGACGATGTAATCAACACTGTGTCTTCCACGCGCACACCTCCGACACCGGGAAGGTACACGCCTGGCTCCACAGTCACTACTTGATCTTCTTTCAGGATCTCTGAGCTCTTACTGTTGATCCAAGGAGCTTCATGAATTTCTAGCCCGACCCCGTGTCCTGTGCCGTGCACAAAATAATCTGCTAATCCCTTATCAGCGAGATAAGAACGGCACGCTTCATCAACCTCTGACGCTTTCACTCCAGGGCGAATGACTTCACACCCTCGTTGTTGAGCTTCGGTGACACTTCGGATGATGTCTTGAGAGGAGTCGTCAGCATCTCCAACCATGTAGGTCCTAGTCATGTCCGAGTGGTACCCATCTATTACCGCACCAAAATCGAGAACTACTAGATCGCCCGAGCTTATGACCCTCCTCGAGGGTCTAGCGTGAGGTGCTGCCGCATTTGGTCCACTGGCACAGATAGTTTCAAACGAAAGAGCTTCTGCGCCTCTATCGAGCATGGCTGCGTCGAGTGTCCGAGCGAACTCAATTTCGGTGGGTCCTTCAGCAAGTTGATCCAGGACCTGAGCTATTGCTTCATCCGCTATTGCCGCCGCTGTTTCTATTCGAGCTACTTCGCCTGGGTCTTTTTCTCGCCGTAGGCCCGCGATGAGGTCAGACGAAGGCTTCACTTCAGCGTCTATCTGTTGTTTCAGGGCTTCTACTGCTCCCCACGTGATGCGTTCTGACTCGAGAGTCAAAGTTTTCGAATTTGTGAGCTGGGCAGACAGAAAATGT
>Ga0315330_10004094_pt1 | contig 9968 bp, 6 predicted proteins | sample M140m34915metaG_FD_203453 | JGI IMG/M metagenome (GOLD analysis project Ga0315330, IMG submission 203453) | Ammonia-oxidizing marine archaeal communities from Monterey Bay, California, United States - M1 40m 34915 | ecosystem: Environmental > Aquatic > Marine > Intertidal zone | place: USA... | reverse complement strand
CATTAGCAGGTAAAAGAATGATTAGACTTACAGGTAAAGAACTTGTTGAACTACGTCAAAAAACTATTTCATTTATATTCCAAGATTCAAATTTGTTACCACATATGAACGCGTTGGATAACGTTGCCCAACCATTAAGACATCAAGGAATAACTCCTAGAGTTGCTAGAGCAAAAGCACAGAAATTATTGGATAGACTAGGAGTAGGCGAGCGATCTAGAGGACTGCCTGAGCAACTTTCAGGAGGAGAACAACAAAGAGTTGCAATTGCAAGAGCATTGATTACAGATCCTAAATTGATTCTTGCCGATGAGCCAACAGGCGCACTAGATCCAATAACTAGTAGAGAAGTTTTAAAATTATTTTCAGACCTTAACAAGGATTTCGGTGTCGCATTTTTATTGGTTACGCACAATAGAGAAGTAGCATCATTCTGCGATCGTTCTTTGGAGTTAAGAGAAGGAAGATTCATTGCTCAACATGGTAACGATGTAGATATTTCGGATCTTTCAGAGAGTAGGGAGTTAATTATTGATGATACTGGAACTGTAACTCTACCTCCTGATGTTTTACTAAAACTTGGAGGACCCGGACGCTTTGAGATTCCTGTTAATGAAAAAGATAAGATTCATTTAGAACGTATTGAAAATGAAAAGATTGAGATAAATATAAATAAAAAATTTATCCTTTCTCCAATTTGTCCTGCTTGTTTCCATAAATATTCTGAATCAGCAACACAATTATGTCCTGAATGTGGATCTAGTAGGCCAATGGTTGAAAGCAATAATTAAAGAATCACCTACTTCATCAATTTAACATGCTACCTTCATTCAATGTCCTAGGAGGTAAATTATTACAGTGCTCCATAGATCCCTTGACCGGATGGTTTAGAGATGGATGTTGTAATACTGATAGGAATGATAGATCATTACACACGGTTTGTTGCATCGTTACAGAAGATTTTCTGAAATTTGCCCTTTCAAAGGGTAATGACTTAATCACACCAGCTCCTCAATTTAATTTTCCAGGACTAAAAGATGGAGATCGCTGGTGTGTTTGTGCTCAGACTTGGCAAGACGCATACGATACAGGGCATGCCTGTCCTGTAGTACTTGAGGCCACACATGAGGAAACTTTACAGATTATTTCTTTAGAGAATTTAAAAGAATTTAAATTTTAATATCATTAGAAACAATCTCTTACTTCTCCACTATTCGTTCCATCAGGGCACACCGTGTAATACCATTTTGCTCCACTAAAATCTGTACCATCTACTATTGCACCCGTTAAATCTGAAAATTGTAAATCAACGCCTTTCAGACTAGCATCGGTCAGATCTGTAAAATTTAAATCTGCATAAGTCATATTTGAACCATCAAAAATTACTCCTCCAAAATCAGCATTTGATGCCTTTATTAGATGAAGATTACTGCTTTTGAAAATACTATCTCTAAAATTACTTTCCCTCATATCTGCATTCTCTAGATTAGCAGATTCAAAGTCAGACTCAAATGCTATAGTATTTGATAAATTTGCAGATATTAAAGAACTATAAAAGAAATTAGAATACTTCATCTCTGAAAATGCTATATTTGCAGAAAAAAAGTTTGCTCCCAAGAAAAAACCTTCATTCATATTTGCTTCAGATAAGTCAGCATAAGTAAAATCAACTATGCCAAAATCAGATCCTGATAAGTCAGATCCCGATGCATTTGCATTAGTCCAATTTGTTCCATCAAAATTAGTATTTGCTAAATTTAAATCACTCAGATCCAGATATCTAAAATCACCAGTTTCTAATGCTTCCAGAACTGCAGGATCTACTTTATCAGGAGGAGCTGTACATCCTGATAAAATTGATATAGCTACGACAATAGTCATCACTGACCTGCCTAATTCCATATTTCTTCGTCCTGCCATCTGTGCATTAAATATGTTCATAGAAAGAATATTAATGAGGACATACTACCTAAATCATGAATTATGTCACTCATCTAGAATGTGCCTTTACTGGAGAGATTGCTGAAAAGGGAATCCCACATACTTTATCTTCAAACGGCAAACCTTTGTTGGTTAAATACGACTTGGAAAAAATCAAAAAAGAAATTAACAGAGAGGATATAGAAACTTCTTCTGAGCCAGGTTTTTGGAGATATTCGCCATTATTGCCAGTATCTAATCCTGAAAATCAAGTTTCTTTGGGTGAAGTTATAACTCCTTTAATTACCTTAAAAAGTAGTGTAGATCACCTGAAAGTACCCCATGGAAATGTAGTTTTTAAAGATGAATCACGTCTACCTACAGGGTCATTCAAGGCTAGAGGATTAGGTATGGCAGTTTCAATGGCAAAAGAATTTGGTTTCCAACATCTCGCTATACCTACCAATGGGAATGCAGGCTCAGCTTTAGCGGCATATGCTGCAAGAGCTGGTCTAAAATCCACAGTTTTGTGTCCAGATAACACACCTGTAATCAATACTTCAGAGACTTTAGCACAAGGTGCTGATACGTTTTTAGTTAATGGATTAATAGGAGATTGTGGTAAAATAATTAATGAAGGGAAGGAAGAAATTGGGTGGTTTGCCGTTTCAACTCTCAAAGAACCATACCGTATTGAAGGTAAAAAAACCATGGGGCTTGAATTAGCCGAACAATTAGGATGGGATTTACCCGATGTAATATTCTACCCTACTGGAGGAGGAACAGGTTTAATTGGAATGTGGAAAGCATTCCATGAATTACTTGAATTAGGATGGATAGATTGTAAATTACCAAGAATGGTTGCAGTCCAATCTACCGGTTGTGCTCCAATCGTAAAAGCTTGGGATGAGGGTAAGAGACATGCAGACTTTTGGGAAAATGCAGAAACATTGGCAAGTGGGATTCGAGTTTCATCTGCCATTGGAGATTTTCTTATTCTGGACGCAATTAAAGAATCGGGTGGTTTTGCAATTGCAGTTACTGATGAGCACATCACTAAAGTTTGTGATGACATAGGACAAAAAGATGGTTTTTTACTTTCTCCAGAAGGGGCTGCAACTTTTGCAGCATACGAAATAGCTATTGAGAAAGGGCTAGTTGATAAAAATGACAAAACAATCCTTTTCAACACCGCAACTGGATTAAAATATCCTTTACCAGAAGTAACAAAAAAATTGATCAAAGAAGAAGCATTTGATGCATCTAAATTTAGATAATATCCCTTTAACAGATTTTTCTCTTATGTTCTGATATTGCATATTTACGTTCTATTTATATGAAGACTTTCATAACTAATTGATTACCGCATCAGAACGGTGTGGATTACTACACTAACTGAGGCTAAGTAAATGAAATATAAAAAAAATCAAATTTCAACCATCTTAATAATAATAATGATGTTATTTTCTGCGGGTTGTTTAGGCAATGATTCTGATGAAAAAGATGTAGAAGACTTTCAAGATGATGTCATAGTAATCGGATGCATGGATTCTTCAGCAATTAATTATGATGCTAATGCTACTAATTCCGATCCTGATAGTTGTGAATTTTCAGAGGACAACTCAATTAATTTACTCTCAATACCTCATACAGATGGCTGCGATAATACTAATCCAATACACTGTATGTTACCCTTTCCCTCTGATGCATTTTTAGTTGAAGATAATTCTACAGTAACAGGGAAAAGAATTTCATATTCTGCTAACACAATTCCTCGTTCTGGAACTGTTGGACAAATTCATATTCCAATAATCAATCAATTCGATGGAGCTAGCCCTAATACTCAGATAATGACTGCTTTTGATTCAGAACCTGATTTATCTGAGATGGCAGGTCAATATAATATCGAAAAGAGTCTAGAAGTAGGACATTCATCAATGATTATCAATCAAGAAACAGGTGAAATAGTTCCTCATTGGACTGAACTAGATGTTAGATCAGATGATAGTGAACCAACAATAATTCATCTAAGAACTATCAAGGCACTGGATCATGATACGTCCTATGTAGTTCTATTTAGTAATCTTCAAGATTTAGATGGTAATCCAATTGATGCACCGGTTGGTTTTGCGGCTCTAAGAGATAATGTAATCACTAATTCTCCTGATATCGAAGAAAGAAGATCTGATTTTAATTTATTATTTACATGGATTACAGAAAATACTGACAGATCACGTAACTCTTTACAAACTGCATGGGTTTTCAATACTGCATCTACAGAATCAATCATAGGACCATTACTTTCTATGAGAAATGATGCCTTAGATAGAATAGGCGAGAATGGAATAAATTGTACAGTAGAGACAAGTGAAGAAGTTATGGATGAGAGTGGAAATAGAAGTCATTGGATGATTACAGGAACTTATACAGCTCCTCAATATACTGAATCCTTTTTTCCTCCTACTTTAATTAGAAGAACCTCAGATACAGACCGAACTCCTGTTTTTGTTGAAAATAGAGAGATACCATTTTGGCTATTAATTCCTCAAACTGCCATTTCCAAGCCTGCAGATTTGACAATATGGGGACATGGCTTCCTTGGAACTGGCGATACTTCCGGATTATATGGTTGGGCTAATGAAAATAATGCAGCCATGCTGGGTACCAGCTTCTATGGCTGGTCAAGTGATGATACGATAAGTATAGAATATGCGGTATTAAATATGGAAAACTTCCAACATCAAGCAGAAAGACTAGAACAATCAATGATAAATCAAGTTGTTATGATAAAGTCATTTATGGGCATTTGTTCTGATTTACCTGAATTATATCACAATGGCACTTCTTTAGTTGATGTTTCTAATCCAGTATATACTGGCTACTCTAATGGTGCTATTAGAGGACCATCAATAATTGGACTTTCTCCAGATCTTAAGCGTGGAGTTTTGTGGGCCGGAGGGTCTTCTTTTTCACATATCATAGAAAGATGTACTCAATATGACCGCTTCCACTTCATATTTGCTAGTGATTATGGATATGCCAGCCAACTTGATAGAGCAGTTGCAATATCCATAATGCAATCTCTTTGGGATTCAGTAGAAGCAGATACTTTCCTCTCTCTCAGAGAAGAAGGATATCTCGATCAGGTTGAACCATATGAATTGATGACATTATTTTCTATTGCCGATTTACAAATATCAAATATTTCATCATCTAGAATGATGAGAACAGCCAATATACCTATTTTAAATTCTTCAACTATAACCCCATATGGAATCGATATAGTTAATGAGAACCACCAAGGTTCTGTAGGGGTATTCTTTGATGGAGGATATATTCATGCGCCCGATGGTAATGAATATGGTGTAGAACCACATCCAGCACATAATGCAATTGGAGGATTAAAAATTGCTCGTGATATGGCTTTTTCATTCCTTCAGATGAATGATATTTTGGATACTTGTAATGGGAATTGTACATTTTCACCTGATAACTTAAGTTGGAATTAGGAAAATATAGATTAAGAAAATTTAATTATGAATTTTTAAATTCTTGATTCTCCCCTTTTCTCTTTTCTTTGAGAAATTTTACCAATGATTCTATATTTTCAAATTCTATTGTCACCATACTAATACTATCACAATCCTGACAAATGAATCTTTTACCAGTCTCATAGCCCATGTAAGGCGCTATTCGAGGACTAAAGCAATTAGAGCAAACTTCAATTATTTCGTTCTCATTACCTCTATCATCAAAATTCATGTATATATTCCTAGTGTTTCGTCTATTTAATTAATTGTTATAATAATAAAATAATTTAAAAATACGTAGACAAGTCTAAAACAAACCTAGTAAAAGATAGTTTATGCAAGAATATCCCGATAAAACTATTTTGAATTCAGAAATGGATACTTCACTATATGGTTTCTATGCTTCCTTGGCAGCTGGAGGTTTTTTATTGGCATATGCTATTTATTACGTGACTGTAGTAAATGTATCTAGTGATTATGCATACCTAACTTTGGGAATTGTTACGGGAATGGTAGCTTTGTCATGTGCTATTCTTCATGAATGGTTTAGAAAAACTAAGGGCAAAGAGAGAGATGAAAATGCTATAGAGGAATATTCTTCTGCTACCGCAGTTTTAATGGGATCACTTTCTGCAATCTGGCTTTCAAGATTTTTAGTTTTTTATATGGGGAGGGAGAATAACTGGATTGTAGTCCAGAACGATCCAATATGGATGCCAGTTTGGCTTGCTTTGCTTCAGACTGTGTCTTTAATTTTAGTAATGGAATTCAGCATTGCAATGATTATTAGACATTCATTAGGTACGCTTCCACGAACTGTCGTTATATTGGCACCAGTAAGCCTAGCATTTAGTGCAATTTCAATTTGGTTGGATTATTCTAATAATAATCTCGATATCTTCCTCACTCTTTCTTTCATTTTGTTAATGGCAAGTTCGATTGTTGCATCTCTTCGCCTCAATCGTTCAATATTATACCTATTATCATGTGGATTAGCAGTAATTTTACCATTATTTTTAGGAATTAATGACATTGGACACATGAGTTTATTGGTGCCATTTGTAATAATAATAGGAATTACTGCTACAGATAGAAGCCTATCACAACAAATGATAGAAAGAGGCTCGGGAGTCGTAGTGGCTGGTATATTATTTGCACAAATTATTGCTGCGGGTAATGAAACTCCATATGTTTTTACAGAATTAATAGAAAGTTCCGAGCCATTTGGTTTAACATTCTGGTTATGGATGTCATTATTGATTGGTTGGTTTGCACCCACAGCAATGCTTCGAACTCCTGCGATGCCAATAGCATTACCTTTGTCTCTCATCCTTTTATCTTCTGAGGCAGCATTAATTGGATGGTTTGTAGGAATAATTGCCTTTATCTATTTAGAAACTAGAGAACAAGCAAGAGATTGGGTTGTAAGATCAACTTACGCTGCTACAGTTATTGCTTGGTGGATTACAATTGTAATTGGTTCAGAAAATGAAATGGATTTTTTTAGTATTGGTAATTATTCATTAGATGCAACTACTGGTTCTATGTTCATTCTTTTTCCAATAATTCTCGCAATGGGATTCTGGGGACAAAGCCGAGGAAGATTCGGTAATTATGTACCTTCTGTAGTGATATTGGTTGCTTCATTCAATCCCATAACACCTACAAATACAATATTTTTGTTATTAATATTTACTTCCGCAATGATTCAATTTTATCAATTTAGTAAATCAAGGGATAAAAATTTCCAATCTTTAATTGATAAAAATGCTTATGCAATTTTTCTACTTTTACCCATAATTATAGTTTCACTAAGAACTATACCTGAATTCGAAATTTACGACATAAGGCCCTTTTCATTGATTATTGCATTAATAATTTTGTCAATAATTAATATTTATAGAAAACCTTCCGAAAATCTAGTTTTAAGGCCAGAATTTGCTTCTGTAATGATATTATTATTCATTTTTATTACAGAAAGTATTTTACAAAATACTAATAATTCTGATAGAATTATATTATTAGTACTGTTAGGTGTAGCAGCATCTTCCACTTTACTCGCGGTTGAAGCGGGTGCATTGAGAAAGTCTACTCCACTTGAAAGATTATTTGGGATTGCATATTTGCTCCCTATTGCTGCAATATCCTCAATCACTATGCTATTAGAGGGTGCAAATATTCTTTCTCTAGTGTTGCATGACTTGTTGATATTATCAGCACCATTGATAGTCAATTTGAGACTTAAAAGAATATATGATCTTTCTCAAGGTGCTAGAAATTTTGGCACACTCACTTTACTAGCTCTTTTATTTATCGGGTTAACTGATATTTCTGGAGGATTGCTTGCTATACCAATTTTCTCCCTAGCAATCTACAGGGCAACTAAACATGTTTCTACTCCAATTCTTCTTTTGTCGCCCTTTTTTGCTATAACATATTCAACTATATTTGGAAATAATTATTCTGACAATTCAATACTTTGGTATACTCTAGGAAACATATCATATCTAGGCGAATTTTCGAATTTATTAATTTTTGATACTCCTCGTTGGGTTTCTTTGCTACTATTATCAATTCCTTTGATGGTTTTATTCAATATTTCTGAGGAAAAACAACGACCAGAAGGATCAAGATATGGTCCAGAGCAATTTTTTGGGCCTTTAATTGCTACATTATTGGGTCTTTCCTTTTTACTCCCTGATGAGAAATTGGCTCCAATATTTATTGTATCTTTACTCACTTATGGATCATGGAAGTATGGATTATTACATTGGTTTTGGATAACGCCTATTGCTACTTATTGGGCAATTCAAAATCTGTTAGAATTGATAGATTCACCTGTTCTTTATCCAGTAGATTCTGCAACTTTTATAGCAGGTATTATTGGTTTAACACAGTATTTGTTAATAAAAAATAGAATGCTGTATGCCAATGCAAAAGAGTCTTTTTCTTTTGATGAGTTGAGATACTTAGCCCCAACATCAAGAATAATGGCATACTTTTTCTTATTGATGTCTGAAGGCATTAGTGATTTCCTGCCATTCTTGACAAGTTTGCTAATTACCTTTGATACTTTCAAGAATAACCGACCTTGGCTCTTCCATTGTTCTATTTTACTTCAAACGTTTACACTGACCCTTGCATTAAATGAGGTAGATTTTGGATATATTTCATTATTGCCAGTCACGTATGGGTTGTACATGATATACTGTTCATGGGCCGAATATAATCCATTTCAAGAAACTAAATTTGGAGAAAATGATATGAAAGAAGAAAACGTAGAATTCCTCTACAACTTTGACTATCAATATAATCTAGGGTTAATTGGTTCTTTATTCACAATTTTATTTATTATTCCCTTTTCAGATATTCAACAAGCACCGAATTATTTGTTTGAAGTCGTGTTAATTCTAATATCTGCCCACCATATGATTTTAGGATTTAACAGAGATCAGGGTTGGAGGAGAATATTTGGATTAATTGGTCTACCTTCAGGAATAATATCTTTCGGTGCTCAATTTGAAGGATTAATCTTAGTTTTGGCATTATTCTTAGCGGCATTAACGTTAATTGGACAAGCTGTATTGTATTCTTCCAGAGGGGGCTTAGGAATAGGCAGTACTATAGAGGGAGAAGGGCCCATATTATCAAAGGTGGGCCTACCTTCTAAAATTGATAATAATACTCCGATTGATCCTCCATCAGAAACACATTCTACTAGTTCAGTTAATGATGACTCCAATACAGTAAAACAGGAAGTAAAGCAAGTATTAGAAGAGATTAAGCAACCAGCAGCCATCTCTGATTCATTATTTTATTCTGATAAATCTAATTTTAATATAAAACTAGACAAGATATTAATTGAAAAGATGGAAAGTAATATTGAAGATGCGTACAAGTCATTTGATCCTTCTTTGTGGTCTCCAATTTTGAGAATAAATTCCAACGGTCAGTTATTACTAGAATGGGAAAGAATTTAAAGAAAATACTTTTTATCTAACTTATTTGTATAATAGAAATTAAACGACCATTTATATCCAACTTTTATTATGTTGTTATTGAGTGGTGTTATGACAGATACGGATAAACTTTGGATGAGACTTGAAAAACAAATCAAATCTGATTTTTTCATGGCCAAAAGTGAGTAACTTTATAGTTAAAAATTTCTAATTCATTAATGGATAGTATAATCTCCTATTGGCTATTCGGCAGTAATATGAAGTACGTAGCTTCAATTATTGGGATAATGATGCTTTCCCTTCCTCTTTCAGGATGTCTTCAATCTTCCAATAATTCTTTTTTTGCTGAAGAACCTTCAAGAATAGAAGGTGAATTTGTTACAGATTCTAAGGGTATGCCTGTTGACTTTACACTCTATGAAAGCATCCTTGAAATGCCATTTGATTTCGTCTTTAGCAATGTAGGCGAAGATGGTCCAGAACCTAGTATTGGCATCACTTCTAGTGGATGCATCTTTTTTATTGCAATGGAGTTACCCATGAGGTCTTGTGATCATGG
>Ga0315330_10004093_pt1 | contig 9973 bp, 9 predicted proteins | sample M140m34915metaG_FD_203453 | JGI IMG/M metagenome (GOLD analysis project Ga0315330, IMG submission 203453) | Ammonia-oxidizing marine archaeal communities from Monterey Bay, California, United States - M1 40m 34915 | ecosystem: Environmental > Aquatic > Marine > Intertidal zone | place: USA... | reverse complement strand
ACCCCCTTTCTACCCCCTAGTGTGAACTTTACTTACGCGCTGAGCATTTTTTATTCTTACGAATAAAAAATTATTCTTTCCCTTGATGACAATTATATAATATTATTAAACTAATATTTATAAAGATAATAAAACGCAATCATATTTGCTACAGCACACCATAAAGACCCATATGCTCCTCCAGCAAAAATATGTATTGCTGGAAATAAAATAACGGTGATGCCTAACAACATTTTCCAATCTGGATAAAAAATAAAAATTGCGAATAATATAAATTCCCATAATTTAATCTCATTAGACCCCCAAACAGGAGATGCAAAATAATTATTACATAATGTTTTACTATATCCATTAAATCTATAGAATAAATACACACATCCCATAATAGTCATAATAGAAATAAAATCATTTTTATTATCATTCCTTATAAATACATTATGTAACGCTTGTAACGATAAAATCCCCGGTAAAATAAATGATGTAACTATATAATTTATTCTATTCTTTTTCATTTTAATATACCATAACACAGCATCAACTATTTGTATACTAGATAAAATCATTAAAAATATTATGTTACGTTGTTGATGTTTATCTAATTTTTTATTTAATAAATATAATGATATCCCCCATGTTACAATAAATGTTGATATACTTACCTCAAAACTAAAACACATATATATTTATTATATATTTAATCTTCACGATCATTCATCCATAAAAATATCCAAATGAAATAATTCATTCAATGCTGCCTCCAATACAACATTATAAGTATTTTTACATAAAGTCATAGTTAAACCATTCGTCATAGCCATTATCATTTGCGTTTTCAAATAATCCGAACTAAATGTTATTCCAAGTTCTTTATATTTATCTGTATTTATCAATTTCATTACATCTTTCATCGTCTCAAATAAAGCATTACAATCTACTGTAATCTTATTGTCTTTTGCCTTTTCTACCGCATCACCACAAATTTTTAATAAATTTTTATATTCCAATGGGTCTATTTTATCCACTATCCCTCTTGGTCGTATTATACTCGAACGAAATATTTTATCTATTGTGGCTTCCCCCGTTTCTGTTAAATAATTCGTTATCACATCAATCAATTCATTTTTATATTCATTCCCTATTTTCATTATTATTCCAAAATCTATAACACCAATTTTATATGGATACTTCTTATCATTATCATCTTTTACGAATATTATATTCCCACTATGTAAATCTCCGTGAACCACTCCATGAATTAATAATGTTGTTAATCCAAATTTTACTACTTGTTTCGCGTATGATTCATACTCCTCTAATCCTATTTTATCTATACGCTCCCCATCTATAAAATCCATCAATATTACATCTTTAAATTCTTCTGTTACTTCTTCATATACTTCAGGTATTTTTACATATTTTAAACGTTCACAATTTTTTCTCATTAACTTCGTATTCTTCATTTCTTTTATAAAATCTGTTTGATTTACTATCATTTCAGTATTTTCTCTTATTATTTTAGGTATATCAAAATCATAATTCGGAATAAATGAAAACAAATATATTACAAATAATAAATTATCTACAGCATCTTCTAAACGAATCGCTATATCTTTCCTCTTCATTTTTAATATTACATCCTTCCCATTTCTCACACCTTTATATATCAATGATATCATACCGGAACGTATTGGTAAATCATATCCTCCTTTAAATTTTATTTTATATTTTCTTTTAACTTGCTCTAATAGTTCTGGATTCATATCTTCACAAGTCCAAGGAACATGATCTGTGTATCTTATCATCTTATTATTTAATTCTTCGCTAATCATTTCTTTACTAAAAGACAATGCTTGAAATACTTTCACATACAATATATTCAAATGAGACAATCTTATTAATATACCCTCCATAAAGTTATCATAATTTTGAAAAAATATATAATTGAAAAATTCTATAAAAAATACCCACATTATCTTAAACAAAAATACTATATTTCGAAATCTCATTATCTATAATATTATATTATAGATAAATCTTTATATTATATACTCGTTTCCACAATTAAATTACTCACAAACCCTCTCACCCTATTTACTATTTTCTTTGTAATTTTAATACATATCTTTTCTAAAAAATCTGTTATTGGTATATTATCCCATTGTAAATTTATTCGCATTTTTAGTTCTAATTTATTTCCATCTGCACATATTATTTTACACTCAAGGTTAAATTTTGGACCCTTTATTATTTCATCCTCTATTTCAAATTCCATTTCTACTTCATCACTATTAGCATAAAAATATACTTCCTTATCTTTTCTATCAATCCTCAACTTCATAGTAGAATAAAACTGCGGAAACCCTAAATCCTGAAATAAATGACGAAATTTTAAATATATTTCCCCATTTTCTTCATCCTTTTTATTTATTTTCATATCATTTATCAAATCCTGATTTAATTGATATACTATTTTCATAAAATCAATATTAATTATATTTCTAATATTAACATTATTATCATTGCTCAAAGAAAATTCAGCTTCATATACTCCATATGCTTTACGTTTAATAAATACATCATCTTTATTTTTAAACATTTTAATATATAATTATAATTATAATGTTTATATAACTTATTTAATAATTCCTATATCCCCATCTGACTGGAAGGTTCGGCGGACGTTTACCGGGCACACCAAAATATGTTGGTTGCAAATTAAATCTCACCTTTTTCTTTGTACGTCCCATCATAAAAAAATCATATGCTACTAAAGCTACAAATAATATGATTAATAAATGAAGTAAATTTAATTTCATTTATTATTAGATTAGAAAATTATCTCCTCCTACGGGTTCTCTTTTTTCTCCTTCGCCTCTTTTTCTTTGTACGTCTCCTCTTCTTTTTTCTTTTAGATCTTTTCTTTTTTCTCTTACGTCTTCTTCTTGTCCTTTTCTTTCTACCACCTTTCAATCCTCTTTGTGGTAAGCCTTTTGTATTTGTCATTAAGGCTTCAAGCGCATCAGCATGTCCAGGTACTATATCTGTCAATCTTTTTTTTTTTTCTTCTGGTGATAATTTTGTTGGTCCTGATTCAATATCGTCGAACGATCTTTTTTTCGTTGGTTCCCCAGTTGGTACCTCAGCTGGGTCAAAGCTCAAAGACCTCGCTCCTATTTTCCCTAACGCCATTCCACCTGTTTCTCCCTCTTCATAAATAGTGGTCATTGAGTTATCAGCTTTTACCATATCAATCAATTCTTCGTCATCATCAACAGCATCTTCACTTGTTCCTTTCGCAATTAAATTACCTCTAAACAATTCTAATACACCTTGACCTTCAGTCGGTATTATTGGCTTATCTTGCTCATTAAAATATTTACTTATAGGGTTTTTATCAGAATCATCTTTCAAATTTAATTGTTCAAGCCATTCTTTAAATTGTGAATTATCTTTTTTATTCAACCATCCCAAAATCCTTCCAATATTATCTTGTAATCTTCCCGCAATAGGAAAATTTTCCATTTTATCAATAAATGTACGTGGCTTTTGGGAACCTGTATCCTTAAATTTTTCTTCAACTATTTCTTTAACATCGTCTTCTATATCTGGTCCCACATTCAACAAAAAATATGTAGGTATTAACATGTCTATTATATTATAAAAAGCACGCACACATTCAACTTTCTTATTATTAGGGTTTATATGAGCTTGGCTTATTCTTCTCCATTTTGTTTTCATTTCTCTTCCCTCATACATTCCTTTGAAATTTGATTCTTCTTTATAGGGCTTACCGCTATACCAAGGAAAGTAGTCCTTTAATTCATCCTGAGAAACATTAAACATTCCAGCTAAATATTGCAAAATATTGTTTATCTCAATAATATATTCATATTTTTCATCTTTATATTTTAAACTAATAAAAGGCATTTGTGATTTATATTGATTACAATAACCATGTGACCACCCATAACCCTCTGCTCTTACTAATATTTTCCAATCTATAGGTAATTTCAAATGACTGTCGCCCATAATTTTCCTTTTTTTTTCATTACTATCCTGGATATTTTTGTCTCTGCCCGTTCCTCTTGGCTTTGTTTTTTTTAACCCTGCACCTATTAACATCATTATTAACATTGCCAATTTATGTTCACAATCTACTGGTTTATCTATTAATGGTAATCCACACAACCAACAATTATTATGTTCCCAATCTTTAAAACTCCCATCTTTAACAGAGTCTATCCAAGGCTTGATGTTTTTTATTTTTTCCTTTGGATTCCGTCTGTTGTTAATCCATCTGCCTATAGAATTTCTACATTGACCGGTCGTACTTGTTCCCGCTTTACCTTCAAGGGAGGTTCTTTTTTTTTTAAATAAAGCTTCTGTAGTAAATAATAACGCACGTCTATCTGGTTCAATGATATCATTCTCATTAATACCATTATAATATCTTTCTATAACAAAAGTTCTTAATTCATCTATATTATTTTTCATATCATCACCTAATTTAGTTTCATCATATAAAGTATTGCGATATAGACGACATATATCTTCACTTTTTTCTTTGTCTACAGCCGCCATTAATTCTGTTATCTTTGCCGAATATCCTTTATTTGTTGTTATTCTTGACATATATACTAAAGTGCGAAATAAAAAATATGAGCCTTAGCTCACTATTCTTCCCTCCTATTAATTATTATACTTATTCAAACAATTCAGTGTCTTTCTCATCGTCGGAAGAACCAAATTCGTCATCATCACTTTCTTCAAATTCCGATTCAATTTCACCCTTCTCACTGTTATACCATCCTAAGAATCCTTCTGTTTCAGGGGCATCCATTAAGAATACACGATTATCTTTATGAAGTTTCAATGCTTCGCCCATCCGGCTCCAGTGTGTCCACGCTTTAAAACCATCTTCATCGTATTCGCTTAGCGAATTTTCAAATGAAACTTGATCGTCTTTTTCATCTTCAACTTCAACAGCCGCAACTTTCTTATCTTCAACTTCAACAGCCGCAACTTTCTTATCTTCAACTTCAACAGCCGCAACTTTCTTATCTTCAATCGGCGTAAATGATTCTACGTGATTACCAACAACCTTGCCTTCTTCATCCACCATATCTACGCCCTCTTCGGTTTTAAGTTCTGGATTAACATCATAAGTCTTATTATTAAATGGTTTTTCATCCTTAACGCTTTTCAAATAGGCCCATACATCTAAGGCTATCATTCCCTTTACAGGACGCTGCCCATTTTGAATCCACGTGGTGCGACCAGTCTTTTTGCCCTTCAAATATTTGCGATAAAGGTTGACTCCAACAGGAATTTCTTCATCCAATTCCTCATCGGTATCTTCAACGGCAATTTTAGCAGCCATAACACTGCTCTTCTTTACCGGTGCTTTATACCCAGGACTAAAGTGTCTCTCCTTTTTATCCCATTTATCTGTAAGCGATTCAAATATCAATGTAGCTTCAGGCGTCCAATTGTTTGGATTATGCCTATACACCATAGGGTCCGAACCATCTTTTTTACGAGCGATTCTCAACGATTTACCATTGAGGCCCTTCATAGCATCAGCGGTTTTATTTTCGTTTTGGTCGGCAAATTCAACGAAAATCTTTTTAGTATAAGCACCATCGATTTTAGGACCGGCATTAGCCGCTTTCTCTTCCTTAAGCTTCTGTGCTGCTAATTTCTTAGCCTTCTTCTCTTCCTTAGCCTGTGTCGCTGCTAATTTCTTAGCTTCTTTAGCGTCCGCTTTCTCCTGCTTAGCCTGTGCCGCTGCTAACTTCTTCTCCTCCTTAGCCTGTGCCGCTGCTAACTTCTTCTCCTCCTTAGCCTTGGCTGCTTCTATTTTAGCCTGTGTCGCTGCTAATTTCTTAGCCGCTTTATCTTCCTTAATACGCAACTTTTCAGCCTTTTCTTCATCAGTCATAACTTTCTTCTTAGATTTAACTGGAGTAGCTTTTAATAAAGCTATTTCCTCACTATGTAAAGCCACAGTGCGAATCAATCCGGCGTTAGCCAGCTCTTTAAGAAGAGTCAATTCTTCATGAGTTAAGGTTGGTTGTTGAGTATTCATGTTTTTTGTAATTTGTGTGTTTTGGGTTTGTGTAGTATTAGTTACTTGCATTTATATATATGATTTAATATACATGTGAAATTTTCTTTCAATTTTTCAAGATATATCAAGGTCATTTCTCAAGGTACCTTGAAAAATTTTCACATGTATTAATATATATGAATGATGATTTTATAAATAGACATTCCTCAAAAATTGGTTTTTTATTTGTATCATTTATTGTAATAGCAAGTGGTTATGTTACACAAGTATTACCGTGTCAAACACAAAATTATTTACAACATAGTGTTATGGGGAAACATTTAATAGGTTGGTTAATATGCTTTTTATTTATAATGTTAGAAGGAGGTTGGTCTTTCAATATGACTACACAAAATAAAGCAGATGTAGATTGGTCAAATGGTAATGTTTTAGATACATTGGTTTTTGGATTAGGGTTATATTTAATTTTCTTATTCACGGCCAAAATGGAACTAATGACGAACTCCATATTAATGGTATTATTATTTATCGTGTATGCCACAAATACACAAAGATTATATTGGCATAATCGCGAATTAATTACTGATGATGAAAATAAACGATTAATTGATATAACAAGATACACTCTTATTGGTTCTATTATTGTATTTTTCTTCGGTATTACAAGATACGTGATTCGTCAAAAAAAACAATACGGTAAGCATTTTAGCATATTAACATTTATTTCGGGTAGTGAAAAATGTCATTCATTGAAATAAATACCTAATTATATATTATCATTTAATAATATATAATGCAAAATACGAAACCAGAACCAACCAACCCATTTATTGAACATAAAAATAGGTTAGCTGAGGGAGAATTAGCAAAAATGGAAGAAAAAGAAGATGCGGCTATACAAGGTGAATTAGATGAAATAAATCAACAAAATAATAGAGATTTAAAATTAGTCAGGGAAAGAATACTAACTGATTACCCAGATAAAGAACCCACTACTGACCATAGACCAAAAGGAATAGAATTAAATTTCGCCGATGTACACGCCAAATTTACTTTAGAACTGGAAACCGCAGGACTCTCACCCACTGAACGTTATAGTTATTTAGTAGAAAGAAGGGAAGAAGCAGAGTTCGAAAACAATGAACCAGTCCTATTGGCTATACATGAAGCAATGGAACAAATTGATCATAAAGAACTTGGATTGGAAAATTGGGAGAAGTTTTACAAGAAAGAATATAACAAGAAAGAAGAAGAACAAAAAGGTAAAGGATGTAATTACTTAGCAGAAGAAGAAGAAGATATCGGTCATAAAGAGCCCATTGACCTACATTATAACCAAATAGACGCAATTCAAAGGGTTCGAAGACAAATATTTCCCAATGAGGAAGATGAAAAAAGGTGCAGAGAAGAGTATACACAGAAATTAAAACCGCTCAAAAGAATGGCTTCATGGGATGAAGACGATTATGATGAACAATTGGAAAGTACAAGGCGAGGACTTGGTGGCGTAGATGAATCTAAAGGGGATGCTGATAGAAGATGTGATAAAGAAAATATAGCATATAACAATCATAAACGTTTATTTTATCTCCAAATGAATATGAATGATAAAGAATATAAAAAATTAACTAATCAGCAAAAAAAACAAAAACTGGCTGAATTAAAAAAGAAAATTAAAACCCTCATGACAAAGAATTTAAATAAACAACAAGAAAAAGCCGAATTGAAAAAACTAGGATGGGAAATAAAATTAACAGATAAAATACCAATGAAAAAAAATTTTGAACGCAGGTATAAGACAAAACCATCTCTTGAAGATTTTAATAATGCTGATGATGTTATACAAAAAAAATGTCCTAATATTTTTGAATTGAATAATTTTATTCCCGACGACCCATCCGAAATGGGAGGTCATCCCGGTGCTTTTATTAACATATATATGCCTTCAACAGAGGATGGAAAAGATGATTGTCAAATTTGGGGAGGCAAAAAATGGGTTAAAGATTCAAGAACTGAATACAATTTTTATGAATATCTTTATAAAAACCAAGATAATGATTTATTTCAAACATTTAAAAAATATATACCTTTATTTAAAGATGAAACAGGGAGGTGTCTTCCTTATCAACCAAATAGTTCAAAAAAAGCTAAGAAAAAAATGCATTATTATATACCTATGATTAATTTACACGATTCTGTTCGCCCCAAGAACACAATCGAAGAAGTTAATAATTTAGATATTAAATTGGGATTCAGAACAAGTTTTGTCCACGAAAAAGGTCTTAGTGGAAACAAGAGTAGTTTAAAAAGAGATGTATTCCAATCTATCTCCTCAAAAATTGGATTTCGCCTTGAAGGTTCAAGTTTAAAAAATAGAATTAATGAAATAAGTCATTCTCAAGCATTAGAATCAGGTTGGCATGAAACCCCATTAGAAGGCGAGATGGGCAAACTGGCTTTTAAAATAAAACCGGTTACTACTAAAGCAAAAATAAGTTATAGAGATATTAAGACTATTAAAAAAAAATTTAAATTAGACCAATACCAATTGTATATTCTTAATCCCGGATTTATATTTGATACATTTTTCTATAATACCTCAAACGAATATGTTGATGATTTTGAAAAAAAATTGATTGAGTTTGAAAACAATTTTATTAAAAAAAACTTTGAAGCATTTGAGACAGAAAATTCTCCTGCTCTCGCATTCATAGGATGTAGTATTTTTATTGTAAATGGTAGTGGAGGTATAGATTTCAAATTTATGGATTTCGCTCATCCTTACGTTTTATCTTGGAAAATAAAAAACGCTTCTGGTGATAAAGAATTAAGTAAAAATGGCGAGGTTTGTTGTCCCACAAATATGGCCACCGGTGAACCAATTGAAAACTTAAATTCATTTAATAATCAATTGGGTTATATAGATACTTACAAAAACAAATGGCCGTCTGCTGACGATCCCGATGATGAAAAGGTTAAAAAAGATATAACCTACGATGAATGGTCACATATTTTTCAAAATTTTATGGCTTCTCTCGTATCTTTCGTATATTCATTTCGGTTATGGAAAAATAGCAGAAAGTATTACAAAACAGCCCATACTAAAAAACAAAACGATAAAGAACTTTTTAAATCTTATAGAGAGTATAACAAATATTTTGATAAAAAAGATTTAAGGCTATCAAGTGAAAAAGACCCATATTTTTGGACACAAGATAAGAAAATACCAATGTGGCACAATTTACAAAATAAATCTCAATCCAATCTAACGAATATACTACTATTAAAATAATTTTAAATATAAAATAAAATTATTTTCTACCCTTTTTCTTTGTACGTCTTCTTTTTGATTTCTTTTTTGGTTGATAATGTGGATATGATAATGTTATTTCTTCGCCCGCTTTTATATCTCTCTTAGCTATTAATCTTCTCCTTTTCAAATAACTATTCTCTTTCGGCGTAGCATCATTAACAAACGTAACTAAATTCCTATTTTTTTTCATATTAATAATCTTTCCCACTCTTTTTAACGAATAAGTATATCTAAAATCCTCTCCATATTTCTTTTTAAATGTAGCCCATTTCATTACATGTTTCTTTTTATGATTATATGGTGCTATTGTTCTACCTTTTTTAATATCCTTCTTGGTAAATAACCCAACACCATGAATTTTTGATTTTTTTATTTCTAAATCATAATCGGCTGGATTATCGAACAATGTTACTCCTTTGATTCTAACCTTTCTTGTTTTTCTTCCCATTTATATTACATACACATTATCTTTTCCTCCTTCTTCTGGTTCTTTTCTTTTTCTTTGCCCATTTTTTAATTCTTTGTTTGCTACATTTACTTAGTTTTATTCCTTTCATTCTTGCTAATTTTTTTGTTACGCGTATTAATTT
>Ga0315330_10004089_pt1 | contig 9979 bp, 8 predicted proteins | sample M140m34915metaG_FD_203453 | JGI IMG/M metagenome (GOLD analysis project Ga0315330, IMG submission 203453) | Ammonia-oxidizing marine archaeal communities from Monterey Bay, California, United States - M1 40m 34915 | ecosystem: Environmental > Aquatic > Marine > Intertidal zone | place: USA... | reverse complement strand
GTGAACGGTTTCTATATGTCGGCAACTGCTGGCGCGGTGGATGCGTATACGAAAGCAGAAACCGATACGAAACTCGGCACGAAAGCCGATCAAACAACCGTTGACGAACTCGAAACCACCGTTGGCACGAAAGCTGATCAGACAACGGTTGACGAACTCGAAACCACGGTCGGTGCGAAAGCTGACCAAACCACTGTTGACGAACTCGAAACCACGGTCGGTGCGAAAGCCGATCAGACAACCGTTGACGCTGATGCTGTTGCGTTGCGTGCGCTTGCGGCTGCTATGCAAACCCCATTCACCATCGACTCGGATGGCGAAGTCGGTTGGTACACGTCGATTGCGATCGGTGACAACGGCAACCCAGTCATTTCTTACTTCGACTTCACCAACGAAGCGTTGAAAGTTGCGGCGTGCACCACTGCTGGCTGCTCGGGTACACCGACGATCACGACCGTCGACTCGGACGGCAACGTGGGTCGATATACGTCAATCGCGATCGGTGACAACGGCAACCCGGTCATCTCCTATACAGACTGGATTAACGATGATTTGAAGGTTGCGGCGTGCACCACGACTGATTGCTCGGGCACACCTACGATCACGACCGTCGACTCGGACGGCAACGTCGGCTATTTCACGTCAATTGCGATTGGTGACAACGGTTACCCGATCATTTCCTACTACGACGCCATCAACGATGATTTGAAGGTTGCGGCGTGCACCACGACTGATTGCTCGGGCACAGCTACGATCACCACCATCGACTCAACCGATAATGTCGGCGATTTCACGTCAATTGCGATTGGTGACAGCGGTTACCCCGTCATTTCCTACTACGACGCCAGCAACGATGATTTGAAGGTTGCGGCGTGCACCACGACTGATTGCTCGGGCACACCGACGATCACCACTGTCGACTCGGACGGCGACGTCGGCCATGACACGTCAATTGCGATTGGTAGCAACGGTTACCCGGTCATCTCCTACTGGGACGGCACCAACGGTAATTTGAAGGTTGCTGCGTGCACCACGACTGATTGCACAAACACACCGACGATCACCACTGTCGACTCGACCGATTCTGTCGGCGATGAAACGTCGATTGCGATCGGTGACAACGGTTACCCGATCATCTCCTACTACGACGCCACCAACGATGATTTGAAGGTTGCGGCGTGTACCACTGCTGATTGCTCGGGCACACCCGCGATCGCAACTGTCGACTCCGCCGGCTGGGTTGGCCCGTACACGTCGATTGCGAACGGTGACAATGGCTACCCGATCATTTCCTACTCCGACGCAACCAACGGTGATTTGAAGGTGGTTCCAATGTGGTCATTTGTGATCTCGAGCTGATCGAGTTTGCGTTGACAACCTCGACGCCCTGAGAGAAGCCTCGTTGTTGCCGAGGCCGCTGAACAACCCCAGAATGAAGTCGTGGAGACATCCATCGGGTCAGTCCTTTTCGACGGGTCAGTCCAGTTTTTCTTCTAACGGATCGGGTTTTTTCTTCTAAGACCCCTTGGCGGAGAGGGTGGGATTCGAACCCACGGAAGGTTGCCCTTCACACGCTTTCCAAGCGTGCCGATTCGGCCGCTCTCGCACCTCTCCAAGTTGTGCCCTTGCACGATATCGGCGGGTAGCGTGTGATTGTTCTCGCACGCCGGGCCCCGGCGGGTGAGGTGACGGTCGGGTCCTGTGCGACGGGCGCCCGTGAATCAGGTCAGGCCCGGAAGGGAGCAGCCTTCAGCGGCATCGTTCGTGCGCCGCAGATCGCCTGGCCGTCGCCTCAGCCGACGGGGCCCCTGCGCGTGTTTGGTGACTTAATCGCGAAACGGCCGGAGACCGTCTGCGGGAACAGTTCCGAGACGACCGGCCTGGAAGTCTTCAAAGGCTTGTTGCAACTCTGCTCGGTTGTTCATAACGAACGGTCCGTACTTTGCGACCGGCTCACGAATCGGCTCGCCGCCAAGCACATACAGGTCAAGGTTTTGAGTTTCTGATGCGGTGAAGGTTAACGAATCGCCAGCACCGAAGACCGCAATTCGACCGGTCTGCATCGGCACCTGCTCGGCTCCTGCCGAACCAGCACCGCTTAGCGTGTACGCCAAGGCGTTGTAGCCGGGATTCCATGGCAGCACCACCTGCTGGGCGGCTGACACCGTGACATGGCAGATGGTGATTGGGGTATGTGTTCCACCCGGCCCTTGGTGGCCATCGATATCACCGGCAATGATCCTGATGATCGAACCCGCATCATGAGAGGTCGCAAGAACGACATCGGTCGGTTCGAGGTTCTGATAACGGGGCTCGGTCATCTTCTTCGACGAAGGAAGATTCCCCCATAACTGCAGCCCGTGGAACAAGCCCCCGGTAACCACGAGCGACTCGGGCGGCGTTTCGATGTGAAGAACTCCTGAGCCAGCGGTCATCCATTGCGTTGCACCGTTGGTGATCGACCCGCCACCACCGTGTGAATCTTGATGCAGAAACATTCCGTCGATGATGTACGTCACTGTCTCGAACCCGCGGTGCGGATGCCAGTCGGTGCCCCGAGGCTCAAACGGCGCGTAATTCACTTCACCCATTTGATCCATATGAATGAAGGGGTCGAGATCGGCATCGCTGATGCCTGCGAATGCACGACGAACCGGAAACCCTTCACCTTCAAAGCCACTCGGTGCATCGCTCACGAGTTTGACCGGGCGCGTTATCGAGTCGGGTGAGTGAACGATTCTTGGAAGCGTCAAGGTGTCAGCAGTTACCGCAGGCATGCCCGAGAGTGTGCCTGAACGCAATGGTGAATGAGAGATTCGGCTCGCATCATCAGACATGAATGAGTCGTCGGTGTTCGGGAATCGACATCTCTCAACAGCGGCGTTGTGCAATTCGTTGCGCCAGAATGTGTCAATGGATGTGCATGTCGTCGATGGCACTTACGAATTATTTCGCCAGCACTTTGGAGCGACTGCTGGGGGCACTCGTACTCCTGCCGAATTTGATGCGACGACAGGGGTGTTGGCATCGACGATTCAGTTACTCGCTGATGGCGCAACCCATGTCGGGGTAGCGAGTGACCACACCATCGAAAGTTTTCGAAACGAGTTGTTTGATGGCTACAAAGATGGTTCGGATATGCCGCCAGAACTCGCCATGCAGATTCCAGTCATGGAAGATGCTCTTGGAGCGTTGGGCGTGACGGTCTGGCCGATGGTCGAATATGAAGCGGACGACGCGCTTGCATCAGCGGCGGCGGTGGCCAATGCAGACGATCGAGTTGGCCAAGTGTTCATCGTGACACCAGATAAAGACCTTGGGCAATCTGTTGTCGGTGATCGGGTTGTGCAGTTTGACCGCCGCAGAGGGCTCTTCATCAATGAGTCAGGAGTTAACGAGAAATTTGGTGTCGGACCGGCGAGCATTGCTGACTGGTTAGCGCTCGTTGGCGACACCGCAGATGGCATCCCTGGCCTACCCGGTTGGGGTGCCAAAAGCACGTCATCTGTTCTTTCCCGCTACGGCCACCTTGAAGACATTCCCGATGAAGCCGGTCGATGGGATGTGCTGGGCTTGCGAGGCGCCGCCAAACTCGCCACCACGCTGGCTGAACGCCGTGACGATGCCATGCTGTTTCGTACATTGGCCACTCTGATAACTGACGTCGAAGTTGGCTCAGTTGACGATTGGAAATGGAATGGTCCGACGGATGACTTCTCAGCCATCTGCGACCGTATCGGTGCTCAACATTTGCTCGCACGCGTCGGACGCCTGCAGCCATAAACGCGGTTCGGGGTTGTCCCAGCGTGCGCCGGAACAACCCCGAGTTGTGTCGTAGATATCCCCACGGGCAGTGAGAAGTTGACTATCAGTTAGGAATGGTGACCACCGTGAGCTGGTAGTTGGCGCTTCCCTCGCTCTGCGCGGGGTTGACGTAGATCGCAATGCTCCTCTGGTATGACTGGTAGTAGACGCTTTGCTCCCAGCTGTCACCACAGTGGTACTTGGTGCCGTCAGGGCCACCAACTCGCCAGTCAAAGCCACCGCGACCCTGGTTGTTGGCTTCGATGAAACGATCGTCATCGCATGAGAGGACGAATCGAAGCACACCACTCTTTATGTTGAAGTTGTCGAGACCCTCAACTTTGAAGTTGTAGAAGTCACAGACATCGCCAGGGTTTGCAAGGTCGTTCGAAATGACTTCTGCGCCACCGTTGATGTCAAGGGTGTACCGGTTGAGGTCCTTCACTGAAGAGCAATCTTCACCCTCAACCTCTGGATTCGCAGCGATAGTCGTGAGCTCCTCGGTTTTTGGCTCTTCGGCGGGTGCTGGCTCTTCGTACATTGGCTCTTCGGCGGGTGCTGGCTCTTCGTACATTGGCTCTTCTGCAGGTGCTGGCTCTTCGTACATTGGCTCTTCGGCGGGAGCTGGCTCTTCTGCAGGTGCTGATGAGTCAGACCGAGAGCTTGAAGTAGGAGTGCTGGCCGACGGCTCTTGAGTTTGGGTGTCCGATGAGACCACTTGGGCATCACCCAGTTCGCCTTGAAGACGATCGACTTCGCTTTGAAGAGCCGAAACGACCTCTTCAAGATCATCGGTGTTGTTATACGCTTCCATCGCATCGGCGACCTGCTGCTCGGCTGGTGCGATTGCTTCAGCTTGTGACTCGATAAGTTCTGCTGCGCCACCGCATGCTGCGGTTCCGAGTGTTGCAAAAGCAGCGATCACGATTCCGGCGGTGCGGAAATTGCGGTTGGTGTTGAGGTTGATCTTCATGGTGGGTTTCTCCCTTGTTCGGGTGCCACTTGTTTGGCACGTCGTTCAAGAGCACTCATCAAGAGTGATCTCACACTTTTTGAAAAGTTTTTTGAAATATTTTTCGGAGGCGAACTGGTGTTGGCTAAGAGATGGCAACACCACCGTCGCAGCAGATCGTTTCACCAATCGTGTATGCGCCGGCGCGTGAACACAAAAAGATCGTCAAACCAGCAATGTCTTCTGCTGTACCGACACGCTTTCGAGGGTTCGTGCGGGCCACGCCATCCCAGTCGGTGTTCTCAACGTCACCGCCACCACCGACTCCAGTTGAGAGCATCCACGTCGGAAACGGCCCCGGTGCGATGGCATTAAGGATGATGTTGCGCTTCACGAGTTTGGTCGCCATTTCACGGGTGAGCGCATGAACTGCCGCTTTCGATGGGCCGTACGAATGCGTGTCGAAGATCGGTGCTCGAAGCCCATCGATGGAACCGATATTCACGACACGAGACGGGTCATCTTCAGTTGCCCCAACCTCAAGAAGGGGCAGAAGTTGCTGGGTGAGGAAGAACACACCTTTAACATTGGTGTCGAACACCTTGTCCCACCCTTTTTCTGGGAACTCTTCAATTGGGGCACCCCAAGAGACGCCAGCGTTGTTGATGAGGATGTCAACCTGCGTTTCACTCTCGGCGACGGCGCTGGCAAGAGAGGCGATGCCCTCCATTGTTGACAGATCAGCAGGAATCGACACGCACTCTCCGCCGTAAGTTTCTCCAAGGCGAGCCGCCGTTGCATCACATTGATCGGCTTTGCGAGATGAGATATAGACCTTTGCTCCATTAGCGAGAAGTCCGGCGGCGATCATTTCACCGATACCTCGCGAGCCGCCGGTGACAACGGCGACTTTGCCGGCGACGGAGAACAGAGCGTTAACAGAGAGGGAATCTGGGGTAGCCATCGCCCCATCCTGACAGCAAGAGCGCACATCTCTGAAAGTGGTCGGGGTGAGAGGATTCGAACCTCCGACCTCCACGTCCCGAACGTGGCGCGCTAACCAAGCTGCGCTACACCCCGTAGCGGATACGGAGCCTATCCGGCGTCGACTGTTTCTGCCTCTGCAGATTCACTGTCAGCGGGCTCGGACTCGGCGTCGTCAGAAGCCTCTACCACGACCTCTTCTAGCGGTACGCCCTCGGTGTACGAATCTCCCGCAACCGCTGCAGTGATCGCTTTACGCAACCGCAGGGCGTCGAGCGGCTTCACGAGCCACGCCTCGGCTCCGGAGCGTTGTGCCAAAAACACATCGGCATCGCGATCGAGCAACATGACGAGAGGGGTCTCAGGAACTGCACCCGATGACGCGTCGAGGCGAAGATCCATCGCAACCGCCATCCCGCCCATCGACCCAATTTGGAGGTCTGCGATCACGACATCGATATTTCCGATCGCAACGAGCTCGGAAACGAGACGACCCTCACGACACACGGTGAATGACGTTTCGTTATCACCGAGAGCTGCAGTGACTTCATCCACTACCCAGTCGGCATCGGTGGCAAGGAGAATATGCACGCTCGAAAGGCTATCTCAGTGACGCATCACTGCAATCTCTCGCGAGAACTGGTTGAGACAAGTTCATCCGCAAGCTGCAATAAGCCATCCACATCGTGGACGTCTTCGTGTAGGCGGCCGACCATTGCTACTTCAGGTAGGTCGGTATCTCGTGCCCTCAACACGGTGCGCTCTGACTCTGCCAAATCTGACTGCCGCCTCAACCACTCGGCCGCGGGTGCGGGAAGATGCTCCGACGTTTCGACGTCGATCGAAACTTCTTTGGTCGCGCCGTTCGCAATGAGCGCAGTGGAAGAAATTCCTGCAGAAAGAAGTTCGTCGTTAAACCGTGAGATCTCATTCAGTGATTCAGTGGTCGGCGTCGCAACGAGCACAAACGCAGTTGAGTCGCTGCGCCACATCTTCTGAACTGTGATCGCCCGCTGTCGAAATGACGTTTCCATGCCGGTGAATGCCCGAAGAAACTCGACCACATCATTCAGCACATTTGATCCGATCACCCGGCCAACTGCTCTCAGCAACGGCTGAGTGGCAGCCGACAACAATCGAGCCGCTCGGCCACCAGTTCCCATCAACAGCTTGAACACCTGATGATCGAGAAACTTCACCAACACATCGGGTGCCTCAACCACAGCCATCGCCTTGTCACTCGGAGGGGTATCAACAACGACAAGGTCAAATGCCTCATCTGATGTCAACCGGTAGACCGCTTCAGTTGCCATGTATTCCTGCGTACCGCCAAGAGAGGTAGCAATCGATTGAGTAAACGGATTCGCCAGTGCCTCCTCGGCCTGGCCAGGGCGAACCGCCGTCGCGCGAATGACGCGCTTGAGCTCGGTAGCCGGGTCGAGCATCATTGCCCACAGTTCGCCAGAAATATCCTCAGGCAGCACCACTCGGGCAGGGTCTGCGCCGAGGCCATTCTCGAGACCGAGAGCATCACCTAACCGGCGTGCGGGATCGACAGTGATGACCACCACTTTTCGTCCAAGAGTGGCGGCAGCAAGCCCGATGCTCGCAGCCATCGTCGTCTTTCCGACTCCGCCAGAACCACAACAGACAATGACCGACCGTTCGCTAATGAGATCGGTAATCATGAAACTGGTTCTCCATACGCAGCAGTCGCAAGTTTGGCGACAAGATCCCGGTTGAGGTCCGCGGTCGCAAGCTTCTCAACCTCCATCAGAGTGTCGCCAAGGGCATCGACAAATCGGCTGATGTTGTGTTGCGACTGTTGATGGCGGGCGATGGCGGCATCAATCACCTCTGCAACTTCAGCAGGAAGGTGCGAACGCTCTTTCTCCGACAGATGGATGAGCAGCTCGTCAGGCTCAACGGCGTTGACGATGGCTCCAGCGAGGGAAACATCAACGCTATGGATGGCCGAAATCAACTCGATCGACTCGTTGACTGGAGTCGTTTCTGCCTTGGTGACGACAACCGCACCACAACGACCAGCATCGATGAGCAGCCGTTGAACATCGAGGGCCTGTTCACGAATCGGACCCCCTTCAACAATGTCGAGCAACCCTGAAACCGACGACAGCATCGACGTTGCATGGCCTGTGGCCGGAGCATCAAGAATCACGACATCATGCTGGCCGGCATTGGCGAACTGTTTCACCTTGCCGAGCACTACGAGGTCGTGAATTCCAGGGGCAGCGGCGCCAACAACTTCGATCACGCCCGACTGCGCAAGCCGGCGAGCGAAGTTCCCAAAACCTTGGTCAAGCAGGTAATCCTCGAGCGCAGAACCCGCAGAAACCGACCGAACATCGACCCCATCAGGACACAAACGATGAAGTGAAGATTTGCCGTCGATCGCAACAACAAGCACCTTGAGCCCCGTTGCGCGGGCTCCGTGAGCGAGCAGAGCGGTGATTGTCGTGCGTCCAACCCCGCCCTTACCAAGTACGAGGAGCACTCGCGCTCCTCGCTCTGCCGTCGGTAGTGTTCCATCAGGCAGTAACCACGGGGCAACCGTGTTGCTGGAATCGCTCATCGCAAATTTGACCATTCATATGTTTCTGGAGGCACTCGTGCGCAGATTAGTCATCGCTCTAGGAATCCTGCTCTCTGTGCTTGGATTCGGTGGGGCAGCGGCATCAGCTGCTGATCATGTCGCACCGGTCGATGTTTTGCAGGTCGACGGCCTCCTCGATCATGTCGTTGCGAATGAAATCATCAACGCCGTTGAACGCTCAGCAACCAATGGAGCGCAGGCGCTCATCTTGCAGGTGAACTCAAAAGGCTCGCTGCTCACCAACGAAGAAATTGATGAAGTGTTGGTTGCGATCGATAACTCGCAGATCCCTGTAGCGGTTTGGGCGGGCCCAACAGGCGCTCATCTACTCGGCGCCTCGGCACATCTTCTTGCCGTTGCCGACGTCAGCGGGATGGCTCCAGGAGCGAAAATCGGTGCCCTCGACCCACGTGTCATTGCACCCAACCCAGAGGGAGCAGCTCGCATCGCTCCGCTCGCCGGAGACATTGTTGGCCTTAGCGAAGCGCGGGATCTCGGCGTGCTCGACCAACGCGTATCTGACGAGGGCATTGCGACGATTGCAAACATGCTTGACGCCCTCAATGGCTACTCCAACGATGTGACCACTCTGATCACAACTGAAGAGGTAGTTACCGATGAAGGCACGGTGCAACGCAACACCATTGCAACACCTCGATTCTCGAAGCTCGGTCTCTTCGACCAACTTCTTCATACTGTTGCGAGCCCGCCCGTCGCATACTTGCTCCTACTTATTGGGCTTGGTTTGCTGATCTTTGAGTTTTTCACTGCCGGCGTCGGCGTCGCCGGGCTCGTCGGCGCAGTGTCAACCCTGCTTGCCGGCTACGGCATTGCCGAACTTCCCGGACGTTCATGGGCAGTTGCGTTGATCGTGCTTGCAATGGTTGCGTTTGCTGTCGATGTTCAAGTTGGTCTGCCACGTACATGGACCGGAATTGGCATCGTGCTCACCATCATCGGCAGCTTCTGGCTGTTCGAATCTGTACCGGGGGCATCGCTGCGCCCGACATGGCTGTCCCTCATCGCTGGTATCGGCGGTGTCATCTTGTCGTTCACCGCCGGTATGCCATCTATGACGCGAACACGATTTGCCACACCAACAATCGGCCGCGAATGGATGATCGGCTCAGAAGGCACCGTTGTCGAGAGCGTTGACCCTGAAGGGGTCGTCAACGTCGGAGGAGCCGACTGGCGCGCACGAACCAATCGTGCCACTCCGGTCAACGCAGGAGACACCATCAAAGTGGTGGCAATCGATGGTGTAACGGTTGAAGTAGAGCCCCTTGAGGGAGCGGCGCGTGACTACCGGCGCTGATGGTCTCAGGGTCGATCTTCAACGACTCGACCCCGAAATGCCGCTGCCGGCCTATGCCCACTCTGGCGATGCCGGCATCGACCTCCATGCACGGGAAAGCGTCATCATTCCATGCGGAGGCAGTCGAGTGCTCATGCCAACAGGAATCGTTGTTGCGATTCCGCTGGGCTGGGCAGGCTTCGTGTTGCCACGATCAGGATTAGCTTTGAAACACGGCCTATCGGTCGTGAATTCACCTGGCCTCATCGACTCGGCCTATCGAGGCGAGCTGAAAGTCGTGCTCATCAACACCGACCCAACCGACGACTAC
>Ga0315330_10004086_pt1 | contig 9981 bp, 6 predicted proteins | sample M140m34915metaG_FD_203453 | JGI IMG/M metagenome (GOLD analysis project Ga0315330, IMG submission 203453) | Ammonia-oxidizing marine archaeal communities from Monterey Bay, California, United States - M1 40m 34915 | ecosystem: Environmental > Aquatic > Marine > Intertidal zone | place: USA... | reverse complement strand
AGTGCCTCTAAAAGAGGGCGGGTCGATTGTGATCGATCCAACGGAAGCCCTGGTTGCCATTGACGTGAACAGCGGCAATTTCCGAAAGACGGATGCGGATGCTGAAGAGACGGCTTACCAGATGAATCTACAGGCTGCGAAAGAAATTGCTCGACAGTTGCGTTTACGCGACCTTGGCGGCGTGATTGTGAATGACTTTATTGATATGCGTAAAGAGAGGCATCGCCGGGGAGTGGAACGGGCTTTGCGTGATGCCATGGGGCGCGATCGTGCTCGTACCAAGATTCTGCGAACCAGTCCCTTTGGATTAATCGAGATGACGCGGCAGCGAATTCGTCCTAGTTTGAAACGTAGTGTCTACGACGATTGCCCTTGTTGTGGTGGCCGAGGCCTAGTAAAGACTGCCGAAAGTATGGCGATCGAAGTGGTTCGGAAGTTGATGCTCGCCTGTCGACGAAAACAGATAGCTAGAGTGACTGTCCGCGTTCATGAGAGTGTCGCAGCTTATTTGAATAATAAGAAGCGGCGTGAAATCATGAAACTCGAAGAAGAAGGGGGTATGGTCGTCCAAGTTCTCAGCAACGAAGGATTGTACCCAGAACATCTTGAGATGGACTTCCGTGATTCCGATGGAAAACATGTTAAAGTCTAGTATTTGAGTTTATAAGGCTGCGAGAGACTTCGTGGAAAGTTGTAGGGATTCCCAAGTTAGCCCCTCGACGAAGTCTTGGTTTTGAGATATTTTTAATAGTTCGCTAGGTGCGTTTTTACGAGGCGATAGGCTAAGTTCACCAGAGAATGGGTGACAATCTTCTCGAATTCGTGAAAGCTGTCGCTGAACCATTTTGAAAATTGAAAACTGTTAACCGTTTATTCAAACACAGATAAATACCATGTACGCAATCATTGCCGACGGTGGACGTCAGTACAAAGTAGAAGAAGGTCAGGAACTGGATATTGATCTGCGAGACGCAGATTCTGGTGACGAGATCACTTTTGAGCAGGTTTTGGCTGTCTCAGGTGATGATGGACTGAAGGTCGGTCAGCCTGTAGTCGAAGGCGCTTCCGTGACAGCTGAAGTTCTTACGGAAGTCAAAGGCAATAAAATCTACGTCCAGAAATTCCGTCGACGTAAAAATTCAAAACGTCGTACCGGTCACCGACAACGATATACTCGTATCCGTGTATCAAAGATCTCGGGCTAAGCACGTCAGTTATCAGATCGAAAAAATTTGCAAGAGCCTCCGATTTTTCGGAGGCTCTTTCTACATCGGAAGCTTTGGTGTATCAGTTTGGGCGACAACACAATTTGTCGATCTTGGCTTCTTTAAGATGATGGTTGGTAAAATTCCAACAAAAGCAGAATGAAGCGTTGAACGGAACGAAATACCAAAAGACGTTAATGCCCGTGTTCTTTGGCATGCAATGCGGCGTGTTCATCTTCATCTTCAGGACGATTATCAAATCCGCGTTCTGCTGTAAACTCGAGATGATCGAGAAACTTAACATTAGCACATTCATCAATATCATCGGTGTTGCACGCAGCATGATCGGGGATCAGGAATCGATAGGGCCCACCAGCGTTTACATCTAGCGCCTGACCATCTTTGGCATACTGAATTAGCCCGCGATCTAGCACAGCATCTAGAGGAATGCTTGCATGGAAATTATCTAGGCTGCCGTGGAGTCCCAGATACCGAGCTTCTTCAGAAGGCTGGCATAAGGTCACCAGACCCTGAAGGGTGATAGCCTGACCATCGCGCCCCGACATCACTGCAGCAATGTTATCTACTTGATGTTCTGTAGGTACCTGGCTAAATTCGTCAAAGGCTAGCGATAATTCGCTGGCAACCAATCCTGTAATTCGTAACATGGTCATGGAATAATGTTCCTATCTGGTGATTCGTTGTTTTTTAGTGTGACGATCATGTTTTTTTCGAGAGTTGCTGCGTCAACGCCGTCAGTGATCTTGCAGACGGAAATTCTTTCTTTGATACTCACCACTTCCAGCATACAGACTGGGAGCGTGACGACATCTAAGACTTCACCTGTTTGCGGATCTGAAATAGTCTTCCCCAACTTGCTACAGAGAAGTCGAGAGCCTACTGTTAGCCCCGCATTGGTGCCTGCATTTAAGTAAACAAACTGGGCATCGAAATCGGCTATCCGAGCTTCCCAGGGATGCGAGTTTATTTTATTTGTAGTACGAGTTACTGCTAACTTAACGGCTTTGGCAACGGCCTTGCCAACGGAGGTGTTCTCTATTTTTCCAAAATTGATATCGAAGCCGCTCAATTTGTTTGGCTTGGCATCCTGATAGGCAAACCCCAGATTCAATCCGGAACCCACGGAAGTTCCATCAGATCTGTGCGAAGCAATGATCTTTCCGGAACTAGTTTCGATCACCCGCACCACAACGGTCGCCCTTGCCGTTGTGCGATTTGTGCCAACGAGTACGTCAAACCCATCTCCCCCGAGACCCAGTTCACCTAACCCAAATTGTAATCCCTGGCTCGTTCGCTGAGCTACATCGGTCACCACAACCTCAAAGATGAGTTGCGCTCCGATGTGCCTAACATTTTCGAACATATTGGCTTCGGCCTCCAATGCCTGAATATTGAGGCGTTCAACCACAGTAAATGCTTTCGAGTTTACGAGTTCATCGACGACTAATTCATCCACCCCTGGAAACTTGAATCCTGGTTGGTATTTAGGCCAGACCGCCACTGTTTTACGTGGACCGACGGGCTTTGTGGTCTTAGTCTCGACCACAACGGCGTCTTTGCGTTTTGGTGTCGGACGAGTGTATTTGGGTCGCCGTGGAGCCGCAGCCAGCATGGAACCCATCAGGCTAACAGACAGTAGGAAAAGCACGATAGCTGTAAATTGTTTTCGAAATCGTCGCATTGTTATTACTCGTTATTCAAAACCGTATGCACCCGATGGTCGGATATCTACTCCGGTACGACGCGCAATACGGCTGTTGGCAAGGAATCGCGGTTCGACGGAGAGTTGAACGCCGAAATTGTCTCGACTTTCATCATAATTGACTCCCACACGTATCAATAAGGACTCGCCGATACGAACCATTGATAAACTTTGCCCAATATTCCCCGAGTCACCGAGGTCAAAAGAGGAGCCTAAAATGCCAATCCACTTCTGACTCATTTTATAACTTAGTGCCGCGTTCACAATATGACTGGAGATCGGTCCGTCAATCATGCGGTATCCCAAATAGAATCGTCCTGTATCGGGTCGACTAATCACGCCACCGATGCTGGCAGTTCGCAAGCCTTCATTAAAGAAGTCAAAATAGCCATCGGATAGCACCGTGAATCGATCGCCGACATGCCAACGATAATCGTAATCGAACAGCCCTGCATGCTGCCCATGGTTATCTTCTCTATCCGGAAAGAGAATCATTTGAGCATGGAGGACCATCCAGTCGACGACGTGTTCTTTCCCTGGTAGCCCACGTTTAGTTTGCCAACGCTGTTCGGTGGCCAGACGAAAGGCCATGGTGTCATCCGCTATTTCCGTGGCCGGTGAGGTCACCAATCCCTGCATGTTTGTCCGATAGGCAAAGAAGCGTTCATCCCATTTGGCACCGATATTTTGTCCGGCCAGGCCTCCGAAGGTGTCGAAAAAGAATCGCCGTCGGAAGTGTTCCTGAGCATCATCATCCAGTGCGTCATATCGTGGGAACATGGTCATTTCTTCACTGGCGTCAGCCCAGTAGGCATCCATCGTCCAGTTGATTTTGTGAGAGACGCCGTTGACGTTAAACAGTTTACTCTTAATATTTGGATCAGTCCGAGTCATGGGAAGATTTGCACGCAGGCCAAGCTGGCCGTACGTTCTGGTGGCTGACTGATGATTGATGTCTTCGCCCCAGTAGGCCACTTCACCAAGCATGTAAGGCACAACTTTGACAGCCCCCCATTGCATTGGCATATCGATTTCCTGTCGTGAGGCAGCACGTAATCCGTTGTAGACCTGTTCTTCACCCGCCATTAAATCGAATTTAGCCAGTTCTCCCGGGTCGTCAGGAGCATCCGCCGTTTTGAGTTTGGCATATCCAACATGCGTGTGTTCGTACCAGGTCAGACGATCGGCAAAAAGAGATTTACCGAGCCAGTCATGAGTGAAACGAGGAAGCCAGTCAGTCTGCGTGTGAAAATTGTTAGTGCGAATGTTGGTGTCGATTCCCCACGACATGTTTTCAGTAATGCGTTTTAGTTCTATTCCGGTGATTTGGTCTTTATCTTCATCCCATTCACGTTCGTAATATTGTTCCAGGAAATTGCGATCTGAGATGACACCGACCTCACCCGTTAATTGGTAACCGTCACCAAGTAATTGACGGTGATTCCAAAAGATACGCCCTCGGAAATCTTTTTCAGGCTCCAGAGCTCGGCGGTCTCGCCCAAGATTATCGAGTCCGGAGTCTTGTAGTCCCCAGGCGTCAAACTGTCCCTTGGCTAAACCGGGAAGATTAAACATGTCATCGCGCTGATAGTCGTACAGCGTTCCGATACCAACGCCTCGCTCGCTCATAAAATCGGCAGAGAGTGACCACTTGGTATTCTTCGGTGGGCTTTCCACATTGAACAATTGGAATGCATTCCAGTCGATTAGTAACTGCTGACCATAGACTCGGTCACTTTTGAAACGAACACGATCCAAATAAAAGGCTGGGGAATCAAGTCGAGTCGCCATCACGGGCCAGTAGAAAATTGGTACACCGCCTACAAATAGAAAGTTGTTTTGACTTTCAGCCGTGATGTCATGGTTATAAACTAGTTCATTTGTTTTTGGGTCACGTCTTTGCTGGCCGGTAAGGGGGTCGATTTGTTTTACCAGCTGATCATTGATTTCAATCTCATCAGATTGGAACCAATACGTTGGAATACCCATACGACTGGAGGTAATGGCTGCTCCGTAGGCCAGAAACTTCTGTTTGTTGATCTGCTGCAGTACATCCGCTTTGATTCGTAGCAACCCTTCGTATTCTGCGACTGGAGTTAAAACCTCTGCACTGAGAATCATTCCGTACTCTTCCGTCACGTTGTAATACATGCGGTCGGCATAGATCACCCGGTCTCCCTGTCGGAAGATAATGTTTCCTTCTAGGTAGAGTTCCAGTGGAGCATCTCTGTCAGTGACTTCCCCGCCTTGTAATTGCCCTACGGCGGGTCCCCAGACCACCATATTGTCTGTTTCTATTGTGACGGCCCCCGGGTCGCCAGTAGCCGGAGCCTGAAATCCTTCGATCGTCGCTCGGATACCTGATTTGGCGACAGCTATCGTCCCCGTACCATCGGGTGCGTTATCAATATGTAAGCTCCAGTCGACGTTACTACGTCCCTGTATCCTTAAACGGTGATCACCGAGCGATACTTCGTTACTTCGATTATCCGCACCATCACTATTGATGGTGGGAGCCTGAAAGCTTGCGGCTCGTATATTCGGATCGGGTTGTTGCATCGAGCGTCGCGCAATCTCTCGGCGCGCCTGACTTGCTCGTTGAAACAGACTGGACGGTGCGCGGCCTGTCTGCTGTTGGTTCTGGACGTTGATTGAAACATTAGTAAATGTGTAAAGACGGCCAATCCATTGCTTATCCTGAATTACACTCTCGGTAAGGACCGGTTGGTTTTGTTGATCAAACCCCGTAATCGATTGTCGTTGAATCTCAACGTCCGACCCTTCGAGATATGCGATCACTTTGTGTGGAGCTCTGGATGAGGCCGTTGCTCGGTCGATCCAAATGATTGCTCGATTACTGGTAGCAGAGAATAACCCGTGACGAATGACGCATTGTTCTACTTCCCAGATTTCATAATGACCCTGATTCCAAAAGTTTCCTCGCTGCCCTGTGATCAGTACTGGTGTTTGAATATCTTGATCTGCAAATTCGATCTGTTGTCCATGAAGCTGATTGGTAAATAGACCGCCGAATAAAAGCAAGAGCGTGATAACAACATGCCGCGCAACGATTATTGCTATGTCAGTGGGACCTGACATAGCTAGTAGAGGCGATTTGAGGTTGGGACGAGCCTGATACAACACGATTCTAGATCGGCATCCTTGCCAAGGATCAATGGAATATTCAAGGCATTGTGATAGCACTCGCCAACAATCCTTGTTGACGACACCGAGATGCCCATAATTCCGAAAATTATAGGGATTTACCCAGTCTGTAACAATGCGAATCGGTTAGGTGTCAGACTTGGATTTGGGGCCTAGAAACGAAACGGCAGCAACCAGACATAGTAGGGGGATAAGAGGTGCTCGCATTCGCATGTTAGACCAGAAAACAGCATGCAAGAAAGTAAAAGAAAGAGCGATGCAAAAACCGGCAAACAGACCTGAATGAAACCATTGCCGAAAGTGAAATAGCGTGAAATTAAGCACAAGCAGGTAGATCAGCGTGTACCAAATACCAATAGCATATCGCTCAGTGTCACTTCTCTCAGGCATGGCTGTGGGAAGAGGAGTCCAAAATGCTTTCACGCGAGCGAGGCAGCCAAGAGCGAAATGGACAGGATTTTCTTTAATATGGTAAAAGGCCACTGAATAGGTGAAGTTGTCACGTTCGGCTTCGTTTCGTTTGACAATGGGTTGCTTTAGAGAGGCTTCAGCTGACCAAAAGTCATATCCGGGATTTTCAGATATATTAAAACGCCGCACGCCTTCATCGAATTCATCCGCAGCATAGATGGATATATCCTGATTTAACTGTTGGTAGTACAGAGGGTTATTACCTAGTAGAAGCGTGTACCCACCATGAGTAGTTGCGAGAATCGGCTTATCAAACAATTGGTAGTTTCGATAAATCCAAGGGATCAGCGTCAGTAGTATTAAGCTGCCAATCGCAAAACTAGTCATTAATCTTTTTAGCAAACTTGTCGGTGAGATTAGCAGTAGCAGTATCAGGCTCAGCAATGCGTACACGTAGAATGTTGGTCGACAGTATCCCGCCAGTGAAAAGCTTAGTGCCGTTAGGAGAGTGTTTAAGGCCCCCGGACTTTCCAGTAGTTTGGCCACTCGGAGCATCGTTAGTACGGCTAGAAACGTTGCCAGTGTTTCAGTCATGACCCAGGTCGCTTGATGCAACAGAATTGGATCAATCATGACTAAGATACCAGCGAACCAACCTGTCTTCTCATCTTTGATATGTCGGCCTAAGCAGAAAGTTAGCCAAACCGTCCCCATGGCTAATACAACATGTAAGATCATAATCCATGCTTTTGCCGTCAGTCCTGCCTTAAGGCCAGCGGCAATAAGCAATGGGTATAGGATTGGCCGAAATGCCGTAGGCTCATCATGAAGTTGGTAGGAGGAAGAATCTGCGAGGGTTTGACCAAGATGCAGGTATCGGTCTACATCGCGCTCCAAACTTTCGGAAAACTGATCTCCCAAAATCAACAAAATCGTCGTACGGAAAACACATACCGCTAGCAGCAACCAGAGCAATTTGTTTTTCGGTTTTGTGCTCATAGGTTTATCACTGTTGCAAAGCGTAGATCACAATGTTAGTACCAAGTTTGGCAGCATCTTTTTGAAGATAGCCTTTGCATTCCAGCGAGTTTTGATTTTCCAACGCGCAACTCAGGTCAAAGGGAGAAAACGCCACGGCCAGGCGGCCGTTCAGAATAATTCCGTCGACGTGAGGAGTCACCGAAGACTCGCGGGCTTGAATACGTTGCCCGTCCATTTGTGTTGCCGGAGATCGGAGGGTAATTTTACCGACGTCAAAGCCACCAAAGTCATTGGTAAACATTTCGTGATCTGACGGGAGGCGGCGCAGAACTTGTTCCGGGAAGATTATTCTCATTTCCCGACGGAACGATTCAGAGAATTGCGGACTGGCGCAAATCGAGTCTCCGAAGATAAATCCACCGTTCCCCACAAAAGTTTTAAGTGCTTGACGTTCCGCGACAGACCATTGGAAAGTCCGTCGGCCATGCAAGAACAAAACTGGATAGCGTTCCAGTGTATCTGTGAGGGAAATAACCTGTGTTCCCGCCGAGACTCGGATGCCGGCTTCTTTTTGCAGACTCGCCAGCAAGTTATTGAGGGCATTAGGGGCGTCGTTACTTCCTCCAAGATGACTGATTTTTGGGATCTGAAGTGTTTTACGTAACACAGATGTAGTATTGGTTGTATCAAATGTCACCTGCGGGCGTTCCAGTTTTTCTTTGAGTTGACGATTGGTGGCATACGTCAAGACATTCGTTCCAATTGCCAGTCGGTCCCGAATGTCTTGCTGAATATTGTCGGGAATCCCTGAGTCCGGTCGAGGATTATACAGTTCCCAGTAGCAACCCAGATCAATTGATGCGTAGACAATACTTGTACGACAGCAGGACTGAATCCCGTGAAGTTTTCCAATAAACTCAGGAGGTATGTTTTGATCAGCAAACCATATAGCGTGGTCAGGTGGTAGTGGAGCTAGTTGACTGTCGGGGAACAGTTCAGCCATGGCTCGACGGAACTCCTGATCGAATTGCACATCTCCGCAAGCATTTTCGACGAATAGGAACCCACCTTGATTAACGTATTGTTTAATTAACTCTCGATGTTTTGGTGTCCAAGACAAGGGCCCCTTGCCACTGAGGAACAGGACAGGTGATTCCATCAGGTCAGAAAGATTGGAGATTTCCAGTTCCAGAGTCTGCCAGGTGAGATACATATCCCAGCGCTTCTCGGTCTGCATCACAAGGTTTTGCAGGTCTTGTGGATGTTGATTCCATTGCTGTTCTTCACCATAAGCCAGTTTGGAAATGGCGATAGGGCGACGTCCTTTGGCAAGGAATAATAGGGCGAACGATGAGGCAATCATAGGGTTGCTTTCACCATGCGAAAGGCTTCCACGCCAACTACCGCGTAGCTGATCTTGCAATCCGACGATGTGCTCACATCCCATGCGGTACCAGTCAGTGTTACCGATAAACCGTGTCCCGGTCAGCCTTCCCACTCGTTCAATGCAGTACATTTGATAGTAGTAGGCTGAACTGGATGCCGTGGCTCCCACTTTAATATTACGTCCCAACCAGATCATCCCTCGATCGATAGCATCACGTTCGGGAGGATCACCACAACAATTTACCTGCCCATTAGTAAACCGGTTCTTTTCTTTCCCAGCTTTTCCACGAGTCACCATGAGAGAAGCAACGCCGGCGCAGGTCATGCTGATGGTTGGCTTCACCCCAAATTTGGAATCATAATTCCAGCCTCCATTGGCAGTTTGTCGGGAAGTCCAGTACTGTTCAGCTTTGTTCCACGTGGAATTAGGTATGAGAATGCCTTGGCGTTCGGCTTCATAAAGTGCGAGTAGAGCGAATTGACTGTTAGACGGATCGGAGGAAACACTTTGTTCCAGATACCCCCAGCCACCGGACTCCGTTTGTGTACCTACCAACCACTCAGCCAACCTCTTTATATGTAGCTTATCCTTCTGCGGCTCGGCCTGACAAAAAACCATCAGTTGTAGTGAGACGACATAAGTCGTCCCGGAGGCAGGGGCAGACCGGATGTATTTGAGAGCTTTGGAAACGGTCTGATCCTGACCATCGTAGCCGCAATTAAGGAGAGCCAACGTGGTAAGACTGGTTACACCGTTGGGGAACAGTACAGTCCCGTTGGGAGCAGCAAAGTCCGGATAGGAGCCATCCTCTTTTTGTTGGCCACGGAGGAACTTAACTCCTTTTTCTATCGCGGTATTAACTTGTTGTGCTGTAATGTCGGCCTGTGCAGAGTTCAGCGAAGTGCCTAGGACAATCAGTGCTGTCAGTGCGATCGTAAAAATAGATTGGATAGGGGTGTGACGAAACATTGGTGTCCCGATAGGTAGTGGTTATCAGCAGTGCTAACGAATTTAATGGCCAAAGTTATTTTATGTAGTTAGCAGCTATTTACAGCGATTCGAATATTAATTTAGGGATGAACGATAAACGAGGCAACGTGAATCTGCAA
>Ga0315330_10004083_pt1 | contig 9982 bp, 9 predicted proteins | sample M140m34915metaG_FD_203453 | JGI IMG/M metagenome (GOLD analysis project Ga0315330, IMG submission 203453) | Ammonia-oxidizing marine archaeal communities from Monterey Bay, California, United States - M1 40m 34915 | ecosystem: Environmental > Aquatic > Marine > Intertidal zone | place: USA... | reverse complement strand
ACGCTCATCAGTGCACGCGGCAAAGCTGCACTCAAATCGGCCCGCAGAGACGGTATTTTTGTATTCCGGGCTAATCGGGCCAGCGACATTCTTCAAACGCTGGCCTTCGTCAACAAGCATAAGCTACGCGCCGTCATCAGCGGTGCGCAGGAGGCCTGGCTTGTAAGAAAAGCCCTCGCTGACACCGGTGTGCCCGTGATTATCAATGCGCTCGACAATTTACCTGGCAGCTTCGACGCGCTGGGCGCCCGACTCGATAACGCCGCACTGCTCAACGAAGCCGGCGTGACGGTGCTATTCACCAGCGGCGAAACACACAACGCTCGAAAACTGCGTCAGGTAGCCGGCAGCGCGGTAGCCAATGGCTTGCCCTATGGAGCGGCGATAGCCGCGATGACCAGCTTACCCGCAGAAGTTTTCGGTGGTCAGCCCAGAATGATTGCCCCCGGACTCACAGCCGATCTGGTGATCTGGAGTGGTGATCCCCTCGACGTGAACGCCGCGGCTGACCTGGTCATCATCGACGGCAGACTCGACTCAATGAAGAGCCGTCAGACACAGTTACTCGAACGATACCTACCTTCAGAAATCGGGCTTGGGAGATCCTATATTAGCCCCTGAGCAGGTTGACTGAGATGGCGAACAATTTGCCGCCAGCGCTGTAAAAAATCGAAACAGCATTCAGTCTTGAAGGCGTTCAATCAGCCCAGTTGTAGAGTGCCCAGCAAAAAAATCTAATATGCGCACCTCACCCCCTCGCTGAAGCACGGACTCGTGCCCCGCAATTTGCTCTATGCTGTAATCGCCGCCCTTGACCAACACATCGGGCGCCAGGACCTCGATGACACGTTCAGGGGTATCCTCTGAAAAAGGCACGACAAAATCGATCGCTTCCAACCCAGCCAGCACAGCCATTCGATCGCTCACCGTATTCAGGGGACGGGATGCGCCCTTCAACCGACGCACCGAGTCGTCATCGTTGACCGCCACCACTAGCACGTCACCCAGTGCGGCTGCCTGCCGCAGGTATCGGATGTGTCCCGGATGAATCAAGTCGAAACAACCATTGGTCATGACCACCCGCTTCCCAGCAGAGCGCAGGTCGGCCAGCGCACTGGCCAGCTCTGACTCGCTCATCACATCCTGCCCGGTATTTAAGCGCGGCACCGCTGCGGCACTCTCCAGCTCCGCCGGGGTCACGCTCGCCGTGCCCAATTTCGCCACCACAACGCCGGCGGCGCGATTCGCAAAGTGCGCCGCGTCGCGCATCGACAGGCCCGCGCTGAGGCAGCCCGCCATCACCGCAATGACGGTATCTCCGGCTCCGGTCACATCAAACACCTCCCGCGCGCTGGCGGTGAAGTGCTGCGGCGCCTGGCCCGCTTGAATCAATGTCATGCCGGCCTCACTGCGAGTCACCAGTATGGCCTCGATGTCGAGCGACGCCCTGACCGCATCGGCCTTTTCTATCAGTGCCGCCTCGCTGTCGCAGCGGCCCACAATGGCCTCCAGCTCTGCAAGGTTCGGTGTCAGCACGGTCGCACCGCGATATCTCTCGAAATCGAGGCCCTTGGGATCTACCAGCGTAGGCTTACCCAGCTCGCGACAACGAGCTAACAACGGCTGCACAAGCTCCAGCGACCCTTTAGCGTAGTCGCTAAAAATCACCAAATCCGCATCGGCCAGATGCTGCTGGGCATATCTCACAAACAGATCGTTCGCGTAGTCCGCCAAAGACTCCTCGAAGTCCATCCGCAGTAACTGCTGATTACGGCTCAGCGCCCGCAGCTTTACAATCGTTTCGGCCGCGCATGGCATGACATTCCAGCGCACGCCCGCCGCCTCAACACAGGCCCGCAGTGCACGCGCGTGCTCATCCTCGCCACAAAGCCCCACTAATGAAACAGACACACCCAGCTCGGCCAGGTTCACCGCCACGTTGCCCGCGCCGCCGGCACGATCCTCCTGTTTTGTAACATTCACAACGGGCACGGGGGCCTCAGGGCTCATGCGCCTGCTAGCGCCGCTCCAGAAACGATCAAGCATTACGTCACCGATAACGGTGACATTACGGTTATGCATGTCAGGCAACGCAGACATTAAATAGCCTCTTCCCGATTCGCGGAAGATGCTACCACGCGGCCAGCAGAAGACTCTGTGGATAAATAGCCCTGCGCGACATGCAGAACACCGCTCGGTGTTAAGGCGCTCATACACTCGAAAGAACCACCGCAGGTAGGCTTGCGCCTGCAAGGTGAGCAAGAAAGCCCCTCATACAGGATTGAACCCGTGTGGTCGCCGATATCGAGATACGGGCGGGTCGATCCAAACAGCGCCACTGTCGGCACCGAAAAGGCCCAGCCCATGTGCGTAAGACCCGTATCTACACCGATCACCAAGCTAGCGCGGCTGACCAGCGCCGCACTCTCCAGCAAAGCGCTCCGGCCCACCATGAGCTCAATATTGTGCACGCTAAATATCCGTTCGGCCGCGGCCTCATCTGACGGTGCGCCCAGCACGACAACGCGCCAGCCCTGCTCAACCATCCGTCCTGCGAGGTCTCGCCAATGCGTCTCCGGCCAGTGCTTCTGCGGCCGAGTCGTGAAGGGACACAAAACCGCGTAAGGCCTGTCCTCGTGAAATCTCTCAGCGTAATCACGCTCAGCGGGCGACAGTGACACCTGCATCGAAAAGTCGGCGGGGTCATACCCCATATAAGCAGCAAGCCCTCGATATTCAGAACTGATGGTCGGCGTCAGATCCTTTTCAATCCGCTCCGTCAGAAACCGTGACGTGGGCTCTTTCGAGCGAAACCCCACACGAACGGGCGCCCCAGTCATCCATGCCAAAAATGCGCTTTTCAGCAGTCCTTGCGCATCGAGCACGACATCAAAATGCTGTGACCGAAGCGCCTGTCGAAACGCGCGCACCTCGCGGATCAGACGCAGCCATCGTCCCCGCACAAGCCACTCACGCCACTCGCGACGCTGCCAAATCAGCACGGCTTTGAGGCCCGGATGGTGAATCAACAGCGGCGCCACCATCGATTCTGCCAGCCAACAAATCTCTGCGTCGGGATGGCGGCGCCTAATGGCGTCCACCAAAGGCGAAGCAAAGACGACGTCGCCGATGGCGCTCAACCGGATAATCAATACGCGGAGCGGTCGATCCCCACCGGCGTCGTGCTCAGCCTGATGGGGCTTCATGAACCGGATCCAACTGCGGTAGCGGCTTCAGATCGCGATCTAGAGCGATGAGCAGCGCCAAGGTCAGAAAAAGAATGTTGCCGTTAAAGTAGGAATAAAAGGACACAGAGCTGTTAAGCGGAAACAAGGCTAGTATCACCACCAAAGAGCTCAGCGCCACTTCGGGTCTCGCATCGAACAATCGACGTCCCAGAAAAACAAAGAATAAGCCATATCCCAGCAGACCGGGAACACCGGTGTCGACGGCGACTTCCAGTGCATACAGGTGCGGATGCCATCGCTCGGACACGGGCAACACGTTGATGCTCTCCATGGACACCACCAGGGAGCCCCAGCCGCGAATGCCCACACCATTCACCCAGTGATCGGTAAACCCCTGCCAAGCCGACTCCCAGAAGATGGGCAGGTAGTCAAAAGCCCGGTAAGCGTCAGACGCCGCCTGTCCCGCTGCCGAGGCACTAAAAGTATCGCTGAGAATGAGTCCGAATAGGGCCGCGAGAGCAAAGATGAACAGTAGAGACAGCAGCCAGGGGGTCACCTGAGCGTCGGATTCCAGACGACGCAGAATAAACGCGTAGCCGGCCAGGGCGACCAGCGCATGAATCATGGAGGCCTCGTTCCCGCTCATCATAATCGCGGCAAACAGTGGCAGCGCCAAAATGCTGTTAAGAGGGCCGGCACCTGTTCGTCGTAACGCCTCCAAATAAAACGGTGACAAGATCGCCAAAGTCGAGCCATACCCCATGCGCAGGCTGCCGGTAACTAAAGTGTCGCCCGAATCGAGTTCAATCAACGGATTGCCGAACACGCTGTATCCCGTGAGCAGCTGCACCAATCCATCGACCACCCATAGCATCATGACCGCCCCCACCAGCGACATCAGTCGATGGCTTTCAGAGCGATCTAACTTGATCTGCAACAACACCCACACGGCAAAACCATACGACAAGAAACGAACGGCTCCGGACAGGGAGCGCTCGAAGTTGATCGCGTCGAACAGTGAGAACACAGCCGGCAACAAAAAACAGGCCAGCACAATCCAGAACTTGCGAACGCCATCAGTGGAGAGAAACTCCCGGGGACCACGGGCGAACACAATTAGCCCGACCAGCGCCATGAGCCAGATGAACTGTCTCGTCGCCGAGGATAGAGAGAGGGTGAAAAACAGGAACACCCATATAATGGAGGGCGAAAGATCGGAGAGTCGCTGCATCAATGCCACCGCGCATCTCACTGGATACCCGGCGCCCGTTACCGTAACGGAGCCAGTGTATTGATTCGAGGCGGCCTTCACCAGCGTAGATGTGAATACTACAGGCTCCCGGCATCGGCGCCTTACCTAGGCTTTGCTCCTAAAGTAAACGCCTACCGCTACCGCTAGCGCTGGCCAGGTCAGTGACCCGGTGGAAAAGGAGTACATCGATAACGCACTGGAGAGCGGAAACATCGCCAATAATGCAATCGTCAGAAAGGTGGTAACGGCACCCTGCTGCGCCCGATTCGCAGCCCACATCCATTTAATGATCAGCACGACAAATATCAGATAGAACAGAACGCCGATCAGCCCCGAATCCGCGGCAATTTCCAGAACGCCTAAATGGGGATGCCATGGCCTGCTTAACATGGCCTCCGGAAACAATGTCGATGAGGCCAAGAGAGGATTGACCGCGGCTGCGGAGCCTCTAAGCCCCACACCATTTATCCAATGATCTGAAAAAACCAGCCAGTTCGCTTTCCACAGCTCTGGACGAAACGCGAGCGCGACATTCAACTCTTCCTGACTGGCAGACAGACTGCCTCCGAGTAACGCGAGCCGCTCGGCCAGGTGTGGTATGAGCGCAATGGGGATAAGCAAGCCCGACAGCGATAGCAATAAGACCAGCGCGGGTGTCCAGTAGCTGCGAGAGGTGCGGCCGCGCACCCACAATACGCCACAAGACCACGCGCTCACTAGCAGCAACATTGCGGAGTAACGACTCGCGCTAAGTGAAACGGCCACTGCCAACAGCGGGACTACCAGCCAAAGCAAGGGCAGTCGCCGACCATGAAGCCGCAGGGCTTCAAACAGAAAGGGAGATAACACCGCCAGCTTGGGCCCATAGTCTAAGCCCATGGAGCCCGTCACTTTGTGGCCCTCTGGCAAACCGGTAAACAGCGGGTAACCGCTGAGACTGATGCCCCGCCACTCCTGAACGATGCCATCGATGCTCCAGATAACCAGTAACGCCGTCAACCACAGTACCGTTGCCGGCCACTGCTGCTCGGTCGGCCCAATCCTGAGAAATAGCAGGCCGGCCAGCCCATACGCAAGCAGCCTAGCGTTGGTAGACACCGCGCGATTGAAGTCGATCGCATCGGCAAGCGACAGCAAGCCGGGAATAAGAAAACACGCCAGCAGCAACCCATAGGCCTGCGCACCCGGCGTATTCATCCATTGACCCCGGGTGAACACCATCAGCCCGATAGAGCTGACCGCTACCAGCCAAATCACCAGCTGTGTTGCTGAGAGCACCCCGAAGAGCGCAACCCAGCCAATCACCCACCAGGCTACGTGCATGCCTCTGTTGCGCTGAAACCAGTTCTCCAGCGATGACTCCTGATGTGGCAAGGTGGACATGAAAAACTCTTAACAGCGGCCAGTGTGCTAGTTTAGCATCGCCTACGCCCGCTCGACGTGCCCGTTACGTTGAAGCACCGCGGTTTTGATGTAGGACCCGTGACGAGACACGCACAGGAAACCCAAGCGAATCATGCTGCTATCCCGACGCTACCAGTTTTTATTTATTCACATTGCCAAAACAGGTGGCACCAGCGTTCGCAACGCGTTGCAGCGTTATCGCTGGCGCGACCCTTACTACCTCCCTCAATGGATAGCGAGCAAAATGAGCGGTGTGACCGGGCACAGCCTCGGCATTAAACTCCCGCGACACTGCAAAGTGATCACGGCGCAGGAAATGCTCCCAAGAGAGGTCTTCGAAGGCCTCTTCAAATTTGCCTTTGTCCGCAACCCCTGGGACCTTCAAGTCAGCTCTTACCACCACATCAAGCGCGAGCGACCTCAGCTGCTGCAAGGCGATGAGTCCTTCGCTGACTTTCTGCATCGAAAACTCGACCCGGAGCTCCCCTGGCAATACCACATCAGCACCTCGATCACGCCACAGCTGCATTATCTGGTTGACCTCAACGGAGAGCAGATCGTTGACTACGTCGGCCGGTACGAATCACTGCAGGCTGACTTTGATAAATGCTGCGAACGGATCGGTTTACCGAAACAATCTCTGCCCCATCGTCGCCGTGCTACCGGACGAAGCGACTATCGCGACTATTACGACGACCGAACCAACGCGCTGGTCGCGCGACACTTCGCTGCTGACATTGAGGCGTTTGGTTACACGTTCTAGCGCGCTGAGCTGCGTGCGTCGATCACATCTGACAACTCATACTGAAAGGGCGGGTCACACTAACCGCGGCACGTCCTTCAGCCCAGCGACAAGGCTAACGCCTGCCTCGTCGGTGACCACCATCCCGGGCAGCACCACCCGAAACAGCCGAGCAACCCGAGCCGCCTTGCCCGCCTCAATATCAGAGGGCTTGTCCCCCACTAACAAAGACCGCTCAACATCGATGCCATGCTCTCGAACCGCCCGGGTAATCATTCCGGCCGCGGGCTTCCGACAATCACACTGCGTCAAATACTCTCCCTGCGCCTCGGTGGGATGATGCGGACAGTGATAAAACCCAGTGATGTCGGCGCCCACTGTCTGCATGAGGTGGCCGTTTATTTGCTCATTCAACCTATTGAGGTCGGCCTCGGTATAGAGACCCCGGCCAATGCCTGACTGATTGCTCACCACAATTAAGCGATAGCCCGCGTCCTGCAATTGCCGCAACGCCTCCGGTGCCCCCGGGAGAAACTCAAACTGCTCCCAGGTGCTGACGTAACCATGATCAACGTTGATGACCCCGTCACGATCCAGAAAAGCGGCAGGGCTCATAAGGCTGAATGAAGAGCGCTATCGCTGCGCGAGCTCAAGCGAGCTCCAGCCCTTTTTCGATCAAGGCACACAGCAGATGGACCACGACAATGTGGCATTCTTGAATATGCGCAGTCTCGTCGGCCGGCGCCACGACCACCGCGTCACACTGCGCCCTCAATGCGCCCCCATCCCGGCCCGTGAGACCCAGCACATCACAACCCAGTGATCGGGCCGTCTCGCAGGCGGCTAGCACGCTGGCGCTCTGTCCAGAAGTGGAAATACCGAGCAACACATCGCCCTTTTGAGCGAGGCCCGCGACTTGTCGACTGAATACCGCGTCGTACCCATAATCGTTGGCGATAGCCGTTAAAGCGGAGGTATCTGTCGTCAGAGCAATGGCAGCGAGGGCCCGCCGATCCCCGACGAAACGCCCGACCAGCTCTGCCGCCAAATGCTGGGCGTCAGCTGCAGAACCTCCGTTACCACAGATCAACAGCTTATTACCACGAGAGAGCGCTGCCACACAGCGTTGTGATAGCTGCTCAATGTCATCTGCGCAGGCGGCTAACTGCGTTAGCACCGTCTGATGGCGATCGAGATATTCATCAATAAATTGCCGCACACTGCCTCCGGTACCGCCCACGATCACCCATCACCAAGCCCCTTTCTTCGCCCTTGCTAAACACTTTTAGCACTATACATCGCCCTCGACACCTCTACTCGGTATAGCTGGCCGCCAATCGCCGCGCAAACGGCCGTGCGGTCACGCCGTGAACAACCAAACTAATTCCGACAGTGACAATCGTGACGGCCATCAGGGTTCCCGAGGCCGGTAATTGCTCTGACCAAACGATCGTTGCAAAGGCGAGGCTGGCCAATCCACGGGGCCCAAACCAAGCAAGAAACGCACGGCTCGACAATGGCTCTCGGGTTCCGGAAAGCGACAGCATAATGGGTAACATACGAATCACCGTGAGGCTGAGCACCGCATAGAGCACCTCTGCCCAACCAATAAAGGGCAGCGCAGCTGGCACCAGCATCATGCCAAACGTCATCCAAGCAAACATCGCCAATAATTCGGCTGCACTCTCGGCAGGCAATAGCATGGAGTGCACGTCTTGCTTCATGGCGCCTCGGAAACAAAGCCCGCCAACAAACGCAGCAATGTAACCACTGCCATGCAGCGCCTGAGCAACCGCGAAAATCAAGAGGGCCAGCGCAGGCACACTCATTCGCTGCCAAATAGGCCCCAACCATCCCGCTGCCCTTGCCATGAGTACCGCTCTTGCGGCAATCAGTGAAAGCACGGCGCCCACCAGCACTCCAATACCGATTTCTTCGCTCAGCAGCTCCAGCGCCAGCCCCTCTCCTCGCGTCGCGGCACCCTGCTCCAGCGCAATAAAAAACAGCAAAACAGGGACGCACAAGCCGTCATTTAAGCCACTCTCGGCGCTCAAGCTCTCTCTCAGATGGGAGGGCACGCTCTGATTAGTCACAACCGCTTTCCCTAACGCCGCGTCGGTGGCAGCCAGAATGGTGCCTAGTATGGCGGCTTCGTATAGCGACAGCGTGGGAAACAACAGCACAGCGCAGGCGCCGCCGATAAAAATACTGCCGGGTAGACCCAGCAGCAACATTCTGCCCGGCAACCGCCAGCTACCTCTGAGCACCCCTAGATTCGCATTGGCAGCATCCACAAACAGGAACAAGGCCAGCGTGATATCAATGATGGCCTTGCCGTTAAACGCTTCTCCCGTCGGGCTAAACCACTCCAGTCCGAGCGGCCCCAGGGCCACACCGAGGGCAACAAATACGATCGGGCCAGACAGCGAGAGCCGCTCAATGCGATCAGAAATCAGGCTATAAGTGAATACAACAAAGGCGAGACAGGCGAGCGTAAAGTACATCCAGATTCCCGACGACGAGACGGTAAGCCGCTAGGGTGATGCGCAATGATCAGGTGGTCAACCAACAAAAGTTACGGGATAGCCCAGTCAGCCTGCCTAGCAACCACGAAGTGTCTAGGCAAGTAGGCACCGGTAATCGCGCGCCCGTCGATCCTAGCGGATTGGCCCTACTGCTTGGCGCCGCTCCGAAGCTCGCGCTCGCCCAATTCAATCAGTAGGTGAGTGACAGCATAGTCGGGAATTTCGTCTACGGGGATCTCGCGCTGATGGCGAACCAGCATCTCCTCTGACACGATGCCTTTAGCTCGGAGAATGAGGCCTTGTAGCCGATGCTCGACCTCCCGCTCAAGGGTCATGTCCGCAAGATCATCAGAGGCAACTCTACCGCCATACATTGCCGCCCTGCTGGCATCACGCAGCAGCGATTCAAGTTTGTCGCGTTGCGCCTGAAACTCACCACGACTGCATAGCCCGTCAGGGATAACACTCTCAACTGATATCGGTTCGGGCATGTGCCGACTCCCTTCTTCTCATCGAGGTGTGTACGCCAGCCTCCTCCAACCGGTTTTCAGTATTCTGGATAAAGCGTGCCGGTATCTACCCTTCACTTAATAGAAAAGAGTACATATATAATATATAACTACTTGTTTATATTATATTTATTAATTTTTTACCGTCTCTAGTCAAGCCAAATAGAGTCTGCGACACTGATCGGAGCATCTACGTCCGAGCCTAGCCTATGACAGAAGAATCTCCCATACATCCCTTAAAAGCGAGCCCGCACAAGCTCAAGCTGGGGGTTTTCGGACTCAATGTGAGCAGCGGCTGCTCCATGACCGATCGCCCGGATACGCTCAAGGTCGAATGGAATGAATCCGTCAGGGTGGCCCAG
>Ga0315330_10004079_pt1 | contig 9987 bp, 10 predicted proteins | sample M140m34915metaG_FD_203453 | JGI IMG/M metagenome (GOLD analysis project Ga0315330, IMG submission 203453) | Ammonia-oxidizing marine archaeal communities from Monterey Bay, California, United States - M1 40m 34915 | ecosystem: Environmental > Aquatic > Marine > Intertidal zone | place: USA... | reverse complement strand
AAGCCAACCTAATGAACTAGCTGATTTTCCGAGAGAAAGCACCACTCCTCCTATTCAAGATCAATCCGACCTCGGTATTTCGCTTGTTAATTCAACGCCAAACACTCCAGCATCTTCCGCAGTCATCGCTAACCGCGGACAAACATTAACTGACCCAATCTTTGAAAGTTTAAGCAACAACGAGTCCTCAAGCCTCCCCACTTCTCCATTACTTAGCGATCAATTTTCGTCCCCCGCAATACCATATAGTAACTTTGGGGGAATTTTAGATGCAGATCCCTCTGATTATTCGGTAGCGTTAAACAGCACTATCGAGGTTCACGCTTCTGAGACACTGGGACATCTCGCTGATTGGCTCGATGTTTCAGCACGAGATATAAGAGAACTCAACAACATGAATTTTCGAGATCAGATAATTATTGGTAGGACAGTACAACTAGATTTTAGCAGGGTAACTAAAGAGAATTTTGAACTTGCTCGCCGCAACTTCCATTCAGACTTACAACGAGATTTTTTTTCAGCTTATCGAATCAGAGGGGCAGAAGAATATGAAATACGGCGCTTTGATAACATCAATCGACTAGCTCTGAACCGTTACTCTGCACCCTTATGGCTTGTCAGGCAATATAACCCAGGTATCGATTTTGATAGCATTTATGTGGGCCAGAGAGTTACCTTCCCATTGTTAGAAGCTGCAGGGTCAAACGTCTTAAACTGACAAAATAAAGAATTAACAGTTCGAGTAATTTGTGCGCCCAAGCGATATTGCGGCTAAAAAATTTAGCTCATCAATTTAATCACCCAAGTCCATTTCATAAGTAGTCCAGTCAGTTTTTGATGCTACTTTATCGTAAAGCGACCGAGCACGATAATTATCATCTTTCGTTATCCATCGAAAAACAGACCAGCCCTGCCTTTGACCAATTATTTTCAGTTCATCTAACAGTAACTTAGCGGCCCCCTTACCCCGATAACCAGGCCTTACAATTAAATCATCTAGAAAGCCGAAATACCCTCCCCTTAAAGGGCTCACCATCGCCCTGTAATGGGCCAAACCGATTATCGACCCATCAGATTGAACAGCAATTCCATTGAGTGAATTCGCAGGATCCATTAACCATTCCCATGTTGTTTTGATACCGACCTCTGTCAATGCAACTCCGTAATGCTCCGCATAAAATTGATAAATCTCTATCCAATTATCATAATCATCCTTGGCCAACGTCCGGATTTTTCCCATGATTTCCCCACGAAGCGTTCGATTACTAAGACGCGTAAAATTAATATTTAAATTTTTAGCTCTGATCATTTTTCTCAAGCGCCATCCTTAATACCTTCTCACAATGAATCGAAGTCGTATCGAAGACAGGGACGTCAACATTATCTTGATCGAGAAGGATACAGACCTCTGTGCAGCCAAGGATCACGCTGTCCGCCCCCTCGTCCACTAATTTACGGGCGATAGACTCAAAAATAGCCCGGCTGGACTCACTCCGAATATTGAGGCACAGCTCATTATAGATAATGTCATGAATCGTTTGGCGGCTTGAAGCGTCCGGCAGGACCGGATTCAATCCCAAAGCGGTAAGGCGATCTTTATAAAAGGATTGCTCCATAGTAAATTTTGTGGCTATTAGGGCCGGCGATCTAAACCCAGCCCCAGTTATTTCCTCCGCCGTAGCATCGGCGATGTGAATCATTGGAATTCGCAAACCACGCATCATCTGATCACTGAGTTTGTGCATCGTATTGGTGGCAAGAACTAAAATTTCTGCGCCGTAGGCCTCTAATTTTTTTGCTTCACTATTAAGGCGCTCGCCAGCCTCAGACCAGTCACCTCTGCTTTGCAAGTTCTCGATTTCAGCAAAATTGACTGATCTAATGATTAGGTCAGGAGAGTGCAAGCCTCCTAACCGGGCCGTGGTCAGCGCGCACAACTTATTGTAGTAGATCTGTGTAGACGCGGCAGACATCCCACCGAGTATTCCTATTATTTTCACGAGGAAGAACTCATTTTCTTATAGGGGGTTAATTGCTTTGAAATTAGCAATCCGTTCTTCGACATTCTTTCGAATATCCATGTAGTAAAAACTATAATCATGCATGTGGTAATTCCCTGGACCAAAGGGCATATTGTTTGTGTATCTTTCAGAATCAACTTCCGACACAAACAGCGATCCATTCCGACAAACAGCATCTGCTATCTCCCGGTCGATACCGCCCTCGCTCGAGAACGTTACACTACCTAAATTATCCGCTGCGAGTGCCAACACTGAATCTGTCTTCCAAGTAATAGGATTCACGCATATATCACCTCTCTGTGCTAGCTTAATCGGCGCATCCGATGTGCTGGCATTCCAGGATACCTGACAATTCACTTGATCACTTCTCTCACAAATTGGTACGCTGTTCGACTCATCAACGGAAAAACCGATAACGTAAGCAGCAACCATCCGAGAAAAGAGATTAGACGAAACAATTTCTTCCCTTAACAATCGGTCCGCATGCATGCTGCCCTGGCTATGACTGGCCAATATAAAAGGTTTTCTTTGATTATAATTTTGAATAAAAAACCTAAATGCCGATCTAACATCTTCATATGCCAGATTTAGTGCGCTCTCGCCACTACCTGATTCATCTTGAAAACTAAAAAGGGTAGCTTGTCGATACCGAGGCGCGTATATCCCACAACAAGCATTGAACACGCTGGCCTGATCACGCATCACCCATTCGTCGGTCAGTTTATTAGCGCCCTCATGATCCAGCGGCTGATTCCAGGTCTCCCCGCTCACATAAGTTGTGGGGTGTACAAAAAAAACATCAACATCAGCACCCCTTTGGCTATCGACAATCTCAGGAGGTCTTTCGACATCAGCTGAATCGTTTCGACCGGGCAACGCGGCCCAGTTCTCTATTTTAACGTAGTCAGGAGCTACAGGCGCTAACCGGCGCTCAAATGCATGATCAGGGGCCATGAGAAAAGAAATCAAAAGTAAGCCGAGATAATCTCGGGTAAAGAAAGCTAAAACAGCCAGCACTAAGCCTGTCCCGGCGGTCCATTTCATGATTCTTTTCATTCGTGTTTTCCTATCCATATAGCAGAGATGCTTGTCGACCCTTACACATATGCAACTACAAACTTCTCAGATCATTATAGCCTGACTAATATTATGGTGTATCGAATTGATGTAACCTTTACTTCCCTAATATTTAATGATAAGTTTACGTTACATAGTTTAGGGGCAAATGATCGTGGAAATACTCATACCAATTTTAGGAATACTGGCTGGAATCATCATCCCGTTATCCGTGTTTATCTGGCTTTATCACGAAGAAAAAGGCAAGAGAGACGCTGCTCTGCAGATAGCTAAACACTTAGATGATCCCTCTAAGGTTGAGGACCTATTAAGCATCTTTGAAGAAAGAAAAAAAGAGCCCATAGATTATCGTAGAGGCGGCGTAATAACCACTTTTGTGGGCATTGGCCTCTATCTTTTCGGAGTCGTTGCTCTAGGATCTGTCGTCGAAGGCGCGGGACTTTTAGTTGGCGCCATAGGGGTAGGCACCATGATCGCTGGATATCTATACCCAAATACGAGTCAAGAGCTTACGAATGCTGTTGAAGAATTTGAAAAGAAATAGTTTTGGGGAAAAATCACAAAAAGCTCTTAAACAATCTTGAGGAAGCCAGGAAATGTGCCAGCTTAACTCAACAACAGCTATCGGAAAGGGCAGAAGTTTCTAGAAAGAGTATTAATGCAATTGAAAACGGGATTTATGTACCTTCTACCGTTCTTGCATTAAAAATTGCTAAGATCCTTAACTGCCCCGTCGAGGCTTTATTTCGACTTCCTTAATCTTTTCTGCTTTTTGTACGTTTTTTAAGTGGAAAAAATTATTTATTAGGATTAACCAGATATTTTTCACCCGTAGCCTGCTTTGCGTACGCCTTGATAATATCCGGCTGCATCATTTCCTCTAACGATATCTCAGCAGCATAGCTACTAGCAAAGGTACTTGTAATTTCTGCTGCGACTCTAGCTCGCATCTGCTGGAATTTTTCCATTCCGATTTTTCCGATCATCGGAGTGAGTAACCATCCACCAAGCCCCCATGACATCCCATAGGCTCTTTTCAAAATCGTTGGGGATGGATCTAGCCCGCCATAAATATAGACTTGTTTGTAGGTATCAGAACCATAGCGGCTGTACTCTTTGGCCACCTTATTTGCAGCGACTTCCATTGCAGAAAGTATCTGACTAGGAAGCTCTCCACCATTACCCCCGCCCGTAGCATCAAAACCTAGCGTTGCTCCCGTTGCGACCAAGGCTCCGATGAGGCTATCCATGAAATCCGGATCACTCGTATCACATATATGCTCAGCGCCCAAATCTTTAAGCAGCGCTACTTGTTCAGGCTTCCTAACAATATTTACCAAAGGCACATCATCATCTTTGCAGATCTTTACCAGCATCTGTCCTAAGTTTGAAGCCGCCGCTGTATGCACAATAGCCGTATGGTTCTCCATCCTCATCGTTTCGATAAACGCTAGGGCCGTTAAGGGATTAACAAAGGAAGATGCGGCTTCCGCTGCGCTTGTTCCTTCATCCATAACCAGACAATTCGCGGCAGGAACACATCTGTATTGAGAATACATTGCTCCTCCAGCGAGGCCCACAGTTTTACCAATAAGCTCTTTAGCCTTTTCTCCAGCGTCCTCAATCACACCCGCTCCTTCATTACCGACCGGCAGAGACTGATCCAGCCTTGGCTTCATCGCACCCATCAAACGCGGGTGTATTCTCATAGAGGTTACGGTTTCATCACCAGTGCCCGAAACATTAATCGTATCCAGATCCGCAGCAAAACTTAGAAGGAGGCCAAGATCTGATGGATTAATCGGGGCCGCTTCAACCTTGATTAAGACCTCATCTTCCGCAGGCACTGGTTTCTCGGCGGTCGCAATCGATATTTCTATCGTTCCATCACTGGTTACTTTTGATCGTATTTCTTTTGAATGTTGCCCTGACATGCACTTCTTCCTCTTAATTCGTTAAGCCAATCTGTCGACATTAATTTGTAAAACGCACACTTGCCTGCAGGCAATATGGGGAGCCGACAGGATTATTCAAGTCTTTGAACATGGTTTTAGATAAATATCCAGTAATTACTCTAAGCTTTTGACATTTCATGAAATTCAATCAAAGTTTACAAGGCAATCTCCGCAGGCTAAAAGCACCTGAGGGTTTTGTATTGCGATTAACGCTTCATAGAGTTTTAACATGCCTTCAAGCGCCGATGAAACTTTAGGTTCTTGAATAGAAACACCGGCACTTGTCAGCAACTCACCAACCAACCTCATTCCAAGGGACGTTTCTTGACCATAATACTCAACCCTATATCCTGTTAATTCTGAAAGCTCTGCCGCATGAGCGATCGCCTCATTTATGCCTCCTATTTTATCTACCAAGCCCAGCTCTTCGGCGGTTGTTCCAATCCAAACTCTACCGCCTGCAATGGCCCTTATCTCATCATCAGATTGAGACCTAGAATCAGCAACAAATTGAATAAATCTTTCGTAGACACCAGAAACCGAGCTATCTATGATTCGATCTAAGTCTTCATCAATGGGCTGAGTAGGATCCCACCCGCCGTACCTAGAGGTAACCACCCCATCAAAATTTATACCAACGTAGTCCAACAGGTCTTCAAATGTGGGAACAGCAATTGCAACGCCTATAGAACCCGTGATAGATGTCGGCTCAGCAAATATGAAATCAGCGGGCGTTGAAATATAGACGCCTCCCGATGCAGCATAATCACCCATCGATACGACTACTCCAATCCCCTTCCTCTTTGCTTCCAATAATTCATCACGCATCATTTCACTCGCGATAACTGATCCGCCGCCGCTGTTTACGCGGAGAACAATTGCCTTAGTATCCTCATTTTCATGGGCCGACCTTATTTGTCTTACGATTTCATCTGCTCCAGCAACGCCCTGAGAACTATTGCCCTCCATGAGAGTCCCTTCCACAGTTATCACAGCAATCTCATCCGGTTCAGATATTAACTCGTCACCGAACTGATCTGCATATTCTTGAAATGAAATGGATTTAAAGGTAAAAGTTTCAGCATCTTCATTCGCACCAAAGTTTTCAATCATGTATTGTCGAAAGTCTGGAAAGGATTTCGTTCCATCAATAATATTTTTTGAGATCGCATACGCAATGTTAGTTACTTCAGAGTCGCCGAAAATACCAATGAAATTATCTGAGAAAACCTGGATTTCTTCAGGAGCTATTCCACGTCCATCCGACATAATATCTTTCATTTCCTCCCAAATCGGGAGCGTAAAGGCCTCTCGCTGCAACCTGTCATTCGCCGACATATCAGCCCTAGTGTTACCTTCAACAGCAGATTTGAAATCCCCTTCAGAATAATTATGAAAGTTGATTTTTAGATTTTCAAAAAGTTCTTTCTGGTAAGGTCTCATCCCGCCGATACCCCCAATGCTCGCTCCTCCAACGGGGTGCACCCATATCTCTGAAGCTTGAGAAGCCATCAAGTACGAGTTTGTCGAAAGATGATCACTAAACGCAATAATTCTTTTCCCTGCATCACGAAGAGCTTTTAACTCTCTTGCAATATTAATCGCTGTTGTTGGTCCAGCAAATGCCGTTTTGGAAAAATCGATTAATACAGCGGGTATATCATCGTCTACTTTAACGGACTGAATTATTTCAATAACATCTCTGGTTTGAATCTGATTAGATAATCCATTGCTAGTTATACTGGTTAAGAAGTTACCCACCGATACTTCTTGATCTACAACTGCACCTTGCGGGTTAAGGACGAGGACCCTGCCGCTTGGATCTATTTTTGGCTCTATTGAGGTCAATCCGCTGATAATTAAGGCTATCAGAAAAAATAAAAAAAATGCTGTGCCAAGATTCAAGATTACGGCTCTAGCTTTTCCTAAAAAGCTGTTAAGCCATCCAAAAATAAGTTTAAGTATTCTCATAGGTTATTTCCCATATGACATAAAGTATTTAGCAAATACACGGTTGCAAATATTGTAACGTCACTCAATATTTACATTGAAAACCCTCTTGCAATGAAGGAGTTTACAGGCAGAAAACCTAACTTTACTGCACTCACTCAGCACGCTCGAAGTATCTTTTCCATCTTGCTTCCCTTCGCAAGCTCGTCTACAAGCTTATCAAGATACCGACATTTTTGTGTCAGCGGTGTTTCAATGTCTTCAATACGATACCCGCATATCACACCTTTAATTAGGCTGGCATCCGGATTTAGGTTCGCCTTATCGAAAAACTCTTTAAATGAGGCTTCACCCTCAATCAAATCCCGCAAAACCATACCTTCGAAACCCGTCAGCCATGTAATCACTTCTTGCAGCTCTTTTTCACTACGGCCATTCTTTAAGATCTTGTTTAGATAATGGGGATAAACTGAAGAGAAAACCATCTTAGCTATTTTTTCATCATGTTCTTTAGTAGTTTTCCCTTTAGCCACCATAGAATCGACTCCTCCATTTTTTCATAATGAAACTCACCCGCAAATACTGTCAGTTTCTGTACTTCTACCCACCAACAAAAAAAACCTTCATACTTGACTCCACTCTCTGTATCATCGTCATTACACCGCATATAAGCATTCTTTGACATACTAGCTACGCTGCCTAATTGGAACAAGAGAATAGTAAAAAACTGATATGACCGAAAAAATTGACCTTTCAGCCAACACGGTGATTGAAGATAAAGAACCCGGGTGCACCAACACAAACTGTTGTCCTCCCAAAGCGCCTATTAAACGCGATGCTCCAAAGATTGGGCGCAATGACCCCTGTATCTGTGGTAATGGCCGTAAATTTAAAAAATGCTGTGGTAAAAATTTATAACTTATCTCTGAGCTCTCTGCTTAAAGACCAGCTTTTTCTGCCCACGAGCTACCATTGTTTACGGTGATCTCACGTTTGTGCAACATCCTGTGTAACTACAAGAGAGATTTTCACATGAATCAATCAGTTATATTTTATGTGAAAGCTTTGTGTAACTAATTAAACCTATTCCCACTCACCAAAACGATGCCCTGAAACCCTTGATAAAAAGGCATCTAAAAAAAGGTTAGACAACCTCCCATAAAGCCATTATTTGAACCAAAATAATTCATTTGATTTTTAACTTTGTTTCAAAAGGATAATCGCCAGATGATTCATGCTCCTTTTGCATCCTTATCAAAGTCTCAAAGATTTCATCTGATATTTCTGCAGATTTTCTTATAGACATATCAATATGGATTTCAACAGTTTCAATCAGAGCTGCTACCTCATCCGATTCTTTAAAAATTGCACATACGGAGTGGTATAACTTTTCATTTACGTTAAGCATTCTGAATCTAGGTGTTAATTTTTCACCTTTTAAACATTCTTTCAGATATCTAATATTTTGCTCCGCTGTAAAAAATGAAAACCCCTTGGCAATATAATTTTTACCAACAAGACTGTTGTAGAAATCGCCATCATAATCCATAGGAATCGTTTGGTAGAATCTTACGTTCATATGCCCATTCATATCACACATGTCATCAGATACGATCACAGATGCACCTTCGGTTGGAAATATATCTTTCATAAAATTACCATGTTAGCCAAAAATGAATCGTTAGTGCTCAATGGTTCAAAATAATTTGAAGCGGGCATCATTCCCACTCAATAGTTTCTCATTTACAAACCCTTATAGCACAAGAGTTTGAGAGACACTTTAATAAAGTGTGTTGTGAGTGTGTTGTAACGATTATGAACTGGCTCCTGAATTACTATAACGTTACCGAGTGTTTTAGAACAGTGAACAATGATTTAGATAATTATCTGTTTATAATGTTATCTTTGTAAACATGATAGCAAAAAAATAAATATTAAAATGCAGATTCTATTACCAATACATATCCTAGCCGGAACAATTGCACTACTTTGTGCTGCTCTGGCAGTTTCGTCTCAAAAAGGTAAAAAACTGCATGTGCTTTCAGGTAGAGCATATTTCTGGAGTATGGCTACTATCTTCTTAACAGCTATTCCAATGTCGATTATCAGCAGCAACATCTTTCTTTTTTTAATAGCGATCTTTTCTTTCTATTTAGCTTTCGCGGGTATGCGCTTCGCTAGAAATAGAAAGGGTATCGCAACTAATTTAGATTGGATTGCTGTCAGCTTAATGATTTTATCAGGACTAGGAATGTTGATATTGTCTGCAATTTTCTTCACTAATGATAACTCGCAATACATAGTGCTTCTTGTTTTTGGATTTCTAGCTAGTCGTTTGGGTTATGCTGATTTAATGAGCTATAAAAATAATACTGCTACAGGAAAAGAAAGAATCTCAAGGCACTTAACTAATATGATGGGAGGAACTATTGCAGTTATTACAGCTGTTTTAGTTGTTAATCCTCCTTTTGAACCCGAATGGATATGGTGGGTGCTTCCAACCGTTCTGATAACCCCAGTTATTTTTTGGTGGAATTTTAAAATACTAAAATGAAGGTTTTCAGATGGGGCTCAAGAGCTTTGGACATGTTTCCAGAGGATAATGCTCTACATAAAAAATATAACTATCAGGGGAAGGTTATCATCATAGGTGCCGGGGCTTCAGGATTGGCTGCAGCGAAAATATTACAACGAAATAATATTGATTATCTTATTCTTGAAGCTTCTAACAGATATGGAGGGAGACTAAAAGAAAATAAAACTTTGGCTGATTTTCCTATCGACTTGGGAGCAGAGTGGATACATCATTTGCCTGCTGTGTTAAATCGTCTTAAAGGCAAATCAGGAGATCAAGTCGATGAGGAAACCATTCCTTACAATACTTTTTATAAGTTTGACAAAGACTTTGGCTCTAGTTCATATGGAAAGATTTTTAGCTGGCTAAATTCATCCGTAATGAGATTACTATTTTTCTTCAGGTTTAA
>Ga0315330_10004075_pt1 | contig 9991 bp, 6 predicted proteins | sample M140m34915metaG_FD_203453 | JGI IMG/M metagenome (GOLD analysis project Ga0315330, IMG submission 203453) | Ammonia-oxidizing marine archaeal communities from Monterey Bay, California, United States - M1 40m 34915 | ecosystem: Environmental > Aquatic > Marine > Intertidal zone | place: USA... | reverse complement strand
ACGCATCACAACCGCACTTCCAAGCTCCTCAGTATCATCTCCGACGTTCAAGGGCATGAAATAAAAGCGGTTGTGGGATCATTTCTGTTCGTCGTGCTGCTCATGGCCGCCTATTACATCTTGCGCCCGGTGCGAGATGCCATGGCGAGTGACTGGACCGATGCTGAGGTGAGCTGGCTGTGGACGCTCAACTTTTTCATTAGTACCGGTGTCGTCGCCCTGTATGGCGCACTCGTTGCGCGTTTCCCGCTGAGATTGTTGGTACCGGCCACCTATGGCATCTTTGCGCTGACGTTCCTATTTTTCTATGCCTTGGCATCGATCAGCAATGAACGGACATTGGTCGATAAATCGTTCTATGTGTGGGTCAGTGTCTTCAGCCTTTTCCATATCTCGGTGTTCTGGAGTTTTATGTCAGAGCTCTTCAGTAAAGAGCAGGCTGGCAGACTATTTGGCATCATTGCGGCGGGTGCGAGTGTGGGTGGACTGATTGGGCCTTCTATCCCCTCGTTTTTCTCGGCGTACCTCGGTACTGACAACTTACTATTGCTGGCCAGTGTAATGCTGGTAGTACCCATCCCCCTTATTTTTTATCTGCAGGCACTTAAAAAACCGGAGCTGAGCAGCGACGCAATGGCGCCCGACATTCCCCCAGCCCGCATTGGGGGAAACCCGTTTGCAGGCTTTACCTTGTTTTTATCCAATCCCTACCTGCTAGCCATTGGCCTGTTTATTCTCTTATACACGGGCATCAGTTCATTCGTTTATTTCGAATTGAAGAATTTACTCAGCGAACTCAGCCGCGCTGAGCGCACGGCCATATGGGCGCAGATGGATCTGACGGTTAACGTACTATCTATCGCTGTGGGATTGTTCGCGACAGGACGTATTGTGGGCAAGTTTGGCATGCCGGTAACGATTGCCCTGATTCCGCTGCTGATTTGTGCGGGCCTGCTTATTGTTGCAATTTCTCCCTTTCTCGGTGCCGTGGTGGCGCTGCAAGTAATCAGGCGCGCCGGTAATTACGCCGTGACGAGGCCCGCTCGTGAAATGCTCTTTACACGGGTCGACAGAGAGACCCGTTTCAAAGCAAAACCGGTGATCGACATTGTCGCTTATCGAGGCGGCGATATGCTGATGGCTTGGGCATTCACCGGGCTGACTCAGGGATTGGGCTTGGGCCTGGCCGCAGTGGCAGCGGTAGGGGCTGGCATCGCGGCGGTGTGGGCCATGGTAGGCATCTACCTCGGCCGATGGTTTGAGCACGGCGAGACCCAGGAACGCCTCGCACCCTCATAAACACTTCACGCCATAGCGTCAGATTGACTCTGTAGGAATGAAAACTGAACAACCCATACTGGAATCAGACTATGAAATATTTTGCACTCACCATGACATGGGCGGCCTGCTTGGGCTTTGCGGTCTTATCGCAAGCCGACGGCCACAACGGCACTGCGTCAGCAATGCTGCAATACACCGAGTTTAATGAAATTGGTAACCCGGCCGACGTACTCACTGTCAAAGAGGAAGCCTCGCAAGCCCTGCAGAGCGGCGAGGTGAGGGTAAGGGTGTTGGCGGCCCCGATTAACCCCTCTGACCTGTTACAAATTGCAGGTCAGTATGGTGTCGAAGCCATTTTGCCCGCCAAAGCGGGCAGCGAAGGTGTCGGTCGAGTGATAGAGGTGGCACCTGAGACAGCCTACCTAAAAGTGGGTCAGCTGGTGTTGATTTTAGGTGGCGGCACGTGGAGGGATGAGGTTGTGGCGCCCGAGGCAGGGTTTCTTCCGCTACCTGAAATGGGTCCGCTGAGCGCAGAGGTCATTGAGCAACTGGGTATGTCAGTGGTGAACCCGGTCACGGCATTATTAATGCTCGATTCTTTCGTTGAGCTGAGCGAGGGTCAGTGGATCGTCCAAAGCGCCGCCAACTCTGCCGTCGGCGGTTACGTTATTCAGCTCGCCAAGCAGCGCGGCATTAAAACGATCAATGTCGTGCGGCGCGAGGGGCTAGACGAAGAGCTCTATGCCAAAGGTGGCGATGTTGTATTGATTGACGGTCCAGACCTCGCCGAGCAAATTGCCCATGCGACCGGCGGCGAGCCCGTTGCCTTGGCCCTGGACCCCGTTGGCGGTGATACCTATACCCGACTGACCAACAGTCTGGGTGTCGGCGGCACGATCGTGGCGTATGGCATGCTGTCAGGAAAAGCGGCAACACTGAATACTGGCATGGCTATATTTAAAGATACCCGCAACCGCAGTTTTTGGCTTGCCAAGTGGTACGAAAGCGCCACGTTACCAGAAAAGCAGGCCGCCTTTGGCCGGATCATTCCGCTGATTGCCAGTGGCGTTTTAAAGGCCAATGTCGACTCGCGCTTCGCCGTAGGGGACATTAAGCAGGCCGTTATCCGTGCCGCGCAAGATGGCAGGAACGGTAAGGTGCTTGTCGTTCCCAACGTTCAGTAACGGGCTCTCATTCAGCTGTGAGCAGCTTTATTCACTTGGCCAGGGTCACCTCTACCGCACCGGCTAAATGGCTGGCTATTTTAGCTTGCTCAAGCTGCTTGGCCGCGCCCTCTTTCAGCGCGGATAACAGCCCCAGCGCAAACTTTGGCGGCTTTTTCTTCGGTGATCTTTACCACGTTCCCAGCCACCACACCGTTGAAGGCGACGGTGCCTCGGGATTGGTTCTGCGTCGATTGCTGCTTACCGCGGATGGTCAGTTTAGCGACCAGTGGTCTGGAAGAGCCAGGCTAGAGGCTTATCACGAGGGCGCGTTTGAAGAGTACAACATGACTCACCGGATTCTCGACTTCGGAGTAACGAGGCAATTCGGTGATCACAAACTGTCGGGGGGACTCATCCCGACTATCACCTACGATGTAATGGAAGCGTTTTGGGGCAAGCGTTATCTGGTGCGCACCGCCCCCGACATACAAGGCATTGCAGCACGTGATGTGGGCTTGAAATTGATGGGTCCGTTGCCGGCTGCTGAGGGCGTTAATTACCGGATCATGTACGGTTCTAAAGAAACGTGGCAAGCCGACAAAAACCCTTATGACAAAACCATGGGCGGTATTACCTGGCGAGGTTCAAACGGTCTTTTGATAGACGCCTATATAGATTGGGAATCACGGCCCGGACCGCACGACCGATCTACCTGGCAATTTCTGGTGGGTAAAAAGACCGAGCAATATACCCTCGGCTTGGAATATACCAATCAGGATAGAGGCGAAGACCCAGATCTCGAACTCGCCACGGTGATGGGAGTCATGAAACTAGGGGGTCCATGGAGCCTGATGGCGCAGCTACACCGCCTCTTCAAACCCAGCGTGAAAGGCGACGACATTGCCTACATCCCTTTTGACCCGACCGCGACCGCGACCAACTTAGTTGCCGGCGTAGAATACCGTTTCAATCCGCATTTCACCCTTAGCCCCAATATTGTATGGACTCACTACGGCGTCAATGAGTTGGGCGTAAAGCCCGACGATGATGTTCATCTGCGGCTGACGTTTTATGTGAACTTCGAGTGAGTGCAGGCATCTTACGCCGTGCTTGAAGCACCGTCTCCACACCGCGTTTTAGGGCCTGTGAACGGTCAGCCCTTACTTGATGTCCCTTGGGGGCCAGCAGGTCACGGCTGCCTACTCCATGCTCGCTCGGCTGGCGACCTTGAGACGACCCGTTCTAGTCTTCATCGAAAGAGCAAAGAGGTGTGCCGAGGTGAGTGGGTTTAGTCGGGGGCGTTAACGGCGTTGCTGAGCTTTGGTGACAACTCACCTACTAGCGCTAATGAAGGGAAAAGGACATCAGCACTGATGCCAGACGTTAAGAATGTAAAAACCCGCCGTCAATCACCGAAGACTCCCCCGTAATCATGGACGCCTCATCTGACCCAAGAAAAGCTAACAGTGCGGCTACTTCCGATGGCCTGACGTAACGACCGAGAGGAGCCCTCTGGTTATAGCTATTTTTAAATTCATCAGCGCTCACTGCAACGCCGATCGAGACAGATTGATCTTCTATTTTTCTGATCATCGAGGTTTCGACTATGCCAGGACAAATGCAGTTAACGCGAATATTCAGGTACGCCATTTCGACAGCGGCTGTTTTAGTCATCCCGACTACTGCATGCTTGCTCGCTCCATAACCAAATAGCGTTGGCGTGGCCGTTAATCCTGCTGCCGAGGCCGTGTTAATAATAGCGCCGCCACCGCGAGCCTGCATGGCAGACTTAACACAACGCATTCCTAACCAAACACTCTTTATATTGATTCGAAACAGATCATCAAAGATGTGTTCATCTAACTCCTCTAGTGGCGCCACTTGACCCATGATGCCTGCGTTATTAAAAAGAAGATCTATGCCGCCAAAGGTCGCCACTGACTCATCGATATACTGCTGCACCTGAGAGGCGTCGCCTACGTCTGCGATGACACTATGCACAGCAGCTCCGGCTCCTTCCACAAGTTCAGCTGTTTCAGAAAGGGCTGTCTCATCTAGATCAACTGCGACTATCGAGGCACCTTCGCTAGCCAGTCGCAAGCAGGAGGCTCGACCTATTCCACCGCCGGCGCCGGTAATGACCGCCACTTTGTTAGCGTACCGTGACTGCAAGTGGTTCATCGTTTTCTCCTGCTTCGCTTCGCTGTCAGTGATGCTCAGGCAACGTGCTTTTTAAGTTGAAGGTCAACATTGCTGTCGGTTTTTAACACTATTTCAACAGATCCGTCTCGCTTTGTGGCGCACGAATAAGCATACCTAAAAGTAAGGTCATTTCCTGCAAGTGATCATCAGAGTTCGCGGCGCAGCCAATGCTGAATGCGATAGCCCCCTCGTTCATGCTGGAGAGCCGATGTGGCACTTCTTATGGAATGTTCAATGCACGCACACACGCCGTTAGCGGCTCAGCACGGGTCTGTGAACGAGCAGATCCGAGGAGCAAGCCAACCCCTATATTTTCATAAAAATCATTACAAACAACGGCTTAGCGGCTTAGCGGCTTAGCCGGAATTTTGCCTCTCCTCTATGGACACTGTCAGCTGTATTGCGAATGATTATCATTTACATATATAATCCCAAAGATGCCCAAATAGGGGTTAACTGAAGAGGTTATAAAAATGAGTAACGTGATGGCACTTAACCCAACTGACTATGTTGGGGTTTCTTTTTGGGTGATCTCAGCTGCAATGCTCGCTGCTACGTATTTCTTTTATGTAGAGCGAGACAGGGCTATTGGTAAGTGGAAGACCTCGCTGACCGTAGCTGCCATGGTAACTGGTATTGCAGCCTTGCATTATTTTTACATGCGTGAGGTCTGGGTCAGTACCGGCGAGAGCCCAACCGTCTTTCGCTACGTGGATTGGTTGTTAACCGTTCCACTGCAAATCATTGAGTTTTATTTGATCCTGGCTGCTATCACAGTGGTCGGTGCAAGCTTGTTTTGGCGGCTTTTGATAGCGTCAGTCGCCATGCTAATCGCCGGCTATTTGGGCGAAGTAAATGCTTCAGACAGCCTAATCCTGTGGGGCGGGTTTATCGTTGGTACCGTCGCTTGGTTATATATTATTTATGAAATCTTTCTGGGTGAGGCCAGTAAAATTAACGCTAGCGAGGGAACCGTCGCTTCGCGAAAGGCATTTAATGCGCTGCGAATCATCGTCACCTTTGGCTGGTCTATATACCCGCTGGGTTATTTGTGGGGATACTCCGTCGATGGCAGTCCTGCGACATTAAACTTGGTTTACAACCTTGCAGACTTCGTCAATAAAATAGCGTTTGGGGTTGTTATATGGTCAGCCGCAACGGCCTCCTCTGAGCTTCCCAACGAATCAAATGCCGCAGGGTAAGGTAAGGCAGTTTAGTGGCTGTAACAGCCGTTCAAGTTTCGCCTGAGCTGACAAATACACAGGTGCCCTCCCCGGCACCTGCGTTTCTTTAGCGCACCGAATGCTGCCGAATAGCTTGAGATGACTTTTGAAGTTTTGTTCTAGTTATGAGTGGGTTAGGCGAGATCGAAACGTCAAATTCACCAATGCCAGTATTCCACAGAAGTCTGTCGCGCAACGCCTTCAAGGCACTGGACTCCACCCAATGACTCCGAAACCGCGATTGATGGATAGCCGTTGGCACACAGCAAGAGGCTATGCCTCTTGCACAGAGTTAACACCTGTTATCGGACCCTTGTGGTGGCCTGGAGTTTACGACCCGCGGTGAAGTCTTCTAGATGGAGCCGTCAGTATCAGAAGTGGAACAGATTGCGGTCAGCTTGCCCCTGGCTCCCGATCGCCGACGAACTGCACTACTTTCTAATACTAACCTCCTACTGGGAGCGGGTCATTTTATCTCAGACGGCACCGTAAACTCGCCTTGGATCGCCGCTTAACCCTCGTACAAGGTGAGTACACAAATTAGCAATAAAACGGGAAACTCGTTGCTTTACGAGTAGGTACCATTCTAGTTTACATATTTGTGCAACTATGCAAATATGAGGAATGACGAATGCAGATCTCCAAGAATTAGCGCAACTGCTGAAGGCACTGGGCGAGTACAATCGGCTCTCCTTGGTTTATCAGCTTTGCAGCTGCTCGCTACCAGAAAATGCCATGTGCTTATGTGACTGCTGTAGCGTCGATGCCTCGGTGACATCGAGACACCTTAAGAATCTGACCCATTCGGGCATTGTGAAGATGGAAAAGCGAGGTAGGGAGCGACTGTATTCGCTAAACCGCAGCAGCGTCTCCCAAAAATTGAGAGCTCTTGCAGATGCGATTGAGAGTCCTGAACAAAGCACCAAATGCGCATAACCGACAAAATAAGGAACTAAGGATATGAAGAACGAAAAAACCTGCGAATGTGAATGCTCATCAACTGATTGCTGCGTGAAAGGCACTTGCGACTGCTGCAAAGAGTCTTGCTGCTGCTAACTCGCTAGTTGTGGTGCGAAGCTCATGTAGCCTCTCACCACAGCACACAGGCAGGCGCGACTGCCGGTTTCCATATCCTGAGCGTGCCGCATTTCCTCTGCTAAAAAACGGTCTTGTTGCGTTAGTAGCACAAGGATCGTTGAAGCGCTAATTCCTGGAGATCGTCTGGGATAGGTCTCGTCCACTACACCGATTGGCCCACTTTCTAGTCATTCAGTCTCGGCCGTGCTTTTCAAGAATTTGTCAAACCAGCCAAGCGTACGAAGCATTGCATCTCTCTCATTCGCGAAACGCCATTCGCCGTGGTGCTCATCGGGATACACTACTAAGCGAGTCTCGACGCCTACCCTTCTCATTACCTGATACAGCTGTTCCGACCCCTGAATCGGCACGTTCCAGTCTAATTCGCCACCGTAAAATAAAGTGGGCGTCGTGGCCCTATGGATATAGCTAAAAGGTGACAGGCGCTCCCAAAGCTGACGATTCTCCCAAGGTAAACCCAGCTCTGACTCATACCAGTAACGGTACTCATCATGGCCATAGCTCGCTAAATAATGACCTGAGCCCGCTCCGCTAACGGCTGCTTTGAACCGATCCGTATGGCCGAGCAGATAGTTAGTAAGGATACCGCCATAAGAATACCCACCCACTCCTAGTGAGTCGGGATCTGCGTACCCTTTTTTTATAACGTGATCGACGCCGGCTAACACATCGCGATAATCCTTTTCGCCCCACCCCTGCCACAACGCGAGAGAAAATGACTCACCATAACCAGAGGAGCCTCTTGGGTTCGTGCGAATCACGACATAACCATTGGCCGCCAGAAATTGAGCCTCAAAGGAGAATCCGTGGTCGTACTGACTAACAGGACCTCCGTGGATTAGAGTGATGGCAGGGAATTTTTCTTCGGGTTTGTAATCTGGGGGTAGCGTGACGAATCCGTGCAGAGGCAGCCCATCGGGAGCAGCGAACCACAGGTCTTCCGTTTGTCCCAGCTGCAATGCCGACATAGCACCGCTATTTATCCCACTAAGCTGGCTGGGAACCTCATCAGACTGTCGAAATAGTTCCTGTGGCCTATCGCTGCTGGTCGACACGAACAAGAGTTGCCCATCGTCAGTCACGTCGAATTCAGACACCACTTGTGGGCCCTCGGTAAGCCTTTCTACCGATTCGTGACTAGCCCACTCCAACCGCCCCAGCTGCTGCTCTCCGCTGTCCTCGATGAGAAAATAGAGGTAGCGGTCGTCCAATTGAAATGCTGGCGAGAAAATATTTCGATTCAAGTCATCAGTGAGCCAAAGCTGCTCTCCGGTAGCGACAGCCACTTTGGTTAAATGAGCTACCGCGTAGTTTTCCGGCACCTCTGCCTTGGAGGATCTGGTTACAATCCACTGGCCATCTCGATGCCACACTGGTGTGTCATCTGCCCCGGTATTCGAGGTCAGTTTTTGTGGCTCTCCAGAGCCATCAGCACTCACTATCCAAATATCAGTGTCATATGTTCCATCCACCCCGCGATTACTGACAAATGCGACCTGCTTATCGTCGGGAGACCAAGCCGGCTGGCCATCATCAAAATCACCGAACGTGATCTGCTTGAGAGCAAGGGAATTTAGATCATAGACATACACGTGCTCACGTCTCTGCCCAAGGTATCCGACATAATCCTTCTTAAAACTCAACCGATCGATCACCCATGGATCGCTGCCTTCAACTAACGGCTGTGTTCTGTCCTTGTCCTGCTGAACCAACAGTAACTTTGTCTCGTCGGACGAGAATCTAATATTGGTTACACCTGCGTCGATCGATGTCAGGCGCTTCGCACCCATGCCCTCACTCAGACACTTTCGCCATACCTGCGGTGACGTACCTTCTCTGTCCGAGAGAAAATAGAGCGCGCTTCCGTCTCGACTGAATACCGGGTGCCACGATGAATGATCTGGCTCAGTGAAGGCGATCGGGTCTCCTCCAGAGACAGGGCTAACAAAGATCTGATAATGGGTGGTCTCATCCTCATACCGCGGCGTCTCTACCGTGTAGGCAATCCACTTATCGTTAGGGCTTAGGTTGACCGAACCAATCGTCGAAAACGCGAACTGGTCTTCAATCGAAACAACGCGCCGGGCGTCATCACTCAACCCTTGCGCGAGTTGGGCGTAACTGAGCAATAAAAGGGCTGCTAAGCTATTCCCTATCAGACCTGCCAAGTTCCGGCCTCTGAGTCCACCGCGCTTCCAAGTGCCCTCATTAAACCATTCTCGATTCCCAGGTCCACGTAAAAGGTCTACGTTCTGCTCTTGAGAATCCACTTTAGCACCCAGATTTTCTCTAGTAGTTACCGGTTGAAGAAGTGCTGCATCGTGGCAGAAACCCTACCGAGGGGGCCAACAATGCCGCCATGGCGCCCGACCTCGCGCTACAGAGCACGAGCGTTTGTGCTGGAACACTATGGAATTGCCCGAAGCAGAGCTTCGGGCAATTCTTTCGCTCAGTTGCCCGACGGCATGACCGAATCTTTGACCGCCAAAAGGAAATTGGCAATGACCAAGCCAGCGAGCATCACAGCGATGTTGTCGATAATCGCGTTCAGCTGGATGCCGATTCCGGGAATCACATCCAGTGAGTTCGCCACGACGGGCATCGCCACTGCGGCCACTGTGTAGGCCATGCGCCCCGTCGCATCAGCGAGCGGACTGACAAAGCCACTGACCAAACCGAAAATCACTAACAGCAGCCCAGAATAAGCCGCCAACTCAGCAAAAAAAACCGCGACGATGGCAATAATTAAGCCAATGAGCGTTAAGATTTTATTGAACCCCATAGCGTTATCCTTATTGTTTGAGAGAGTTTGCTGCGACCGCTGTGCCCCAGAGCAAAATGCACCAGCCCGCGTATAAGGCACCGCAACACGACTAAACTAACAGGTGCCGAGCCCGGTTGGGAAGATAAATGAGGGTTTTGTCCGTAGAGGTATGGTGGAGCTAGACGGGATCGAACCGTCGACCTCAACACTGCCAGTGTTGCGCTCTCCCAGCTGAGCTATAGCCCCACATCAGGTCT
>Ga0315330_10004073_pt1 | contig 9994 bp, 9 predicted proteins | sample M140m34915metaG_FD_203453 | JGI IMG/M metagenome (GOLD analysis project Ga0315330, IMG submission 203453) | Ammonia-oxidizing marine archaeal communities from Monterey Bay, California, United States - M1 40m 34915 | ecosystem: Environmental > Aquatic > Marine > Intertidal zone | place: USA... | reverse complement strand
AAGATCTTGCTGAGAGGGTTGTCGAGATTGTAGATAGTGGATCTGCTAATTTTGCTCCAATTTATCCAGATGATATGTCTCTGATGGAAAAAATAGAAACAATTTCGAAGCGAATTTATCGAGCTGATGAAGTGTTGGCTGACAAAAAGATTCGTGATCAATTGAGAGCTTGGGAAGATCAGGGTTACAGGGACTTACCTGTTTGCATGGCAAAAACTCAATATAGCTTCTCAACTGATCCTAGTTTGCGTGGAGCACCAACTGGACACTCCGTTCCAGTTCGAGAAGTTCGACTGTCAGCTGGTGCAGGTTTCATTGTTGCTATCTGCGGGGAGATAATGACTATGCCAGGATTACCCAAGAAACCTGCGGCTGAGACTATTGGTTTGAATGAATTAGGGAATATTGAGGGTTTGTTTTAAAAGCATTAAATTTATGCTTCTAAGCAATTTTGACAAGGATATCCAAATGATTGGAAAAGTAATAAGTGGTAAAGAATTCTCAGAGTTAGTAAGGGCTAAAGTGTCTAAGCATGTTGACCAGTTAAAAAATGAACATGGCATCATCCCTGGTTTGGCTGTAGTATTAGTTGGAGAAGACCCGGCTTCCAAAGTTTATGTTAGAAATAAGGGTGAGCAGACTAAAGCAGCGGGTATGAAATCCATTGAGCATAAGCTAGATGAAAGTACGTCGGAGAAAGAATTATTAGAATTAATAGAAAGTTTGAATGAGGATACTTCGATTCATGGTATACTTTGTCAGTTGCCTTTGCCATCTCATATTAATGAAGATCGTGTGATTAATTCTATTGCACCTGATAAAGACGTTGACGGTTTTCACATTTCAAATGTTGGATTATTAGGCACTGGTCAAAAATCGATGGTTCCATGTACGCCTTTGGGGTGCTTAATGATGTTGAAAGATCATTATGGAGATTTGACGGGACTGAATGCTGTAGTTGTTGGTAGGTCAAATATTGTGGGCAAACCGATGGCTAATTTACTATTAAGAGAAAGTTGTACCGTAACAATTGCGCACAGTAGAACCAAGGATATTCAAGAAATTTGCAAAAGAGCTGACATACTTGTGGCAGCTGTTGGCCGTCCAGAAATGATTGACGAGAATTGGATATCGAGTGGTGCTACAGTTATAGATGTGGGCATCAACAGAATTCCACATCCTGATAAAGCCGGTAAATCAAAATTAGTGGGTGATGTTGATTATGAGAGTGCGGTTAAAGTTGCAGGTGCTATAACTCCGGTTCCAGGAGGTGTTGGTCCAATGACTATAGCTTGTCTTTTGGCAAATACTGTCACAGCCTGTTGTAGGGCTAATAAACTACCAGAACCTGATGGATTAGGTGTATAACTTTACTTAATTAAAGGGATTCACAGTTAAATTAAACTAAGGTCGCTTCTGTTAGTGAATGTACTTCTTCCATTAATACATTATCAGCAAGCTCAATAACTTTTAAACCTCCCGGTACAACATCTAAAACAGCAAGATTAGTTATTATTCTGTGAACTACTGCCTTACCTGTTAATGGTAATGTGCAACTTTTCAACAATTTACTCTCTCCACGCTTATTGGCGTGATCCATAACTACAACTACTCTCCCAACACCAGCGACCAAATCCATTGCTCCTCCCATACCCTTAACCAACTTTCCCGGTATCATCCAATTTGCGAGGTCTCCATTTTCGGCGACCTCCATGGCACCTAAAATGGCCATATTAATCTTGCCCCCTCTTATCATTGCAAAACTAGTGTCTGAGCCAAAGTAAGAAGTCCTTTTTAATTCTGTAATTGTTTGCTTTCCCGCATTAATTAAATCTGGGTCTATTTGATCTTCTGTTGGAAAAGGCCCCATTCCCAACATTCCATTTTCAGATTGCAAGGTTACATCGATGCCGTTAGGGATGTAATTTGATACTAGGGTGGGGATTCCGATACCCAGGTTAACATACCAGCCATCTTGTAGTTCCTGTGCTGCTCTGGCTGCCATTTGATCACGGGTCCACGCCATATTTTTCTCCAATCTTTTCCAGTCTATAATAAATATTTTTTTACTTAAGTTTTTGAACCTTATTTAATTCGTCCTGACTGTCCTTTGTTCTATCCTCTTTTCATGAGCACCTTGCACAATTCTATGTACGTAAATCCCTGGCGTATGAATCAAATCAGGGTTTAATTGGCCACTTGGTACGATCTCCTCTACTTCAGCTACACAGATTTTTCCACACGTGGCAGCAGCAGGATTGAAGTTTCGACTAGTTTTTCGATATATAAGGTTTCCCGTTTCATCTGATTTCCAAGCTTTTATTATTGCTAGATCAGTTTTTAGCCCCGTTTCTAGGATGTAGGTTTCTCCATCGAAGTCCTTGTGTTCTTTACCCTCTGCAATGACCGTACCAACCCCTGTTTTTGTGTAAAAACCGGGTATTCCAGCACCGCCAGCCCGCATTCTTTCAGCTAGTGTTCCCTGAGGGTTGAATTCTAACTCTAATTCACCACCTAAATATTGGCTCATAAAGGTATCATTTTCACCCACGTAGGAGGAAATCATTTTTTTAACTTGTTTTGTTTGTAAAAGGATTCCTAGTCCGAAATCATCGACACCTGCATTGTTTGATGCAACGGTTAGATTTTTAACGCCGGCATCCTTAATAGCTTTGATCAATACTTCAGGTATCCCACATAAACCAAATCCACCGGCTGCGATGGTCATTCCATCAAATAATACATCCTTAAGTGCTTCTTCAGGGGTATCATAAATTTTACGCATGAGTCTCTTTCTTTGTTATTTTCTTGAATACAACATAATTATTAGTTTAAAAAAAATTTTTCCCAATCATTTAACACTTCATTTATCATATTTTCGAAGCGACTACCTGGTTGCCTTAAACTGAATAACTCTTCGTAGGGATCTTTAGCAATTATTTGACTTCCAGATAACTCTTCTAAAACCGCGTGACCACAAAATGGAACATAAACCTCTGAATACCCTCCTTCATGAACTAGTGCCAGCTTCCCATCACACTGTTTGTTTGCTAATTTTTGCGCTTTCCTTGTCAATAATCTAAATGTTTCTGCAGAGCATAACATACTGGATAGTGGATCGATCATTGCAGCGTCAAAACCACATGCAACAATAATAATGTCGGGTGAGTAATTGCTTACGATCGGATCGATTATTCTGTCAAATACATTAAGATATGCTTGATGTCCAGATCCAGCTGGCAATGGTAAGTTAACGTTAAAGCCTAAGCCCTCTTGTTTTCCTTGATGTGTCTCCATACCCGTATCAACAGGATAGTTACGCTCTTGATGAATTGAAATGGTTAAAATATCATTTCGATTATAAAAAATAGCCTCTGTTCCATTGCCGTGATGAACATCCCAATCAATGACGCAGAATTTTTTGCCTAATTTATTTTTGATGGAATATTCAATCGCTATCGCGATATTGGCCAGCAAGCAGAATCCATTTGGATAATCAGGTAAACAATGATGTCCAGGTGGTCTAGATAAGGAGTACGAATTTTTATATTTCCCCTTTAAAACATCCGAAATCGCTGAAATAGCGAGGCCACTTGAAAGAGCTGCAATGTCAAAGCCACCTCGAGCAAATGGTGTTCTCAAGCCGAGCAACCCACCGTCTAAGTCTGATAGGGCTTTAAATTCCTCTAGATATTTTTTCGGATGAACAGCTAGCAGATCTTTCATAGATGCTGGATTGCTGGATTGCATATCAAGATCCTTAGTAATGCCAGTTACATCCATCAAATTTTTTAAACGTCTTTTTGTTTCAGGATTTTCAGCCAAACCACCTGCTGCAAGCGGCTGAACAAGACCACCAACTGGTTGAGTAAAAGCATAGTTTCCACCTCCATGCCAAAAGCATCTTTCATCCCAGTAAAACCCTGTTTGTGACATGTATGTGCTACTTTCAATCCATTAGAATAAAACAATTTTAATCAAATCTTAATTTAGTAAAATATATGATGGAAATAAAAGCAACCAAATAGTGATGAATATAAAAATAACTAGTTCATTATACATTCATTTTATATTGATTGATTATTAAAGTATTGGTAGTTGCTGGATCTAGGATAAAAAGGTTAGCCAAATAATCGTAATCAAATGTGAGGTTATTTTCGATTATTCTTTTAAGGAGAAAAAGTAATGTACACTGCTAAAACACTCTATGACAAGATATGGGATGCACATATTGCGCATCAAGATCAGGATGGAACATGCTTATTGTACATTGATAGGCATTTGGTTCATGAGGTTACAAGCCCCCAGGCTTTTGAAGGACTAAGAATGGCGGGAAGGACTGTTCGAGCTCCTCACAAAACAATTGCAGTCCCCGATCACAATGTTCCAACTACTTTAGATCGTGTTAAAGGAATCGATAATTTGGAGAGTCGCATACAAGTAGAAGCCCTGGATAAAAATGCAAAAGATTTTGGCGTGCATTACTATCCTGTGTCAGATGTTAGGCAGGGAATTGTACATATTGTTGGTCCTGAGCAAGGGTGGACACTACCAGGAATGACTGTCGTTTGCGGCGATAGCCATACAGCAACTCATGGAGCATTTGGAGCTCTAGCTCATGGCATTGGAACATCTGAGGTCGAACATGTTTTAGCCACCCAAACTTTGATACAAAAAAAATCACTAAATATGAAAGTTGAGATAACGGGTTCTCTTAAGCCTGGTGTTACCGCAAAAGATATAACACTTTCAGTGATTGGAAAGACTGGTACCGCTGGTGGAACTGGTTATGTTATTGAATATTGTGGTGATGCAATCAAAGAGCTTTCGATGGAAGGTAGAATGACTATCTGTAATATGGCTATTGAGGGAGGTGCCAGAGCAGGCCTTATAGCACCTGATGAAAAGACATTCGCATATTGTGAGGGCAGGCCACACGCACCAAAGGGTGAAGAGTGGAAGCAGGCTTTAAAGTATTGGCAAACTTTATTCTCGGATGAGGATGCACATTTTGACAAGGTTATTACTATTAAAGGAGAAGATATTGCTCCAGTTGTTACTTGGGGTACTTCTCCAGAAGATGTTTTACCTATTAACTCAAAAGTTCCAGCACCAAATGATTTTGAAGGTGGTAAAGTTGAGGCAGTCAAAAGGTCACTTAAATATATGGGGCTAAATCCTGGAATGTCCCTGGAAGATGTGACTATAGATACAGTTTTTATTGGGTCTTGTACTAATGGAAGAATTGAAGATTTACGAGCGGCAGCTGAAATTCTTAAAGGTAAAAAGATTAAAGAAGGATTGCGTGGGATGGTTGTGCCTGGTTCTGGTTTAGTGAGAGCTCAGGCTGAAGAGGAAGGTTTGGCAGATATCTTTAAGGAGGCAGGCTTCGAGTGGAGATTGGCTGGCTGCTCAATGTGTTTGGCCATGAATCCTGATCAACTTCAACCGGGTGAGAGATGTGCAGCAACGTCAAATAGAAATTTTGAAGGCCGACAGGGAAGAGGAGGTAGGACTCATTTGATGAGCCCTCAAATGGCTGCTGCAGCTGCTGTAACTGGAAAATTAACGGATGTTAGAGACTTGTTATAAGGTAATGCTTACAAGCAATTGATTGTAAAAAAATGGGACTGGAAAAAATATGGAAAAGTTTAATAAGTTAACTGGAATAGCAGCTCCAATGCCTTTGGTTAACATTGATACGGATATGATTATTCCGAAACAATTTTTAAAAACTATAAAACGCTCAGGTTTGGGAGCTAACCTTTTTGATGAGATGCGATTTGATAAAGATGGAAATGAGATTCCAGATTTTGTTCTAAACAAAAAGGCTTATAAAAATGCTGAAATAATTGTAGCTGGTGAAAATTTTGGTTGTGGCTCGAGTCGAGAACATGCGCCATGGGCTTTGCTTGATTTTGGCATAAAGTGTGTAATTTCTATAAGCTATGCTGACATTTTTTATAATAATTGTTTCAAGAATGGTATCTTACCAATAGTTTTGAAGCCAGAAGAGGTTGATTTGCTGATGGAAGATTCTAAGAATGGAGAAAACGCAAGAATTTCAATTGATTTGGAAAGGCAAATTGTTCAATCAAGTGAAGGTATTGAGTTTTCATTTGAAATCGATGAATTCAAAAAACATTGTTTGTTGAATGGTTTGGATGATATTGGTTTAACTATGGAAAAGGTTTCAATTATTGATGAATTTGAAGAGAATTATCAGAAAAAAATGCCTTGGGTGTAGATTATTTTGATGTATTTAATTTTTTAAATCTTTAAAAATTGAATATTTATAGTAAGTAAAAAAAATTTAACATAATTATTGATTGTAAATTTAAGTCAAAGATAAGGATCACGAAAATGTCTCAATATTCCATATTAATACTTCCTGGAGATGGCATTGGGACCGAAGTTATGGATGAGGTTCGTAAAATAATTGATTGGTTTGATAGTAAACGAGGTCTTGATTTTGATGTGATTGAAGATCTGGTTGGTGGTGCGGCATATGATACTTATGGTACCCCATTAGCAGATTCAACTATGGACAAAGCGCAAGAAGTTGATGCCGTTTTGTTAGGTGCCGTAGGAGGTCCAGCTTATGATGATTTGGATTTCAGTTTAAAACCTGAGCGTGGGTTACTTAGAATTAGAAAAGAGATGGATCTATTTGCTAACTTACGACCGGCACAATGTTTTGATGCTTTGGCAGATTTTTCAAGTTTGAAAAAGGATATTGTATCTGGTCTAGATATTATGATCGTCCGTGAATTGACTTCTGGTACCTACTTTGGAGAGCCAAGAGGAATAACGACTGAGAACAATGAACGCGTTGGTGTGAATACGATGCGGTATACGGAGTCTGAAATAGAGAGAGTTGCACGTGCTGCATTTGAACTAGCAAAACGGCGTAATAATAAATTATGTTCGATGGAAAAAGCGAATGTTTTGGAGGTTGGTGTACTATGGCGAGATATTGTAGAAGAAGTGCATAAGTCTAATTATCCAGAAATAGAACTAAGCCACATGTATGCAGATAATGGAGCCATGCAATTGGTTCGGCAACCAAAACAATTTGACGTTATTTTAACTGATAATTTATTCGGTGATTTATTATCAGATTGCGCTGCGATGTTAACGGGATCTTTAGGGATGCTTCCTTCAGCTTCGTTAGGAGCAAAGATGGAAAATGGTAGACCTAAGGCAATGTATGAACCGGTACATGGTTCTGCTCCTGATATAATGGGTCAAGGCAAAGCAAATCCATCAGCATGCATATTGAGTTTTGCTATGGCTCTGAGATATTCATTTGATCAGGGAGATGAAGCTACACGTTTAGAAAATGCGATTCAATCTGTGTTAGCAAGTGGAATACGAACACCAGATTTGATGCAAATAGAGGGGGATGTTCCCGTGAGCACAACTGAAATGGGTGATGCGGTTATTGATGCTTTAAATAACAGCCTTTAGTCTGAGCAAAAAAGGGGATCGTTAGCCACCTTTTATGCGTTGCAAAAGGTAAATCTCATTTTCACTATTCACTGGTTCAGTCAAACTATAAGCCATTACTTTACCATCAATAACTATGGATACTCCGGCATCGATTGTGTCTTTAAGGGAAGGAAATTGCTCAACTAAGGATGTTAAAATATCTCCTGTTGTATTCGCATAGATTTCCACCTCAGTTGACCCATCAGCGAGGTGTTTTAAGCCAGACCATAGATTTACTTTTATTTTATGTTTTATTTTTAATCGCCTCAAGTATTCTGACTGGGGACATTGGCAATTCTTTTAATCTTACACCGGCGGCATTTGATACCGCGTTGGCGATGGCCGCCAAAGGTGGACAAATTGATGTTTCACCTACACCTCTCACTCCATATGGATGCCCTGGATTTGCAACCTCAATAATTACAGTATCAATCATTGGTAGATCTGACGCAACGGGAATGCGGTAATCTAAGAAACCAGTATTTTGTAGTCGACCATCTTCACCGTAAATGTATTCTTCATTTAAAGCCCATCCGATACCTTGAGCAGCTCCACCTTGGTATTGGCCCTCTACATAGGAAGGATGAATTGCTTTTCCTGCATCTTGAACAACCGTGTATCTTACAACATGGGCTCGACCTGTCTCTTGATCAACTTCAGCATCTACAATATGGGTTGCAAAGCTAACACCTGCCCCTTCTGGGGTGGCTTCAAAATGTCCAACGATAGGTCCACCTGTTCTTCCCATGCTCTTTGTTAATTTTGCTAACGGTATGGGTTCAAAGTCACCTGCATTTGGACCTGAGGGTTTTGCAAATCCATCTTCCCAAATTACTGCTTCTTCATCTATGTTCCATTTTTTTGCAGCCCGTGCGCATAATTTTTTTACAGCATCCCTTGCTGCTTTGATAGTTGCTAAGCCGCTTGCATAAGTAACTCGACTGCCATGACTCACTTCATTATATCCCAATGTAGCGGTGTCTGCGATTGTGGTTCTCACCTTATCATATGAAATTCCCAATTCTTCTGCCGCCATTTGACACATCGAAGCGCGGCTTCCTCCAATGTCTGGAGTTCCAACTGAAAGGGCAGCCGTTCCATCTTCCGATAAAGCTAGAGTAACAGCTGTTTCCCCACCATGATTAAACCAAAAACCAGAAGAAACCCCTCGACCTTGCCCTTTCTTAAGAGGTGCTGAATAATGAGGGTGTTGCTTCGCTGCTTCCAAGCATTCAACTAATCCAATTCGATCCCATTTTGGCCCAAAGCTCGCCTTGGTTCCCTCTCTAGAGGCATTTTTTAATCTTACTTCTATTGGGTCTAATTCAAGTCTGTTACACAACTCGTCGATAATAGATTCGACTGCAAATGCAGCCATGGGGGAACCTGGCGCTCTATAAGCGGCTTGTTTGGGTCGATTGGAAAGCACATCATAACCGATTTGTTTAACATTTTCCAAATTATATGGGGCAAATGCACACATTGCTGTAAATTCCATTGGCGCTCCAGGGAATGCACCACCTTGCAATCTAAACACCCCAGATCCTGCAGTGATTGTCCCATCTTTTTTCATACCAATTTTTATGTCCATTGAGGTTGAGGAAGTTGGTCCAGTAGCTCGAAAAACTTCGGAACGGTTCATAACTAATTTAACAGGTCTATTTGTTTTTCTTGATAAAGCTAAAGCAACGGGTTCTATGAATATTGCTGTTTTACCACCAAAACCTCCACCTATTTCTGAGGCTGTTACACGAAGTGCACTTGTTTCTATATTTAACAGAGCTGCGCAGGTTTTTTGAACGTGAAAATGTCCTTGAGTACAGCACCAAAGCTCACCTTTTCCGTCTCCACCCAATTGAGCAAGACAGGCATGAGGTTCTATATATCCCTGGTGCGTAGCTTCCGTTTTGAAAGTATCTTCAATAACTAAATCAGCAGCCTCAAAACCAGCGCTCAAATCTCCGTGCCCGCTTTCATGATAGCGAACAACATTAGGATGCAAGCCTTCTGGCACAGATTTATCAGATGCACCGGCTCTTATAACCGGAGCACTTTTTCCCATCGCCTTATCAACATCTGTAACATGTGGTAAAATTTCATATTCTACTTCCATTAATTTTAAAGCATCTCGCGCTATGAGGCTTGATGTCGCTGCAACTGCAGCAATAGCGTGACCATCGTAAAGTGCGGTATCGCCAGCCATAACGTTTTCTAACACATTCCAGTTTTCACCAGTTACTTTTTTAGAAAAATCTTCTCGTGTAACTATAGCTTTTACTCCTGGTAATTTCTCAGCTTTTTCAGTGCTGATTCTTATTATTTTGGCATGAGCGTGAGGAGATCTGAGTATCGCTGCGTGGAGCATTCCAGTTGCGTATGCGTCTGCACCGAATTTCGCTCGGCCAGTTACTTTATCCAGTCCATCTGGTCTATCTGGTCTAGTTCCAACTATTTTAAATTCTCTATTTTTTTGATTATCGAGTGCCATCAAGAAGCCTCCCTA
>Ga0315330_10004069_pt1 | contig 9997 bp, 8 predicted proteins | sample M140m34915metaG_FD_203453 | JGI IMG/M metagenome (GOLD analysis project Ga0315330, IMG submission 203453) | Ammonia-oxidizing marine archaeal communities from Monterey Bay, California, United States - M1 40m 34915 | ecosystem: Environmental > Aquatic > Marine > Intertidal zone | place: USA... | reverse complement strand
GTATCTACAGGTTGGCTAATTTGATTGGTAATTGCAATCTTTATCTCTTGTCCGTTTTCAAGCCATCTTAGTTGCTCTAATTTTTCTTTCTCTTCGAGGTCAGATTCCGATAAAGCGCAAAATTCCTCAAGTGCTTTTACGGTAAACCCATAAATGCCAATGTGCTGGTAGTAATTGTGGTGTTGTGTCCATTTTTCTTTAGGTACATCTCTAAGAAAGGGTATAGGGTTTCTGCTAAAATATAAAGCCCTGTCAAGTTTATCTTTAACTAGGTATACATTTCCAGGTTCTAATACATCTGTTGAGCTTAAAGCGAGTCCTAGTGAAGCAATGGTTGTGCTAGTGTCTTCAAAGCAGCTAATTATTTTCGTTAAATGGTCTTTGGAAAGTAGGGGTTCATCTCCCTGGATATTTATTATAATAGACGGGGTTATTTTCAGCTTTTCATTCCATTTCTTATAGGCTTCTAAGCACCTGTTTGTTCCTGTTTTATGCTTTTGGCTTGTCATTTCTACATCACCGCCAAACGCTTTCACACAATTGGCAATTCTGATGTCGTCTGTTGCCACCAGAACATGATTCAATTGCTCACTTGCCCTTTCATAAACGTGCTGAATCATTGGTTTACCAGCAATGTCAGCAAGCGGCTTTCCATTTAAACGAGATGAGCCATATCTAGCAGGGATGATTCCAAGAACTGTTGGTGGGTTATTAATCATGCTTCTAAAGTAAAAATAAAATGTTGAATATCTTAACCATTTAGTTGATGACTGAATATCTATAGTAAGCCGATATTGATTATTTTTGATATATGGGTTTAAAAGAAGTGAAAAAACACATGAATTCTGTTAGGCGAGACTTTTCAGATCTTCCTTTGGATGAGGCTAGTACTGCAGATAATCCGTTTGAGCAATATGCCAACTGGTTTGATCAAGCTGTAAAGGCGGGAGTTTTAGATCCTTATGCGGCCTGTCTTTCGACTGTAGATGCTACTGGCCAGCCTTCTTCAAGGATGGTTTACATTAGGGATATTATCGATGAGAGTTTTGTTTTTTACACCAACTATTCTTCTTCTAAAGGTGCTGAAATTGCAACTAACAATAAAGGGGCTTTCAATATCTTTTGGGGGGAGCTAGAAAGACAGATTAGAATCAGGGGTTGTTTGGAAAAAGTTAGCGATCAAATTTCTGACGACTATTTTAACGCTCGTCCTAGAGAAAGTCAGCTAGGTGCTTGGGCTTCTGCTCAAAGTAATGAGCTATCAAGTAGACAAGATTTGATGGATCAGCTTCTTGTTGTAAGTAAAAAATTTGAAGGCAAGCAAGTCACTAGGCCGCCATTTTGGGGTGGTTATCGACTTATCGCATCAGAAATTGAATTTTGGCAGGGAAGATCTAGTCGACTTCATGATCGTTTGCTTTTTATAAAAAATAATGAATCTTGGCAAAGAAAACGTTTGTCTCCATAGCTCAAACCTATTTCAGCCGTTTTTCTTGTTTAGGTAGTCAGCTCGAGCAACTACCAAAAGAGGATTTAAAAATGGTGGTGGTTATTCCTAGCTACAATGAGCCGGATTTAATGAGTGCAGTAAACTCCCTATTGGCCTGTGATGTTCCTTTAGGCGTAAGTGTTGAAGTTATAGTTGTGGTTAATTACCCTAAAAACTCTGATAATAAAGTTGTTAACGTTTCTGAATCTAATGTAAAAAGTGTTTCAAATTGTATTTTTGAGCAAGATAAGATAGCCCTATATTCTATTTTTTGTCCAGATCTGCCAACTAAACATGCAGGGGTTGGTTGGGCTAGAAAAATTGGTATGGATGAAGCTTTGAGAAGGTTGGCTAAAGTTAATAATAACGGTCTTATTTGTTGTTTTGATGCAGATTCTTTAGTCGACAAATCCTATTTCTCAGCCATATGGAATCAATTTAAAAACAATTCCTTTAATGGAGCATCTATTCATTTTGAGCACCCAATATCTGGCGATAATTTTGAAGATTCTATATATAAAGAAATTGTAAAGTATGAATTGCATTTAAGGTACTATAAAAACGCATTAATGTTTTGTGGGTTACCTTATGCTTACCACACAGTAGGAAGTTCTATGGTGGTAAAAGCTTCAGCTTACGCTTTACAGGGTGGTATGAATAGAAAAAAAGCTGGAGAAGATTTTTATTTTATTAATAAAATTATTGCACTTGGGAACTATTCTAGAGTAACTTCTACCACAGTATTTCCATCTCCAAGGATTTCCGATAGAGTTCCTTTTGGAACTGGAAGGGCAATTAAAGAATCTATTGAGGGGTGTAAGGATCTTTCTATTACCTATAATTTTGAAATTTTTATAGCCATTAAATCGTGGGTAAATCTTGTTATAAATAAGCAACAATATGATTACAATTCTTTCAGCTCTATGATAAGGTCTTTTCTAAGTGAGCAATTTTGGAACCTTAAGCTTAGTCAGCTTCAACAAAACACTTCTTCTTTAGCGCTATTTAATAGTCAGTTTTTTAAAGTTTTTGATGCTTTTTGGATGCTAAAATGTGTGCATCACTTGAAAGCGAATTTTTTTGACGACACAGATTTATTAATTAATACCAACAGCTTATTAGCCGAACTAAGATGTCCTAAAATGAATAATGTTGAACAAGCATTGGTGGCGTTCAGAAATTTAGACAAAAAAATAGGGGAGACAAAAGCTCCCCTAAAGTAATAACAACAATTTATATTTATTTCAACGAGTCCACTACTGCTTTAAATGCATCTGGATGATTCATAGCAAGATCAGCTAATGTTTTTCTATTTAACTGAATTCCTTTAGCATTTACTTTACCAATGAATTCAGAATAGCTCATTCCGTGTAATCTTGCAGCAGCATTGATTCGTTGAATCCATAGTGCTCTGAAATTTCTCTTCTTTTGTCTTCTGTCTCTGTAAGCGTACTGGAGACCTTTTTCTACAGCATTTTTAGCTACTGTATGTACGTTTTTTCTTCTTCCGAAGTAACCTTTAGCAAGTTTTATAACTTTTTTCCTTCTTGCTTTTGCGGCTACACTGTTTACTGATCTAGGCATAATTTTAAGTTTTTTGGTAAGTAGCGTTAGTTTTAGCTAAGCTTATCTTATTTGACTATTTACCGGGTTTAACATTTAATAACCAAAGAATAGGTTAAGCACAAAGTTGTACTTTAATATTCTTCAAATCTGACTTATGAACTAAAGTAGCTTTAGTCAGGTTTCTTTTTCTTTTCGTAGCTTTTTTAGTCAAAATGTGACTCTTAAAAGCATGTTTTCTTTTGATTTTTCCAGAACCAGTAAATTTAAATCTTTTCTTGGCACTGGAATTGGTTTTCATTTTAGGCATTGTACTATGTATTGTGTTGTTATTACTTTTTTATTTTTTCTTAGGATTAATCATCATTATCATTTTTTTACCCTGTAAATCTGGCATGGTTTCCACAACGCCATATTCTTCCAATTCTTGAGCAAATTTCAATAACAATATTTCTCCTCTATCTTTAAAAACTATCGACCTTCCCTTAAAAAAGACAAAAGCTTTTAGCTTTGATCCTTCAGAAAGAAACTTTTTAGCATGATTTAACTTAAATTGAAAATCATGATCGTCAGTATTTGGACCAAATCTAATTTCTTTAAGAACTACCTTAGATTGCTTAGATTTTAATTCTTTTTGCTTCTTTTTTTGTTCGTAAAGAAACTTCTTGTAATCAATTATCTTGCATACCGGAGGTTTAGCGTTAGGTGATATTTCAACAAGATCTAATTCTTGCTCTTCAGCCATCTGAATGGCTTTAGCAACAGGATATACTCCTTGCTCAATTCCTTCACCGACAACTCGTACTTCAGGAACTCTAATTCTCTCATTTATTCGGTGGGGATCTTCTTTAAAAACCCGTGCACCTCTTGGTCTCCTTGGTCTAATTATTACTTCTTTTAGTTAAACATTAATTTTTAAATTGAATCAACTTATCATCAATTTCTTTATTTATGATTTGGGCGAATTCTTCAATTGTGAATGAACCTAAATCACCTTCTCCTTGTCTTCGAATAGAAACTTTATTTTCACTGGCTTCTTTATCACCAATTATCAGCATAAAAGGGATTTTATTTACTTCAGCATCCCTAATTTTTCTGCCGATTTTTTCGTTTCTTTCGTCAACAAGTCCGCGAATATCGTAATTTTTTAGCACATTCAAAATTTCTCTTCCATATTCATTGTATTTTTCACTAATTGGAAGAATTGTAAATTGCTCAGGATTTAACCACAATGGGAATTTACCAGCAGTATGTTCAATAAGAACAGCAATAAATCGCTCTAACGATCCAAAGGGTGCACGGTGAATCATAATTGGTCTATGCTTCTGATTATCAGCACCTGTATATTCCAATTCAAATCTTTCAGGCAGGTTGTAATCTACTTGAATGGTGCCAAGCTGCCAGCTTCTGCCAAGGGCATCTTTAACCATAAAATCTAACTTAGGACCGTAAAAAGCGGCCTCCCCATATTCAACAACTGTTTCAAGATTTTTCTCTCTAGCAGTCTTTAGAATTGCAGCTTCTGCTTTTTCCCAGTTCTCTTCAGCGCCAATGTATTTGTCTCTATTTTCTTTATCTCTTAACGAAACTTGAACGACAAAGTCTTTAAAATCTAGCGCTTTAAAAACATACAATACCAGGTCAATCACCTTTTTAAATTCTTCTTCTAGTTGATCTTGTCTACAAAAAATGTGGGCATCATCTTGAGTAAACCCTCTTACTCTGGTTAATCCATGGAGCTCACCACTCTGTTCGTATCTATAAACAGTTCCAAATTCTGCATACCTAACAGGAAGATCCTTGTAAGATTTAGGAGAAGCTTTAAATACCTCACAGTGATGCGGGCAATTCATTGGTTTTAATAGGAACTCTTCGCCTTCATTAGGTGTGTTTATGGACTGAAAAGAATCTTCTCCATATTTATCATAATGACCAGAACAAACGTAAAGATCTTTGTGTCCTATATGGGGAGTAGCAACAGGAAGATATCCAGAAGCGGTTTGTGCCTTTTTCATGAAATCAATGAGCCTTTCTCTTAAGGCTGCTCCTTTAGGTAGCCACAGTGGAAGGCCTAGTCCAACTCTTTCAGAAAATGTAAACAGCTCTAATTCTTTTCCTAGCTTTCTATGGTCTCTTTTTTTAGCTTCTTCCAATAAATGAAGGTGCTGGGTAAGCTCTTTGTTTTTCAAGAAGCTCACACCATAGATTCTAGTTAGCTGCTTGTTGTTTTCATCACCTCTCCAATAAGCACCAGCAATGTTCATTAGCTTGACGGCTTTAATAAATCCGGTATGGGGAATGTGCGGTCCTCTACATAAATCTGTAAAGTTTCCTTGTTTGTAAAAGGTGATCTTACCGTCTTCTAAATCTTCTAAGAGCTCTAATTTATATTGATCGTCTTTGTTTTTAAAATAAGCAACAGCTTCTTCTTTTGAAATTTCTGAGCGAATAAACTCATTCTTTTGACGAGCCAGCTCCAATATCTTTTGTTCTACTTTAGGCAGGTCTTTTTCTGATATTTCATAGTCTCCAAAATCAACATCGTAATAAAATCCGTTCTCAATTGGGGGTCCAATGGCTAATTTAATTCCTGGATACAATGCTTCAAGTGCTTCTGCCATTAAGTGGGCTGAGCTGTGCCATAGGGTAGATTTTCCTGCTTTGTCATTAAAGGAAAGTAGCTTTAGACTTACGTCTTTTGCTAGAGGTCTTGTTAAGTCCCAAACCTCTCCATCAACTTCAGCTGCAAGAACATTTCTTGCCAATCCTTCACTAATACTTTTGGCAACATCTAATGAAGATGATCCTTTTTCGATTTCTCTAACTGATCCATCGGGTAAAGTAACTTTAATCATTGTTTTTTAATTAAGATGGCAAATATAATTATTTGATAGGTTATTGCTTCTATATCAATTAAATTATTCATTTAATTTGTAGCTATGAATGAAGAGATTATAAAAAGATACAGTCAAACCAATAATTTTGGTCGACTTCTAGGAATGGATTACCAGCTAGATGAATCTGGCGATATACACTATCATGTTACCATTAATAAAGATCATCTAGCAACTCCTACAGCTGCTCATGGTGGGTTGTTGGCAGCCATGATGGATGGTGTTGTTGGTGTTGCTGCTTTGGAAAGAGCCTCTAAAACTGGTCGTGTAGTTTCCACAGTTGAAATGAAACTGAACTTCTTACAGCCGGCTTTATTAAACGATCAATTGGTTGGGGTCGGTAAGGTTTTAAAAGAAGGCAAAAGAATAATTGTTGTTGAAGGTAAAATTTACAATCAGCAAAATGATTTGCTTGCGGCAAGCATTGCAACTATGAATGCTTATCCTTTTGAAAAAAGCGACATGTTTAAGTAGTCTATATTTGAAACTAAATTGTAAATTCACGAAAAAAAATTAAAAATGTTTAAGTTAATTTCACTTTCTCTAGTGCTAGCCATTACTGCTTTTCCTTCCCCAGGAAAAAAAGAGGCCAAAAAAGAAAAATCTACGCTTCAAAAATCTTCCCTTTCCGGATTGAAGTTTCGGTCTATTGGGCCTTCTCTTACTGCTGGTAGAGTTGCCGATATTGCCGTAAATCCTAAAAACACAAGTGAGTATTACTTGGCAGTTGCTTCTGGTGGAGTGTGGAAGACTTCCAATTCTGGTAACACTTATAAACCTATTTTTGATGGACAGTCAGCTTATAGTATTGGTTGTATTGCCATAGACCCTTCCAATGAAAATGTTATTTGGGTAGGTACTGGCGAGAACAATAACCAGCGAAGTGTTGCTTACGGAGATGGAGTCTATAGAAGTTTAGACGGAGGGAAATCTTGGAAGAACATGGGCCTTAAAAAGTCTGAGCACATTGGTATGATTGTAATTGATCCTTCAAATTCCAACCATGTTTTTGTTGCTGCTTACGGACCTCTTTGGAGTAAAGGAGGAGAAAGAGGACTCTATGAAACTACAGATGGTGGAATATCTTGGAAGCTTTCCATAAAGGTAGATGAGCATACAGGTATTAATGAAGTACACATCGATCCTACAAATTCTGATATTATGTATGCTACAGCGCATCAGCGAAGAAGACATGTCTTTACTTATGTTGGTGGTGGACCAGGTTCTAGAATGTATAAGTCTACAAATGGAGGCGCTTCATGGGATACGCTAACAAATGGATTGCCATCGGCTATAAAAGGTAGAATAGGAATGGATGTCTCTCCTGCTAATCCTAACTATATTTATGCCCTTGTAGAAGCTGAAAAAGAGCAAAAAGGATTGTATAAATCTACTGATAAAGGAGCTAGCTGGGCCAAAGTAAACAAGTATTGTACAAGTGGAAATTACTACCAAGAAGTGGTTTGCGACCCACTAGATAAAGACAAGGTATTCTTTATGGATACTTGGCTGCATCATACTGAAGATGGTGGAAAAACCGTTAAGGCAACAGGTGAAAAAAGCAAGCATGTAGACAACCACTGCATATGGATTAACCCATTAAATACCAATCACTGGATTGTTGGTTGTGATGGTGGTGTTTATGAAACATGGGATCATGCAGCTAACTGGCACTACAAACCCAACTTGCCCATTACTCAGTTTTATAAAGTTGCTTTAGATAACGATACTCCTTTTTACAATGTTTATGGTGGTACTCAAGACAACAACAGCTTAGGTGGACCTTCTAGAACCACTACCAACCACGGAATTATGAACTCCGACTGGTACATTACTAAAGGTGGAGATGGTTTTGAGGCGGCTATAGATCCTGAAAATCCAAACATTGTTTACTCTCAATCTCAATATGGATGGCTCGCTAGATACGACAAGCAAACGGGGGAGAATGTGGGCATTAAGCCCATGGCTAAAAAAGGGGAGTCTGCTCTTCGTTGGAATTGGGATGCACCACTTATTATTAGCCCACATAGTGCTAAGCGATTGTATTTTGCTGCCAATAAGCTTTTTAGAAGTGATGATAGAGGAGATAGCTGGAAATGCATTAGTGGTGATTTAAGCAGAAACATGGACCGTAATCAATTGCCTGTTATGGGCAGGGTGCAAAGTGCCGATGCCATTATGAAAAATAAATCTACTACAATGTTTGGTAACATTGTTGCTTTGGATGAATCTCCTGTACAGGAAGATTTAATTTATGTAGGTACTGACGATGGATTAATTCACGTTAGTGAAAATGCTGGTGGAAGTTGGAAAAAGATTAGTGAGGTAAAGGGTGTCCCTAATATGACTTATGTTAATGCTTTGTTGGCATCTTCTCATAGTAAAGATAGAGTGTATGGTGTCTTTAATAACCATAAAAAAGGAGACTTTAAGCCTTATTTATATGTAAGTAACGACAAGGGTGCTACTTGGCAATCCATTGCTGCTAATCTTCCTGATAGAGGCTCTGTTTACGATGTTGCAGAAGACCATGTAGATCCTAATTTACTTTTTGCAGGAACTGAATTTGGTGTATTTTTCTCTGTAGATGGCGGAAAAAAGTGGAAGCAATTAAAAGCAGGAATTCCAACCATTGCTGCTAGAGATTTAGAAATCCACAAAAGAGAAAATGATTTGGTAGTGGCTAGCTTTGGTAGAGGTTTTTATGTGCTGGATGATTATTCACCGCTCAGAAATATTGCTCCAACTTTAGAAACCAAAGCGCACATTTATCCTGTAAAAGATGCACTTATGTATGTAGATGCTAGACCACTTGGTCTTAGAGGTAAAGGGTCTCAGGGAGAATCTCACTATACAGCTAAGAATCCTCCACTGGGTGCTGTAATTACGTATTTCTTTAACGACACGTTGAAGACGGCAAAACAAATTCGTCAAAAACTGGAAGCTTCAAAAATTAAAAAAGGGGAAGATGTTGCTTACCCGTCTATTGAAGACCTTAAAAAAGAAGATCGAGAAGAAAAACCTTATTTACTGTTTACCATATACAATGAGGCAGGAGATGAAATTCGAAAAATGATTGAAAATCCATCTCTAGGCTTACATCGTATAGTTTGGGATTTTAGGATGTCTCCAAAAAGTGCTATAGAGCTAAAATCATCTGAACCTGGTAGGTATGGAGAGGCCAATTCTGGACCGCTAGCTCTTCCTGGAAAATATTTTGTTTCCATGCATAAGGTGGTGAATTCACAGGCATCTTTACTTGTTGATAAAACACCTTTTACTTGCAAGTGGCTAGAGAACATGACCATTCCAGTTCAGGATAAAGGGCAAACACTTGCTTTTCAAGTTAAGGTGGAGAAGCTAAGACGTGCTGTTGATGGTTCTTCTAGGGTGCTTTCCAATTTAAGTGAAAGATTAAATTACGTTAAATCTGCTCTTAAGACCTATCCTAACTTAGATCTTTCTAAAATTAAGGAGGTAAACTCCTTAACCCAAAAAGCAGATGGTATTAGTATTTCATTGTATGGAGATCCGTCATTGTCTAGTAGAGACATTGAGCAGAATGAATCCATTTACGGCAGTGTAGGGTTAATTATATGGAACATGTGGAGAAGTAGATCTGCACCTACTCAAACCAACAAAATGTTGTACGATACTGCTGGTGATTCTTACACCTCACTTGTTGTAGAGCTTGCCGATTTGCAGCAGCAAGTGGAGAATCTAGAAAATTACTTGGATGAGAATGATGTTCCATATACTCCAGGTAGAGGAATAATTAATAACTGGAAAAAAGAATAGCTACCCATCAATAACACCAGAGCCAATAAGCTCATCTTTTAAGTACCAGGCAATAAACTGCCCAGGGGTTATTCCTCTTTGTGGTTCATCAAAGATTACATAAAGGCCACCCTCTTTTTTGTGAAAGGAGGCTTTGGTGAGCTCCTGTCGGTAGCGTATTCTACAAAGAAACGCTTTACTTTCTCCATTTTTAAGGGCAAGATCCTCTCTTGTTTGGTGAATGTCTTTGCTAGCAACAAACAATCCTTTTCTA
>Ga0315330_10004062_pt1 | contig 10001 bp, 9 predicted proteins | sample M140m34915metaG_FD_203453 | JGI IMG/M metagenome (GOLD analysis project Ga0315330, IMG submission 203453) | Ammonia-oxidizing marine archaeal communities from Monterey Bay, California, United States - M1 40m 34915 | ecosystem: Environmental > Aquatic > Marine > Intertidal zone | place: USA... | reverse complement strand
CGTCAAAGCCAAGTAAAATTCAGGCCTTTCGGTGATCAGGCGCCCTTCAGTTTCTAGATACAGTTTGTCAATCCCTAAATACAAGGCAAAGCAAAATCCAGTGACGAGCATCATGGAACCAATCAGCCCAAAGAAGTGCATGGGTCGTTTGCCAAACCGTTGGACAAATAAAAGTGTAACGAGGTCTAAAAATCCTTTTACAAAGCGATCGAGACCAAATTTGGTTTTTCCAAATTTTCGAGCACTGTGCTGTACAATATGTTCGCCAATGGCACTATACCCAGCATGTTTGGCTAATAACGGGATGTAACGATGCATCTCTCCATGCACTTGAATGGCTTTTACAACTTCTTTTTTGTAGACCTTTAAACCACAGTTAAAATCATGTAAAGCTATGCCTGAGAATTGACGAGCTGTCCAATTAAAAAACTTTGAAGGAATGGTTTTGCCCAACAGAGGGTCGTGCCTTACCTTTTTCCAACCTGAAACGACATCGAGGTCTTCATTGGTTAATTTTTTGTAAAGTGCTGGCAACTCCTTCGGACTGTCTTGCAAGTCAGCATCCATAGTAAAGACGACATCCCCCTTGGCAAGCTCAAAACCCACATGAAGAGCTTGAGATTTCCCAAAGTTCCGCGTGAATTTAACCCCTCGAACTGTAGAGTCACTGTCAACGATAGAACGCACAAATTCCCAGCCCTTGTCCCGACTTCCATCATCGACAAAAATCAACTCATAAGACCAATTTCTCGTTGTCAATACATCCTTGAGTTGTTGGTAAAGTTCTGGGAGCGATTCCTCTTCATCTAAAAAAGGGATGATAACAGAAATATCGGTATAAGGTTGTTTGCTCACTCCTAAATTACGCTTGACTTCTTTTGGTAAACAATCCTGTCAGCCACCCCAGAACAAGACCATAAAGACAAGAAAATATTAAAATAAAAGGATAGCTAATCCAGAAAAATTTAGATTGCATATCAACTTGTTGTTGAATCTGTTCAGAGGTCATCTGTGGAAATCTTTCTGCCATTTGCTTTGCTGTGACTTCACTGCCAAGTTTTTCAACAAAATCTGGCTCGATGACATTGGCAAATAAGAGCATGTAAAGTACGGTTATTACCCCAGTGATTAGTGCTGTTGCTGTGCCGATCTTTACAGCTTGCCGCACACTTAATAAGCCCCCATTAGCAGATCGAAAACTAATAATAGCGATAATAATACAGGCTGCAGAAACCACATAATTCACTATCTGAGGCACACTCGAGCCTGAGTATGTCAGATCCATAAAATGGATCATCAAGCTGAATGCAATGGTGATTACTGAAATGATAATGCCGTATTTGTAGGCAAAGGAACGGATGGTAGGTGTACTTGTTTGCATGATATTTTGTTTGATTTTAATGGTAAAATTAGGAAAAACCATTAAATTTGCGCTCATTTTAATTATAATCAAAGCATGAAATCAGGTATTCATCCCGAAAATTACAGATTGGTAGCTTTCAAAGATATGTCTAATGACGATGTTTTTATCACTAAATCAACTGCCAATTCAAAAGAGACGATTGACGTTGATGGCGTTGAATATCCTTTGATTAAGCTTGAGATTTCCAGAACATCTCATCCGTACTACACTGGTAAAGCCAAACTGGTTGACACCGCTGGTCGAATTGACAAGTTCAAAAACAAATACGCAAAGTTTAAAAAGTAAACTTTTCACGAATAGAACCTCTCATTCGAGAGGTTTTTTTATTTTTAGACTTTACGACTAGCCATGCAGATCCGATTGTTTGATGGAATATATAGAGAGCACTTGCTGCCATTTGTCTATGTGCGCCCCGTAGCAGATGTATTTATGGGAGCCCTCACTTTCAGAAAGCGATGGGAGAAATTGCTAGCCGATACGGTCAGTACTGAGACGGTAGATCATTTAGTTGTGGATGACGACTCAAAACCCGATAGATGTGTGCTTGCTGCTTTGATTCCAACAGTGAGTTTTGTAGAAGCAGTCCAGGCATTAGCACCTAATCAGAAATTGGTTTGCGAGGATGTGGTTTTGGCATATCATGGCGAACTCGCATCAAATGACCCAGCTCTTGCTTCTTATCAAAGTATTTCTATTGATCAATCGGCGTTTACCCATATCAAACACTCATGGGACATTTTCTTGCGCAATGCGGATGCCCTTCGGCATGATATCCCGATGTTGTCAAAAAACAGGCCTTCAAACTCCATTTCAGACACTAATTTGACCATAGGTGATGGCTCGATCTTTCTTGCACTAAATGTCAAGATGGAAGGGGTTACTCTAAACACAACCGATGGTCCAATCTTTATCGATGAAGGTGCCACAATCATGGAAGGATCTTTATTGAGAGGACCTTTGTATGTCGGGAAAAACAGTGTGATTAAAATGGGCACCAAGGTTTATGCCAATTGCTCCATTGGGCCAATTGTTAAAGTCGGTGGCGAAATCAACAATGTGGTGTTTTTTGGAAATAGCAATAAAGGGCATGATGGCTTTTTGGGCAATGCTGTGATCGGGGAGTGGTGCAATATTGGCGCAGGAACCGACGCTTCCAATCTGAAAAATGACTATGGACTCGTTCGTGTTTGGGATTATGCAACTGGCAATTTTGCCAAAACAGACTTACAATTTTGTGGACTCTTGATGGGCGATCACTCCCAATGCGCGATTCAAACCACTTTTAATACGGCTACGGTTGTTGGGGTTGGGTGTAACTTATTTGGCCATGGATTTCCGCGTCAGTTTGTCCCCAGTTTTTCAAGAGGAGGCGCACAAGGGTTTACCGAAAACCGATTCGATAAAGTCCTTGAAACCGCAAAATTGATGAAGATTCGCAGAGGTGTTGATTTTACGTCCATCGATCGTGAACGATTAGAAGCGATTTTTCAAAAAACCGCAAGCTTCCGAAATTAATTCGGGTTTACTTTCCTTACCCGCCTTAGGTCAAGCATATTCACTGCATTGGGAATCATTCCTTTCACATTTGGGTGGACAAACCGAAGAACCTCATCATAATACAATAGGATAAAAGGCGCTTGATCGACGAGTTGTTGGTCTAGACCTGAAATCAACGCATTGCGACGATTCGTGTTTAACTCCTCAGCCACAGCTTTGTATCCTTGATCAAAAGCGTTGTTTTTAAAGTGGGTATAGTTTGGGCCATTGGGTGAAAAATTATCCGATTGATAGGGGAGAAGATAGTTTTCGGGGTCGGGGTAATCGGCAACCCAACTCGCGCGAAACAGCTCCAATTTCCCATTTGACTTGGCCTCCCGCAAGGCTGCTGGAGGCATCACTTCGATATTGACGGTAATCCCGATTTGTTTATAAACATTTTGAAGGTAAGTACACAAATCAACGTAGTTGGCGTCGGTTGCTAAGGTCAGTGTGGGCGTCTGAATACCCGAGTCATTTCGAAACTGCTCGACCAATTCTTTTGCTTTTTTGTGCTCATAGGCATATCCCTTCACGTCGAGATCATCATTCAGCCCATCGGGGATAAACCCCTTGTTTGCAGGGCGTCCGATATTGTTTTTTAGAAAACGGATCATTTCCTTGCGATTAAGACCATAATTGAGTGCTTTGCGAAGGGCTAGGGATTGAATTTCGGGAAGTTCAGCGTCCAAATAAATGCCGATATACTCTGTGTTTAGATAGGGTGAGCGAAGAAGTTTGACTTTGTTGGTGTATTTTGCTTGCAGTTGTCCTTTTTTATCTAAGAGTTCATCTTTATAAGACGCATCCAGGGAGTTGATCATATCGAGTTTCCCTTGCATAAACAATAGGAATTCACTTTGCTTATCGGGTACAAAAGTGATTGCCACTGATTCGAGGTGTGGCAGCCGATCTCCATTTTCATCTGTTTCGAAATACATGGGATGTTTTCGCAACACCATTTTGAGGTTTTGCATCCATGCTTTCACATAAAAGGGCCCTGTACCGATGGGTTGAACGCCGATGGTGTTTTGGTGGTCGTTTACAAGCTCTTTTGGAAGTACACTGAGGTACTTCATACTGAGGATTCCCAAAAAAGGACTAAACGGATTTGTCAGCTCGATTTTTAGGGTGTGGTCGTCAATGGCCTTATAGCTTTTTACATATTCAAGCGTCCACAGGCCTGGTGATGCGATGGTCTTGTCTCGAATCCGATCAAAGCTATAGACAAAGTCACTAGCGGTTACGGTTCTTGTTTGTTGATCTCCAAAAAATTCAGATTTATGGAAATAGACATCATCACGTAGGTAAAAGATATAGGTTTTGGCATCTTCAGAGATCTCCCAGTGTGTTGCGATATCGGGTTGAATAGCAAGGTTGTGATCGAGTCTTACAAGGCCATTAAAAATTTGATTCATCGCCCAAATACTTCGCAAATCTCGTGCGTAGGCAGGGTCTAGGGTATTGATATTTTCATGGATATTGAGGCGGAACACCTTTTGGGAATCCACCTTCATTTCAGGGGAACAACCAGCCAATATACTGATGAGAATGGAAATAAATCCAATCAAAATCAAGCTATATTTTTGGTTCCTTTCCAAGGATAGTATATTTGCACGATAAAAATAAACCAATTCATCATAAGTTTTGACATCTGCTACTGTTGCTTTTCAAACCTTGGGTTGTAAACTCAATTTTTCAGAGACTTCTACTCTGGCACGTAAGTTTGTGTCAGCGGGTTATGAGCGTGTTCCTTTTGAGATGAAGGCAGATGTATATGTCATTAATACTTGCTCGGTTACTGAGAATGCAGATAAAAAATTCACTGCACTTGCACGTCATACCCGCCAGCGTAATCCGGATGCTTTTTTGATTGCAGTGGGTTGCTATGCGCAACTCCAGCCAGAGGAGCTTGCCAAAGAGGATAGCGTTGATTTGGTATTGGGCGCAAAAGAAAAGTTTGATATCATTTCGTATTTGAGTGATTTGTCAAGACCCGAACAAACACAGGTTCACGCTTGCGCCATAGAAGAAACAGACACTTATGTGGGGAGTTACGCCATTGGCGAGCGCACACGCGCTTTTTTAAAGGTGCAAGACGGTTGCGATTATAAATGTACCTATTGCACGATCCCGCAAGCTCGTGGAATTTCACGAAGTGACACCCTAAACAATGTGATTCGCCAAGCAAAAGAAATTATCAGTCAGGGGATCAAGGAAATAGTATTGACTGGGGTCAATATAGGAGACTATGGCAAGGGAGAGTTTGGCAATAAAAAGCACGAGCATACTTTTTTTGAATTGGTTCAAGCTCTTGATGAGGTTGAAGGAATCGAGCGTTTTCGGATTTCCTCTATCGAACCCAATCTGTTGTCGGAAGAGTTAATTGATTTTGTCGCGCATTCAAAGCGGTTTGTTCCTCACTTCCACATTCCACTGCAAAGTGGGAATAATGAGATTTTGGGGCAAATGCGTCGGCGTTACCAGCGCGAATTGTATGTCGACCGTGTCAATCAAATCAAACGATTGATGCCTGATGCCTGTATTGGAGTGGATGTCATCGTTGGTTTTCCGGGTGAAACAGACCAGCATTTTTTAGACACCTATGCGTTTTTAGTTGACCTGCCGGTATCCTACCTTCACGTTTTTTCCTATTCTGAACGGCCCAATACCCCAGCGGCTGAGATGAAAAACCAAATTCAAAAGGCGATAAAAAACAAGCGATCCAAGATGTTGCGAGGTTTGTCTGCAAAAAAGCGCCATGCCTTTTACGAAAGCCAACTTCATAAAACAAAATCTATTCTTTTTGAAGCAGAGAACAAGGAAGGGTATATCCAGGGGTTTACGGAAAACTATGTCAAAGTCAGAGTGCCGTGGGATCCTGCCCTTCAAAATCAGACCATACAAGCTACCCTAGCTGAGATTGATCAGAAGGGTATGGTCAGAGTTGTTAAAAATGCTGTAGCTTAGATTCGAACGCCAACAGGAAGCATACTGCGATACCTCTTGTTTTTTCTAATAAAACTAACGATTTCAGGGCTTGTTGGCATCATACTGACGTTACGGTCTTCGATAATGGAAAGAACTTCTTTAATGAACTCCTCCTTAAAAGATGCGTCTTCGTGATTTTGAGGTAAAATCAGCTTCGTCAGAAAAATCTTTCTTTCTTGCTGAGCGTACTCAATCTTAGCCAAGCCACTGGCCGTTTCGGTTTCAAATTGACGCAAAAAGGAATTGTCTGTAATTTCCATATAGTCTAATTTTCTGCAAATTTAAGGAAAATAAAAAAGACTGTAGATTTGTAGTGTCATGAACGAAGAAATCCATGTGTATTGTATGCCTGGAATGGCAGCAAATTCCAAAATTTTTGAGCACATCCGCTTGCCCAAGCCCTATGTGATTCACCTTTTGGATTGGATTAATCCGCTTCAGGATGAAAGTCTACATTCATACGCTAGCCGTCTTTGCGAAAAGATTTCACACGACGAACCTGTTTTGATTGGTGTTTCTTTCGGGGGAATTATTGTTCAAGAAATGAGTAGAATCATATCCTGTAAAAAAGTAGTCATTATTTCGAGTGTAAAGTCTCACAAAGAATTCCCAATTCATATATCATTGGGGCGTAAGTCGAAGGCCTATAAATATTTTCCGACGCAATGGGTTGACAAAACAGAGGATTTTATTGGATTTATTTTTGGTCCGGCGATGCGCAAGAGAATGAAACTTCACAAGTATTACCTTTCTGTTCGTGATCAAAATTATTTGGACTGGGCATTGCATCACTTTTTCCAATGGGATAGGGAAGAAGCTGATCCATATGTGATTCATATTCACGGTTCACTAGACGCTCTGATTCCAGTTTTTAATCTCAAAAATTACATTTCAGTACCAGGTGGAACCCATGCCTTGATTTTAGTCAAAGCCCCTTGGCTGAATCAACATCTTCCAGAACTCCTTTCAAAATAACAGACACATAATCTATGACGAATATCAGATTAATATTTACCCTGTTGGTCATTGGCTTTTTCGCACAGTGTACAACAGTCAATCAGGCATCGCCCCCACAAACAAACACACAGATCATCCCATCACTACCACAATCCATTTCATTTGCGGGCGAAGCCGTTCCCCTTGATAAACATTACGCTTTAGAGAGACTCGATCGGGAGGTATTGGTCAACACCTTTTGGCATTCGAATAGCATATTGATTTTCAAACGTGCCGCAAAGTATTTTCCCATTATTGAACCCATATTACAAGAAAACGGGATTCCTGATGATTTTAAATATTTGGCTGTTATCGAAAGTGGTTTGACACATGTTGTTTCCCCTGCTGGGGCGGAGGGCTTTTGGCAATTTATGCCACAAACTGCCAAAGACTATGGTTTAGAAGTCAATGGAGATATCGATGAACGCCTTCACCTGATCAAGGCCACGGAAAGCGCAGCCGCTTATCTCATAGATGCCTATGCGGAGTTTGGAAATTGGACTTTGGCAGCTGCAGCATACAATGCGGGTGTGCAACGAATCAAGTCTTCATTGGAGAAACAACAAACAAAGTCTTATTACGATTTACATCTCAACGAAGAAACCTCTCGATACATGTATCGAATACTAGCGACAAAACTGATCTTTGAATCTCCAGAAACTTATGGGTTTTCCATTGCGATAGATCAAACCTACCCATTTCCAAAAACCAAACAGGTACATTTGAGCGAGTCTAAGATAAATTGGGTTGCTTTTGCTCAATCCCAGAACATGAGTTATGCAGACTTACGAGAACTAAATCCTTGGATCAAGGGGTATCAACATTCCAATCGGAACAAAAAAGAATATGAGATCAGCGTTTTGATGAACTAAATGCGCTTCAACTGTTGTTGCATCATCTTGATTTGTTCGCCCATCATGCCTTGTTTGTCGAGTTTTTTGGCTTCTTTGAGAAGGGTTGTAGCTTCTCGTTTTCTTCTCTTTTGCATGGCAATTCCAGCAAGACTGAGTTTGGCCATGGCCAAATCATGCTTCATATTGAGTCCCAGCGCAATGGCCTTTCGGAAGTATTTTTCAGCTTGGGTGAGGTTGGACTGCGAAGTGATCACTCCTTTGATAAAATTGTAGTAGCCCACTTGTTTAGTGGTCAGTGCAGCTTCAGGATTCTTGATTCGATTCAACCATCTATCAGTACCCTGAAAATCTTGTTTTCGCATGCGAAGAAAAGCCAATAACAAAATTTCATTTTTATAGTATAAAAAAACAAACATACTAGATAGAAAAATCAAAGCAATTCCATTGCCAATAAATTCTTCTGTAAATTGGTAAACAGCATAGCCTAAACTGAGCGCGGCTAGAACGATTTTGATAAATTTTGGAAACATCTTATTGATTTGCTGGTCAAAAATAATTAATTCTTACGGAATGCTTCTTGAAATCGTAGTTTTATATTGTATATTTGCAGCCGTTTGAGTAAGAGATACACAATAAATTATGAAAAGAACATTTCAACCTTCTAAAAGAAAGCGCCGCAACAAGCATGGCTTCATGGAAAGAATGTCGTCTGTAGGTGGGCAAAAAGTACTGGCCGCACGACGTGCGAAAGGCCGCAAAAAGCTGTCTGTATCTTCCGAACCAAGACACAAAAAATAAGTGAATAAATCGTTGAAAAACAAAGGTGTTTCTATTTGTAGTAACACCTTTTTTTTATATATATTTCGACCAAAATTAACACACCACACAACTCATGCCAAAGCGTCCTGAAATTAACTCTATTCTAATAATAGGTTCAGGCCCCATCATCATAGGTCAAGCATGTGAATTCGATTATGCGGGAAGTCAAGCCCTTCGCTCATTGCGAGAAGATGGAATCGAAACGATTCTGATCAACTCCAATCCTGCGACGATTATGACCGACCCCTCCATGGCGGATCACATTTACCTAAAACCTCTCACTACCAACTCTATTCGTGACATTCTTAAAAGGCACAAAGTTGATGCTGTTTTGCCCACTATGGGCGGTCAGACGGCCTTAAACCTTTGTATAGAAGCCGATGAAAAAGGTGTTTGGGAAGAGTTTGGGGTTGAAATCATCGGGGTTGATATCGATGCGATAAATATTACCGAAGACCGAGATCAGTTTAAAAAATTATTAAAAACCATTGACATTCCAGTCGCTCCTGCTAAGACAGCTACCTCCTTTTTGAAAGGAAAAGAAATTGCTCAGGAGTTTGGTTTTCCACTTGTAATCCGTCCTTCATTTACGCTTGGCGGTACTGGTGCATCTTTTGTGCACTCTTCGGACCAATTTGAGACTTTACTCACCAGAGGTCTAGAGGCATCTCCGATTCATGAAGTTCTCATAGACAAAGCACTACTGGGCTGGAAGGAGTATGAGTTGGAGTTGTTGAGAGACAAAAATGATAATGTTGTTATTATTTGTACCATAGAAAACATGGATCCGATGGGTATACATACTGGTGATTCTATCACTGTTGCACCTGCCATGACCCTATCCGATACGGCTTTTCAGCGCATGCGTGACATGGCCATCAAAATGATGCGAAGCATAGGCGACTTTGCGGGAGGTTGTAATGTACAGTTTGCAGTCAGTCCTGACGAAAAAGAAGAGATCATAGCAATTGAAATCAATCCGCGGGTTTCCCGATCATCTGCCTTAGCTTCTAAAGCAACGGGGTATCCCATTGCTAAAATTGCTGCCAAACTGGCAATTGGTTACTCTTTGGACGAGCTGAGCAATCAAATTACGGGATCAACTTCGGCATTGTTTGAGCCAACGCTTGACTACGTAATTGTGAAAATCCCACGTTGGAATTTTGATAAGTTCGAAGGTTCCGAACGTGAGCTCGGACTTCAAATGAAATCTGTTGGTGAGGTAATGGGAATTGGAAGATCCTTCCAAGAAGCAATTCATAAGGCAACCCAATCTCTAGAAATCAAGCGCAATGGCCTTGGTGCCGACGGCAAGGGGTACACCGACTATGAAACGGTCATATCCAAACTCAAACACGCCTCTTGGGATCGTGTTTTTGTTC
>Ga0315330_10004061_pt1 | contig 10007 bp, 8 predicted proteins | sample M140m34915metaG_FD_203453 | JGI IMG/M metagenome (GOLD analysis project Ga0315330, IMG submission 203453) | Ammonia-oxidizing marine archaeal communities from Monterey Bay, California, United States - M1 40m 34915 | ecosystem: Environmental > Aquatic > Marine > Intertidal zone | place: USA... | reverse complement strand
GTTCGTGGAGAGGGACACTCGCGCGTGGCTCGACACCATGGTCATCGGCATGAACCTCTGCCCGTTCGCGCGCGCCGCGATGCCCGGCACCAAGATCATCGTGTTAGGCTCCCACGTCACCGACATGCCCTCCCTCCACTCCGTCATCGAAGCCGAGCTCGCCATCCTCGCCGACGCCCCGAACGATCCACCCGTCACCACCCTCGTCGTCCTGCCCCCGACCGTCGTCGCGGTCTTGGACGCGACGACGCACGGTGGGTTCATGGAGGGCGCGGTCCGGGTCGCGGAGGACGCCACGCGGCATCTGACGGCGCAGAGAGACACGGAGAAGGATCGGGACGGGGATCTCATCGACGTCGTCCCGTTCCACCCGAACGCAATCTTCGGCGGCGACGTCGACGAAGAGGACGAGTCGCAATCGAACGGGTACATATGCACCTACCTCGACGTCGACGAAGAGGGTGCCGAAGAGGGTGCCGAGGGGGGTGCCGACACAGCTGTGTCCACCCCGCCGAGCACGGAGGAGTTGAGGCGGATGATCGAGGCGCACGAGGGATTCACGGGCGGCGCGGACAGACGAGCCGACTGGGCCGCCGCCAACTCTCCAGTCGTCGACGAGAAGTCGAACGAGAAGGCTCTGGAAGGCGAAGGACCGACCGACCCGGCGGACTACACCGGAAGATCCCCGCACCCTATACTGCACCTGCTCAGGCGGTGCGACGTCGACGCCGCGGACGATTCGTGGTTCGGTGAGAAAGGACCGGGGACCGACATCCGAGCCGCAAACGCCGCGTCCCTACGAGCAAAAGGAGAGGCGGACCTGGCGAAGATGCTGCGCAGGTGCCTCACCGCGCACCACCCGCGCGTTTAATTAGCGGTGACGTAGATTAATTACATTATAGCACTCTTAACGGTGATTAAGCGATTAAACCGCCCAGCTCTTTACGCAAGAGTCGAATCCGCCCGAGACTATTTTGTCCGCGCCGACCCACTCCAAGGCGGTGACACCGCCGACGTGCGCCCTGTCCACGCGGACGTGCCCCTCCATCGGGGGCTTAGCGGTGTCCCACACGATGATCTGGCCGTCCAGGGACCCGGTGGCGAGTCGAACGCCGTCCGCGCTCCAGCCCACGCACGTGACCCGAGCCCTGTGAAATACCATCTTATCGACCGCCACGGTCCCGGCCGCCGGGTCCCAGACGAGCACCTCGCGGTTCCCGTCGCACGTCGCCAACCTAGCGCCGTCGGGGGAGTACTTACACCCCGTGACCTCGCCCCTGTGCCGCTCGAGAACCGCCCCAGGGGTCAACGAACTCGAGTCGGAGCCCACGGCGAACAGACGAACTTTACCGTCCTTGCAACCGACAGCGACCTCACGCCCGTCTGGACGCACGCCGACGCAAAACGGCTCACCGTCGACAACCACCTCCGCGGCGATAGTAAGGCAGGTACCGATGTGAACCAGGACGAGCGACTCGTTCGTGACGACCGCTGCTTCGATACCGGCCGAATCGCACCCGACGCCCCGCGGCTGCGCTTTAAATTTAACGACGGCGTCCGCCTCGTATGAGTTGTTACCCAGCGATGCCATTCGTAACGTGTCGTCCAGACCCACCGTGAGTAGACGTCCGGTCTGCGTGCACACCGCGCCGCACACCGCGGAGGTATGCCTGGTCCCGCGCACCTTTCCCTCGCAACCGGTCGAATCGTTCCATCTGAGAACCAAATTGTCACCGCCCTGGAAACAAAACACGACGTCATTCAAATTGCCCATACGAGAATTAAAATAAACTTACCGCCAGCGCCGATAGCGAACACGCAAAGTACGTTTGGCCCGTTTGCTCCACCGCGATCGCGCTGATCGGTTTAGGGTGACCCGGCACGGTAACACGCGTGTCCGGTGACGCGTCCGTGTGATCGGTGAGGACGTTGAGGTCCCCGGAGAGCGAGAGCGTGACGGCGGTGACGCCGACAAAGACGCATCCAACCTGTAATTAAAAGAAAAACACGACGTCAAACTAATTGCCGATACAGGCATTAAAAGAAGCTCACCTGCATGTCGCCGACGCCCGGCTTCGTGGAACCATCGCCTTTGTCCTCCGTCGCGAACTTGTGGTCCGCGATCTTGGCCAGCTTCGGTAGAGCATTTAGTGTGACTTGGTCAGCAGCTTCTGGCGGAACGGTAAGGTCGTTGGGTACCGCCCACAGCTTGCAAGATTTGTCGGCGCCGGCGGTGAGAAGCGTGGCCGAGTCGGGGGACCTGTACACATGACATGACATCATTCCAATTGCCCATACGATGATTAAAATAAACTTACCAGGCGCAGGCGTAGATTGTCCCAGCGTGTCCGCCCCCTTGGCCCATCTTACCCCCGGGGATCACCGCGATGGGCGTCCCTGTTTTACCGTCGTACACCACGCCCGCGCCGTCACTGCCCACGCTGGCGAATTTCGTTCCGTCCGGGGCGAACCGGACGCAGTTGGCGTAGTTGAGGTGCCTATGCGGCGTGTGTGCAAACTTGAACGGCTGTGATTAACAAAACACGACGTCAGCATTATAATTGCGCGTACGAGGATTAAAATAAGCTCACCGGTCCTTCGTAGAATGAAACTGCGAAATCTTCGGACGCGGTTGCGACGCGGAAGGGCCTGGACGGCTTGAAGTCGCAGGAGTTCACTCGCTTGGTGCTCCCGGACACGTCCCCGATCGCGCTGCCGGTGTCCCAGAGAAACACCTTCGTGAACGACTGTTTCCCTTGGCCGCAGCACACGATCCGTTGCCCGTCTGTTAAAACAAAACAAGAGACGTCAGTACTCTAATTGCCCGTACGATGATTAAAATACACTCAAATACAAATAAACTTACCTTCGGACCACGCGATGTCGTCCACGGCGCCGGACAATGGGTGGTGCTCAGCCTTGAGTGTCATGTCCTCGTTGAGCCCCCACACGCGGACGCGCCCGGAGACGTCGCCGGACGCCACCCACTGGCCGTTCGGGGAAACACGAGCCACGGTACACGCGTACTGATGTTCGTAAAAGCGAGCCGGGATCTCGTCGCGCACGTGCCTGAGGACGATGTGGTGGCCGCTGGCGTAGGTGATGAGCTGTGAGTCGGCGTGGGCGCCCAGGAGGACGCCACGTCCGCGGACAGTCGCGGGCGCGCAGGCGTGCGTGCGCGTCAGCGTCGGTGCCTCCATCGCGCGTTTGAGCTATGATGACCGGTGTCGCCTCCATCGTCTAAGTGAAAGCAGGCACGCTGGTATCGACAGCTCATCCTTCGAATATTTGAATTGCTCCGCTCGCGTCATTCCGACCCGCCACAACACGGACGCGCGAGGGACCATGACGGACGTTATGGCCAGCCCCTGCGGCACCCCAGGCGCGCCGCCCGCCGAGGCCCTCATCGCCGACCCCCGCATCGCGTGGGCCAACTCCATCCGCAAGATCGTCACGCGCCCCGACGCCCTGAACGACGATGGATCTCTCAACCAGCAATTCTTCAAACCGAAAAGGGTGGTGTTCGCCACGGAGAAGGCCAAGTGGAACGACGAGGACAAGGAGAACCTGTACAAGGGCATCGAGAAGTTCGGCATCGACCCGAGCAGCTGGAAGAAGATCATCGAGGAGTTCTGCCCCGGGCGCGACGTGCTGTTCATCCGCATCAAGGCGAGCAGGCTCATCGGGAGCCAAGGGCTGAACAGGTACCACGGCTGGATCGGAACCAAGGATGAGGTCATCGCCGAGTACGAGCGGAACAAGGCGATCGGGCTGGCGACCGGGTGCTGGAAGGGCGGGATCCTCGTGGAGAACGACCACGGCGACGCGATGAAGGCCATCCGGGAGAGGGACGAGAAGGAAACGGCGGACGGCATCGCGCCCCCGGGCAAGAGGACCAAGCACAACTGATTATTCGCACCCGAGATCCCATCCCGTAAAAGTTGTAACGACGTTTCAAACGTTCACGCCATGACACACCCACGAACTAACGCGTTCTAGCTAGCTACACCCCGTCGCCCCCGAGCAAGGAGTTGATGTCCTCCAGCGGGTTCTTACCACCCGCCTGCCTCGGCCGACCACGGCCCCTGCCTCGCCCTCCTCCTCCGCCGCCGCCGCCCCCCGCCGCCGCCGCAGACGTCCTTCGCGACGAAGGTCTCGACCCTCCACCTAACTGACTACCCGTACCCGCGCCGAGAGTACCCGCTAAACGAGCCGAAGCGCCGCCGAGCGTCTGCGACGTCGTGTTCACTTGCTGCGACTGAATACCCACAGACTCGAATATATCGTCGAGGAAAACCGAGTTTTGGCGATTGAATCCCGCCGCTCCCTTTTCCGCCTTGTCGGACCTCATCGATTTTTGCGACGGCTGCGAGCTCGTCGCCCGGCCGGCCGCCGGCGCGCCGTCGTCCACCGAGGTAGGTCCCTTGCGCTTAGCGGCCTTGACGACGGGCGACGCCGCGGCGGAGTTTGGTTTCGAGTTTGGTATTTTTGTCTGAGTGTTTGCCCGTAGCGCGCCCCGCCGAGCCGCCGCCTCTTCCTCCTCGTCCGTGTCCAGCTCCGACTCCCCACCGTCGGGCTCCGTGCCGTACATACCGAGGGTCCCCTCTTCGTTGGTCTCCATGCGGGCGCGCATGTCGTCGTTCTGCGCCCTCGCGGCATCCAAGAGTTCGCTCTGCGCTCGCAGCCGAACCTTTTGGGAGTTGAGCAACACCGCGAAGCGCCGCATGCCGTCGCGTCGTTCAGCCTCTTTAAACTCCACGGCCCGGCGCAGGTCTTTGTTAGCGACGGTCAGTGTGGAACGGAGCGACGCGTTCTCGCGTGTCAGCTGTGTGAGCCGTGTGTGGGCTCGTTCGAGTTGCGCGGCGGCGAAGGAGCCTGTGATGAACAAAACACGCCGTCAGTCATACTAATTGCCCATACGGAGTTATAATTAAAAGAAACTTACCGAACATTTGTCGGTCGGACCGAGTAAACGGTTGGGCTCGCATCTTCGCCACGCCGATGCGCTTGGTGCCCTTCTGCGCATCGTGAACGAGCGCGGGCATCGGGTCGGCCCTGGCGGTCGGTTCGTGCCACGACCACTTGAACGTGGCCTCGGGAGACGGCCCAATGGAGGACGGGCCGGTTCGATTGAGCGTGAAGGTGAAGTATCGATGGGCGTCGGACTTGGGCCCGGTCAGCGCCTGCCTCGCGCGTCGGTACCACTCGTCCGCGGTGCCCGGCGCGTTGGGCGGCGCGCGCACGTTCACAGCGGTGAAGAACACGTCGTCTTCCGGTGCATCGCCGGGGGTGGGCCCAGGGTTACCGGCGTCGCCCGCGACGTGAAGGTCGAAATCTCGGGTCGACGGACGCCACTTCACCTTGACGAGCAGCCCGTCGAGCGGGTCGTGTCCGTCGCCGTCGGGATCGATGCCCAGTCCCTTCCCGATGCGCTCGACGATCGTCTCCTCGTCGTGCTCCGCCGGCTCCGTCGCCATGTTCGCCCTCCCTCTCAACTGCCGCGGTCGTTGGGGTGCCAAGAGTTGAATAGTTCTTCGAAGCAGAGACTTTTCTCGGGGTGGCCCGATTTCGAAGTCTATTTCTACAGCGCTGCGCGCCAAAAGAAGTTGACTCGACAAGCACGGTTCAATCATGCTCGTATAAAAATCGAGTAACACCATTCGATACGTCATTCGAGCCGCGGGTGAAAGAAAACGCATTGGAGGCCGCGCTTCACTCTCATCACCCGTACGCGACGATGACGACCGAGTCCACCGAGACGGAGGCTCTGCTCAAGAAGGATGCCTCCGCATCCCCCGAACCCAACGCCAAGAGCGCCCGCGTCGGCGGATACGTCAAGGCGGGCCTCGCCCTCGCCGGCGTCCTCGGCGTCTGCGCGCTCGGCAAAGCCTTCGAGGGCAACCTGGTCGACGCGTACCGCGTGGCCGTCGGCGGCAAGGCCGCGCGCCTGGCCGGGCACGCGCGTCCTGCGCACCACTACATCAGCCACAGCAACAGGCCCGGCGGCTTGTTCAACACGTGCGAGGGTAAATGCCCCGCGGTGAGCGTCGATTTCGACGCCGTGACGCACGAGCCCGGGCACGCGGCTGATCGCGCCGCGCACCTCTACCTCATCGGTGACACCACCGACAGGCTGTGGCACGACGGCTTCTGCAACGACATGCTCACATCCACGGAGCGATGCCCGTACAGGTGCGCCATGCCGGAACCCGCGGCGCTCCCAGGGAACGTCGTCCCGTACATGTGCGACGACCCGTCCGCGGACACGTGCGCCGCGGAAACCGCGGGGAACTCAAAATGCTGCGAGTCCAAATGGATGCCAAACGGAGCCAAGGCGTACCAGTGCTGCGTCACAACCTCGCAGGCCACCACCGCGACCGCGTGCAGGCCCAGACACTACGCCACCGGCGGCGGCACCGCAGGGTTCCTCCACGTCCTCGGAGCATCCGCGGAGGGCGAACTCGGGGACAAATATTTCAGTGCGAAAGATTCACCCGACCCGCCTCCGCTCGGAGCGTTCGAGTCGTACAACGCGGCGACGGCGACGCAAGACCGCATCGCGCGAGGGCTCCGCGGGTTCGTCCGCTGGAACCAGCGCGACGGCGCGGCGCCACGGCCGATCGTCACCACGATCCAGAGCAACGCGCAGGAGACGTGGCGTAAAGTGTCGGGTACCGCTCGAGTCGTCGCTCGGGAAGTCGGCGAAGAGAAGGACGACGCCGATACCAAGGCGGAGGTCATGACCAAGTCCGAGGAGGACGCGTTCGTCAACGAGTACGCCGACGGGCTCCGCGCGGCGATCAGGCAGGTGCGGAACATCCTGGACGAGGAGAACGCGGGTGAGGGCAAGGAGTGGGAGAGCGGGCCCGTGGAGCAGGTACCCATGGCGGGAGATAACGAGCGACTCGCCGCGGTTGGATTCCAGCCCCGTTTGGAGCAAGTGCAGGCTTCGATCCAGGGTGCCGTCCCGGTCCAGGGTGCCGTCCAGGGTGCCGTCCCGGTCCAGGGTGCCGTCCAGGGTGCCGTCCAGCAGCCGCACGTCGACAAAGTGCCGGCTCCCGGCGAACCCATCGTCGACCCGGAGCCCCAACGCCAGATGACCGAACCCGAGCGATTGGCGTCGGACAAGAAACTGGAGGAGGACAAGGCGTACTGGGCCGAGCTTCAACGCTCCGCGGACGCCGCCATGGATCCCGCGTCCAGGCATATCCTCCGCGGCGCCGTCGGGGAGCGTAACCCGGGCGACCCGATCACGGCGGCGGCGGCGAACGCCGCCGCCGCCGCCGCCGCCTACGCGTCTGCCAACGCCGGAGCCGCGGCGTCGCTCGGCGCCATCCCCACCGAGCTCATGCGATCCAACGGGAACATGGGCTCCGATAGCGACATCAAGGCGGAGCGCATCGTGCTCAACCCCGGTTCCGACCAGGATGCCATGGCGCGCGCGTTTGCCAACGTGGAGAAGGCTGAGCAGGCGAAACTGGCGGGTCACTACGTCGGAGCCACCGGCGACATCGACGATGTGGTGGCCCGCGCGGGTGATTCAGCCGTGGCGTCCGAGGGTTCCCAACAGACGGTGTCCGCGGCTGCTCCTGCCGCGCACGTCGCGGTTGGTAACAGCGGCAGCGACTGCGTCGTGTTGCGCACGGCGGATGCCGAGGAAACCGGCCCGAGCCTGTTGGGGGTGCCGTCCAACGTCCGGGAGAGCGTGCAGCGGCTGAGACGGCGGCTGAACGACGCCACGATGGGCATCGGTGAGGAGATGAACGTCCCTGTGTACAGGTGGGACGAGCACAACTCTGGGAAGGCGATCCCGGGCTTGGGTCAGTACATGGAGGATGGGCACCACCAGACGTACGCGTCGTCCATGGCGCACGTGAGGCTATTCAAGGAGTTTGTCAGGAACTCACTGCCGGCGCACTGCCGTCTGGCGTGAGCGCGTGTACATATGAGCGCGAGTTAAGAGATTGACTTGATTGAAATATATCTATTGTATCCATTAAGGAAAGAGTTGCTACTTATCAGCGCACGCATCATCACGCGACGAAGACGACGAAGAAGACCAGGAAGGAGATCAGCACGCCAAAGATCTTCATGATGAGCCACCGGTTGGACGATATCGAGTTCATGTACTTGAGCAGCTGCGTCTGCGCGTTGTCCACGTTCGCCACCGACTCGTTCACGTTCTCGTCGATCCGCACCGCCAGCTCACCTTGCTCCGACACCATCGTCGCCAGCTGCTGGAAGATCCCGCCGAGTTCCGTGATGGTCCGCTCGACGTTCTGCAGCGCCTCGGACCTCGCGCTGAGGTACTGGTCCTGCCCTTGCACCAGCAGCTGACCCTGCGTCTGGTCGCCAGTCGCGAAACCGCCACCCCCGCCGTGGTGCGTGGGCAGCGATCCGCCGCCTTGTAAGCTACCCCGGGACCCTGGTGGCTGGAACCGCGCCACGGCGCTCGACGCGTCACCGGGTCCCGCGCCGCCGTCCGCCTGATGCGTCGCTCGGGGAAAGGCGCCTCCGGATCCTTTGCCAAAGTCGGCTCTTCGAAAAGCGTTCGGCCTGTTCGCCCCGACGCCCGCTCCCCCGTACCGTGCTCGTCGTTCGTTCTGTTCCTTGACCACCTCTTGCCGTTGCGTGAGCGTTTCTTTGAACGATTTCGTGGCGCCCATGAGCCGCGATTTGAGCGTGTCGACGACGGTGACGGAGTGATCTTGCCCTTGTTTCGTCTCCTGGGTGTGGCTGGCGTGCGTTTGGAGTTCGGCGAGGGCGGAGTTGAGCGCGGTGATGTCCTGTTTGATGACCGCGGAGAGTTCCGCGATGTCCCGCGAAGGGTCGTCGAAGGTCCCGGCGCTCTTGGCGAGCTGCGCCAGGCGCTCCAGCTTCTGCGACGTGGAGTGGATGCCGCGGCCGACGCGCGCGGACATTCGCGCAAACTCGCTGGTGGTGCCCGCGGAGGATGAGGCGCCGGCGTCGATCCCGGCCTGGGCGCCGAGGGACGGCGCGGCACCCTCGCCCCCGGCGACGGACGCACCGAGGGACTTCGCCGCGCGCTCGGCGGCGGCGGCGAACTCCTTGGTCCTGTCCCGCACGGTCGCCGGACCCATCATCATCTTCGCCTCTGCCGAGGTGTCTACGGTAAAGTTGCGGTCCGTTTGGTTGAGATCTTCCGAGCGAGGGTCACTGATCGTCGAGGGTCGTCCGAACACGCTGTCCCCTCTCCTTCTCATGCACCGGGGGGGACGCCGCGGGTGGTGACTCGGGAAAGACGCGAGTCGGGAGTGGGCGCCTGCCCGGACCTATGGGCGCGTCTCGCTGTGTGACAACCGAGGCTGGTCGCGGGATAGAATTTATTGGAAGCTTTGACCTGTTGCGAGGTCGAGGAAACCTAAAGTTTGAGAGAAAGTTAGTTGAGCCGCCCGTCACTCTTCGCGGTCACCACCGAGACGGGCGCGATGCCGATCTCTAACGCGGAGCGGGAGTACATCATCGACGGCATCGATGACGACCTGCGCAACGACGGTCGCGGCAGGCTGGACTACCGCCACGTGACGATCGACCTCGGCGTGGTGCCCCAATCTTCCGGATCCGCGCGCGTCCGCCTCGGCATCATCCCGTCCGAGACCACCGACGTCATCGTCGCGGTCAAGGCTGACATCGGAACCCCTGGCAAGGAAAACCCGCATCACGGGCGGATACAGTGCGCGGTGGAACTAGCCGCCACCGCGGACGTGGACTACATGGGGCGGGGCGGAGAGACCCAAGGGCTCGAGCTCGCAAAGGCGCTCGAACGATCGTTAACCGGGCAGACCACCGGCGGGATGGGCTCGCTGACGAACGTCGTCGCGGGGGAACGAAACACCGACGCGCGCGTCTCAAAGCACGGCCCGGGCGCCGCGCTCGACATGTCAGCGCTCGGCATCACGAAAGGGAAGACATGCTGGATCCTGCAGTGCGACGGGGTGGTGCTCACGCGGGACGGATCGGTGCTGGACGCGTTATCGTTCGCCGTG
>Ga0315330_10004057_pt1 | contig 10017 bp, 4 predicted proteins | sample M140m34915metaG_FD_203453 | JGI IMG/M metagenome (GOLD analysis project Ga0315330, IMG submission 203453) | Ammonia-oxidizing marine archaeal communities from Monterey Bay, California, United States - M1 40m 34915 | ecosystem: Environmental > Aquatic > Marine > Intertidal zone | place: USA... | reverse complement strand
CGCAAATGCGCATACGGCCCGCATAGTTTCCGAGTAGTTTTCGAGTAGTTTCCGCATACGAATGGAGTAGTGCATCCGGGCGCGCGCGAGCGCTCAATCAAGGTCCGGGTCGTTGGGGTCCTGGTCCATGTCCATGCTCTCGTCGTACTCCTCCACGTCGCGCGCGATGCCGAGCTCCTCGGCCTCCGCCAGCTCGGCCGCGTCCGCCTCCTCGTCCAGCACGTCGTCCTCCGGCAGCCCTTCGTCGGCGTCGGCGCGCGCGGGGCGAGGGCGCTTGGCCGCGCTCGCGCTCGCGCTCGCGCTCGCGCTCGTCCCCGCGCCCGCGCTCGCGCCGCGCTTGCGCGGCACTCGCCCGAGCAGGCGCCGCACGTCCTCGTCGGTCGGCGCCCAGCCCCGCTGGCCGAGCCCGGTGCACGACCCGCGCCGGCCGGGCCGCGCGCCGTTGGGTCGGTCGGCCAGATTGTACACCTTGTCCCGCTCGGCCTTGAGCGCCTCCGCCTCGTCCCAGGGCTCGTCCGCACGGGTGGTCTTGGCGCGGCGGCGCTCGCGCTCCCACACGCCGTGCAGCAGGCGGCACCACTTGGGCGCCACGCGGGCTTCGGCGGCGACGAGCGCCGGCGTCCGGCCGCTGTCGCGACAGTACTGCTGGTAGGACGCGAGGTCGCGCGGGCTCAGCGCGCCGACGAGGATCGCCGACAGGTCCCACGCGAAAAGGGGCGCGCCGGAAAACGCGTTGAAGGCGCTCGAGAGGCGCTTCGGGCGCCACGCGAAGAGGTTGCTATCGAAGCACGCGGCGCCGCGGAACATCTCGTCCATCCGGCGCACGCGCGCCACGTCCCAGCCGCTGAGGTCGCCGCGGAAGCGCGCGCACCCGGCGAACATCTCGATCGGGTCGATCGAGCGCGACATGTCCCAGTTGCCGAGCCCCTCGCCCTTGAAGGCGAGGCAGCCCTTGAACATTCGCTCGACGAGCGCGAGCCGGGGCCGCCATTCGGAGAGGTCCGCGTCGAAGCGGTGGCAGCCCTCGAACATGCCGGTGGCGAAGGCGAGCCGGACCGGCCTCCACGCCGAGAGGTCGGCGTCGAACGCCGAGCAGGCGGAAAAGGCGTGGGCGGCCTTTTTCAGGTTGGGCACCTTCCACTGTGCGAGCCCGCGGCCCTGGAAGGAGTGGCAGCCGGTAAAGAGGCCCGCCATGTCGACGACGTGCGCCACGTCCCACTTGCCGAGGTCGGGGTCGAAGTCGACGTGGGCGGTGTTGTTGCGCGAGCAGCGGGCGAAGAGGTGATCGAGGTTCTTGACCGTGGGGAAGGTCCAGCGGCCGATGGGGCCGTACTGCTTCTTGCACGCCGTGCGGTCGTACAGGTAGAGGTCGGCCGCGGCGAGGAGCTCCTCGCGCGTTCCAAAGACGCCTCGCCGCAGCGCCGGCGTCGGCTTTGGCTGCGGAAGCGGCCTCGGCGCGGCCGCCCCCACCGCCGCCCGCTCGCGCGCCCACACGCCGCGCAGCAGGCGCCGCCACCTGGGCGCGGCCTTCGCGTCGCCCGCCCGCGACGCCCGCGCGACCCGCCCGCGCTCCCACACGCCGTGCAGCAGGCGTTGCCAGGCCGAGGAGATGGCCGCGCTGGCAGCGTTGGCAGCGTTGGCAGCGTTGGCAGCGCTGGCCATGGCGGTTGTTGCTCAATCGTGGGCGCGGCGCAAGCCGCAGTCGGCGTGGCAACTGCACGAAGAGTCGGGGGGCCGCGCCCGCCCGCCGGCGCGCCGACGCCCCCGCCCGGCGCATATATTCATACGCATATATTCCGCTGTTTACCACCCCTCCCACTCCTCCCACCCGCCGGCGGCCGGCGGCCGGCGGCGACTGCGACTCGCGCACGCGCGCGTGCATCCGCGCGCGCTATTGGCCGACGCGGCGCAACGCGCCACGCCCGCGGCGAGGGCGATGGCCCAGAACCGCGTCTTCGTGCCCTACGACCTGGCCGGCCTCGGCCTCGGCCACGACGACCGCCGCCGCGAGGCGGCGGTCGCGGCCATGAGCCGCGCGCTCGGCCGCTTCCTGTCGCTCCGGTGCAAGCTGTACGCGCGTCGCGGGGAGCTGCGGACGGACGTCGAGGAGAGCGGCTGGGTGCCCGCCCGCTGGACCAAGAGCAGCATCACGCAGGCGGCGATCGAGTCCGTGATCGACGCGCGGTGCATGGCGTGCCACCGGCGGCCCGCCTTCAGCGCGACGGTGCCCGTGTGCGGCTGGTGCAAGGACACGCCCGCGGCGCTCGAGCCCGGCCCCACCTTTGTCGAGACCATGTACAAGGGCTCGCACCAGAACCTGCGCCCGACGATGGCGTCGGTGCGCGAGCTCACGCGCCTCTTCGAGCTGCAGCACTTTGTCTTCGAGACGATGCGCCTCTGTCGCAACCTCGAGCAGCGCGCCCGGGAGGTGCTCGCCGAAGCGGTCCACGACCGCGCCGACGGCAACGTGTGCCTCAACACCGAGTGCGCAGACGACCCGGGCCACCCGTACGTGGCGCAGGCGCGGTACCCGCAGCAGGGCGACGCGCTCCGCGCGCGCGAGCTGCCCATGCGCGACATTGGGCGCGTGGGCGGCGTCGGGCTGGCGCTCTGCGCGCACGTCACGGGGCTCGTGCGCAACTGGCTGCGCCGCATCGACGACCTCAACCGCACGGCCTTTGCGGCGGTCGCCACGCCGTGCCGCTTCTACGCGGACGAGGACGTGACCAAGATGATCCAGTACCTCGCCGCGCTCATCGCGTGCCGCGTCACCATCACGGAGCAGCGGCGCGAAGGCCTGACCTTTGAGCTGCTCGCCGCGCCGGCGCTCTCGCCGACGGTGTGCGAGGAGGCGTGCGAGGTCCGCTTCGTGCTCGCGCGCGGCCGCGCCGAGGCGGCGGCGCGGAGCGACGTGCTCGCGATGCGCGACCTGTGCGCGCTACTGCCGGGCGACTGGCGCGTGCCGCGGGAGCTGCGGCTCGACCTCCTGCGCAGCGTCGAGCGGCGCACCGCAATCGCGGCCGTGCTCCGCACCGAGAGCATGCCGCCCGAGCTGCGCGCCAAGACGCCGAGCGTGTGCGCGATGCTCGACGTCGATCGGCTCGTGGACGTGCTCAGTTCGACCTCCGAGTTTGCGTCGGCCGAGGAGCGGCTGGCGGCCGTCGACGCGGTCGCCGGCGAGGTGCTCAACCCCGCCGTGCTGCGCGAGGCGCTCGCCGCGGCCATCCACGAGGCCAACACCTGGAAGCAGCCGCGCACCTTTTTCCTGCCGGTGGTCGCGCGCGCCGACTCGGAGGCGGCGGGCGAGGTGCGCCTGCCGCCGCCGCCGTGGGTGCACGGGCGGCCCGAGTGGGCCTACCGGCGCCCCACGTCGTGGATGCGCCGGACGCGGCGCATCGGGCTCGACCCCATCGGGCTGCGCATCGTGCTCCTCGCGTCGATGGTGATGGAGATGCTCGGCGCCTTGGACGAGCCCTTTGAGCCGGGGCGGCTCGCCGCCGAGAGCGTCATCGAGGTGGCGGGCGCCGGCTACGACCGCGCGTGCAGCGCGTTTGCCGCCGTGAAGCAGCAGCTGCTCCCGTATACGATCGGCATCGAGTACGCCGAGGAGCGCTTCACGGTGCTGCGTAGCAGCGTCAACCACCTCGAGGACGACGTCCAGGAGGCGCTGCTGCCGCTCTCGCACTTTAGCATCCGCGACCTGATGACGTGCTTCCACCACGCCTCGCCGCTGTACACGGCCGTGGCGCACCGGCTCGCCTGCGGCACGCGCGAGTTCATGCTGGTCAAGCCGGTGCGCGACTACGAGGCCTTTGTGCACACCGCGCTGCCGCTCTTTCTGCCGCTCATCGGCGCCCTCCGGCTCCGTCTCGGCGTGGGCCACGTGAGCCAGACGATGCACGAAGTCGGCGACGTGCTGCGCTCGATCCCGGCCTTCCGCCTGTGGATTGCGCGGCGCGCCGAGGGCGACGCGGCGCCGCTACTCCTGACCAAGGGCGACGTGACCAAGGGGCCGCCCGAGGCGCTCGAGGCGCTCGAGCGCTGGGCGAAGCGCAAGGGGCTCGTGCAGCTCAAGCGTCCCGCCGCGGGCGGCCGGCCGCGCTTTGTCTTTTACACGGCGGGGCTGCTCGGCGCGCTGGGGGCGGCGTCGTAGTCGGTAGTCGGTAGTCGGTAGTCGGTCCGTGTGCGTATGCGTATGAAGCGATAACCTAAGATGCGCGCGCAACCCACCAGACGCGAGACGCGAGACGCGATGTCCCTCCCAAACCTCTCGAGCCTGTCGCCGCACGCGGTCGCGCCCACGGGCGACTTTGCGACCATCTCCAGGAACCACGCCAACAAGCTCAACGGGACAAGGGGCGCCAATGACGGCCACGAACCCCTCTTACAGAAACCGTACAAGGCGGGGGGCTTGTATTTCCGGCTGCTCAGGCCCGGCAAGCAACTCGGTTCTGAGAATCCCAACGACTACGACTGGTTCGATCCCGAGGAGCTCTACAAGTGGGTGTGGGAGCGAGGCGGCGGCAACCCGCTCAACCGCAGCCCGGTCTCGGACGAGGACCGGGGCGCGCTCAAAGACCGGTTTGCGCCACACGTGCCGTCGCTGCCGAGGCTCACGCGCGCGGCGGCTCGCGAGGCCGGGCGCCACGTTTCGGCGGCGGAGGAGGAGCAAAGGCGGCTCGAGTGGGTGCACGGGGGGCCGGAGCAGCTGCGCCACGCGCAGAGGATGCCGGGGTTTGAGCAATGATCATTCGTCATTCGTCATTCATCATTCACACGATTAATACACAAACGTTTAATACCCTCGGTGCGCGCGCGCGCTCGCGGCGCCGCTGCTCATAGTCAGCCCGTTGAAGGTGAGGTTGAGCCCCGCGCCCGGCCCGGGCCCCGGCCCGTGCGCGTGCGCGTGCGCGTGCGGGTGCGCGTGCCCGGACGCGGGTCCTCGCGGCGCCGCGGACGGCGCGGCGCGCGGCACCACGCCGCCGCCAATCTGCCGGAAGGCGGCGCTCCCGGCGGCCGACGACGCCGTCGACCGCGCGGCGCACGTGGCGCACGAAGCCGCCGCCGCGCACGCCATCGGCGCCATGACCGCCTGCCGCGTGAGCAGCGCCTCGCGCTCCTCGTGGCGCGGGTCGTGGCGCGGCTCGGCCGCGCTCGCGTTCGTGCGCGGCGCGGCGTAGAGCTGCTCGTGCGCGTGCGCGTGCGCGGGCCCGTGCCCGAGGCTCGCAAACTGCAGCCCGGCGCCGCACGCGGCCTGCATGTCGCGCAGCACGTACGGGTTGCCCGTGAGCGCGCCGCGGTTCTTGTAGAGCCGGTAGAGGATCTCGGGCGTCGCGCTGCCGGGGTTGCTCTCCTGCTGCATGAGCCCGCCCTCTTTGAGGATGGCGGCGACCAACTCTGCGCAGAAGAACGACGAGTTGTCCGTCTGGCGCGGCCACAGGATCGAGCGCGCCATGCCCATGTTGGAAAAGGGCCGGCCGAGGCACTTGGTGCGCGCGTAGTGCAGCATGCGCTGCTCGGCGCGCTTCGAGCAGCCGAGCTGGATGTACTCGTACTGCGGGTTCTTGCCGGTGCGCTCGACGATCTCCTGCGAATGCGGGCGTTGGCGGTCGAGACCGGGGCTAGGACTGGACAGGTTGTTTGTTTGAGTCTCTCAAATTGCACCACTCCAACCCGGTCGTTGAACACGCGGCACACGTTGGCGATCTGCCCGCCCTGCCCGACCGATTCTGCGCACGCACGCGGCGCCGCGTCGCCGGGGCGATCTATTACGGGGTGTGTCGGGCGGCGCGGACCCCCAATCCCGATCTCCACGTGCGTCAGCGCGGACATCTGGCAGGTCGCGGCGACCAGGTTGAGCCACGGCTCCTTCCACCACTTGTCCTGCATCCGGTAGAAGATGAGCGTCACCGAGCTGCCGCCGTCCGCCATTTCTTCGTGCAGTTGCCACGCACAAGCGCGCGCCCAGGCGCGGGCGGCGCGGGCCTATACCATGGCGCGCGGCGCGCCGCGCATTATCACTAGCGTCGTCGGCTGCCGCTTGCGCGCGCTCACTCGCGACACGCGGCACGCGGCACATGGCGCAGTCGCCCACGCAGCTGCAGCTCGACGCCCTCCCGGACCTCGAAGAGCTTTCGCAGCCGCAGCCGCAGCCGCAGCCGCCCGCGCCCGCGCCATGGTATAGGCCCGCGCCACCGCTGTGCCCGCCGTGCGCGCCGCCCGCGCCCGCGCCCGCGCCCGCGCCCGCGCCCTCGGTGATCGCGGCCAGCAAGCGGCCGCTCGACGCGGCCCAGGGCGCCGACACACTCGGCTACTTCAAAGCTCGGCTCGACCCCAACTGGCTCCTCGCCCCCGTGACCTCGCCCGTCTGGATCAATGCGCAAAAGGCCGCGGCCGGGGGCGCGCTGGCGCACATCGTGCTGACGCTCGCCAAGCACCACTCCAGCCTGCCGGACGAGGTGCTCGTGCAGACGCTGCTGGCGTGCACGCAGCACGGCTACAAGGCGGGGGTCGAGACACTCGTGCCCCTCGTCTTCGCGCCCGAGCGTCTGACTCGGCAGCTGCCGCGCGTCGATTACTGGCTGCCGCTGAAGCTGTCGGGCGAGCGCTACCGCTCGCCGATTGACGGTCGCGGCACGAGTTCGTCCAGGCCGGTCCGGGCCGAGAACCGGACGATTTACTGCGCGATCATGCACATTCAGCCCAGCCTGGCGGTCGATGTGCTCCGCCACGCCTCCAACGTGAGCGTGGCGGAACTGCTGCACGTGGCCACGATACTCGAGGACCAAGTCCACGCCACCAAGTGCCCGCGCGTCGACGCAGTGTACAAGGAGCAGGCCGAGCGCATCGTCGGCGATCTAGGGACTCGTCGTCAGCGCGCGGCCTACCCCACGTGGGACGAGAAGACCAAGCCGCTGTTCGAGCTGCTGCGCGAGAACGCCAGAGCGCATACCGTCGCGGCGCAGGCGACCAACATCGCGCACGGATTGGCGTGGGCGGCCTTTCGGGAGTCCTCCAATAGAGCGCTGTACCAACGCCCCGTCGAGTGGTCGTGGTTCACGCGCACCCTGCTCACAATGTACATTCGCACGGCGCGCGCCGAGGCGCACGCCCTCGTGCTGGCCGAGCTCCTCGAGCCCCTAGGACGCAAGTACTTGCACCTGGACGACGACAGGGCGTCGGTGGGCGTCGAAGCGGTGGAGTGGTACATTGGCGCCTGGGAGAGCCAGAACGTGCCGGAAGCCGTCCCGGGGCTCAGCCCCGAAGGGCTCGCCCAGGCGCAGGCGTACTCGTCGTCCGGCTGGCTGGCGCCCCTCCCCGATCCGTGTCGCAAAGGCCTGCAGCGCTTCCTCGCCCCGGCGGCCTGCCCGTCCCGTCCCGACTGGGCCTCGCTCACTCCGAGCGAGCGCGCGCTGCCAATCCTCGTGTACTTTTGCTGCGTGTTCCCACTCGCGACCGCGACCAATTCGACGAGGGTGATCAACGTGTTCGGTGCAAGGCGAGCCATCGCCACGCTTTTTGCGCTGCGCGGACGCGTCGAAGACTCGGACGTCGCCAACCACGAACAGACCTGGCGCGCGCTCTGCGCGATGCTCGGGCGGTACCGGTTCAGCGAGTCCCAGTACTCGGTGCACGTCATGTTCGGATCGAAACAGCAGCACGACGAGCTCGCAACCATGCTCCTGACTCACCTGAAGCCGCACATGCCCGGCACGACGCGGTGCGACTACCTGCGCTTCAGCTGCGCGGGCGCGTTCCAGCTCTCGTCCGCGACGAGCGAGCACCAGACCGTGCCACTGGCAAAGCTGATGACGGCCAAGTCGCTCATCCCGATGCGGCCAGGGTCGCCCGGACAGTTCGAGACGCTGCCCACCCTGGGGGTGGAGGTGCTGGTCCTGTTTCGGAAGCTGCGCCTCGAGCTCACCGAGCCGTACCTGCAGTGCCTCGCAAGCCACGCGCTCGGCGAGCCCATCAAGCTGATCCTCCTGACGTCCGTCTACACGGACCTGCGCAACACCGAGTGCCCGGTCGGTCCGCGGACCGACGTCCCGCTCGTGGAGTCGCAGCGTGGGAAGGTCTTCGAGTCGCTGCTCAGCGTCTTTCCAGACCTCCTGTCGAGCCAGTCGGCGCTCGCGCGCACCTTCTTCGACCGGCCGCCGCAGTTCGCGACGCTGTCGTCGGTGCACGACGGCAGCTTCCACGTCGACCACTTCTACGAGCAGCTGACGGGCTGCTTCCGCGGCTTCCTGGCGTGGGCGTCCGTGACGCTGCCGTCGAGCACAGTTCCGCTGCTCGCGATGCGCCGGTGGAACCAGTCCGACACGATGGAGGCGTTCGTCTGGATGCTGAGGGGCGTGTGCCACTCCGAGCTCATGCGCATCCCGGGCGCGGAGAAGGTGGGCTGGGACAGGCCCATCGCCTGTGGAGACGGCACGGTAGACCGGACGTACCAGACCAAGGACGCCGGGTACCGCCACGGGGACGCCACGGCGGAGCAGAGCGTGCTAGTGGGCCTCTACTGCGGCGCCACGTACCTGAACAGGCCCTTACACTGTCTTCCACTCCGCACACCCGAGGTCACGCCACCACGCCGGCGCACGAACTCGGAAAACACGTGCGTGCACGTCAAGAGCATCGACGGCGCCCTCTTCAACGACAAGCCGATCTCCAAGGACAAGACGCCTTACGCGCACACGGCCGCGCTCAAGGCGCTGCTCCGCACGCTCCCCGCTTCGGCATTCTACCCAGCCGCCGGGCGGTTTTCGGACACGCAGACGCTCCGCGACGGCAAAGAGTACCTTCGTGGCCCGCTTGAGGGCGCAGTGAACCTCGAAGCGCTCGCGCTGCATCACCTCGACGTCTTCGTGCACCTCGCGGTCGGTGCGCCCGAAGTGGCGCGCTGCGCCGTCGAAGAGGCCTACGTGCTTCCCTCCACCGCGACGCGCATGCTCAACGCGATCCTGTCCATTCAGTTCACGGAGTTTGACATGCGCGAGGAAACGCTCAAGTTTGTGACAGGCGACCGCGAGGCGCAGCTCCAGAAGCCCTATGCGGCGCTCGGCCTCGCGATCGTGCAACGCTTTGGCCCGATTGTCGCGGACGGCCTCCCCGCCGCGGCGTGCATCGGTGGGGCACGGCGGCGGGACGCGATTCTGGAGGCCGCCAACGCCGCCGGCGATCTCGTGCTCGAGTCGCGGCGCGACCCGGCCGAGTGGAACACCGACCCCGCGCGGCTGGCGCAGCGCATCGACGTCACCGAGGACGCGCCCGCGCCGCCCGCGCCGCCCGCGCCGCCCGCGCCCGCCGTGGTGCACGTCGACCTCACCGCCAACGAGCCCCCGCTCGTGCCCAACGTCGAGCCGCCGACCGTCGCGGGCATGCAGGCCGCGCTCGACATGCTCGCGCACGCGAGCGCGGCCGTGCCGCCCGCGGACGCGCCCGCGCCGCCCGCGCCGCTCGCCTACTCCGCGGTCCGCGTGCGGCTCACGGGCGTCACCAAGCGGTCGTCGCTCGCGCCCGCGCCCGCGCCCGCGCCCGCGCCCGCGCCCGCGCCCGCGCCCGCGCCCGCGCCCGGCGCAAAGAAGCGCGCGCGCCCGCCCGGGCGCAAGGACAAGTCGCACTCGCGCGGCGCGGTGCCCAACGGGACCGTCGCCACCGACGTGCACGTCCGCGACGACAGCGGCGCGACCTTCTACGTGCCCGCGCGCCCGCTCGCGCCGAGCACCGGCACGACGCAGCGGCATCTCAACGAGCGCTCGGCGCACGCGCTCGTGCTGCACATCGTGCAGCACTCGGAAATGGTGACCGCGACGCGCAAGCGCAACAGCATCAAGCTCCTGCGCCAGTTCCTCAACCCGGCGCTCGTGGACGGCTCCTGGGGCCTGCCGGCGCAGCAGATGATCAAGCAGAACACCTTCCTGCGGATGCTGCGCAAGCAGGCCGGGGCGTGCATCGTCAAGGCCCACCAGGCGCGCGGCGCGCGCGACGCCCCGCGGGCGTACGGGCGGCGCCAGCCGC
>Ga0315330_10004056_pt1 | contig 10019 bp, 3 predicted proteins | sample M140m34915metaG_FD_203453 | JGI IMG/M metagenome (GOLD analysis project Ga0315330, IMG submission 203453) | Ammonia-oxidizing marine archaeal communities from Monterey Bay, California, United States - M1 40m 34915 | ecosystem: Environmental > Aquatic > Marine > Intertidal zone | place: USA... | reverse complement strand
GTTCGGACTCTGCAACGAGTCCTGAGCTAAAAGCGCCAGAAAAGGCGTCTTGTGTGGCCCGAGCGACTTGTTTCTCACTCTCGATGTTCACCACTGGTTCCGCTTCAACTTGTTGAACCACATCGGGTAGCGCCACGCTGCCAGAGGGCACCACCGGAGCTGCTTCCACGGCTGGAATTGGGACCGAGGGTTCGGGTGAAGATGGGAGAGGAACCGGAGCGGTGGATGATTCGGGCATGGGTACAGCAGGGGTCGCTACAGGTGCAGCTGCAGGTACTGGCTCCGGCAGGGAAGGAGATTCAGGTACCTCAACGGTAGCGGCCGCTGCCGAGCCGCTGGCAAGGGTTGGAATTGGGAGTACGTGACCGGCCACGTCGAGGGCTGCATCCAATTCTTGGTTGATGGTAGCAAGCGTGCCAGCTGAACTTGCCACATCGTTGAGGAGGCTTTCAAAGCCACTCATGTACTTGACCACTTCCTCTTTTGACCCGGTTTGATGGGCCACTGCAAAGAGCTTCATCATACGCATGGGGTCAGCGAGTCGCTCAAGTTCGGTTTTGCTTGCTTCATCAATTCCTGATGCAGCCGAGCCCGCCTCTCCACTGGAATCTGGCATGCCAAGGGCCTCCAGGAGGGGGTCAGGCATGCTCATCAAGCCGAGGTGCCCGGCGACGAGGTAGTAGATTTCTCCACCCTCACATTGCATTCGTTCACTCGCTGCTTCAAAGTCAAAATCACCAGGGCGAAGCACAATGTCTGACAGAAGTTCAAAGAATTGTACCATGGCTTGTTCCCGTGGCATGGCCATCATAGAATGAAGAACATCGCTGGATTCAGTGACACCAAAGTAGGCGGCGGCGTCGTCCACCTCAATTCTTGAAGGGGAGGTAGGCATCTCGTCGGACATCCTTCTCTCTCCTTTTCTACGGCCACCGCTGGTTCCCATTTAAGCCCTCATGAAGGTGGTCAATCACGCTTGTTCTTTGCGAGGTCACAAATCGCTCTGGATTGTTCCGCCGTCCACCCCGTTTCTTGCAGTTGCATCAGGATGGTTCGCTCTTGGTCACCTTCAGCGAGCGCACCCTCAACCCAATCGACGGCTGCGGCACGATCCTCGGCTTGCCAATCCTCAAAGATGCTCAAATCAATGTTGATTTTGGCTTTTCGAACTTTCTTTCCGGAGGGTTCCTCTGCCTCATTCACCACTTTCTTCTTGCCTGCCTTTTGGGGCGTTGCTGGCTTCTTTGAAGCAGAGACTTTGCTTGGCCCACGGCCTGGAGGACCACCAGAGGCCTTCCGTGAAGGACCACTTGGAGCACGACTGGACGGACCAGTTTTCTTGCGGGGTCCACCGCCGCTGGGCGGAGGGCTGCTCGGCCCTGAGGCCTTTTGTTGAGACTGGGATGCGCGTTGGGGTGCAGGACGGGAGCGTTGGGGTGCTGCCGATTTGGTACGGTCTAACTTGTCGAGGAAACTCTCCTCTTCCTCGTCGTCGGCGTAGAAATCATCGTAGTCGTCATCGTCGTCATCATCATCGTCTTCACGACCCAAGACGCGTGCGAGCACCAATCCAACAATCAAAAGGCCACCTAAACCGCCAAGTGCGAGCATAATGGTTCCTCCATCAAGGCCAAACAATCCTTCCTCGCCGTCCCCTGAAACGACCACATAAGGGCAACCATCCTCGTATCCATCAACGCCTTTTGCTTTGGTTGGGCAGTTGTCAGCATCGTCCATGACACCGTCTTGGTCGGTGTCACGCTCTGAGAGGTGGCAACCTTCCGAATCAACCTGCAAACCCGGTGTCGTTTTCGGACAATAATCTGCATTGGTTGCCCCGCTCACGAATTCACCTGGCCAAGAGGGGTTGCGAGTTGCATTCCATGAGGGGTCACCCCAATTGTCTCCATATCCATCGAAATCTGAATCCCTCCATTGGGTTGCATCGCCTCGCAGCGCTGCCGGTTCATTCTCATCGCGGTAGCCATCACCGTCGTCAAAGCATCCGAGGAAATCGATGTATGAGGTTCCGGTTTCTGCAGGGCAATCGTCGGCGTTATTGGCTGGATCAGGGTTGTCGCCGTAGCCGTCGCCGTCTTGGTCAAACCACTGAGTTGCATCACTTGGGAAGGCGTCTCCGGTTTGGTTGACATGAAGCCCAGTGACAGGATCCACATCGTAAGTATAGACACCACTGTACCCATCACCATCAAGGTCCGTGTCGAGGGCACTCTCATCGGTGCATCCATTCGCAAGAATTGGGAATCCCGGTGGCGTATCGTCGCAAGCATCGTCCAAGTCAGACAAGCCGTCGCCATCGCTGTCCCGCTGCGCTTGTGAGCATCCATTTGCGTCCACGTTTTCACCAGCACCGGTGTTTGGACAGTTGTCCTCTGGGTCGTTAAGACCGTCTCCGTCCGAATCCGATGTACGCTGTTCTACACTGCAACCTTGGCCGTCAGCAGCAACTCCAACTGGTGTGTTTGGGCAGAGGTCAACGTTGTTTTTCACGCCGTCTTCATCGTCATCAAGTTCAGATTGCGAACATCCGTCCTCGTTCACCTGCTCTCCTGCTGGCGTGTTTGGACAAACAAGGTCAAGTTCGTTGATCAGTCCGTCACCGTCATCATCGTTCACATCAATGATTCGGCATCCAATTCCATCCGTTCCGTTCAGTACGCCAGGGATCGTTGGACACAAATCCCCTTCAAACCCGATTGGGTTATCTCCATAACCGTCTCCATCTTGGTCTTTCGACTGTGTCTTCTCGTCAGGGAAGGCATCGCCGAGTTCGTTGAACCTGAGACCCGTGTTAGGGTCAACGTCGAACATGTAAGCATCGGTGTATCCATCGCCATCAGCGTCAGGGCAACCATACGCATAGACCGTCAAATTCCGGCGAGAGGAATTACCCCATTCGGAAGGACACGCATCAATTTGGATGCCTTCAGCATTGGTTCCGTTGTAGTATTCGGTCCAGTTGTCTGCAAAACCATCGTCATCGGTGTCGTTCGCTGCCGCCTTTCGCTGAGGGAACCGGTCGGGATTTGTGGCGTTCTCAGACTGGTTGTCGCCGTAGCCATCACCATCGGTGTCCTCCCATTGTGTTGGGTCCAAGGGCCAAACATCCGCCCCGTGAACGGTGGCGTTCCATTCGAAAATAGTACCTTCATCTGAAGGGTCGCTTGCTCCGTCGCCGTCGCTGTCCAAGCAACCGTTTCGGTCAAGATAGGATTCACCGTAATTCCATGGGCAATAATCACCGAACACCGTATCCGTATCGTTGTCGCCATAGCCATCCCCGTCGTAGTCCTCGTATTGAGAAGCGAGGTAAGGGAAGAGGTCGCCTTGCCCTGCGTTTTGATCGAGAGAGGTTGCACAACAGTCTACACCGTGGTTATCGCCAACGCCATCGCCGTCGGTGTCAAGGGCTTGCTTCCAATTGGAGTAGTATCCATCACCATCAAGGTAGCCTTCCAAGTTGTCTGACCAGCCATCTTGATCACGGTCTTCGCAACCAAAGCGGTCAATCCATGAGGTCCCCCATTTGTCATCGCATCCATCGATGTCGTCTCGGAAACCGTCGTAGTCATAATCATCACATCCTTGGTAGATGAAGGATGACGGGCCCGCATCGCTGGGGCATGCATCAGGAAGGGAGCCGAGGGGGTTGTCGCCATAATTGTCGCCGTCGCTGTTCATCCACTGATCGGGAACACTCGGCATGGCGTCAATCATGTCAAAGACCAGATCTCGGTCAGCATCCGGATACAACCGAAGCATGATCACATCGTTGTCGACTTCGTCCCAGTACGCCATGTGAACGGTTCCGTTAGCGTCGACGGTGGCATGAACCGGATGATTGGCCACAATGTCACCAAATTGTACCGACATCCAAGGTGCCGCTTCACCCGAGGCATGTTCAAGTTCAATGCTGTTGAAGATGAGGTGATGATTGGTTGGGTCGCTGGTGAACAACACCAAATGGTCCCCTGCATGGTGGACATCCCAAGCACCGTTGACCGCTGCCGCTGGACGTTCGGCAAGCGATGCCCAATCACCGTTGCTGTTTAGACCGTAAATCGAAGAGATGGCGTTTCCACGCACCGCAAGCAACGGATGGGGCCCTCCACTCATGTCAAGGCGGTATTCGTTGTTCGTTCCACTTGGTTGTGGGACTGTGTGTTCCTGCCAAACGTCGCTTCCCGGCCACAGCTCATGGACACTGAGTGTTCCATCCGTGGCCAAGGCCGCCAGCAAAAGCGAGCCGTTGGCCGAAACGGCCAGTCCGAGTTCGCTGTTAAGGTCCGAATGGTTAGCAATGTCATGCTTGCTGAGTGTCGTTCCATCATAAATCCAGACGGCTAGATTGGTTCCTGTACCGTTGGAAGAGACCAGGCCGATGGCGAGAGAATTGTTTGAAAGAACGGCAGTGGGATGCTGAATGGACAACGCCTCGCCTTCTTCACCAAGGGTGGTGAGCGACCAGCTTGAACCGCCCACGGCTAACTCGAGCTGGCCGGTTGTGTTGTGCCGGTAAACAAGATGCGGAGTGTTGAGGTCATCGACATGAACTTCAATGGCCGAGGCAAGCACGGCGTTGGTACGAACCAATTCAGAAGACCAGCCAGTGGAGGTTTGGGTGGCAGCGAAAATTTGGTGGCCTTGGCCGGACGTGTAAGCAAGTACTTGTTTAGCATCATGGGTCGGAGTTGAACCGAGCCATTGCCCCATGGTGCCGGTGGTTGCGACATCTTGTTCAAGCGCCGTCATTGAAGAGGTTGAATGCAATGTCATTTGCGAAGTGTTCTCAATGATCAAAACGGGCTGTCCGGAAGAACGAACGTCGAATGAAACACCGAGATGGCTTGTGTTGAGGCTGATGATCGACTGGTGAACCCACTGACCACCAGGGGTGCCGTCGTTCATGTGTTCGAGTTTGGAAACATGGGTTCGCAAGGCGTCGGTGTGGGTGAAGACGAGACTGGTTTCGCCTCGACCCGCTGTTCCAACTTGGACATCGCCAACAACGCCCTGATAGGCAAACGTGATCGATTCCCAATCGCGTTCACTCAAGACAAGATAGGTCAAACCGTATGTGTCCCCTCGGGCCGTGGAACGCAACGAGTAAATCAACTCGTTTAGGCCATCTCCGTCGATGTCGCCGTTGCTTGCAATTCGAAGACCAAGGCGCTCGCTGCTGTTTCCTTCAGCAAGCAATTGGCGGTCATCGCTTAGACCGGTTGATGAACCAAGGAAGATTTCAAGCCGACCCGAAGATGAACCCATCCGGCTAGAAATGTAGACATCATCGTAGCCGTCTTCGTTGATGTCCCCCGCTGGGGCGATGGATTCGCCGATACGCGAGTTGGGGGTTGAAGGTGAAAATTGCCAGTCAGCCTGGCCCGGAAGGGGCTGATTCGTCCCGTTGAAGAGCCATAAAGATCCGGTGCCAAATCCTGTTGTTCCGTTCAGAGGTTCGGTGATGATGTGCTCGTCGAACCCATCCCCGTTCACGTCTCCAACACACGTGATGGAAAGCCCGAACAGCCGCCCCTGAACAAGCGAAGCAAGGGTGTGGTCTGCTGAGCCATTGTACCCAGATGCAGAACCGAAGAAGTACTCCACAGAAGAATAAGACAGGGGGTCTTCAAAGGAACCCGTATTCCCTACAATGAGCTCATCGTAGCCGTCGTTGTTGACATCGCATCCTTCCAGCGAACGACCAAACAAATCTCCGGCCTCGGTTTGGGTTAGGTTTCGTAAGGGCGACAAAGCAGTGCCGTTGCCCGAAAAGAGGTTCACCTTTCCATCAGCGGTTTGTGATGAACCGATAACGATGCTAAAATTACGAGCCGTGGCGGCCAGAACGTCCCCGCCGTTGGGTTGTTTGAGTGCGGCGATGGAACTGCCCAAGGACTCGTTTTGAATTCCCGTGAGGTTTGACCAAGGGGAAGGAGAAAGGCCGGATTGATTTCCGAGAAAAACATGAACGAGGCCGTGCCGTGCCTCCGAATCAGTGCTTGGAGCCCACCCCGGGGAACCAATCGCCAAATCGTGAATCCCATCATCGTTGAAGTCGCCAATGTCCATGCCGGCTCCATAATGAGCGCCATCATTTTCACCTGCAAGAATCAAACCAGGAAGAGCAGAAAGCCCCGCTGAAGAGCCATAATGAACGTTGACTCGTCCGTTGTCTTCCAGGGTGACCAAATCAGCATGCGGGGTCGAGACCACGAGATCATCAAATCCATCGTGGTTCAAATCCGCCATGAGCATCAGGCCTTCTTGTTCATCGAGTTCACCTTCCAATGCATCGGAAGGAACAGAATCAACCCGTCCTGAATCCTGTCCTGCCAGTGAACGGATGATATCAATCGAAAATGAGGCACCAGTTTGCGTCGCCGTGGCAACCTGTTCGATGTTGTTGACGTCAAGATCCATTCCGAGCGCATCCACAAGGTCGTTGCTTTGCGACAGGACACGTCGGTCGTGATCCATACCGTCAACCCGGAGGAGAACGACCTGCTTCGAGGTGGAATGTGAGTACAAAATATGGGCAATACCGTCATCGTCGATGGTGAGTTTGAACTGCTCTCCCACCGGTCCAGCATCCAACAGGAAGTGCGTCCAATAGGCGCCGCTAAAGTTCACCTGATGCAACGAGCCCGACGCAGTTCTCATCAACCCCCATTCCAAACCTTGGGGCGTAATGTCGAGCGCCAAATGGGTCGGTGAAACATTTTCCATAATGGTGCGAGTGTGGTATTTTGGAGATTCATAACCCTGGACGTTTTGATTTGATTTGGCATAACGGCCCATCTTCAAATCATCCCCATCAGCGTACAGAACCCTTGGAAGTTCGTTGGCCGTCACGCCGATGGCGCAATCGACCAAGGTCGAAGCGTTGGTGGACGATACGGTGTCTACCAGCGTGGTGGTCCACACGCCGTTTGGGCGATGAACGGCGGTGCGAACGGTTCCTTCCTCGGTGGCCCAACACATGTGGGTTTTATCTGAGCGCGTCAGTTTCATGTCTGGCGTTCCGTGATGTTCGCCGTATGACAGGTTGAGCGTTTCGCTGGACCACAAATCAAACATGGATTCTTCTCGCACAGTGGCTTGGACCAGACCGTCAACGTCAATGGTCATCCCTCCGAGGTCGTGACCGTACCCTGAGGAGGCTGAAAACGGCCCACTGAACTGGACAATTTCAGGTTCATCAAGGGCCCCATCGGGCAGGTTGGCCGAAAAGAGCGGCCCCATGAGCGAGAGAACAAAAATCAAAACCAGCAGGACGCTTTTTGTTCCATTTTTCTGAAAACCAACATCCGCCATGGCGTGAGCACGGCCGCCAACCTTGAAAATCATTGTTCACATTTGACTTGACCCCCATAGGGGGTCATGGCTGTCCATGGAAGCGCACCGTTGACTTGAGAAGGGGACGAACCTACCCGCCCTTGTGGCAGGTCAAACGTGCGTTGTGTTTGCCGCCGGAGAATGGGTCGGCGATGATGTCGTTAGGGCTTTGGTAAAGCGAGCGGACGTGGTGTTCGCCTGCGACGGCGCCTTGACGAAATGCCTCGACCAAGGCATCCGTCCCAAAACGGTGATCGGCGACATGGATAGCGTAGAGCACGAGGTTCTGGAAAACCACCGAACAAGCGGAGGCCATGTTGAGGTCCAAACCAGCCAAGAAACCAACGACCTCGAAAAAGCGCTCGCAATGGTTGAGGACGGTGACTTTGAGATTTGCACCGTCGTCGGAGCCACCGGAGGAGACCCTCAACACGAGTGGGCGAATCTGATGGCGTGTGCAGGGTCTGAATTGGACATCATCTGCGAGGGTTTGGACCACGTTTATCGATTTATCAAATTCGGAGAACCCTGTTCTATAGATTTGGAAGTGGGTTCTGAATTCTCTCTTTTCGCCATGCCTGAAGCTCATGAAATTCATCTCTCAGGAGCCCGATTTGAACTCAAAGGTTCATCCATGACCTTGGGCTCCCAAGGGGTTCACAACGTGGCCACTTCACCGAGTGTAGAACTCTCCTTCACGCACGGTCGGTTGATGCTGCTGCATCCTCGTCCAGCGTGGACTTAGGAAGGAAGGACCGAAGCATAGCCGAATAATCTTCAACACCGTCCCAATCCTGTGCTCTTTGGTCAATCCGTGCTTTTTCGAGCGTCGCTTCAAACCCGCCCCAATCTTCAATCAACTGGAGCTTAAAGGCCGCTTTGGGTGTATATCCGGGAAGGAAATTCCGCCATAGGAAAGGGATTCGGCCCGGCGTAACTTGATTGACGATGCGTACAATTGAGGTGTTGCAGGTGGTCAACAATGAATGGTACCATTCGGGATTGACAGCAAGGTCGTTCAATTTTTGAATCATGCCCATCAACAATTCTTTGTTCTTCCCTGGGGGCGTCATTGCCCTGAACATGTAGTCCTTGTTGCCTCGACCATGGGTGCGTAGGCCAGTCACATCTCGCTCAAAGCCGACAAGGAGGTAGAGTTCATAGGCACGCCACAAGCCATCCCAAGGATGGTATCGCTCACCTTTTTCACGGCGGGATTCAAACGAAAACGAGAGGCAAGTACCATCACCAAATTCGAAGGTCAGGTAGGTGTGTGCGAGCCCCTTCAGCGAATGGAAATGGTCCACGATGAACCATACGTCCTTCAAATCGTTGAGGTCAACGCGGACTTCATCCGCCCAATTTTCATCGCGGTCCCTGGTCGTGCGCCATACGAAATCGCGGACGTTGTGAAACGTGATCTTTGAACCTTCAACGGTGGCGGTCGTTATGTGCTCACAATCAGCGGCCCATTCCAACTCCAAGGAGGGTTCAAGCGGACGAATGCGGGTGTTCCAAACATAGAGCAACCGAAGGCCAACCAAAACGGCCAGGCAACCGAGAACAATCAGTGAAATTTGGATGAAATCCATTTATTCCCACCTGTGCCAAATGCGCCAATCTCGGTCCCACCAATCAACTTCGCCTCCAGGGTGCTGGCGCCACAAAACGCCTTGATCGTCGACGGTTGTTGGTAATCCTTGCGTGTCAGGAGAGCCATCGGCGAGCACTTGTGGGGTCGGTCCGAGGGAAGGCAATTCAAGCGCATCAGGTTCCCGACTTCGGATGAGTAAAGCGAAGACCAGTACAGAAACCACCAATGCCAACGCCCCAATGGAGAACCAGCCCACAGATTCGGTTTGTGTCTCTGGACCAAGGGAGGTAGATGGCAAGCTATCCCGTTCCTCTTCGGTTAAATCAGCACCTGGAAGACGGATGAGGTTGGTTCCTTCCGTGGAGGAAATCATTTTCTCCGTGATGACTTCAAGGGAAATCAGGTAGGCACCGGCAGGAAGGTTGGAACAATCCAACACCGTGGAATTGGCTCCTGCTACGATTTCGCCCTTCACTCTCCAAACCTTGGTCAATGCGGATGGTGCACGACCATCGGTCAAATCCATGCGCACATTGCAAGGGGTTTCCGTGGTGTTTTCATGACCAGAAACGGCGAGGTTGAAGCGAGGAGCTGGCCGGTTTTCTATGGTGAAGTTGAGGTTGCTTTCGGCTGTTTGGCCAAGCCCATTTCGGTAGGTTTCTTTGAGTTCATAATCACCAGCAGGCCATGAAGAGCAATCCAGGGTGTGATCGGAATCAAGCACGCTAAACGGTGCTCCTGTGAAGGTTCGAACGCCGGTTTCTCCGTAGCGCGGTCCTGTTTCGTCACCAAAGTTGCGAACGATCTCACATTCCTCTCCGGTCTGTAACATTGCCCCTGCGTTCAAGTTAAGTTCAACACGCGGAACTTGTAGCGCTGGCATCAGAACAAAGGTTGGCAGTTCGTAAGATGCGATGAAATCACCATTTTCATCAAAGAAGTCCAATCGGAGGTTGTGTTCTCCTTTCGACCAAGCATCGTAAACAAGGGTGATGTTGGTTTGGCCTTCAAAGGCCACTTCCTGGACCTCCAAAACTTCCCGCTCCTTGTGAAGGCCCCGGAGTTT
>Ga0315330_10004051_pt1 | contig 10021 bp, 5 predicted proteins | sample M140m34915metaG_FD_203453 | JGI IMG/M metagenome (GOLD analysis project Ga0315330, IMG submission 203453) | Ammonia-oxidizing marine archaeal communities from Monterey Bay, California, United States - M1 40m 34915 | ecosystem: Environmental > Aquatic > Marine > Intertidal zone | place: USA... | reverse complement strand
ACCTTGCTCACGCCCGTGAGCACCGCGCGCGCGCTCACGCGCACCGGCGCCGCGAGCGCAAATGGCACCGCCTGCATCATCGGTATGGTGCCGATGGTCGGCGCGTGCGGCTCGGGGCAGGGGCACACGGGCGGCCTCGGCACGCGAGGCGCCTCCCGGCGCGCCAATCCTTGCCGGACATCGGTCGGGTCGATGGAAAAAGTGATGGCGCCTGGCACCCGCCGCGGCCCCGGCATGACGCCGGCAGCGGGGGCGCACGCGCCCACGCGCGGTACACTAGATAACTACACGGATCGCGTTATTCCACACCCGGACCAAGACCCAGCGCAACGCAGTGCGCGGCAGAGAGGTTGCACGACTCAAAGAACGCAAGCCAGTGCGGCGGCAGGCGCGTCTCCCGCAGCTTCTCCTGCCGGGCCTGCCTCGCCTCCGTCTGCACGCGCGCCGTGTTTCGCTTCGCCTTGGCCAGTTCCGCCATGCGCCGCTCCTTGAAGTGGTGGTTCTTCGTGCCGTTGGCGCGCTGCGTCAGCTGCTGCATCGTGCTCCGGTGCGCGGCACGCAGCTCCGTCGCCTTCGCCTTGCCCTGCGCGTCGCTCTTGCCCACCTCGTCGTACATGAGCGTTTCTTTGAGCAGCTTCAGGCAGTCGAGGTTGGTGTTGTACGGCAGCTCGGTGGCGAGGTGCGCGGCGTTGCTCATGACGCGCGCCAGAGCCAGCGGCTTGCTCTCGGGCAGGCCCTCCTTTTTGAAGTGGCGCTTGCGCTTCTCGCACGCCTCGTGCTCGCCCGTCTCGGGCGTCACGAGCTCGTAGTAGGTCTTGTGCAGCTGGGAGGCGCGCTGGCGCTCGGCGAACTCCTCGGGCGTCTCGTCACTTCGCGGCGGCTCGTGGGCCGTGCGCGAGAGTCGCCCCTGCTTCTGCAGCGCGCTCGCGTCGCCCGAGTGCGAGTCGACGACCACGGAGTAGCGGTAGTTGGACCAGAAGGCGTCGAGCGCGCTCTCGCCCACCGAGGTGCTGATCAGCCCATCGAGTCGCCCCTCGTTGAATTGGCGCACGAGCTCCGCGTTGCTACGCGCCGTGCGCACCGCCTGCTCGCCGTGGGCGTTGGAGCCCGCCAGAGTGCGCCACTTGCCCACGCGGCCGTCGAGCGTATTCTGCAAGACCTGCGCCGCGTACAGATGCGTCGCGAACACGATGCCGCCGTGCCCAAGCAGCCGGTGCGTCTCGCAGATCTGCACGAGCGCGTTCAGCTTGGTCGGGTGCACGCCCTGCAGGCGCGTGCGCAGCGACGGGTCGTTGGCCGACATCTCGTACGCCGCGGCGAAGACGGGCACAAAGGGCGCCTCGACGACCACCTGCCGCACCTTGGCGATGAGTCCCAGCTTCTCCAGGTGGCGGATCGTCTTGCGAAAGTGCACTGGCCCAACCCAACCGAAGACGCGCGCCTCGTGCTCGGCGCGCGTCTCGGTGCTGCGCTCCTCGTAGCTGCGGTACAACGTGGCGGTGAAACCGAACAGCTGCAGCGAGCGCTCCATGAGCTTGCGCACGAGGGGCTCGTACGTCTGCGCGCCCACGTGGTGCGCCTCGTCGCAGAGCACGAGCCCCCACTCGGTCCCGTGCACCATGTCGAACACCGCCCTTTGCTTGGGATCCTTTGGCGGGACGCCAGCGAACATGGAGTACGTGGTGACAAAGAAGCGCGCATGCACATTGTCCCGATCCTTTTGCGCGCCCGTGTAGATGCAGTAGTCGCGCGGCGACAGCGTGGTGTCCTCCTTGAAGAGCGCCTCCAGCTGCAGCACCGCCACCTGCTCGTAGCAGAGGAAGAGCACCCTCGCGTTGCCATTGTGGCGCTTCTGGGCGGCCGCGATGGCCGCCATCACCATGAGGTACGTCTTGCCGCTGCCGCACGGCAGCACAAAGAAGCCGTTCTGAAGCGGCGCTCCTGGCCGGTCGAGGCACATGACCTCGTTGATCTTGCACAGCGCCTGCCGCTGCACGACGGAGGGTTGCAAAAACTTGGACCCGGACTTGAAGCCGATCGGTTGGCGTGGCCGCGCCATATTGGGCACCCCATTGGCGCCGCTGGCACTCGGCGCGCCGCTGGGCACGAGGGTCGACATCCGACACCCGGGGCCCCGGACCGGGCGCGCTTGGCGCGCCCTCCGCGCGCGAGTCGCCGGTTTTGGAGATGTGGCGTTGGCACGACTTGGCACTGCGCGCGTGCTGGGAGTTGGCAAACGTGACACGTATGGAGTGACTTGTAAACGCAAGTTGGCAACCGTGACTTTTTTCTGCAGAGAGTTGGCAACTTCTACTGCTCTCGCAAACGTGTGTTGGCAACTGCTACTGCTCGCCCAAGTTTTGTTGGCGCCACTTGGCGACAAACCCTGGACTTGTGTGCCTCACCGCTCGGAGGGCTGCGCTAGCACCCGTTTGGGTCCGCTCGGCCGAGACGCGGCTGCGCCGCCACCGACCCCCGATAGTCGCCAGCTATTATGGCAACTACGCCAAGCAACAGTGGCGGTGACGACGACGACGATCGCGAGAGCCTCGGCTCCGGGGTCGACGAGGTGGAGGAGGAAGAGGGCGAGGATGAACAGGAGGGAGGCGACAGCGAAAACGAGGAGGGCGAAGGCGGCGACGAGGAGGAGGAGGAGGGCGAGGATGGCGATGGCGGCGAGGAGGAGGCCGAAGACTTTGGCTCGCAGAGGCCGGAGGTTCTCAAGAAGAAGCCCCTGCCGCCCGAGGACGACGAGGGGGAGGCGCAGGAAGGCGGCGGCGACGCCTCGTCCGAGGAGGACGAGGTGCTGCCCACACACGACGCCCGTAAGACGGCGGCAGCGCCCCCCGTCACGCCGCCGCCTGCAACCAAGCAAGTGTCAACGCCACCGCCAGCGCCAGCCAAGAAGAAGGCGAGTTCCATGTCGCAGCCCACGCTCGTCAGCAAGCTGAAGCCGACCAAGGATCGGGACGACAAGGGCGCCGACGCGCCGGCCGCGGCCCCCAAGGAGCCCCTCGGCGTGAGCCGGCCCAAGGGCGCAAAGCTGATGGCCAAGCCAAAGCCGGCGCCGCCGTCCGCCGCCTCCTCGGCTGCGTCCACCGCCTCAACTGCCTCGGCCAAGCCCAACGGCAAGGTTAAGGCCTCGAGCACCAGCACCACCAAGCCCAAGGACGCGCCGCACAAGTCGGCAGCCAAGGCGGCGGCCGCCGCGAAGCGGTTCGAGCAGTCGGACGACGAGGAGGACGGCGTGTCGGGCGAGGAGGCCGAGGCCGAGGCGTCCCTGAACCGGCCCGGCGAGGGGCTGGCCGAGCGCCGGCCGCCCACGCTGCAGGACACCCACCCGGACGTGCACATGGAGGCCGACGCGGCCCGCGAGCGCGAGGCAGCCAACACCCGCGAACCCGCCTCGCGTCAGTCGGGACCGCCGGCGAAGCACGTCCCTGCAAGTATCGACCAGGGCGCGGCCGAGCAGACGGCCGTGTTCAAGGCCGTCGGGCTGGCGCACCGCTGGTACAAGCACGAATCCGAGGCCATCTTTCACCAGCACACCGTGGGCCACGAGGGCGACGCGACGCCCTTCGAGGTGCCCTTTGGCCACTACGTCGAGAAGGGCAACAACAACCGCGCCGCCGTGCAGAAGCAGCTCCTGGAGGCGCAGCCCGAAAAGTTTGTCGCCCTCGTCCGGATCGCCAAGGCCTCCGCCAGCACCGGCGGCTATGCCGACAACCAGTACCACGCCTCCATCCCCATCACCGTTGTCGACGACGAAAGCAGCCCGGACCTCATTCGCAAGTTCAAGGAGTCGAAGCCGCCCGACGGCGCCTTTGGTAGCAACCCGCAGGTGCACTGGCCGCTGGAGCACAAGGTCGTGGAGCTTGCCTACGCCGAGCCCAACTGCCCCCTGCCTTCGTGCTGCGACCCCAAGAACGCCCCCAAGGGCGACCCCAAGAATGGCCCAAAGTTTGTGCTCATCCCGGGCCAGAACCAGATCCCAAACATGGAGGAGTGGACGCACGTTTCGGCTTCGGCGGGCACCAAGCGCCCAAAGGGCGGCATCGAGGGTTCCAAGCGGCAAAAGACCAACCAGGCCACGCTCCCCTTTGGTGCGGCGACCGCCGCCGCCGAGACGGGCGCGCCGGAGGCGGGCGCGCCCGCCGCGCCCGCCGTTGCCGCCGCCGCCTCGTCCAGCGGCGCCGCAGGGTCCTCGTCCGACGCGGTAAGTGGCCAGGCCGACGACCCGCCTTACAAGAAGCTCCACCTCATCCCCGTGGCCTCCGCCGAGAAGACGACCGTGACCATCGTGCCCGGCTCGAACAGCGTCGTCGTCTTCGAGTGGTAGTGGACTGCGCCCATGCGCGCGCGCGCGCGCGTGTGTGTGTGTGTGTGTGTGTGTGTGTGTGTGTTGGGTTGGGCGCTGGTGCGATTGTGCCTAGGTAGCAGCCTGCCCGTTGCGGCCGCGCCAACGCGCGCGCAAACCGCGCAGTGTCGTGTGTGTCATATCTTGAATCGGTAAGCATGCAAGCAAGAGACCCCTCGTTTCCGATGGACACCCCGCGCGCCTACCGCCGCGTAGAGCTCGACAAGTGGATTGTCACCGCGACCGAACACAGGCGTGCGTCGCGCACGATCGTGGCGACCTTCCTGGCGTGCTTCCTCGGCGTGCTGGTGGCCGGCGTATTGGTGCTCGCTGGCGCCAGCACCGCCGACCTGGACTACGAGGGCCTGGACGGCGGCGCGCGCGCCAGCTGCCTGCGCGCGTCGCGGCGCGCCGACTACACCGTGGTCTACCTCAACCTCGGCTCGCCCGTGCAGCGCCTGCAGCTGCTGCTGGACCTGGGGAGCCCGGTGCAGCCCGGGGAGGCGAGCCTGCGCATCTTTTCCGAGCGCATGCACAAGTCGCTCACGATGGAGTGCGCGCCGCTCGACCCGCCGCTCGCCTACACGCAGGCGTGCAAGGACGTCGCGATGCTGCAGGTCAACTCGAGCGAGCGGCAGAGCCTCACGCACACATCCTTCCAGTACCAGAACGACAAGGTCGAGCTGAGCAAGGGAAACAGCGCCGCGACGCTCGGGCTCGACGGCGTGCTCGCGCCCGTTGCGGGCCACGCCTACTGGCTCACGACGTCGCACCTGTGCTTTGCGCCCTCCGAGCCGTGGGGCGACGCGTCGGACGACGTGCTCCTCTTTGACGAGCACATGAACACGGCCGCCTCGAGCGTGCGCGCCTTTGAGCCCCTACGCGACTCGCCCATCGCGCGCGCGTCCGAGGGCGCGTGCAACGCCTCGCTGCACGACGACGCGCCGATTCGCGTCTTCCCGCCGGCGGCGGCCAACGAGGCCGACATCTGGCTCTCGCTGAGCGAGCGCTTCCTCTACGAGTACGGCTCGAGCGTGCTGGAAAAGCGGCGCCAGGTGGTCGAGCTCGGCACCGTCTGCGCGGCGAGCAGTCCCGATTTGGCGCACGTAGCGCGCATGTACGGCGCCGACTGCGGCCTGGCGCTGCGCCCGTGCCAGACCGAGCCGGCCGTGCCCTACCGGCGGCTCGCCACGAGCCGCCTGCGCGTGGACTACGCGCCCGAGGGCGGCGGCGCGTTGCGCGCCGAGCCGACGCTCGCGCTGGGACGCATCGCGGGGTTGGCCGACTACACGGAGGCGCTCACCTCGGCGATCGCGCGGCTCTTCGTGCTGCTCCTCACCGCGGCCGTGGTCTTCGTGCGCGGCTCGCAGAACGCCGCGAGCTCGCGCTACATGCTGCAGCACACCATCGACGTGATGCGCTGCCGGAAGCAGTTTGGCAAGCCGAGCACCCCGCTGCACGCGCTCGGCGCGCACACGAAGACCGAGGTGGCCGTGGACGCCGCCATCTCGGTGGGCGCGCTCGTGGCGCGCGTGCTCGTGCTCGGCTTCTCGTGGGACGCCCTGACGGCTGACGGCAACCAGCTGGCGCTCTCGCTGGAGCTGGCCGGCACCGCGCTGTCCGTCGTGCACCTGTTGCTGCGCTACGTGCTCGACTGGAACCTCAACGTGGAGGCGCCCCTCACCAAGCTGGGCGGGCCCATGTCGGTCGTGGACGCCACCACGGCCGTGCTCATCCTCTTCTCGGACGCGCCGCTGCTCACGTCGGACGACCGCAAGTTCGCGGCCATCGGACGGCTGCTCATCTCGGTGCTCATCTCCATCGCCGTGCTCTCGCGCTGCTGCTTTGCGGCGGCCATGGTGGCCACGATGGCCACCGCGGCGCGCAACGGCAAGCGGCGCGAGCTGCACGCGCACCAACTCGTGCTCGTGTCGGCGGCGCTCATCTGGGGGCTGCAGGCCGTGCTCGTGGCCGCGTGCACGGCGCTGCTCTTTGTGCGCCCCGTCGCCGTGTCGATGACGCGATCGCAGCCGGGCAGCGTCGAGGTGTGGAAGTACGCCGTGTGGCTGGGGCTGCTGGCGGCCTCGCTGCCCACGTACACCAAGGTCTCGCTGCGGTTTGCGCAGCTCGAACGGGCGGGGTGCGTTAAGAAGGAGTGAGTGTATTCATAAAAAAAACCCTCTCGCCCACACACGCACACACAGTTTTCCATGGGGGTGTTCAGAACCCGTCCGCCTGGTAGGCGTCAAAGTCGCGCTTGCGCCCCACACCGCCGGGCGCGCAGATGCGCTTTTGGGTGGCCTCTTGCCAGTAGAGCGCGATCGGGATTGCCCGGCGCACAAACATGCGCAGCTTCTTCCAGTGGTCCTTGGCCGCGTACGCCGCCTCGGCGCGCCGCAGCCGCCGAATGCGCGACCAGTATTCGAGCATGTTGAAGTGCGTGGCCGGCCGGAGCGTGGCGTTGGCGACTGACGCGGGCGGCGGCCATTGCGGCTTGCCGCGCGGCGGCCAGCTGCGGAGGACGTCGACGTGGCTCACGTCAAAGTCCGGGTTGGTGCGGGTGTCGCGCAGCATGGAATACGAAGTACGGTACAGGTTGTACATGTTGTGGTAGTGCGAGTTGGCTCGGACGAGCCGCTTGTGGAACTTGCACGCCACGCCAGCCGTGCCGGTGCGCGTCGAGGTTGGCCGGCCGCTCAACCACAGCAGGGTCGGGTGGTTGCAGCCCAAGTGCTCATTTGCGGGATCCCAAAGATACACGTTCTTCGCGAACCACGACCACATGTAGGTGGCCGTCTGCGCGACGGCGCTGGGCGGATCGGCACCGGGCTCAAGTGCCTCGCCACTCGGCATGAACGACGCGTGGTGGTCGCTCAGCAGCCTGGCCATCTCGAGGTCGCGATTGCACAGCGCATTCTGCATGATGGTCCGGATCGCCTGTGCCTGCTTGAACCGGGGCGTCACGCCCGCCCAGAGCAGGTACGCCACCGCGTCGCGATCGCCGCTCGCGACCGCACGGAAGAGGTCTTCCGACAATTCGGCGTCCAGCTCCTCCACCTTGCCCTCCGCGTGCTTGACCATGTCCCACAGGGTGTGACGGCTCTGCCCGCGTCGCTCGGGCTCGTCGCTCCAGGAGTGGTTAAAAAGGGCCATTTGGCGCTAAGCCGTGGCGGTGGCAGGCTTGGCGGTCGGTGGTGGTGGAGGGTGGCGCGCGTCGGCGCTCCCCAGCGCGCGCGGAAAACCGGGCGCTTCTGGGCTGCTACTGCTCCGCCCGCACCCCCTAGCGTCGCCAGGTGGCCCGCCGCCACCCGCGCCAACCGTCATCCCGCCATGGCGCCAGTCGAAAAGGCGCTCGCCGACAAGCGGTTTTTGGAACACCTGAAGCGCAGCCGCGCGGGGCGCATCTTCCAAGCCCACCTGGCCGGCATGCACCTGCGCAACGAGACGGGGGGGCGCGACAACTCCATGCAGGAGGCGATCGACAACGAGCGCATCTTCATCAAGACGATGGGCATGTGCTTGGACCGCGGGAAGCCCTTCCCGTGCGGCCTGCCCACGCCGCTGCCCAAGTTCATCGCAATCCTCAACCTGTCGGGCGAGCGCATGCTCGTGTACAGCAACTCGTGCTCGCTCATCCGGCTGCTGTGCACGCGCTCGACCCAGCTGACGCCGAGCGAGCTGGTCACCCAAGTGGACACCTTTGCCGCGCACGTCAACCTCTCGCAGCAGGGCGACAAGGGCCTGCCACCCCCTTTTACCAAGTTTGTCCTGCTCTCGCTCAGCCTGCCCTGGCAGGCGGGCGCGGGCGCGCTGTTCTGGTCGCTTTCCGCGTGCCGGTACAACACGATTCCGGACCCGCGCATCGTGCTCGACGACCGCGCGTTCACTCTCACGAGCCACTCGACAAGGGCCTTTGTGGGCAAACCGGTGCTCGATCGCACCGACCACGCGATCCCGATCGACAACTTGCGCGACATGCCGCTCGTCACGTCGGACCAGGTCAAGGACTTTACCAACGATTACGCGTGCGTCTGCTTGGACCCATCGTCGCCGGAAAGCGGGGCGACCGACGGGGCGCTCGGGGGCGAGGGCGGCGACGCGCAGTCGCGCGCGCGCGAGGAGACGCTGCGCGGCCTCATCGCGGTGCTCAGGGAGCAAGCCACCAAAGACAAGGAGCGCTACGACGCGCTCCAGAACGACTTCGACGACGCGACGGCCGCAAACCTTGGGATCATCGCGACGACCGAGATGCAGCGGCGCGAGGAGTCGCAGAAGCACGCGGATGCCATCAAGGAGGTGCGCCGCGAGCGCGACGAGCTCGAGGCGCAGATCACGTCAGCCAGGGACCAGTGCGACGCGCTGCGGCGCGAGCATACGCGCGACAAAAAGGCGCACACCAAGTTGCAGGAGCGCTTCGAGCAGTTCAAGCGGCAGTCGGAGAGCAAGGACACGCTGGCGAATTCGACCAGCGCCAAGGCGGCGATGCAGCTGCGGGCGCTCGAGGACAAGCTCGCGGCGGCGCAGCGCTCCCTGGCCAGCGCGAAGCAGGACGCGGCCAAGGAGCGCGAGAAGGCGCTCGAGAAGCTGCAGGCGAAGCACGACGCCGAGGTGGAGCGCATGCAGACGAGGCTCGAGGGCAAGAAGCGCATCATCGATCAGCTCAGCGAGAACAACGAGGGCCGCAATGCGGAGCTCGCGTCGCTCAAGGCGCGCGAGGCGGAGCAGGACGCGGAGCTCACGCGCTGGCGCCAGGCCTCTGCGGACGCCATCGAGGCGGTGAACGCGGCCAACGGGGCGTCCGACGACGCGCGCGCGGACGCCAAGGACGCGCGCGAGGCCGCGCGCGCGGCCTCGGAGCAGCTCGCGGCGGCGCAGGAGCAGCTCGCGCTGCTCAAGATTGCGCGGCGCAGCGTCGGCGTCAGCACCGACACCGATACCAAGTCCACCGAGACGCACCGCTGCGCGACCACGCAGACGGACCACGAGAAGCCAGCGGCGCCCGCGCCGACGGCGCCCGCGGAGACGCCCGCCGACGCGTCGGCCGACAGCGCGCCCTCCAACGAGGCGAACGCGCCCACCGCGGTCACGGGCACGCCCAAGGGCACAGAGGTCACCTACGGCAGCCTGTCGGGCGAGGTGAGCCGGCAGGCGACGGAGGCGCTGCAGCGCCTCATCAACCACCTGTGCATCGTGGAGCACCAGCCGCTGCCCATGCCGATCTACTTCCAGTACCCGCCGGCGGGCTTCGACCCGATGTTGTCGCAGGCGACGTACATGGGCCCGCCGATGATGCAGCAGGCGCAGTCGCAGCCGCAATTTTCGCCGGCGATGCAGCTGCCCCCGCAGATGATGCAGGCGCCCCCGCAGGCGATGGGGCACCCCGGTGGCCCGCCGCACGGGTTAGGCGCGCCGTTCCGACAAGCAAACGGGCCCGGGCGCCCCGGCAAGTACCACCGTCCGAGCCAGGGCGCCCCGCACCACGGGCCGTCCATATCAAAGCACTAATAAAAACGTTGGACTCGTGCACCTTTTTTTTTGTTGCGCCCGCACCCCTTCTCCCCCCCCCTTCCTCCTCGGGTGTCAATGATCGTCGCCTCGACCAAGCGCGCGTCCCGCGCCGCGCGCTCCCCGCCACCCTCGGAGGAGGCGCAGGAGCGCGCGTGG
>Ga0315330_10004047_pt1 | contig 10027 bp, 10 predicted proteins | sample M140m34915metaG_FD_203453 | JGI IMG/M metagenome (GOLD analysis project Ga0315330, IMG submission 203453) | Ammonia-oxidizing marine archaeal communities from Monterey Bay, California, United States - M1 40m 34915 | ecosystem: Environmental > Aquatic > Marine > Intertidal zone | place: USA... | reverse complement strand
TTTTTGGTTATTGCCAGTCGCTTTAATCTTACTAATAGCGTCAATTTTTGTGGACGGCCCTCCTGGTGCACAAGGTGTTGGAGGAGGTTGGACAATTTACCCTCCTTTATCTTCTAAGACAGGTCAACCAGGACCAGCAATGGATTTAGCAATCTTAAGCTTACACGTAGCTGGAGCCTCTTCTATTTTAGGAGCAATAAATTTCATAACTACTATTTTAAATATGAGAACACCTGGCATGACGTTACACAAAATGCCATTATTCTCATGGTCGATTTTAGTAACAGCATTTTTACTTTTATTATCATTACCAGTTTTAGCAGGAGCAATCACAATGCTTCTGACCGATAGAAATTTTGGAACTGCTTTTTTTGAAGCTCAAACTGGTGGAGATCCAGTTTTATTTCAACACTTATTTTGGTTTTTTGGTCACCCAGAAGTTTATATTTTAATTCTTCCAGGTTTTGGAATGATTAGCCATATAGTTTCAACTTTTTCTAAGAAGCCAGTATTTGGCTATTTAGGAATGGCTTACGCTATGGTTGCTATTGGTGTAGTAGGGTTTGTTGTGTGGGCTCACCACATGTATACAGTTGGATTGGATACAGATACCAAAGCATACTTCTTAGCTGCTACCATGATCATTGCAGTACCAACAGGAATTAAAGTTTTTTCTTGGATAGCAACGATGTGGGGCGGCTCTATAAGTTTTAAAACACCAATGTTGTGGGCAATAGGTTTTATATTTTTATTCACTCTTGGAGGAGTTACTGGAGTAGTCTTAGCTAACGCTGGCGTAGATACCGCATTACATGATACTTATTATGTAGTAGCACATTTTCATTACGTACTATCTTTAGGAGCAGTGTTCGCAATATTTGCAGGTTTTTATTATTGGTTTAGCAAAATGAGTGGATATGAGTATTCAGAATTTTTAGGCAAACTTCACTTCTGGTTAACATTTATTGGAGTAAATTTAATTTTCTTTCCTCAGCATTTTTTAGGACTAGCAGGCATGCCACGAAGATACGCTGACTATCCAGATGCATTTGCAGGATGGAATTATATTTCATCAATTGGTTCGTACATTTCAGTTGTAGGTTTAGCAGTTTTCTTAATAAATCTTTTATACGCTTTTGCAAAAAAGAAAAAAGCAGAACAAAATCCATGGGGAGAAGGAGCAACAACTTTGGAATGGACAGTGTCTTCACCGCCGCCGTTCCATACCTTTGAAGAGCTGCCTAAAGTAAAGTAAATTGAGCCAAACAATTTCAAAAACAATTAATTCTAAACTAAGTTTAGCTTTTAGCTTTAATTCATTCTTTAATCTAATGAAGCCAAGAGTAATGTCACTTGTGTTGTTTACATGCATGGTTGGTTTATTGGTTGCACCTTATAGCGTCGACTTAAAAACCTCTTTAATTTCTTTACTTGCGGTAGCAATTGGCTCTGGAGCGGCTGGAGCTTTAAATATGTGGTATGAGTCAGATTTAGACGCTCTAATGAGCAGAACATGCTTAAGACCAATACCAACAGGAAAAGTAAAAAGAAATCAGGCTTTATACTTTGGAATTATCTTGTCATTTGTATCGATTACAATGCTTTACTATTCGGCAAATTTAATTTCAGCGATATTGTTAGCGTCAACTATTGGTTTTTATTTTTTTATTTATACAATCTGGCTGAAAAGAAAAACTCCTCAAAATATTGTAATTGGTGGAGCTGCTGGCGCCTTGCCCCCAGTTATTGGTTGGACGATAGCAACTGGAACTATAACAATTGAACCAATAATACTTTTTTTAATTATTTTTATTTGGACACCATCACATTTCTGGGCATTGAGTTTATATAAGTCAGGAGATTACAAGAAAGCTAAGATACCAATGCTACCAGTTATAGCTGGAACAAAAACTACAAAAAAAAATATATTATTTTACTCATTTGCTATGCTGCCAATAGTGGTAGCTCCATATTATTTTGAGTTCGCGAGCATATTTTACTTAGCTACAGTATTAATTATAACACTGATTTACAATTATTTATGTGTAGAATTGTTTAAAGCTAAGATTACGAAAGTATCTAACAAAATTGCAAGAAAAGTATTTATCTTCTCAATTTTTTATTTATTTTTTATATATTTTATTTTACTTGTTGATAATGCAAGGAGTCTTTATTAATGAATAAAAAAAAGAAAAACATAATTACTGCAATATTATTAGTGCTGTTTATGATTTTTTTGTTTGCACTTACTTTCTACAATATTGGGATTTATAATCGAGAAATTTAATGACGATTAATAAAAAAAATTTAACTCCAATCGCTTTAGTGTCAATATTCTTTTTAATGTTGGCTTTATCCTTTGCGGCAGTGCCTTTATATGATTTATTCTGCAGAGTTACTGGTTTTGGTGGGACAACACAAAATGCCTCTGAAAAAGAAATTCCAAAAATAATAATAAATCAGGATTATAAAATGAGATTCGATACTAATGTTCATAGCACTTCAGACTGGAAATTTTACCCAGAAAAAAATACTTTGGATTTAAAACCAGGCCAAGTTCATACTGTTAAATTTAATGTTGAGAACCCAAGTAACCAAATTTCTTCTGGTTCAGCTTCTTTCAATGTTTCACCTTCTTCATTTGGTAAGTATTTGAACAAGATTGGCTGCTTTTGTTTTGAAAAACAAACTTTAAAACCTAATGAGAAGCAAGAATTTGTTTTAACATTTTTCTTGGATCCAAAAGTGGTTGATGATAATAAAACTAAGAATATTTCAGATGTAACATTGTCTTTTACATTTTTTGCATCAGAATTTTATGAAAAGGAAAAAATCTAATGTCGGCTGATAAAAAAAAACATGAGTTTCATTTAGTTGATCCAAGCCCTTGGCCGATATATGTATCATTTGCAACTTTAGTGTTAGCAGTCGGAGCAGTATATTATTTCCATTCTAAAGCTCTTTGGCTTTTATTAGTTGGTTTTGCTCTAGTAATTTATGGTGCGTTTATGTGGTGGAGAGATGTGATTGAAGAAGCAGAACATCAAGGTCACCATACCCCAGTCGTACAAATTGGTCATCGATATGGAATGACACTTTTTATTGCTTCAGAAGTTATGTTTTTTGTTGCATGGTTCTGGGCTTATTTTAATGCAAGTTTATTTCCAACGGAGTCTATTGGAGGTACTTGGCCACCGCCAGATATTAAGACTTTCGATCCATGGGATATACCATTAATCAATACTCTTATCCTATTATTATCTGGAACAACTGTGACGTGGGCGCACCACGCAATGTTAGAGAACGATAGAAAGGGACTTGTAAATGGATTAATTGCTACTGTATTTTTAGGGTTTATATTTTCATGCTTTCAAGCTTATGAATACCACCATGCTACATTCACTTTAGATGGAAATATTTATGGTTCTACATTTTACATGGCTACAGGCTTTCACGGTTTTCACGTAATCGTTGGAACAATCTTCTTAGCTGTATGCTTATTTAGATCAATGAAAGGTCATTCAACACCGACGCATCATTTTGGTTTTGAGGCAGCTGCGTGGTATTGGCACTTTGTCGATGTAGTTTGGTTATTCCTTTTTGCTGCAATCTATATTTGGGGAAGTTAATCTCAAATTGAAAAGACAATTACTTTTTCAGTTATTTGTAGTTCTGTTCATCACATTGTTTTGTGCATTAGGCACATGGCAACTTTATCGCTTGCAATGGAAAATGGAGTTAATAAGTGAAATTAATTTTGGCTTAAATTCTACTCCAATAAAATATTCCAATTCAATTGAAAAAAATTACCAGAGAGTTGTCTCTGAAGGTTCTTTTAATTTTATAGATCAAATTTATTTATACAGCTTAAATGAAAAAGGAAAACCTGGTTATGATGTTATTACTCCGTTTACAACCAATAATAACCAAAATGTTTTAGTTAATCGAGGATGGATTGAAAAGGAACTTAAAGGATCTTCTGAAATAGATATAAATGTTAAATCAAAAAAAATTACAGGCCTTTTAAGAAAAATTTACAAACCGAACATATTCAAACCTGACAATGATTTAAAAAATAATATTTGGTTTTCAATTAATTTGAATGATATAGAGAAATTTACAAAAACTAAGTATCCTAATTTTGTAATATTTTTAGAAAATCCAGAAATAAAAGTGCCATTACCTAAAAAAATAACAATTGATGTGCCAAATAATCACCTCAAATATGCTATAACTTGGTATTCTATAGCAATATCAATTTTACTTTATTACTTATATTTTAGACAAAAGAAATGAATTATTTAAGCACTAGGGACAAATCTTTAAATTTTAATTTTAAGGATATTTTCTTAAGAGGTTTAGCACCGGATGGAGGCTTATTCTTGCCATCAAAGATTAGGTATTACAACAATTCAGAATTAAAAAACCTAAGTAAATTATCTTATTCTGATCTTGCAGTAGAAATTTTATTTAACTTCTGCTCTGATGATTTATCTAAAGATGAACTCAGATCTTTAATTCAAGATGCTTATAAAAATTTTGAGTACAAAGAAGTAGTAAACATTAAAAAAATTGGAAATATTAATCTTTTAGAATTATATCACGGTCCAACTTTAGCTTTTAAAGATATTGCTATGCAGGTTATAGGCAATATGTATGATCAATTAAAAGTAGCTGAAAAAAAAACGGTTAATGTAATTGTAGCAACTTCAGGGGACACCGGGTCTGCTGCTATAGCTGCTCTTAATAATAGAAAAAATATAAACTTATTTGTACTACATCCTCACAATAAAATTTCAAATGTGCAAAGAAAAATTATGACTACAATTGGTTCAAATAATATTTTTAATATAGCTATCGAAGGATCATTTGATGACTGCCAAAGAATTGTAAAAGATTTGTTTAATGAGAATGACTTTAGAGAAAAAATAAATATGTCAGGAGTAAATTCAATTAATTGGGCAAGGATAATTTGTCAAATCGTTTATTATTTTTATACTTACTTTTCAATGGGAAAAGAAAAAATTAGTTTTTCAGTGCCTACAGGAAATTTTGGGGACGTTTATGCCGGTTATGTAGCGAAAAAAATGGGTTTGCCCATAGATAAATTAATAGTTGCGACAAATGAAAATGATATTTTACAAAGAGTAATTAATACTGGAGAATACAAGCCAGATAAGGTCAAACCATCTTTATCTCCAAGTATGGATATACAGGTATCAAGTAACTTTGAAAGATTATTATTTTATATTTTAAATGAGGATGATCAAAAAGTAGCTTCGCTTATGAAAAATCTCAAAGATAAAGGGTCGTTTAAACTTGGCAAAGAAGAAATAAATGAGATTAAAAAAGATTTTAAAGCTGAAAAGATAAGTGATAGCGAAACTCTATCAATAATAAAAGAGGTTTACGAAAAGGAAAAATTTATTATTGATCCACATACTGCTACTGCCTTTGGAGCTATCAATAAGATTAGAGAGTTAAAAGATACAGTCGTACTAGGAACAGCTCATCCATATAAATTTTTAGAGACAGTAAAAAAAGCTACTGGGGAAAACGTTGAGGCACCGCATCAACTAGAAAAGTTTTTGGATAAAGAAGAAAAATTTGATATAATTGAAAATAATAACGATAAAATCAAAAATTATATTCTTAGCAAAATACAATGAAAATTAAATTAGGTGAAAAAATACCATCTACTGAGTTCTTTCATATTGATGGAAGTGGAACAGTAAATAAAGTTAAAAGCACTAAATTATTAGCTAAACAAAAAGCTATTGTAGTTGGGGTTCCAGGAGCTTTTACAAAAGTTTGCTCCGAGCAACATTTGCCTGGTTATGTAAATAATTATGAAGAAGCTAAAAAAAAAGGGATAACTAAAATTTTGTGTGTATCTGTAAATGATCCAAATGTAATGAAAGCGTGGGGAGAAAATCAAAATATTATGGATAAAATTTTTATGGCAGCTGATCCGTATTGTGAGTTTACAAAAGCTATTGGCGCAGAAATTGACAGAACAGAGAGAGGTTTAGGATTTAGATCATCAAGGTATACTATGCTAGTAGAAGATAATATTATTAAGATAATAAAAGAGGAAAAAGACACAGCGAGCTGTGAAATTTCTGCTGCAGAAAATTTTATAAAAATGATTTAATTTTTTATTGCCTGGGTAGCAAGTTCGTCTGCTAAGTTATTATATTTATTTGTGGAGTGACCTTTAACCCATTTCCAAGACACATTATTTTTCTCACATAATTCATCTAATTTAAGCCAAAGATCTTTATTTTTTACTAACTTTTTATTTGCGTTTTTCCAGCCATTTTTTTTCCACCTAGCTATCCATTCTGTAATACCTTGTTTTACATAAATTGAGTCAGTGTAGATCACGACATCTGAATTACTTTTAATTTTTTTTAGAGCCATGATTGCAGCAAGCAATTCCATACGATTATTGGTAGTGTTTTTTTCATTTCCAGAAATATTTTTTTGATTGTTCTTTTTATCGAAGATCACTGCACCCCAACCTCCAGGACCTGGATTTCCAGAACAAGCTCCATCAGTATAAATTTTAAACTTCATTAAAAAAAATAATCCTCATAGTTTTTTGCATTTTTATGAAATTCCAACCTTTTTAAGTATTCTATAGGATCTTTTACTTTTACTATTGCTCCATCTACAGTATTTAAAGCATCAAAAACTCTAGTTAGCAAAAACCTCAGAGCAGCTCCTTGAGATAGCACCTTTATACTTTGTTTTTCTGAGTCTGATAATTTTCTTATCGACGAATAGCCATCAATAAAATTTTTAGCCTTTGTCACGTTAAAACTTAAATTTGATTTTATTCCATCAAAACATAACGCATTGAAACAAATAGCTATTTCTAAAGCAAAAAAATCTTCACATGAAAAATAAAAATCTATAATTCCAGTAAATTTATCTTTATTAAAAAAAATATTATCATGGAATAAATCTGCGTGAATAATCCCTTTTGGCAAATTTTTTGGCCAATTTTTCTCTACACTAGTTAAATTCTCATCTATCAGTTTTGGTAAATCCTTATGTAACATAGAGCATTGATCTTTTACAGTTTCGAATAAATTTCTCCATGAATTAACAGATAAATCATTTTGCCTTTTAATTTTAATATTTTTTGTTAATTCGTGCATTTTAGCTGTTTCAATTCCTACATCTTTACAATTTTTAGGAGATAAATTAGATTTAGCTTTTCCTTCAAGAAAAGAGACTATCATTAACTTTTTTCCATCGAAATTCGTAATTGTAGAATTACTTTTATTTATAATTGGAGCAGGACATTTAAAATTTGCATTATTTAAAGAAAACATCAAATTAGAAAAAAAGGGAAGATCTTCAGATTTAACTCTTTTTTCATATACAGTAAGTATAAACTTTTTTTTATTTACTGATAAAAAATAGTTTGTATTTTCTATCCCTTCCTCAATTCCTTTGAATGAATCTAATTTACCTAAATTATAATTAGATAAAATTTCCTCAATTTTACTTTGATTTAATTGTGTGTAAACGGCCATTAATTAAGTTCTTTTGGTAATTTGAATACAACTTTTTCTTCTGCAACTACCACTTCTTCTATAGATACTTCTCGATCTTTTTTTATATTATTAAGTAATACTTGTACTAAATTTTCTGGTGCTGATGCACCAGAGGAAATTCCAATAGTATCAGAATTATTTATTTCTTGAAAAGGTATTTCTTTTTCTGAATGCATTAATTGAGAGTTTTTACATCCTGCTTTCTTTGCTACCTCCACCAGTCTTACTGAATTTGATGAATTTCGACTTCCAACTACAAAAAACAAATCACACTTAGATGCTATTTCTTTCACAGCAGATTGACGATTAGTTGTAGCGTAACAAATATCTTCCTTAATTGGACCTTTAATCTTAGGAAATTTATTTTTAAGAGCATTTATAATTTCTGCTGTGTCATCAACTGATAAGGTTGTTTGGGTTAAATACGCTAAAGGTTTTTTATAATTATCTGCTTTAAGATTTTCGACATCACTTTTAGTTTCTACTAATTTAATCGATCCATTCGGAAGTTGTCCCATTGTACCAATAACCTCTGGGTGATTTTTGTGTCCAATTAAAAATATTTCATATCCTTTTTTATGTAATTGCTCGGACTCTCTATGTACTTTAGAGACTAAAGGACAGGTCGCATCTACATAAGATAAATTTTTTAACCTTGCTTCGTCAGGAACGGATTTGGGAACTCCATGAGCAGAAAAAATCACAGGTCTGCTACTATCTTTCACGTCAGAAAGTTCGTCCACAAATATTGCGCCCTTTTCTCTTAATTCATCAACAACTTGTTTATTATGAACAATTTCATGTCTAACATATACAGGAGCACCATATTTATTTATTGCCTTTTCAACGATTTCTATTGCTCTTTTGACACCAGCACAAAATCCTCTTGGAGAAGCTAAATAAATTTTAAGTTCTTTTTTCATTCTTTTCTAATAAGTATTCGAGCAATATATGCGGAAAAGTAAGAGACGCCAAACCAATAAATATTACCTTATAAATAGCCTCGTCGAGCTTATGGTAGCTATTAAGAAAATATAACGCTATTAAAAATATCACACCAGTTACAAAAGTTAAGGGAATAGCTTTGTTAATAAATTTCTTTAGTCCTGATTTAAAAGACTTATCTAGTTCAAAAATTAATGTAATTGAATGTCTTATAGAATGAAGAAAGCAAAAATAAATGGTGAAAGCCAAAACAGGAGTTAAAAATAGATTTAATATAATTAACGAAAAAAAATCCATTATCATCAACGCTTTTAAGTCAGCCTTTTTCTCATTAGAGATAATGAGAGATGATAAAAAGCTTAAACACAAAAAAGTTATTAAGAATTGATTATTAAGTAATTGAGACTCAAAAACATTAAAATTTAAAACTTTAAATATTTCGTTTGTTTTCTCTCTCTGAAATAATAATGGAGCTAAAATTACCGCCGATCCTTTTAAAAAGAACAAAAACTCACCTATTAGAAATTTTTCTTTAAAAGAGAATACCGTGTCTTCCTTACCAAAGTGATAAGCTGCTACGATAAGAAATAATAATAAAACAGTATTAGGAAATAGTACCCACAAACAAACTATTAAAATAGAGATCAAAATATACACAAAATAAAAAGAAAAAATAGATCTATAACCAAATAAATATAAAAGTTTTTTTCCTTTTAAATTATCCAAAGCTCCATGCGAAATTCCTAAAATTAATATTAAGATTAAACAAAATATTATCGGTTCATAATTTACCATAAAGTAGAATGGGCTTATCAAAATACAAAAATTGAAAAATATAAGTGAGTGTTTAAAATTTATCTTTTCCATTAGTGAAATAGAGCTCTCATAAAAGTTAATTTTGGCATTCTTCTTATAATATTAATATCTTCAAATATATTACTTTTATTAGATAAAAATTTTATTATACAGCTTGATGAAGCTTTAAACATTTCAAAAAATATTTTTGGCATTTTCTCTGGATTATTTTTTAAAACTCTTAAAAATATTCTATCTAAAAACTGATATTTCTTTCCTATATTGTACATTTTTATTTTTTCAATTTTATCAATATTTTTGACAATATATTTACTATGCTCTTGGATATTTAAAAAAGTATACCCAGTACTTAACCTTGTCATTCCGCCAGCAGATCCAATATAAACAGTTTTATTACTATTTTTAATTAATGGGTGGAATAATGGTATAGCGCCTCTTTCAGTAAAATTTATCTTATAGTTTTTAATACCTAGATTATTTTTGATATAATTTTCTAATTGAAGATCATAATCCATTAAGCTTTGATCTTCTAAATTTGAAAGCCAAGTTGTTTCAATCAAAGCTTTATTTTTACTAAATGGCAAAGTATAAAAAAAGTGAACATCAGTTCTCTGATCACAATTAAAATCCATTAGATTTATTATTTCTTCATCAAAAATATTTTTAGGCGTTTCTATCTCGATACCTTGGAAGTGTTG
>Ga0315330_10004046_pt1 | contig 10027 bp, 11 predicted proteins | sample M140m34915metaG_FD_203453 | JGI IMG/M metagenome (GOLD analysis project Ga0315330, IMG submission 203453) | Ammonia-oxidizing marine archaeal communities from Monterey Bay, California, United States - M1 40m 34915 | ecosystem: Environmental > Aquatic > Marine > Intertidal zone | place: USA... | reverse complement strand
ATGGGGCTTTGAGGCAGGACATTCATTTAACGCCCCCATATGGAGTGTTTCAATTGAAATAGCAATTTACATATTATTTTTTATTTTTTTAATTTATTTAAGAAAACTAAAAATTAAATTTGTGATTGGATTAAGTATTTTATTAGTTGTAATAGATAAAATCTTGATGGTAGATAGTCTTTTTCTAGAATGTGCTAGATTATTTTTTTCAGGTGTTTTGGTTTATATGATACTGGATCACTTCAAAAAAAATAAAATTCTTTTTTACATTTCAATAATTTTAATTATTTTGTCTTTTATAGGAAATTATAAAACATATGTTTTTTGCCCTTCGATTGTATTGTTTTTTTCTCAAATAGATCAATTTATTAAAAAAGAGTCAGTTAGATCTTTATTTAATAATCTAGGAAATTTAACTTATTCAATTTACCTGATTCACATTCCTCTACAAATAATAATTATTTTAGCATTTAATTTTTTTGATATAAAAGAAACAATTGTAAACACAAAATCTTTCTTTTTCCTATTTATAATCTTACTCATGTTTATTTCTAATTTATGTTTCAAAAAATATGAAAAGCCTTTAAATTACTTAATAAGAAACAAGTTTAAATAATTCAGATTATCTAATATAAAGTAGCTCTTTGGCGAGGTAGCTCAGTTGGTTAGAGCACAGGACTCATAAGCCTGGGGTCGGCGGTTCGAATCCGCCCCTCGCTACCAAAAATTATTTTATATTTATGAATAATATTTCATTATTTTGTTTAACTCTTGATCCTAGCCATGAAAAAATTATTGAAAGAATAAGACTTATACCGGTTGGGTTAGGAGATAAACAATTTTCTAAGGAATGCTTAAATGATAAAAATGGTTTGAATATTGCAGAAAAAAATTCAAATTATGGTGAGTATACATTTCACTATTGGATTTGGAAAAATTATTTAGATCAAATTAAAACAAAATGGGTTGGTTTTTGTCAATATAGGAAGTTTTTTTTAAATCAAAAAATTATAAATAAAGATATTGAATTTCAATCTTTCAGTAATTTACTTATTAGAAACATTGATCAATCAGATAATATAAATTTTGATTGTATATTAGGTGAAAAACTATCAGTTAATAAATATAAATTTTCTAAGATATATAAAAATTATTTATCAACTTTTTTATTAAATCCCTCACTTTTTTTTAAAAAAGAAAAAAGAAATTTAAAATTGCATTTTGATTTATATCACGGAAAGGGAAATTTAGAATTAGCTATAAATTTATTAGATGAAAAAAATAAAAAAGATTTTAGTAAATACATGAATGATAATTTATCATTCCATCCACAAAATATGTTTATTTGCAGAACTGAGATATTAAAAAGTTATTATGATGTAATCTTTCCATGGTTATTGAAATGTGAAAAAATATTTAGTTCAAAGGATTTAGAGGGATATGGTCTAAAAAGAATATATGGTTTTTTAGCAGAAAGATTTTTATCATATTGGTTTACAAAAAATTATAAAGTTAAAGTATTACCAATATTTGTTAAAGATTTGTCTGATTATAAATAACGTAAAGTGTTACAAAATCTATCAAACGACATCAATTTTTTATCTTTTTTTGAAATATTTAATTTTTTTTTAGGCCAATTAATTCTGATTTTTTTATCAAGTAAATTAATTCCACTTTCAAATTTAGGAGAATAATAATTTGTTAGTTTGTAATAAATGATGTTTATTTTGTCATAACTATAATACGCATGAGCAAACCCTTCTGGAATGAATAAGCTTAAGCAGTTCTCATCCGACAAAACAATTTTAAATATTTTACCAAAAGTTTTTGAATTTTTTCTTAAATCAATCACACAATCTAGTATTTTGCCTTTTAAAACATTCACATATTTAGCCTGTTGAAATTTGTACTGAAAATGAAAGCCTCTTAAAGAATTGGCTTTTGATGATGTGCAATACTCAAAAATAAAATTTTTTTTTAAAATCTTTTTATTATAAGTTTCTCTTAAATTTCCTCTTGGATCAAAATTTTTTTTTTGTTTAATAACTAAAAGATCTTTAAATTTTGTTTTAATAATTTTCATCTTTTAAGTAAATTCTCTAATTTTTTGAGGCTCATAAAAATATTATTGGGCAATTCTCCACGAGATTTATTTTTTTTTATATTTTTATTATATTTTTTTGCAAACTGATATATTGTTTGAGCCTTACCACCAATATTAATTATACCTTTCAACTTAAGAATTTTTAAAAATATTTTAATAAATTCATCATGAAATATGAAATTACATTTTACGTTAGTGAAGGCCTTTTTGTGTGTAAAAGGTCTTTCAGTCATACACGCTCGAATAATTAAAGAGTTATTATACATTTGCACTGAAGACTCTGCTCCTAATTTTGACCAACCATAATTATTCCAAGGCAATAGAGGGTCATCCTCTTTGTAATTACCTTTTTTTCCAGGATATAAATAGCTAGTAGATATCAGAATTATTTTTATTTTTTTATTATTACAAGCTTTTACAAGATTAGCGGTCCCAATAATATTTAAGTCAATACTTTGATTAATATTTTTGTTGTGAATAGACATTGGTCTAGATAAACCAGCTAAATGAAGAACTGCATCTGGTTTAAATTTATTTAAATTTTTCTTAATTGAGTTTACTGATAAAACGTTCAGTTGTTTTTTAGTTCTGAAAAAAAACTTATATGAAGTTTTGAATTTTTTTAACTCACTTGCAAATCGTCCATCACCACCTGTAACAATTATTTTTTTTAGCATTTCATTTTATAAGTTTTTTTAAATAAGTAGAATAAATACAATTACCATAAAAATTTATTGCTTCTTTAATTTTATTTTTATTGATCCAGTTATTTCTAAAGGCGATCTCCTCTAGACATGCAATTTTAAAACCTTGTCTGTTTTCTAAAGTCGATACAAAATTAGAAGTATTGTAATAATCATCAATAGACCCAGTATCTAACCACGCTCCTCCTCGACCTAAATACTCAGCGTGAAGTTTATTTTTTCTTTTGTAAGTATTAAGTAAATCTACAATCTCTAACTCATTTCTTTTTGAAGGCTTCAATGATTTACTGTAACTAACAACTTTATTATCAAAAAAATAAAGACCAGTAATCGCTAAGTTTGATTTTGAATTTTTAGGTTTTTCTTTAATAGAAATTATTTTACCATTTTTATTTGCATAAGCGATACCGTAAAGCTCAGGTTTACTTACAGGATGAACTAAAATTTTACATCCAGAGCTTAACGATAAACATTTTTTTAGTTTTTTTGTTAAACTTTGACCGTAAAAAAAATTGTCACCTAGTATTAGAGCTATTTTATCTTTAGCTATAAATCTTTCTCCTAAAATAAATGCATCAGGTAAACCTATAGGTTTTTTTTGTTCTATGTAATTAATTTTAATACCAAATCTTGATCCATCCTGAAGTAAGTTTTTAAATTGAGCAAGTTGTCCTTTATTAACAATTAATAAAATGTCTTTTATTCCAGCGAGCATTAAAACTGATAATGGATAGTAAATTAATGGCTTATCATAGATTGGTAACAATTGTTTATTTACAGCTTTTGTAAGTGGACTCATTCTTGTTCCATATCCACCAGCTAGGATAATTCCTTTTTTAATCATATATTTAAGCCTAATCTTTTGAAAAATTTCTTTTTAGAAAAGAAATTAAAAAATTTATAATTTTCTAAATACCAATCAAATGTTTCTTCCAATCCTTTCTCAAATTTTTTAACAGGACTCCATTTCAATTTTTTTGTAATTTTATTACTATTTAGTGCGTACCTATAATCGTGACCAGGTCTATCTTTAACAAATTTTATTTTCACTTTTTTTCCAATTTTAATTTTTTTTCTAACAATTTTTAATAAAAGTTTGGTTAAATTAAGGTTACTTATATTTTTACCGGTACCAATATTATAACTTTCACCTGTTTTACCTTTTTTAAAAATTGTAAATAGTCCTCTACAATGATCTTCTACATGTATCCATTCTCTTGAATTTCCTCCTTTTCCATAAATTGGCAACGAAGAATTGTTAAGAATGTTAAAAATTAAGGTAGGAATTAATTTTTCTGGAAATTGACCAGGCCCATAATTATTGCAACAGTTAGAAACTACAGAACCCACATCATAGGTTCTTGCATAGGATTTAATTATATGATCTGCACTTGCTTTACTTGCCGAGTAAGGCGAGCTTGGCGTATAAGGACTTAACTCAGTTGATCTGTTTAAATTTTTAATATCTCCGTAAACTTCATCAGTTGAAACATGAATTAATTTAATTTTTTTTTTGAACTTTTTTTTATATTTTCTTATTTGTTCTAAAATATTAAATACACCTAAAATGTTAGAGTGGATAAATTCTTTTGGTGAGTCGATTGATCTATCAACATGAGTTTCAGCGGCAAGATTAAATATACCTATAGGTTTATAATTAGATAAAATATTAAATATTTTCTTATTATTTATATCTAATTTAAAAAATTTATAATTCTTAGTGTTAATTTTTTTTAATAAATAAGAACCTTTAGAATATGTATTTTTATCAATGTTTATTACGTAAAAATTTTTTTTTATAAGATATCTTATTAAATTACTTCCTATAAACCCATTCCCACCGGTGACAATAATATTTTTCATTAAAATATAAATTTGAAAGACATTTTTTTATATATAATGTAATAAGATAGATAAGCTTGTAAATCAATAATTTTAAAATGGTCGATAATAATATTACTATAGTAATCAATACATTTAGGAGTGAAGATAAAATTTTTAATTGTTTAAATTCAATAGACTCATTTTGTAAAGTCATCATCATTGAAAATTCAGATAATAAAGACTTTAAAAAAAAATTAGAAAATAAATATTCTTTCGTAGAGTGTTTTCTTACAGGAGAAAACCTTGGCTACGCTAATGGAAATAATTTAGGATTATCTAAAGTTAAAAGTGAATATGCTTTAATTTTAAATCCTGATACTACTTTAGAAAAAGAAACTTTATATAATTTTCTAAACACAGCAAAAAAATTTAATGATTTTGCAATTATTGGACCAGCAAGACAAGATGAATATAGCAACATTGATTTATACAGCGATAAAGCAGATGTGTTTGAAGTAGATGCTCTTAAGGGATTTGCAATGCTTTTAAATTTAAAACAATTTAATGAAATTGGTTTTTTTGACAGCAATTTTTTTATTTATTTAGAAGAAATTGATTTATGTAGAAGATTAAAGGAAAAAGGTAAGAAAATATATTTAGATAAAAATATAAAAATTAATCATGTAGGTGGCAGCTCTCATAACGAGTCAATTAACTTTGAAATGGAACTTTCTAGAAACTGGCATTGGATGTGGTCATTATTTTATTTTAATAGAAAACATTTTGGTTATCTAAATTCATTAATAAAAGTAAGTAAGAAATTTATTTCCTCATTTATAAAAATGATTTTTTTTGCAATAATATTTAGAAGAAAACAAAGAAAAATATATTTTCAACGTTTCTCAGGACTTTTTAATTCAATAATTGGAAAAAAATCCTGGTACAGACCAAAAATATTAATAAATTGATATACATTAAATTTTATATATAAACCTAATATGTCTTCAAACAGTAAAACAATTTTTGTTACAGGTGTTGCTGGATTTTTAGGTTCACATTTATCAGAGAAACTTGTCAGTCTTGGTCATAAGGTGATCGGTATAGATAATATGCTAGGTGGTTACGATGATAACGTGCCTAAAAATGTAGAATTTCACAAAATTGATTGTTGCGATCACGACAAAATAAAATCTTTAATGAAAGGCGTGGATGTAGTTTATCATTGCGCAGCCACAGCTCACGAAGGGCTTTCTGTCTTTTCTCCTTTTGAAATTACTAAGAATAATTATCTGGCTTCAGTTTCAATTTTTTCTGCTGCTGTGAATGAAAAAGTTAAAAGAATTATTTTTTGTTCTTCAATGGCTCGTTACGGTGGGCAGCAGACTCCATTTACAGAAGAAATGAAACCATCTCCTGTAGATCCGTATGCAATTTCAAAAGTTGCAGCAGAGGAAGTATTAAAAAATCTTTGTGAGTTAAATGATATTGAATATGTAATAGCTGTACCTCATAATATAATTGGACCACGACAAAAATACGACGACCCATTTAGAAATGTGGTTTCAATTATGATAAATAGGATGATGCAAGGTAAAGCACCAATTATTTATGGTGATGGAAATCAAACGAGATGTTTTTCTTACATAGATGATTGTTTAAGTTGCTTATTACCAATGTTAGACCAAAAGGATCTTAATAAACAAATAATTAATATTGGACCAGATGAAGAATTTGTAACAATTAATAAAATTGCTGAAATTTGCTCTAATCTTACTGGAGTGAATTTAAGGCCTATTCATAAAAAAGATAGACCGCAGGAAGTAAAGCATGCCACATGTTCTGCTGATAAAGCCAGATCACTTCTTAATTATAAAACGACAGTGTCACTACAAGACGGTATTAAAAAAACTTTTGATTACATAAAAAAGAGAGGTACTAGACCTTTTGATTATAATATTAATATTGAAATAGACAATGAACTCACCCCTTCTACTTGGAAGAATAAAGAAATTTAGTGACCAGGAAACTCAATTAAACTTTTTGTAAAATAACCTTTATTTTTTAAAAGATTATTCCCAGGTAAATCAAAAAGATTAATCACAAATATAAAACCAGCAACTTGTCCACCTGAAATTTCAATAAGTTTTCCCGCAGCTTCTGCAGTTCCCCCAGTCGCTATAAGATCATCAATTATTAAGATTTTTTCATTTTTTTCAATTGAGTCTTTATGAACTTCAATAGTAGCTTTTCCGTATTCAAGTTCAAAATCTACAGAATGAACCTCTGCAGGCAATTTATTTTTTTTTCTTAAAAGCACAAAAGGTTTTTTTAATTGATATGAAACAGTGGATGCAAAAACAAATCCTCTAGATTCAATAGCTGCTACTTTGTCAAAATCAATTTGTTTTGCAATTTCAATAATTTTATCATTAGTATATTTAAAAGCTTCAGCATTTTTTATTAGAGTTGTTATATCCCTAAACAAAATTCCCTTTTTAGGATAGTCAGGTATCGATCTTATGTGTTTTTTTAAGTCCATAATTAACTTCAAGTTCTAGCAAAAAAGCATTAATAATTAAATCATGAAAAAAAGAAAACTTGGGATAATTGGCGGTAGCGGTTTATACAAAATGGAAGGCTTTGATAAAACTAGGTGGAAGAAAATAAACACTCCATGGGGAAAACCATCTGATGAAATTTTATTAGCTAAAATTGGTAAAGAGGAAATCTGTTTCATTCCAAGACATTCAAGAGGTCACAAAATTAACCCTACTAATATTAATTTTAGGGCTAATATTGATGCAATGAAACAGCTAGGTATTACAGATATAATTTCAGTTTCAGCTGTGGGATCTTTGAAAGAAAATTTAGAACCTGGTAAATTTGTAATAGTAGATCAGTTTATCGATAGAACTTTTTCAAGAGTTAAAACCTTTTTTGATGATGAAATAGTAGCCCATGTTTCAATGGCGAAGCCAACAAGTCATGGACTTTCAGAATGTTGTGAAGCTGTTTTAAAGAAATTGAATATCAGCCATCAAGCAGGAGGAACTTACATAGTCATGGAAGGCCCTCAATTTTCTACTTTAGCTGAGTCAAATTTATATAGGTCTTGGGAGGCCGATGTAATTGGTATGACTAATATGCCTGAAGCAAAATTAGCTAGAGAGGCAGAAATTAGATATTGCACAGTTGCGATGGTAACAGATTATGATTGCTGGCATCCAGATCATGATGAGGTTGATGTAGGTATGGTTATAAAGACCTTAATGAAGAATGCCTCTAACGCGCAAAAGATGATCAAAGAAGTTATAAAGACCTTTAAAGATTTTTCTGTAGAAAAAGATCCAGCTAATAATTGTTTGGATGTTGCAATTATAACAGACCCAAAATTAAGATCAAAAAAAACAATTAAGAAATTAAAGAATATTGCCGGAAGAGTTTTAAATAAAAAAAAATAATTTAATGCCAACATATACTGTGAAATATTCAAATTTTAATCTTTCTCAAAAGCAAAAAAATTCACTAGCTAATGATATTTCTAATACTCATAGTAAGTTTACAGGTGCAAACACTTTTTTTGCTCAAGTAATATTTCAGAAAAATGAAAAAAAATCTCACTTCATGGGCGGTAAATTAGTAAAAACAAAAGAAATTTTTTTAAACGGGCAGATAAGAGCTGGACGAACATCAAAAGTTAAAAAACAATTAATTTTAGGTCTAAGAAAAATTTTGATTAAGAACACAAAGTTGCATAGTGATTTTGTTTGGGTTTACTTAGAAGATTTATTACCAGATCAAATGATTGAGTATGGAGAGGTTTTACCTAAATCAGGACAGGAAAAAAAATGGTTTAATTCATTGTCACCAAGTTTAAGAAAAAGATTAAGAAAAATGGAAAAAAGAAAATGAAAATAGAGGGAAAAGTTTATAAAACAATTTGGTTTGAGAACAATTTAGTAAAAATCATAGATCAAACAAAACTTCCTCATCAGTTTGTAATTAAAAATTTAAAAACTGTGAAAGATGCAATCAATGCCATTAAAACAATGGAGGTGAGAGGAGCTCCATTAATTGGTGCAACTGCTGCTTACGGTTTAGTTTTATCTATAATCGAAAAAAGTGATTTATCTTTTTTAAAGAAATCAAGCGAGGAGTTAATTGCATCAAGACCCACTGCAATAAATCTTAAATGGGCAGTAGACAGAATGATGAAAAAGCTCTCCGGTGTTAATGATAAAGATATATTGAAAATAGCTTTAGATGAGGCAAAAGCTATTAAAGAAGAGGATGAAAAATTTTGTAAAAATATCGGTTTGAACGGTCTTAAAATTATTGAAGATATTGCTAACAAAAAAAAAGATACAGTAAATATTTTAACTCATTGTAATGCGGGATGGTTAGCAACAATAGATTGGGGAACTGCCACCTCACCAATTTATCACGCACATCAAAAAGGTATTAAAGTTCATGTTTGGGTTGATGAGACAAGACCAAGAAATCAAGGAGCTAACTTAACTTCATATGAATTAAATGAAGAAGGTATTCCTAATACAATAATTGCAGATAACACTGGTGGAATTTTAATGCAAAGAGGCCAAGTTGATATGTGTATTGTTGGAACTGATAGAACTTTATCTAATGGCGATGTTTGCAATAAAATTGGAACATATCTAAAAGCACTAGCTGCAAAAGATAATAATATTCCATTTTACGTAGCGTTACCGAGCTCAACAATCGATTGGAATATTAAAGATCATAAAGAAATAACTATTGAAGAAAGAAATTCAGAAGAGCTTTCACATATTGAAGGTTTAGATGAAGATAATAAATTACAAAAAGTTTTAATTTATCCACAAAAAAGTAAAGCAATGAACCTAGCTTTTGATGTTACACCTGCTAAGTATGTAACACGATTGATAACAGAAAAAGGTGTTTGCGAAGCATCAGAACAAGGATTGAAAGATTTATTTAAATGAAAAAAATATTATTAATTTTAAGTTTTCTAATTATTACGAATATTGCTGAAGCAAGAGATTGTAAAAGTGGAGATATTAAAGGTGATGCATTTATTTATAGTGATGGAAAAAAAGTAAAAGTAATTGAAGGCACAGATATTCCTAATCCTGATAATAAAATTATATTGATTTTTAATAAAGGTGGATGGAAAGTAGAAAGTAAGTGGGGTGAATGCAAAGACCATATACCAAAACAATTAGGACAATTATCTGGAACAAAAATTAAAGGAAAAGAATTAGTTTTTATGTTAAATGGAAATTTACATAAGGCCGGAGGAGCTGATGGAGGAGCCTGCGGTTGGAAGTTTAAAGGAGCATGGCATCAAGATTGGTATGATTGCGTAATAGCTGATTGGGGAATTCCAAAAAGGGTTGAT
>Ga0315330_10004045_pt1 | contig 10028 bp, 5 predicted proteins | sample M140m34915metaG_FD_203453 | JGI IMG/M metagenome (GOLD analysis project Ga0315330, IMG submission 203453) | Ammonia-oxidizing marine archaeal communities from Monterey Bay, California, United States - M1 40m 34915 | ecosystem: Environmental > Aquatic > Marine > Intertidal zone | place: USA... | reverse complement strand
GTCCGAACACGCCGCGCAGCCCCACGCCAGGCCCAAACCCCCGCCACTCGCCGAGCGCACGTTCGCGACGTACCCGCCGGGATGCGGGCCGTACTTCGGCGGACCGTCCTGGCCCACGGAGGCTCCGAGCGGGATGAGCCACGCGCTTCGCAGCGCGGGGTACACCGCAAACTTTTGCGTCATCGTCGCCGGCTTGGCCTTGGCGCCGTGCGCCTACGACTTGATTCGAGCGGCGTTCACTGAGTCTTCTTCGGACGATCATCCCATCGTCGCGTGGTGCGTCTCCGTCGTCGCCGTGTGCGGCATGGGCGCAGTGTACTGGCGGTCGCAGCGCAAGCCGATCGCGCGGTGGATGACGCGTGTCGCGGCTTCCGTGGCGACTCCGGAGAAGGCTCCGGGCGACGTCATCGTCGCGGGCGTCGCGTTTTTCGTCGGGCTGTTCGCCCTTCTCGTGGCTGGATCCGTCAACGTCGCGGCGCACCAGATCGTGCAGTCCAAGTACAAGGGATCGTTCATCGCCGGGCTCGCCGCCGCGGTCGTCGTGTGCGTGGAGCACGAGCGGCGATCGCGGTCCAGGGCCGTGTTTAAGAAGGCGCTCACCGCATTTTTCGACGCCGAGAAGAGCAAGGAGGGCCTGGCGCAGTTGATGGGTAAGGTTGAGGCGATCGATAAGAGCGAGTTTAACTTTGGGACGTCCGCGCCGTCGTGGGCGAGGTTCCAGGAGCACGAGCTGGCGCACTGGCTCAACGGCTTCCTCGCCAGGACCTGGCCGTTTTATAACAGGTCCGTGTGCAACCTGGTGCGCGACATCGTGGAGCCGCTGCTCGAGGAGCACAGACCGGGGATCTTCTCCAGGCTCTACTTCGACACCCTGGACCTCGGGCAGGAGCCCATACAGGTCAGGCGCGTGGAGTACGTGGGAACGAGGTCGGATGCCATGGGGGTCAGCCTCGAGCTCGACGTCGCGTGGCCCGGCCGAGCCAAGATCAAGCTCAACGCTAAATCGTCAGTCCTCGGTAACATCATCATCGCGGTGAAGGACGTGGAGGTGTACGCCAAGGTTCGCGTCACGCTGCAACCGCTCATGCCCACGCTGTGCCCCTTCGGCGGGTTGATCATAACCCTGACGGAGAAACCCGCCGTGGAGTTTGACCTCGACCTGCCGCTCGGTCTGGAAGGTACCGTCACCGCCGTCGTCGAAGATTTCGTGGAGAAGCTCCTCTCCGAGATCCTCGGCGAGGCGCTGGTGTGGCCCGAGCGCATCGTGATTCCCATCGCGGACGAGGAGGAGCCGCTGACGATTCCCAACGGCGAGACGGTGACGCACCAGTGGTACGTCGATAACGTCCTCACCCTCCGCAACACCGGCCTGGTCTGCGTCACCGCCAAGCGCGCCGAGAACGTCGTCGGCACCGACCTCATGTCCAAAGCGGATTCCTACGTTCGTATGTACGTCAAGTCCAGTGGCAAGGGCAAGACCAACACCGAGGTGGTGGACAACAACAACGACCCCACATGGGACCACACGACGTACATGCTCGTCGACGACATGAACGAGCGCAAGCTCACAGTCGCGGTGATGGATGAAAATTCCCCGCTGCCCGACGTCGTCATCGGCGAAAAAATCATCGACCTCAAGTCCCTCGATCTCACCCCGAACGAGAGCAAGGAGATGTGGATCGATTTCCCAGAGACGGAACGGAAGAACAGGTCGTACAAGCGCGGGCCGATGCGTCTGCTGGTGGACGTGACGTACATCCCTTTCGACGCGACGGCGGCGTCCCTACCTTTGTCGCCAGAGACGAAGCAGAGGACGCGGTCCGCGACGCTCGCCAGGCTCAAGGGTATCGGCATGCTCACCTGCGTGCTGATCAAGGCTGACGGCGTGAAAGCCGCGGACCGCGGCGGGACGTCGGACCCGTACTGTAAGCTGTCCATGCCCGCGGGTCTGGACACGGGCGGCAAACAGAGCGGCAAGGCGATCAAGCACAAGTCGCGAGTCGTCGATAAGACGCTAAACCCGGAGTGGAACGAGACTTTCGAGTTTGTGGGCGTCAAGGAAAGCGGCGTGCTCACCGTGGAGTGCTACGACAGGGACGTGGCGATGATGGGCATGGGTAAGAGCAAGGACGCGCTGGGTGTGATTGAGGTTAACGTCATGGAGGACGTCGTCAAGGCGGCGACTGCGAACGAGTGGGGTTTAACGGAGGTTGAGCGGGAGTTTGCGCTGACGGGGGATAAGACCATCACGGGGACTGTGACGATGAAGTTGATCTGGCAGCCGTTCGCGTGAGGGGTTGGGGAGTGATGAAACGTTTAGTGTCTGTATTGTCAACGTGAGATGCATTCTAAGGATATCCGCGCGTGATGGGCCGTAGTCCACCCTCGTACACCATCTCCAGCGGTAGATGCACTACAAAGCTCAAACCTGTTGCATGCGATGGTGTGCGAGGGGGGATTATTGGGATCGCCCTATCGCGCGCGGTCACTCGTTTTGTCGTAGTGATACAATCCACAGATATCCGCGCGTGATGGGCCGTAGTCCACCCTCGTACACCATCAAAGTTTGAAAAGCTCTACATAGTTCCAGGCTTGATCAGATCCCGTGAAATCATGCTTGAACTATATAGAGCATGCGATGGTGTGCGAGGGAGGAACTCTGAAATCATCCACCAATCACGCGTGGTCATCCGTCTCTGTGTTAGTTCCGTGTCACTCAAAGTCCCGCACCAGGTCCCTTCGGAAGGACGGAGACGAACCCTCCGGCACGATGTGCCTCGGCGGTCCGCCCCCGATTCCCCCCGCCGCTCCACCCCCGAACCCTGGCACCATCAGCGACGCCCCGCTCACCTCCCTCGTCAGGTGCAGTATGAACGGAACCGCCGCGTGCGCCCAGTCCTGCGCCGCCTCGTCGCCGTGCATTCGGTGCGTCGGCCCGGTATCCGCGTCCGGGTCCTCGTGTCTCAGTCCCCGCAGGGTCCCGGGGTCGAGCTCCACCGCGATGAGGTGGGACGTAGCGGACACGTCGAGATCACGCGCGATTTCGTACGACAGGCACCGCGTCAACGCCGATATCGCCGCGCGCGAGGCTTGGTACGCGGCAACCTCGGCACCCGCGGGTGGATCCAGCACGTGCGTGACGTTGACCACGATGCCCGAGCCCCGGTCGATCATGCCCGGGGTGAAGTGCCTGACGAGGCCGGATACGCCCTTGACGTCGTTCATCATGCGGGACCAGTCGATCGCCCTCGTCTCCCACGAGCGCGCGGCTCTGATGGGGAGCGATGAGGGCGAGAACCCTGCTTCGTCCCACGCGTTCGCGTCGGCGTGGAGCGTGGTGTCGTCCAGGGGTCTGCAGCCGCCGACCACGACGTCCGTGTGCTTCGGGCAGAAGTTCTCTTTGGCTTCGTAGTTGAGCTTCCAGTAGGACGGGAGTTCGCCGCAGTTGGTGATGAGCATGTCCGGTACGCCGTGCGTGAACTCGACGCGGTTCTGCCAAGCCTTGACCTCCGTGTCGTTGGAGAGGTCAACTTTGCTGATGTCGAGCTGCATGGCGTCGCACTCCGCCCAGTGTTGCATGCGGAGGCTGGTGGTCAGCTCGGAGGAGGGCGTCGCGCCCACGACGACCATGCGGCACTCGGGGAACTCGAGGAAGGCGGATACGAGCGCGCGGCCGACGCCGTGGCCGCAGTCGGCGATGGCGACGATCTTCTTGCAATCGCCGCGGGCTCGGGCGCGCGACGCGAGGGAGGTGTCGCCGTCGCTCTTGTCGTTGCTCGAGGGTGCGGGCTGTGCGCTGCGGAAGCCCTCGCCGACGCGCTCGAACGTTGCGTATCGGGGCGCGTCGCGGGCGCTGTCGTCGGAGGCGAACCCCGCGCGGAGGATGCGGGTGGACGACGCGAGCGTGCGTCGCCCGGTGAGGGAGGCGATGACGCGGAGCATCGCGCGGCGCGTTGTGTCGTTCTCTCGGAAGCGTCGGAAGCGCGTGTGGCTCGATGGATCCGAGAATTTTTCGAATATTTCAAAAGCAACGACGCAGAAAGCCGTTCGAGCCACAACTCGCCGCCCCCCCGCGCCGCCAGCCATGGGTAACAAGAAGAACGCGCGCAAGAAAGCTGCCAAGAGTGCGAGGGGTCCACCCATTGATGTGGATGAGAGCGTCGCCTCCGCCATCGTCGCTCACGTGCCCGATATTCGGGACCGCCTCGCCCTCGGCTGCGTCTCCAAAGTATGGAGGGTCGCGGGCTCCTCTCCGGGCTGCTGGCAGCTGGCCCCGTTCCCGCTGCGCATCGTGCCACCCCTTGCAAACAAACTCACCGACGATGCGTTCAGGCAGCTCATGCTCTACGCGGGAAACACTCTCACGTACATAAGAGTGATCGAGGCCCCTTCGACTTTCAAGTTCGCTGGGAAAGTTCGCTGGGCTCATATCCTCAAGCCTCTTCCGAACCTGTTTGCCTTGACTATCAACCACTGTAAAGGGGTGTCTATCCGATATGCAGTGCTTCCTTTCTTGCGTTGTGCCGTCGATTTATCCGCCATCGAACATCGCCTTACTCACATCTATCTGACTGGGTGCGACATGGAGGGTATGAGCGTGAAAGATCTGACTGAACTGAAGGGCTACTTGCGCGACCCGAGTGACCCGTCTTGTTTCGACCTCTGCCGATGCGACGACCCAGAGTGCCATGAAATAATAAGCTCTGATGAGTCTCAGAAGTGCATGGCATGTGATCACATAATATGCGATGAATGTTACTATGATGGTCATCCTGAAATCGAGTGCGACGAATGCTGTGCGTTTGCGTGTCGTTTAGGCGACTGCCCGGGTGACGACTTTGTGGCCGAGCATGTCAAATATTGCGAGGATTGCGAGAATAGATATTGCGATGACTGCAAGACAGTGTTTGAATGCGTCGGCAACGAGACCAAAAAAGGATGCTATACAACGTATTGCGATGGATGTAGCAGTCTTCACAAATGCGATGTATGTGAAGGAATATGGTGCGATGATTGTGTCAGTGAAGATCATTTCGTCGAGCATTGCGGCGGGAGCAAAAAATACCGGGAAGATAAACTCCTGACCCGACCTGACAAACACAAGACGGGATGCGGCAAATCGATGTGCAAAGCCTGCGTAGAGTCGAGCTGGCAGGTTGGCCAAACTAACTTTACGCAAGCCCGCCCATACGAGTATTTCGATTGGTGCGATTGCTGCGATGGCTTATGGTGCAGCGACTGCACACCAGGCCCGTATCGATGCCTTGGCGCAAATCTCGGTATTAAAAAGAATAAGAAGTGCTGCGGGAGTTCTCACTGCCCACTATGCATGATTTACGGATGCGATGGATCCCCGAGCAGGGACTACCATTCGTGCAAAAGTTGCGAAGGTTCCTGGTGTGAACAATGCTCTTCAGACGAAGAGTTCTTCATTTGCCCTTTCTGCGAAGATGAGTTCTGCAACAAGTGTATTCCGGGCCCGGGTTCTGCCTGCAAAGAATGCGAAAACAAGGTGCGCAAAGGACTTCTCACTTATGAAGAGGACTACAAAGACGTCTACGGCCACTATGACCACATGTACCGGTAATAGATATATCCCCTGTCATGACAATATCATACACTGTCCACATCAATCCATCAATCTACCTCGCCTTCTTCGCCGGCGCACGCAACTTCCCGAACGGCGGCAGCGGCACCAGCGCGCTCGTCGTCTTCCGATACTCCCGATATTCCGGGTACTTACCAGCCGTGATGGACTCGGTGAACGGGGTGCTACCCTGGAACAGTGCGATGAGCAGCACCGCGCCGATACCCTGCGCGTGTACCCACGCCTCTTTCCATCCCGTACCGAACAGCTCCGACCGTCCGTCCCAATTGGCGGCTACCGCGAACAGGTAGTACGACACCCACACGCACTGCTCGGCGAAAAAGTTGGGATGCCGCGAGTACTTGAACAGCCCTTTGGTCAGGAACCCGCGCGTGTAGTCGTCGCGAAGGGCGTCGATGCGAACGTGCCCGGGTGCCCTGTGTTTGCTCTGCTGGAAGGTCCACTGCTGCTGGTCCGCGGTGGACTCGAAGATGACGAAGAAGGTGAAGGACGCGAACGCGGCGAAGTCCAGGGCGTTGAGCTCCGATCCTTTCGCCGCGAACGCCGCGGATGACGGCCACGCGATGAGCAGCAGCAGCAGGTGCTGGTAGCTCGCGATGAACCCCAGGTTGAACGCCTGCCACGCGACCGGGTGTTTGAGTAAGGGGTGCTGCCGCAGCACCGGCCAGCGGTAGTCCTGCTCTCCCTTGGAGTATCCGCCCTTCCTGGCGAAGTTGTAGGTGAGCCTGATGCCCCACGCCCAGGTGAGCGCCGCCATGGTGCTGGTGCGCGCGTCGAAGCCGGAGGCGTACGCGTAAACCGACGCGTACACCGCGGGGGTGATGGACCAGAGCCTATCGACGTGGGAGTAAGTGCCGGTGACCCACGACGCGACGAGGCACCACGTCGCGAAGCCTGCGATTCGGGCGAAGAGTTTGGGAATCGGGCGATCGGTGAGCTACGGGTCACGCGTGTGCGCGGTGGGAGGGGGGATGTATATCGGGGATCGGGGATCTGCGCTTACCCGCGCATAGCGCGGCGCACAGGTGGTCGGGATCGCTCGGATCGAAGTTCATCTCGGTCGTCGCCTGCTCAGTGTTAGCGCGCGGTCCGAAGTGCGTTCAATTTCGAAACCTAAAATCCTCCAGAGTTTCTTTCACAAATCTGAAAACTAACATCATCAAGCCTCGACGCGCTCCTCCTCCTCAACCTCCTCAACCTCCGGCTCGAGCGTCACGGCGCCGGCTTCGTCGTCGTCATCGATCGCGACATCCCTCGCCCGCTCGTACCACTCGAACATCCTGTTGATTCCACGCATCGACTCCCTCAACGCGCCAACCTTGTCCAGCCTGCACCGCATCCCGTCGAATGCCGTCACGGGCGTCTCCACTCCCTCCTCGTTCACAACCGCACTGCGCGGATACCGCTGCGAGAAGTGCGTGAGCACCGCCGCGGTATTCTCGCCGCACGCGCGAGCCATCCACAGCGCCTCGCTCGTGGTGCTGTGGCGCTTACGCTCGGCGTGATCCGCCCTCGAGTCGTCGAACGTAGCCTCGTGAATTAAGACGTCCACGCCGTGCGCCAGCCTGGTGAGCTCGACGCTGGGCCTGCAGTCGCCGCTGTACGCGAGCTGCCAGCCGCTCTCGCCGCCGATGACGATCGCGGCGGCTTCGGGGCAGTGCCGCACGGGGAGCGCCTCGAAGCGCGCGAGTCCAGCCTCCGTCGCCACCGTTTGCGCGGGAGTAGCGTTTGGGCAGTTGCCTCGCCAGTGACCTTGTCGTTGGCACAAATTGCACCACCAATTCGCCCCGGCTGCCTGTCGTTGGGCGTCCAGCGGCGGCGGCGGTGGTGGTGGCGGCGGCGGCGGCGGTCGTTGCGAGAAGCTCTGCGGCGTCCTGAACGGACCGCCGCCAAAGCCCTGGGCGTACACGGAAGCGCTGTGCACGAACCGCCAGGGCCTCGCCCCGCCCGGAGGATTGGGCGATTCTTCCAGCCATTCCTTCAACGAACGAGGCCCGACGATCGTGAGGACTTCGGGAGAATACCCAGGTTTTTGATGCTGTCTCAACGCGAGCACTCCTCGGACGCCGAGCATGTGATCCGGGTGTTGGTGAGAGACCCACAACACCTTCAGGTCCCAAATCGCCATGTGAGCCTCGTGATTACCGAGGTATCGTTTCATCGCTCCCGCGCAACCTTCACCCGCGTCGAGTAGCACGCTGCCCTCAGAGGTGGTTCCCCTTAAGTGGCCCGCTCGCTTGATCAAAATCGCGCTCGAGCCGCGATACCGAGACGGCTCCGCGCTCCCGGTGCCGAGGAACACCAACTCCGGGAAATTCTGCGCCTCCCGCTTTCCGTCAAACTTCTTGTCCTCAACCTCCGCAATGGACGCGTCTTCCATCAGCCGCCGGGTCTCACCTTGCACGGTTTCGATATCTAGCTCCTCGGGCCGTTCCGTGGTCTGGTCAGCCTGCGCGATGCCGTTGGACTCGACCAATCCAAATCCCCAATCCCGAATCCCGCCGACCCGCAGGCGAACCCTGGTGCAAAGCGACCCGTCTACCCGCGGCGGCAAAGGCACCGGGGGCATTTTCGGCGGTGTCGCCGGTGGCTTGTACGGTGTGTGATGCGTGAGGGGCGTTGGGAACGCCCACCTGTACACGCATTCGAGCCTGGCGAGGGTCCTGGCACCGGCTCTGAACCCCACCTCGTTGGACACCCTGCACATCACGTGCAGCGGCAAGAATTCACGAGGGTTTAGTCCCCTGTATTTGGTCTGGCACATACTCGTCCACTTATCACGCAACGAAGCGTTATCATCCAGCCTGCTCCAGGTGCAGACATCGTACGTCGGGTGCGTACGCACATCCGAGACGTGAAACACCGCGGCGCATCGGTGTTTGCCCAAGAGGCAGCACTCAACAGTTGGATGCCTCCCCGCGTCCATCGCGGCGTCGCTGTCGCCGCAGTCCAGCACGAGGAACGTGGGCCCGGGTTCATCGTCGCTCGTGCCCTTCACCGACACGGCGTAGCCTAGAAAGTAGTTCACCGGGCTTGTTCCCGGTGTGTTCAGCGGGGGCGGCTTATTTGGCGCTTCGTCGTCCTCCTCCTCCGCGCCGTCTTCCCGCCTCTTGCGCTTCCTCTTGGCCTCCGCCTCCGCCTCGCACAGCTGGCACTGAACACGTGGATACAGCGGGAAGACGCGTATCGAGTCGTCCTCGTAGCTCTGCGCGACGTGATCGTCGTCGGGGTTCGCCGCCGCGTCGATCACCGAGGCCGGCGGCACGAGTCGCAGCGCCGTGACCTGCGGATGTCTGAACCTCACGAAACGCCTGAGCGCCCGTATGTGCGCGCCCACGCCGCTGGGTCCCGCGACGAGCAGGTCCCCGTGGCCGTCGCCGCTCAGCCGGAGCAGCGTGCCGCCCAGCCCGCCGCACGCGTCGGGGTGGAACGACGTCAGGAAGCACGCGCGGAGCTTACCGGTGGGCCGCACGCGATGTTCCAACGCGAGCCTGCTGAATCCCTCGGCGCACCCGAACAGGTACTGGCGCTTGGATCCCCGGTTGCACGTGAGGAGCAGCGACGGCGCGACTCCATCGGCGTCCGCGCCGACGACGAGGACGCTCGCCGCATCGCCGGACCCAGCGGCACCCGCGCCCGCCATCCGCGCGCCCTTCCACTGACCAGGTCGTCATTTGCCATCGTCAACAACCTCCACTTTTTTCTCAGCCCGAACCGGCGGCTTCGTCTCCAAGCTCCGAGCCTGTCCCATCACAAACGCGTCGCGCGGAGGTTGACGTGACACGAGAGAGACACGATGGACGACTTCTACGTGCGATACTACGTGGTACGTCTCACCCCGAGCCCTGATCGCGGATCACCACCTCGATCGCGCCACGAACCGAGCCCTCATCGACGCGCGCCCCGGTCCCTCGCATTCGTCTTTTTTCCCGCCCCGCCCTAGAATCATCTCATCGCCTGACCCGACCATCCTCCCCGTTCCGTTCCGTCGCAGGGGCACAAAGGGCGGTTCGGGCACGAGTTCCTCGAGTTTGAGTTCCGCCCCGACGGCAAGCTCCGGTACGCCAACAACACCAACTACAAGAGGGACTCGCTCATCCGCCGCGAGATGTACGTCAGCGAGACGGTGATGAAGGAGGTGAAGCGGATCGTGGCGGACTCACAGATCCTCCGCGAGGACGACCGGGAGTGGCCGGAAGGGGACAAGGTCGGTTCCCAGGAGCTGGAGATTGTCTGCGGGGAAGATCACGCGAGCTTCACCACCGCCAAGATCGGCTCGCTGCTGGACGTGCAGAGCAGCAAGGACCCGGAGGGCCTGCGATGCTTCTATTACCTCGTGCAGGACCTCAAGTGCATGGTGTTCTCACTCATCAACCTGCACATGAAGATCAAGCCCATCTAATAAGACATCGGCGGCGAC
>Ga0315330_10004037_pt1 | contig 10043 bp, 8 predicted proteins | sample M140m34915metaG_FD_203453 | JGI IMG/M metagenome (GOLD analysis project Ga0315330, IMG submission 203453) | Ammonia-oxidizing marine archaeal communities from Monterey Bay, California, United States - M1 40m 34915 | ecosystem: Environmental > Aquatic > Marine > Intertidal zone | place: USA... | reverse complement strand
GCCTGTTCTCCATCGAGAGCCGAAATTATGACGGGTACCTATCCAAAATTCACGGGAATCAAACATGTGCTTACACATTGGGAAGATGACACGTATCTGGATCCAAACAAATTCAACAGCTTCGGAAATCAATTGAAGAAGGCCGGTTACGCTACTGCGATCGCTGGAAAATGGAATCTCTCATGGCTTCAACGCAATGACACGATTAGCGATTTTGGTTTTGATGAACATTGCCTTTGGCAAATGTATGACCGAAACGGTGTCAAACGATCGCGTTTCTACGCTCCCTATTTCCGCATCAACGGAAGGATCACGGAAAAAACAATCGCCGAGCGATTTGGACCGGACGTTATGGCCGACTTCATGATTGATTTCATCAAGCGAAACAAAAACGGCCCGTTCCTTGTCTATTACCCAGCTCTATTGGTACACACGCCCTATATTCGAGTCCCCGGTAGTCAGACGAAGAGTACAGATGCCGATTCCAGACAGAAAAATGGTGTGGAGTGTTTTCCAGAAATGGTCGAATACCTCGACAAGAATGTAGGCAGACTTATGAAATCGGTTGACGAACTTGGGATCAGTGAAAACACGATCATTCTCTTTTGCGCCGATAACGGCACGCATGGTCCCGTGACTTCCCATTGGGGAGACGATCGGACTAAAATTAAAGGCGGCAAAATGACAATGACCGATCGGGGCTCACGCGTGCCTTTAATCGCCAGTTGGCCGGGAAAAATCAAACCGGGAACGAGATGCGACGAACTCGTCGAGTTGGCAGATTTCCTCCCAACCTTCCTTGAAATCGCTTCGGCCCCGGAGCCAGTGCAACGCGTCCACGGAAAAAGTTTCGTCCCGCAACTCCTAAATAAAAAAGTACCCTCAAAAAAATGGGTCCACATCGAATACAAGAACGATAGACAGATTAGAACCAAAAAGTGGATCTATACCGACAAAGGCGAACTGACCAGAGTGAACGAGTTAGGCCGCCCGGAAAACCGACCGGAGAAGCAAGGTGATCATGCGTTAGCCCGAAATGAAATGAAGAGAATCTTTGCGCTAATCGATGAAGAGGCCACCCAAACAAGTTCGCAGCCGGAAAGATGATAGATCGTAGCAATTTGAATCCACCAAGTTATATTCTTAGTTTGAGGATTCTACCGTCCCAAATCGGGGCGATGGCACTACTTCGGTAACATTCTCGGTATTGAAAAAAAGTTCAGATCGAATCCGCTTAAAATTACCTACGAACTCCATTTCTACGGTAGGCTAAACGACCCCGCGTATCGCTAAGGCCTTGTTTAGAGTTTTAAAACATCGCGTTCGAATTGGCAAAGAAAGAGGATTATGAAAGACTGTCGTTTTTACATTTTTTTATGGTTAATTCTTGTCGGTTCGCAACCCTCACTTACTCGCGCTGCGCCTGACGAGCCAACAAATAGCCAACGTTACAACGTTCTGTTTATTGCCATCGATGACCTGAATGACTGGGTCGGTTGCCTCGGTGGAAACCCGCAGGCGATCACCCCCAACTTCGATCGCTTTGCGAAACATCACGCGATGATAATGAACAAGGCCTATTGTCCTTCGACTGTCTGTGGCCCAACGCGATCCGCGTTGCTGACCGGAAAACACGCGACTTATACCGGTGTATACGGGAATGCGCAAAACCTGAAACACGCACCCAAAGCGAAAGAACTCGAAACCTTGCCAGAATATTTTGGTAACCGTGGCTACTACACTCTCAGCCGCGGAAAGATTTTCCATAAACATGGCGACCCGAATTCCCCTGGTGGTGTGGATGAAGGACAATGGGCATTCCAAGAGTTTGTGAAGGCGAGGGGTTCTAACGGCGCGACGGTGTGGGAAGAAAAACCTGCCTTGGCAGGCCTCAAGTCCGGCGGTTCTCCATTCACTTGGGCGGCGGTGAAAGGCCCCACCGAAAAGACAAAAGATTATTCGACTTGCGTGTGGGCGGCGAACCAATTCGAACGCGACTTCGATGGAAAACCATTCTTCATGGCAGTCGGTATCTCAAAACCCCACCTCCCATGGAACGTGCCACAGGAATTTTTTGATCTGTATTCATTGAACGAAATTGAGGCTGCGCCGTTCCAACGCAACGATCTCGACGACATTGTCCGGAAAGATGGCAAGCCGATCTTTAAGCCCACCAGCCGTTTTCTTCTAGCCGATGGAAACGACATGCACCGGCAGGCGAACCGCGCTTATCTGGCCTGCGTCAGTTACGCCGACCATTGTCTTGGTGTTCTGTTCGACTCACTCGAAAAGAGCCAATACGCAGATAACACCATTGTGATGATTTGGGGCGATCATGGGTGGCACTTAAGTGAGAAGCTGCATTACGGAAAAACAGGGTTGTGGGAGGAATCCGCACGCGTGCCCTTCCTCGTAAATGTTCCCGGCGTCACGGCACCCAATACGAAATGCGATGGTGTTGTCAATCTTATCGACATGTACCCGACGCTGCTTGACCTCTGCGGTCTACCGCCCAACCCAAACAACGACGGACGCAGCTTCGCACAACTGCTTAAAAATCCTTCTATGGAATGGAACTACCCAACGCTAACAACCTATCAATTCAAAAACCATTCCATCACCGACGGGCGTTACCGTTACACATGGTACGGCGGACGCGCTGATGGTGCAGAAGAGCTGTACGATCACGACACCGACCCTTTGGAGCACATTAACCTAGCAAGCCATCCGGAATACAAAGAGGTTATTGCAAAATTACAACAGCATGTTCCGACTCATCACGAACCAAACAGCCCATCAAATCCACACAACGCATTGAAAAACTCGAAAAATCAGAAACGCCCCAAGCCTAAGTAGGATGAATCTCCCTATCATTCGAAATATCACCCGCCGGCGGGGTCCCCTGTAAATCCACATTGCATTTCTAGAACAGCGTTAGCATTGCCATGACGAAGCTCAGCCCTCCAGATCCACCAAGTGATCCGACTCAAGTCCAGCCAGAATGGCTCGATTGGCATCTTACCGAAAACGGATTGATTTCTGGTGTAAAAGTGACAAGCGTTCATTGTGAGCCAATAGGCGGATCCGTTGGTTTCCTGTCTCGCATGGCGAGACTTGTCCCGGAGTATTCAGGCCCCGTGCCGCAGAATATTCACAGCTTGATTTTGAAAATGGGAACGACTCGGCCACATTTTCAGGAAGTAGCGGATCGACTTCATGTCTTTGATCGTGAAGTAGGTTTTTACAAGCACATCGCCCCAACCGTTACGACTCGTTTGGCGAAGCTTTTTGCTAGTGATCCCGCTGGAGGCAGTGGCTGGATGTTGCTGGAGGATCTTTGCTTTTTGGAAAAAGGCGATCAGATTCACGGGCTCTCCAATGCTCAGGTAAGCATGACCCTGCAACACATGGGAGAAATTCATGCCGCGAATTGGAGTCAAAGTTCTCTCAACAATTTCGACTGGCTCCCCGAGGACAGTTTCTGGTTTAAAGAAGAACTATCCAGTGCCTGGGATGAATTTCGAAAACATTACGAACTCCGTCTGGGCAAGGCAGCCATCGCGATGATGGAACAAGTGCTCGAGAGAATCAAAAAACTAGATGACGCCATTGCTATGAGGCCTCGCACGCTCGTACACGGCGACCTCCGAGCAGACAATTTGCTTCTCGGAAAACCCGGTTCCAATGACGAAGTATTAATTCTCGATTGGCAAACAGCCACCAGAAGCATGGGAGCTGTTGATGTGGCCCTTCTCATTGGGGGGAGCGATCCCCCGGCGGAACGGTCCGGACACTATAATGAACTGTTTGATGGATGGTATGAAACGTTATTGGCTCAGGGTGTAGCTAACTATCATCACCAAGAAGCGATCAACGACTTGCAGCTTGGAATGTTGAGTGCTCTGAGGATACCGATCAAAGTATTCAGAGACTTCGGTGGACCAAATTTTAAAAACGCTCGCGAGGCCCAACTTGCTGACGTTCTTACATTCAGGCACGTCAATGCCGCAATCGATTTCGATGCGATTCAAGCGCTTTCTTGATTGAGATTACGCTCGTCAGTGACTCCCCTTTTCCTCTCTGGTACCTAACAAATGGCTGTCTCGCCTCTCTCGCGTATTCAACAGCCGTTTAAACACCCTGAAAGAGGGGAGTTACGTCTGTTCACTTTCCCAGTTATCCCGACTGAAAATAATTGCATTAATTATTCTTCATTCCTAAAGAAACTGAGTACACGCTGGTCGAACCGGCGGTACACTTCCTACGTAATTATTTTCACGTGTCAAAAAACGTCTTTAATCTTCGACCCCCTCGATTTAAGCAATGCACTCCCACGATCTTACTTTAGGACTTGCCTTTGGATTAGGGGCACTCCATGCGATTGAACCGGGACATGGCAAAACCGCAATGTTGCTTTATCTGTCGGGTGAACGAAGAAGTTTTTTGCACCCCTTGGTAATGGGACTTTCAAGCGCGTTCACTCACTCACTCTCCCTAATTCTGATTGCATCGATCGTCCACCTGACCCATCACCTAGTTACGGGCGACCATCACCATGCAGATGAGGGGGTAGTGGATGGAATGCGTTGGGTGAGTGCGGCTCTCGTTTTGGTTGTTGGGCTTTGGATGACGTGGTCCGCTTGGAAATCAACTCCATCAAAATGCAGCTGCAGCCACCACAAACATGAAATCAACAAAGATGAAACTGAACAGAACGCAGCTGAAAACACTGCAAAATCTGCAAAAACCAGTTATTCGATGAGTGCACTTCTGGGGGCGGCTTTTGGTCTGATGCCCTGCCCCTCCGCCATGGCGGCCTACTTCTCAGGCCTTTCCTCAGGTTCGCCTGTAACCTCCTACATCGTCATCGGCCTGTTTGCAGCTGGAATAGCGACCTCTTTAACGTTGGTTGGAATGCTCGTCCAAGTTTTTGGAAATCGTTTCAGCAACACCGAATCATGGCTAATCCGATTGCCGTGGAACTATATCCGAGCGGGATTAATTACGTCGATAGGCCTGTTTTATCTCGCCAACGTCGCCCTTACTTAACAGGCGTACTAGTTTGGCGGATGGATAGTGCCTCCCAAGGGCGCTCTCTGCACCGCTTTTCCTGTTCACCCACTAGCCGCAAACGAGGAACTATAACGCCTAGCACGCGTCCGTAGGTTCGGTCAAAATCTGACCACCACCATCCTTTTTGCGGACCTTATTCTTCGAAAACAGGACCCGCCTCTCAACCAAAAAAACAACCGCCCAATTACGGTTGCGGAAAGCCTGCCCACGTGTATGAACTGCGGCGCCACTGGATCTCCCAAGACGTTGGCAAATCTACAGGTTTGCCAACCTAACCATTCATTGAGACTCTCGATCGACTGCCCGAAAACCCAAGTTTTAAAACGCTTTTAACAGCAACCGCAAAGGCAACCGAAACGGCGATTCATGAGGTGGGCAGAGACAAGCAGGAGACCACCAATTGGCGTAAGCCATGGAGCCAGCCCTCCCAAGCCCGAAACCTGATGCTTCACTTCAGCATCTACTCCCGAGACAGAGACGATCGCATCGTCATTAGTGCCCTCCAAAGTGGAACATTCTTCACAATGCTCGCAACCGACTTCAGACGAGATCCCCACCAAAGAAACTGAATCGTTTCCAGAATTAGACGCGGCTTCTGCACACGAAGGACAACATTCCCCGGCCAAGCCGAAAGCCGCAAAGGTTATCAACGCTAAACCACCTGCACCAAGCGAGACAGGAAACCAATTCCCATGTTTCCGGAGCCCGGGAATGAACGCGAAAATTGCAATCAGAAAACAGGCCAACGCCATCCATTTATGGAACGATTCATCGGCAAGAAAACTCAGACCTAACGCAGGCAGGTAGGAGATAACAAACGGCATGGCAGCGCAGTGAATCGCACATCCAATCGAGGCAACAATGCCAACAAGATCCCGCCAAGTAGAATTAGGCACATTGGCGTCAAGCGATTTGGTGATATCGAGTTCAACTGTATCCATTCTTCTTCTCCGTATACATCTTTCTTTTTTAAGAATTCGCAAAAATCAACATAATTAGAACTGCTTCCATCCAGAAGCGATTTCTGCAAAAGCATTGTGACTGTGAATCGACTCAAAATTTTCTACAGAACACTTGTATGAATTTATCCGCTCATCTGAATTAAGTGATTCGGCAAGATCACGTACGGTATCCTCACAAAATTTCGGATTCTCATAAGCCTGCTCGGTTACGTGTTTTTCGTCATCACGTTTGATAACCGAAAATAACGGAGCAGACGCAGAGCTTTCGGCAATCAGAAATAGCTCCTCAAGAGAAATCGTTGCCCCATCAGCGAAACGCACAGAGAGGGTTAGCTCACATCGTTGATTGTGTGCACCGTACTTTGAAATCTGTTTTGAACAGGGACAAAGGCTCGTCGCCGGTACTTTGATCGAAACTTCTGTTGCCGTGGAACCTCCAGTCGCAACTGAGATCTTAACATCGAAATCAAGCTTGCCTGGACGATTCGAAACCGGCGCTACTTTCTCAATAAACCACGGGAACTCGACTGTCAAAAACGCATCTTTAGCATTCAGACGGTCTCTAATGTCAGCGCACATCTCGCGCAAAGTATCGATGTTCTGGGTTCCATTAAACTCGGATAGAATCTCAAGGAAGCGAGACATATGCGTACCGCGTTTGTCTCCAGCGAGCGAAACCGCCATCTCCCACAACCCGGTCGTCGACTGTGCGCTTCCCGCCGAGTCAAAATTTATAGGGTAGCGCACATCCGTAACGCCAACTCGATGAATCGGCAACCCAAGAAAACCAGCTTCCGCCTGCACATCCGGTAAATTTTTCAGATCACTTGCCACAAGGAACCTTTAGATTGCTCAGTAAGGGGCACACCAGACAGTGGTTCGGACTATTTAGACCACAAACTAGAGCAAAATTGTATGCAATTGCAAACTTTGTGCAAGTGCGATCGTGTAAAGAATGCAGTTTTATCCGATACGATTAACTTTTTTGCCCAAAAAAGAACGCATGTACATGCATAGCCATTGCAACTGCATACGAAAATGCTATTCTTCTACTGCTCGGACTTCCGAGCTTTGATTGAAAGCTAGGTATGCACGTTATCAATGCAATAGTTCCAAATCACGCCAAGGCGGTCTCATTCATTGTGAAACTGAGCCTCTTGGTGTCTTTTTCAGTTAGCGGTTTCGCTACCTCATTCCATTCGTGCGCGAACTTAGACTGTGAATACGGCCAATGTGCGATTGCTGTTTGCTGCAGTAACTTGGGCATGGCCAAGCAAAAAGAGAGCACTAAAGTCCTTTTCAAGGCCAATGACGCCACCCCCCCTGATTGCGGGGCATGTCATCTTGTCTCCCAAATCCAAGTGGCGGCCGGCATAGCCGATTCCGCCTGTATTGAGCCGAGCGAGCCCCCGACTAGCCTATGCGAAGATTTTTTGCATGCAGCAGATGTCCTTGTTCGAAATTCGGGGCGTGGGCCACCGCATTGCACTCTGTCTGATCTCTACCCCTGTTTCTAGTCGAATCAGTTTGGCGGCATGCAACCATGTACCGCCCAATTGGCGCGGACGGGTAAAGGGATCTTGGTTCTTGGTCGCTTGTCCCCTGTTGCATTTTTTAACAGCGATTCGGTGACGAGCATTCTTTTCAAATAGAAGATTTAATCAGAGAGTGCGTTGTGAGTTTTAAAAAAGAAAGAAATGGATTTACGCTTGTTGAATTACTAGTTGTCATCGCGATCATTGGTATTTTAATTGGCATGTTGCTTCCCGCCGTACAGCAAGTCCGAGAGGCCGCGAGGCGGACGACGTGCGCTAACAATAGTCGCCAACAAGGCTTGGCAATTATGAATTACGAGAGCGCCTTTCAAACCTTGCCACCAGGCTGGGTTACAGGGAATCCCATGATTGCCAATTCGGAACCTGGCTGGGGCTGGTCTGCGTATATTCTGCCGTTTATGGAGCAGAACAACCTTTACAATCAAATTGATTTTCGGTTGGCCATAGATAACGAGTTTCATGAACACACGATCGAAACGGTAATCCCTTCCTATCAATGCCCTTCTGAAGTGGCTGATGAGGTTGTGAATCTCGCCGATCATGTCGAGCATGATCACGATCATGATGATGATCATGATGATGATCACGACTTGAGATTAAAGGATGATGACCACGACCATGGTGAAGAACTGTGGGTGAGCCGAAGTAATTATTCCGGTGTATTTGGGAGTTCCGAAATCGGAGACAGTCCGCTGCTGGGGAATGGCCTATTTCACGGCAACAGTCGAGTTAAGATGGGTGACATAACCGACGGTACGAGTAACACACTAATGATTGGCGAACGGATCAATCTTTTAGGATCGGTGTCATGGGTTGGAATGTGCCCCGAGGTCGATGAACCATTTGCTCGGATTGTTGGTGCAGCCTGCCATGCCCCCAACGACCCCGCCGGCCATTTTGACGACTTCCGCAGCTACCACCCCCAAGGAATCAACGTAACTCTGGGGGATGGTTCAATTCACTTTGTAGCTCAGTCAATTGACGAAGTCGTCTTCCGGCAACTCGCCACGCGTGCTGGTGCTGAAGTGGTATCCATTAAAGATCAGTAAAGCCAGCTAATCGGATTACGCTAACCAATCACCCTGATTCTCAACCGAGGTCAGGGTTTTTTTGGGTTACGATAGATTGAGTTGATGGAGTCGCCGACCAAACCGGCCGGTTGTCATTTTGATACAAGTGATCCATTGGTGCATGGTCACTTAACGTTTAGTCGAATCAAACCCACGATAGATTGATCTATATCACGCCGGCACGTATACGCTTGAATCACATACTTCTCCAAGTACTGGACGCGACGACGAGTTCAAGTTTACCGGCCTAGGCCACTACTCGCTAACAAACCCAGACTGAGAGTAACCGATAGGAAAACGGGAAAACGAGCCTACGCGTACAATCAACCGGACATAATCCAATATGATAAATCAATAAAGTGTGGTATACTTTAGTTCAAATACACGTGATTATTTATTGCCAATCATGAATCATCCAAAGTCAGATCAATCCGAATTCGTCAAGCAGGCTATTCGAGAGGCAGGCTTGCGGGCAACCCCTGCAAGAATTGCAACACTCAAACTCCTGCAAGAAGCGACGTCACCACTGACACACGCGGAGGTCTCCGAAGAACTCCAAGGCTTAGGCGTTGATAAAGCGACCGTTTTTCGGAACCTAAACGATATGGCAACCGCCGGCCTGCTCAGAAAAACAGAACTCGGCGATCGAGTCTGGCGGTTCGAATTAATTACGGAAAATGAAGAACACGGCACGGTGCATCCCCATTTCGTCTGCGTTGATTGCGGTTCGGTTTCCTGCATGGTGGAGATCAAACTTACTGCAGGCAGCATGAGGCTAAGCCAAGAATTTGGCGAAGTCACCGAAATTCTTCTTCGCGGACAGTGCAACGACTGCGGTTAATCTTAAATCACTTTTGACCTCTCAGTCACCGGCTTTCGTCTCTAAAAACACCAGACAACACCCGGAAAGGGTTTCGCTCCGCGCCGTTACCTTAACGAAAACAAATCCGCTGTCGGGAAACTCGCCAACAGTTCCCTTTCTTGATGTTATCATCCGTAGCATTTACCTACTCGAACCAACTCGCTAACAAAAAATCCAACAAGATCCCTGCAGCAACACTTTATCTTGAAGTGACAATTAGCTTCGTCTGAAGGGGGCAAACAGCTGACAGCATCAAGTGTGGGTTTGCTTAAAACTCTGAACCGTTCTGCGACATCGGTACGTGAAATTTTTCTTTGAAACTGAAACGGATTCACACCAGGCAATCCAATTGAAGCACGGCGAACTGAAGCTCGCTGCCCATTAAAGCCCGACAGTCAACCACTCCTTTCGAGGTAGAGCAAGCCATATTCTTTCACTAATCCAAATAAAAGCATCTGCACTGCACTTGCATATCTTTTGCATCTACTTACCCTTAGGACTCGATCGGTTATCCACCAAC
>Ga0315330_10004035_pt1 | contig 10044 bp, 9 predicted proteins | sample M140m34915metaG_FD_203453 | JGI IMG/M metagenome (GOLD analysis project Ga0315330, IMG submission 203453) | Ammonia-oxidizing marine archaeal communities from Monterey Bay, California, United States - M1 40m 34915 | ecosystem: Environmental > Aquatic > Marine > Intertidal zone | place: USA... | reverse complement strand
GCGTCTGGATCAACGTTGTTATAGGAGGTGCTATCCAGTTCTTCCCATTATAATGGGTTCCAATAACATAACAGTGATGCGCATCCATAAGATCGCTTAATGTTTGTCCTAAAAGAATATTTCCTTCGGGTATTTCAATTTCTATTATATCAGCTTTTAAACCATAAAGGCGTTTTAAGTATTCTTTCATCGATTGACCTGAGGTAGCATCAGACCGAGCTGGAACACCGGGTAAAACCCATTTTCCTAAAACCACAAAGTATATTATTCCAGTAGTAACAAGAGCTAGTCCTATCGGCGTAACAGAGAAGAGAGAAAAGGTTGAGATTTGCTGATCAGCACTCAATCCCTCATTTGTTGTTTGAATTAGATCATTCAATAAAATTAAAGGGGATGAGCCAACCATAGTTAATGTTCCACCTAGGATTGCACAAAATCCCATGGGCATTAACAGTCGCGAGAGTGGAATATCTGTTCTACTCGAAATTCGTGAAACTACTGGTATATAGAGTGCGGCAGCTCCAACGTTTTGCATAAAACTTGATATTATACTGACTGAGCTTGAGATTATGGGAATGATTCTTTTTTCTGTTTTGCCTCCATATCGTAAGATTGTGGAAGCTAGCTGAGACATTAAACCGGTTTTATCTAATCCAGCGCCAATTATCATGACTGCAATAATTGAAATTACAGCATTAGAAGCAAACCCATTGAATAAATTTTTTGCATCTACTAACCCTTCCAGACCTGGGACATAACTTAAACACCCTAACAATACCAAGATAGAGATTGCTGCAAGATCCAGCCGAATAATTTCTGAAACAAATAAAAAAACAGTAAATAATAATAATCCAAGCATCACAATCATTTCAGTAGTTAAAATAATTGGATCCATTTCTTGCCTCTATTTATTTTAGTTTCAATTTTGGTTAAGAAAAATTTTATTGATAAGTCTGGTCAATAAAAATTATCGTTTTTCTGATCTATTTGTTCAATCTAGTACAAGTAAGAACAAATTTGAAGAACTTAAAAACCAAGCTTTCAGTTTTGCCGTATGTTAAATAATTAACCTCTACCTGAAGGTTTTAATTGTGCCTTAGTGCAATATAACTATATTTTTTTTTAACCATTAATAAGATAGTAAACTGCGACAAATCGGATCAACCTTAGTTGCAAATTTATTGACGGTTTGCACTTTTAAATTTTTCTATTCTTTAGTGTATGGCTCACCACCAGCTTTAGGTGGGATGGCTTTTCCAATGAAACCAGCTAAAATTATTACAGTTAGAATATATGGTAATGCTAGCATTAATTGTGGTGGAATAGTGCCAACAATAGGTAATTCTATACTTTGGAAACGTGTTTCGATAGCTGCTAAAAAACCAAATAACAAGCATGCCCAAAGGGCAGGTACAGGTCTCCATTTTGCAAAAATCAATGCTGCTAGAGCTATGAAACCTTTTCCAGCAGACATCTCTTTGATAAAGCCCGCGCCAATTCCCGTAGATAAATATGCGCCAGCAATGCCACATAGGATACCACAGATAGCTACTGCAGCATAGCGTTGTTTAATTACAGACACACCAGAAGTATCAACAGCAGCTGGGTTTTCTCCAACAGCGCGCAACCTTAATCCGAAACGTGTTCTAAATAATATCCACCAAGTCAAAGGAACTACCAAAAAGGCAATATAAACTAATAAATTATGCCCTGAGATAAGTTCGTAATATATTTTGCCAAAAATTGGCACATCAATCAAAAGTTCTGCAAAAGGCAATGTGATATCATTGAAACGAGCTGAGCCGCTTAATGCTGGAGTTTGGCCTCCCTGACGAAACCAGTTTTGGCCAACTAAAGCTGTCATGCCAGATGCCAAGAAATTAATAGCTACTCCAGAAATCAGCTGATTGCCCTTAAAAGTGATTGACGCCACACCATGAATTGCGGACAAAACAATGGAAGTGAATATGCCCGCTAACAAGCCAATGAGGGCTGATCCTGATACAAATGCAGCAGCGCCCGCAGCAAATGCAGAAGCTAGCATTTTCCCTTCTAGACCAATATCAAATATTCCAGCTCTTTCTGAAAAAAGTCCGGCCAGACAAGCTAATAAAAGTGGTATGCTGTATCTTACAGACATATCTAAGACCTGTAGTATGGTTTCAAAATCCATTAGGCGCCCGCCCTTACCATCTTAAAATATAAGCGTTCAATTGGCATCCTAATCATGTTGTCCAAAGCACCAGTCAATAGTATTACAAGTGCTTGTATGACGACAATTAATTCTCTTGGAATTGAAGTCCACATAGCTAGTTCTGCGCCACCTTGGTACAAAATACCAAATAAAATGGCAGCTAAGAAAACTCCAAATGGATGAGACCTGCCCATCAGCGCGACAGCAATACCAATAAATCCTGCTCCTTGCACGCTATCTAGCACAAGACGCTCTGATTCACCCATGACTGAATTAATTCCCATAAGTCCAGCTAGGGCACCAGATATTAATACAGTAACCATTATGATTTTAACTGGTGATATTCCGGCATATTTAGCGGCACTTTCGGAATGCCCAAATGCTCTTATCTCATAGCCTAGCTTTGTTTTCCATATTAGGAACCAAATGGCAAAGCAGGATAAAATGGCAACGAGCAAACTAATATTTACAGGTGGTGATTTAGAAAATTTTATTCCTAACCATCCAAGCATATCGTGGCCAGTTGGGAGCCTTGCCCCTTCCGGAAATCTTGCAGTTTCAGGAGCCATTGACCCTGGTACTTTCAATACATTTACTAAAAGATAAACTAGTAAAGCTGACGCTATAAAGTTAAACATAATCGTTGTGATAACGATGTGACTACCACGCTTTGCTTGGAGATAAGCGGGTATAGCTGCCCAGGCTGCCCCAAATAGCGCACCACCTATCACTGCAACTGGAAGTGAAATAATCCAATGTGGCCAAGGAACCATTAAGCATACTAATGCGACGCCTAAACCACCAAGCATTGCTTGACCTTCTCCTCCAATATTAAATATCCGAGCATGAAATGCTATTGAAACAGCGAGGCCCGTAAAGATAAAGTTAGTTGCATAGTAAAGCGTGTAACCCCAACCATAAGAGTTTCCAATTGCTCCCTTTATCATTAGGCTCATGGCATCTATAGGGTTTTCTCCAATGTAAAGGACCACTAAAGCTGATATAAAAAGTGCGATGATCAAATTAATCATAGGAATTAATAATATATCAATCCAAGCTGGGAGTTTTGTCATCTAATTAGCCTCTCCACCCATCAGTAGGCCCAATTCCGTAGCGTTTGTTTCTGAAGTTAATTTGTTACCAATTAAGTTGCCATCAAACATCACAGAAACCCTATCAGTTAGAGACAGAATTTCGTCTAGTTCAACTGATACTAAAACAATAGCCTTACCTTCGTCTCTTAATTTAATAATCTCATTATGAATAAATTCAATCGCACCAATATCTACGCCCCTGGTAGGTTGCCCAATTAGTAGAATATCTGGATTACGTTCAATTTCCCGAGCAAGGACTAATTTTTGTTGATTTCCTCCTGAGAAACTTCGGGCTTTTAGTTTGTTATCAGAAGGACGTACATCAAATTTTTTCATTTTTTTTGCAGCATCTGATCGGAGTTTCTTGTTGTTCATTAGTCCCCAGTTGTTTGAATACTCATTTTCATGCTGATAACCAAAACCTATGTTTTCCCATGCAGTAAATTCCATTATTAGACCCAATCTTTGTCTATCTTCAGGTACATGTGCAATAGATAGATCTCGTATTTCTTGTCCAGATGGATTTTTTAGATTGAGGGTGTGCCCATATATTGAAACAGATCCTTCAGCTTTTCTGAACCCGCCAAGAGCTTCTAATAATTCAGATTGGCCGTTTCCTGCTACCCCCGCTATCCCAAGAATTTCGCCTTCCCGAACTTCAAAAGTGATATCTTTTACTCGTAAAACACCTTTTTCGTCAGTAATGCTTAAATTTTTAACTTCAAGTGCAATATCGCCAGCCTTATTTTCATTTTTTGACACATTTAGTAAAACTTTTCTGCCAACCATTAATTCTGCTAGTTCTTCAGGGCTTGTTTTTTTTGTCTCTAAAGTAGCGGTCATTTCACCGGCGCGCATCACACTTACTGTATCTGTCGCATCCATAATCTCACGCAATTTGTGTGTTATTAGTATAATTGTTTTTCCTTGGTCACGAAGATTTTTTAGAATCCTAAATAAGTGATCCGCTTCTGATGGCGTGAGAACACCGGTAGGTTCATCTAGGATTAAGATATTTGCTTCACGATATAACGCTTTTAGGATCTCTACTCTTTGCTGAAGCCCAACAGACATATTTTCAATTATTGCATCTGGGTCTACGTCTAATTCATATTCCTTGGATAAGTCTTGCAGTTGAATACGGGCCTTAGCTAAAGATTGTTTAAGTAAAGCTCCGTCTTCCGCACCTAATATTACATTTTCTAACACAGAAAAATTTTCTACTAACTTGAAGTGTTGAAATACCATCCCAATACCTGCTGAGATAGCAGCCTGACTATCAGGAATTATGGTTTTTTCTCCACCAACAAATATTTCGCCAGAGTCAGACTTATAAAAGCCATAAAGAATAGACATTAGTGTAGATTTTCCCGCACCATTTTCCCCTACGATGCCATGAATGGTCCCCATATTTACACTAAGTGAAATGTTCTTGTTAGCTTGAACTGGACCAAAACTTTTAGAAATATTATTTAATTTAATAGCAGGAGCGGCAGTTGTTTGCCGCTCCTCTTCATTTTTTTGCACGTTTATCTGCCTTTAACTTGCCGGGCAGGAATTATCTGACATCGCGTCATGTATTTCTATCTCGCCAGCAATAATTTTCGCTTTGGCTGCCTCAACAGCGGCTTCCATATCTGCAGATACTAAACTAGCGTTATGAGAGTCCATCGAGTATCCAACACCACCGTTAGATAAACCCATCACATCGAAACCGGTGGTTAAGCCAGCCCCTTGAGAGAACGCATTATAAACTGCGACGTCAACTCTTTTTACCATAGATGTTAGTACTGAGCCTGATTGTAAGTGGTTTTGATTTTTATCTACGCCGATACCTAATTTACCAGCATCTGCTGCTGCTTGTAGCACGCCCAAACCTGTTCCTCCGGCCGCGTGATACACAACATCAGCGCCCTGAGCAATTTGAGCTTTTGTTAATTCGCCACCTTTTATTGGATCATTCCATGCATGGTATGTTGTTCCAGTATAATTTTGGATAATTGTTGCATCTGAATTAATTGACTTAACTCCCAAAACGTATCCACATGCAAATCTACGAATTAAAGGAATATCCATTCCTCCAACAAATCCAACTGTGCCACTTTCAGAGGCCATTGCTGCCATCATCCCAACTAAATAAGAGCCTTCTTGCTCTTTAAATACTGTAGATCTTACATTCGGTGCATCCACTACCATATCAATTATTACAAACTTGGTATCAGGAAAATCTGGTGCCACTTCTGAAAGTGAAGAAGCGAAGCTAAATCCAGCCATTACAATTGGGTTATTCCCATTCTCTGCAAAACGTCGAAGTGCTTGTTCTCTTTGAGCTTCATTCTGAAGTTCAATTTCGTTGTAATTACCACCAGTTTCTGCTTTCCACTTTTCAGCACCTTCATAGGCAGCTTCGTTAAATGATTTGTCGAACTTACCGCCTAAATCGTAAATCAAGGCTGGGTCAGCGACAACCATCGCAGCACTAGCTACTAAAGTTGCGGTAGCGCTAATTATAGTTTTCATAAATGTCATTTGTATCTCCCAGGTGTTATAAATTTGGGCCAAGGCCCGATCATGCTATGTGATAGGTTTATGTATAATTTGGCAATGATTCGAGTGAAGATTTTTATGTTTTAATATAAATTTGTGCTATTTTTTGGAATTACTGCACGTTAAAAATGATTACAGAACCTTTCGGAATACCAATGCATTCAACTTGCCACCGGTTTTTAGCGAATAATATTCCTTTCTTTCCCCAATTTTTTCAAAGTTATTTTTTTTATAAAGTGCAATAGCGCCCTCATTATTACTTCCAACTTCTAAAAATATCTTTTTACAACCTATGCTTTTTAAATCATCTAATAATTTTTTAAGAAGTAATGTACCTCGACCTTTGTGTCGAAAGCTCGGATCAATCATGATCATTATAATTTCGCCCTCATCTTTCGAAAAACGTGCAAACCCAAACCCAAACTTTTCAATATGAAATATAGAATTTTTTGATTTTAGTAATGTTTTGTAGTAATCTGCTGACCAGTTTTGATAGTTTGGCATACATCTTGAGTGTAATTCGGACATTTTATAAGGGGTCATCAGTATCCTAAACTGTTAGAATTTTTATTTTAAATAAATTCATTATGGATTGGATAAATAGGCGTTGGGGGCGATTTCTCCATTGGTAACTCTTGAGCTATTTTTGCGATAGAGCTGGCGGTAGAATGAATAGGTTCTAAAGGCTTAATATGCAATGATTCAGAAATTAGATTTGATTTGTCACCAATAACAAAATTACATTTGGTTTTTGGAAGATTATCTATATTTGAAATTATGCTTTGTTTGAAAATACCATTCTGGTATTCAGATAAATATATTTGGTCTTTTTTAGCACGAACAGAACAAAGAATATTTCCTTTGTGCCCTAGTTGTAGGGCTTCAAATGTGGTCACACCGAATGCAGGAACATTTAAAGCTAGAGATAAACCACGTGCGGTCGCAACAGAAACTCTTACTCCTGTAAAGTTCCCTGGACCAATACCAACACCGATAGAAGACACATGACTCAAGTCGTGCTTTGACGATTTTAAAGCATCTTCTATCAAATACATGAGCCGTTCAGCATGCTTTTTTGGTGCTTCTTCGCTTTTTTCGGCTAATATTGTATTACCAGATACTACCGCAATTGTGCATTTTGATGTTGAAGTATCAAAACCTAAAGAGACCTTGTTAGGCAGCAACTGGTCGAACTTCTACCACCTCAGGGATGTAGTGCCTTAATAGATTTTCAATTCCCATCTTCAAAGTGATTGTCGAAGATGGACAGCCTGCACAGGCACCTTGCATGTGCAAGTATACTATTCCCCGATCAAAACCGTGGAAAGTTATATCACCACCATCTTGAGCAACAGCTGGGCGAACACGAGTATCAAGTAAATCTTTAATTTGGTCAACAATTTCAGAATCAGGTCCTTCATGATCGACGTGCCCACCAGATGCTTTTTCATCACCTTCGATCAATTTTTGACCAGAGATAAAATGTTCCATTATCGCACCAAGAATAGCTGGCTTGATATGTTCCCACTCATGATCATCATTTTTCGTTACCGTTATGAAATCTGGACCAAAGAATACGCCTGTTACCCCCTGTATTTCGAAAACTCGCTTTGCCAGAGGAGATTTTTGGGACGATTCTTTATTTGGGAAATCTGCTGTCCCAGATTCCATAACTGCTTGGCCAGGTAGAAACTTTAGAGTTGCTGGATTTGGCGTAGATTCTGTCTGAATAAACATTTCTGATTTCCTTTTGCTTGCTTATCAATTAGTGATAAACGTCCCAAATGTCAATATTTAGAATTATTCTAAATTATAAAAATTCTATGTGTTTTTTGTAATTTAGTATCTTTTGGAAACTCAGAATTTGCCCTTTCAAATACATTAAAATTAATTGCTCTTAGTTGGAGTTTGCCCAATCAAAATATAGAGATCTAGCCCTTTTTGTAACAGGACCAATTTCATATTTGATATCATCAAAAAGAGAAACAGGTGTGATTTTTGTCATATTACCTGTGAGAAATACTTCATCAGCTCTTGAAAAGTCTTCAAACTTTAAGATGCATTCATTTACCTGATAACCATCATTTTTTAAATTCTGAATGTGTCTTGAACGCGTGATCCCAGCTAAAAATGTGCCATTTGGTATCGGAGTAAATATTTCTCCATCCTTGACTAAAAAGACATTTGAAGTTGCTGTCTCAGCGACATTCCCCACAGCATCTGCAACTAAAGCATTATTAAATCCTTTTGTGCTCGCTTCTTGTAACATTCGAGCATTGTTGGGATATAAACACCCTGCTTTGGCATTACACAAGTTGTCTGTCAGTATTGGACGATGAAAGCTTGTTCTTGTTAAGGTTGTCGTGTTTGTGTCTGAAGCCATTGGTATTTCCTCTAGACAAATACAAAATCCAATATTGTCAGCATCCGGTACAATCGCGGAGTACCCATTGCCAATGCCCCAATACATCGGGCGGATATAAACGGCAGACTGTTTAGTATAATTAGCCAAGCCTTCTAGAATTAAATCATAAATTTCTTTTTCAGAATAAGTAGGAGCTAATCCCATTGCTTTTGCAGATTGATTTAAACGCTCACAATGGGCCAGTAGATCTGGCGCTACTCCATCAAAGTATCTTGCACCATCAAATACTGTTGATCCCAGCCAAGAGCCGTGATCAGCGGCATTCATAATAGGAATATTTCCTTTATGCCAATTTTTTTCAAAATATGTGTGTATATTAGTTCCAGTAGCCATTTAAATATCCCTAAATATTTGAATTTTAGTTTAGCAGCATCAGCGTTTAATCCAAACCTTGTAATGAAAAATTTTGACGATCAATTATGTACTTCGTATTAAGCCCATTATGTCATACGTTTTTTCTAAAATGGGATTGGCAATTTGTGCTGCTTTATTTGCGCCGTTTCCTAATACTTGGTCAATGTATACCGTATCTTTCATTAGATGAGCTATCTCCTTTGAAATAGGCATTAATTTAGAAACAGCTAATTCAGCAAGAATTGGCTTGAATTTTGAAAATTCTTTACCAGCATTTTCCTCAAGTACCTTTTCTGAGCTAATTCCAGCCAGCCCTGCAAAGATATTAATTAGATTTTTTGCCTCGGGTCTATTTTCTAATCCTTCAAGATTACTGGGTAGTGGGTCTGCATCAGTTTTTGCCTTTTTAATTTTTTTTGCGATTAGGTCAGCACTATCAGTCAGATTTATTCTGCTCATATCAGAAGCATCTGATTTGGACATTTTTTTATTTCCATCTCGTAATGACATGACCCTTGTTGCTACTCCCTCAATAACTGGTTCGGTAATTGGAAAAAAATTAGTTTTAAAATCGTTATTGAACTTTGTGGCGATATCTCTTGTAAGCTCTAAATGTTGTTTTTGGTCTTCACCAACAGGCACATGAGTGGCATGATATATTAGGATATCAGCTGCCATCAGTGTGGGGTAAGCGAACAATCCAACACTTGCATTTTCTCTGTTTTTGCCCGCCTTATCCTTAAATTGTGTCATGCGATTCAACCAACCCATTCTGGTAACACAATTAAAAATCCAACCTAATTCAGCATGCGCTGGGACCTGAGATTGATTAAAGAGTATTGATTTTTTTGGATCTAATCCGGATGCTATAAATCCAGCTGCCAATTCTCTGGTAGCAGCTTTTAATGACTGAGGCTCCTGCCAAACTGTGATTGCATGCAAATCAACCATACAATAAATAGTTTCAATACCACTATTTTGCATCTCAACAAATCTTTTTACAGCACCCAGATAATTTCCAAGTGTTAGATTGCCAGTTGGCTGGATGCCAGAGAATACTCTTGGTGTATGCGTATTTTCATGTTTCTGGTCCACAAATTCTCCCCTATCTAACTTTACGTGCTTTACCCGTTGGCCTATGTCTAAAATTAAGCGAGTCTTTTTAAATGGTTAATATATTCGATGAATGATAATAAACTTAATAATTCTTTAATAAACCCATTACCACCAATTATTTTAGTTATTACCTTATTTTTAATTCTTATTGAGCTGATTTTTCAACTTTCTGAAACACGGATCATTTTTGGAGGTGTTGGACCTGGTTTGAGAAATAATATAATCACACAATATGCATTTTATGGGTCACTTCAGGATTGGATGATAAGTAATAGCGCCCTTAGGTGGGAATTTTTAATAAGATATATAAGCTA
>Ga0315330_10004034_pt1 | contig 10045 bp, 6 predicted proteins | sample M140m34915metaG_FD_203453 | JGI IMG/M metagenome (GOLD analysis project Ga0315330, IMG submission 203453) | Ammonia-oxidizing marine archaeal communities from Monterey Bay, California, United States - M1 40m 34915 | ecosystem: Environmental > Aquatic > Marine > Intertidal zone | place: USA... | reverse complement strand
AAATAATTATACTAGGTATAAATCCTTCAGAAATTAGTTGCTTTAGCATCTCTCTACCGTATGGATGTTCTTTTAGAAGTAAATACGCAAAGGTCGGCTTGCTCATAATTCTCATCTATCGCAGGGGCCTCTGATACCCATTCTTTTCGGTGATGTATTTTGAAATTATAATCAGAGAATAACTCCGAAAATCAAGTATCCTATCCCTATACCTACAATTAATGATACAATCATTGCAGCAAGAAGAACTCTGTATAATTTAGAGATCATACCTTTTATTGGAATACCGAATACATCATCAGAGGTACTAACGATATCAAGAAACATTTTCAACTGTGGAAGCATATTTTTACTTTTCCTTCAGGGTGTAACTCTAGTTCTATCTCTAGGGAATAATACTACTTCTCTTACATTACCTGCGCCAGTGAGTACCATTAGTAAACGAGCAACTCCTAACCCCCAACCAGCATGGGGAGGTGCACCATAACGGAATCCATCAGTGTAGAACTTGAAGTCATTTGGATTAAGATCCATGTCTCTAAGATTTTGTTCAAGCATATCTACTCTATGTTCTCTTTGCCCCCCACTTGTCATTTCGTCACGGCCATAATTTAGATCAAAACCACGACTTAATTGGCCTCCAGTGCTGCTTTTCTCGTCCTTATTGTGATAGATATAAAATGGTTTCATAGCCATTGGCCAACGAGGTAAGAAATGAAAACCTGGATATTTCGCTGCTATCAAATCACAATGATGACTTTCTATATCGTCTCCCCATTCTATTTCTCCGCCTCCTGCTTTCACAATTTCTATAGCTTCACAATATGGTATTCTTGGGAATGGTAATTGAGGTATTTCTACAGAAATGGTATCTTCTCCCTGACTTGATTTATATTGATTGATTACATCTATTAAATTCATATCGTTTTCTGATACGGAAGACCAAATATGATGAATCATACGCTCTTGAACTCCCATGACATCTTCATCATTCATCCATGCACCTTCAATATCGAATGATATAAATTCATTAAGATGCCGATAAGTATCGTGTTTTTCAGCTCTAAATGCAGGACCTATTTCAAAAACCCTCTCTAGTCCTCCAAGGACTGCTAATTGTTTGTAAAGTTGAGGTGATTGACTGAGGAAAGCAGGAGTATCAAAATACATCATTGGGAATAGATTAGTTCCTCCTTCCGAAGCACTGGCGATGATTTTCGGGCTATTCATTTCCATAAATCCTTCTTTTATGAGATGTTCTCTACCATACTGTAATACTTTACTTCTTAATTGAAACATAGCATTTACATGTGATCTTCGTAGATCTAGGTGCCTATTATCTAATCTTATATCAAGTCCAATTTTAACCTCATCGATAACTCCTACTGGGAGAGGTGTTGCCGCAGTAGCAAGAATTTCACCTGATGTTACATTTACTTCGTACTCCGGAGGAGGTAATGGCTCTCCTTCTGCTACTTTAGGAGGTCTTTTCTGCGCGACTTTCCCTGTCACATGAATGGTTGATTCTCGTGTTGCAGACTGAATCAAATCAAAAGTTTCAGGATTCATGTTGTCTTTCTTTAGAAATGCCTGAATATGCCCTGTACCATCTCTCAACATTAGAAAGCAAATAGCTCCTCTTCCACGTATAGTTTCAGCATATCCTGCAATACTTACTTCGCAATCGACTAATTCCAAACCATTACTTACAATTTGCCCAATTGTATGTGTTCGATAGGATGTAGGCTTCCACTCGCTACTGTCTCGCATGATTGTTGCGGACGAATACTTGGTTATGAATCAAATCTATTCTTCTTCCTCTGATGCAATTCTCGCTGCTATCATCAAAAATGCAGTATGGCCCATTGGTTGATTGCCCGGCCTTACTCCGCCTTTGCTTGCTTTACTCCACTTCCGCTCAATTATTTCTCCAGCCCATTCTATTTCTAAACCCGCGTTTTCGCACGCATTCCATGATTTTTCTAGTTGCGAGGTAGTTGGGCAATAGCAGGCAATTCTCCCTCCAATTCTTAGGGTTGGAATTATCGAATCTACTACTGTCCATGGTTCTGCCATGTCTATGATTGCAGCATCTATCTCTCCACAAATATCTTTTACTTTTTCTTCCACATTTCCTAAATCTCCAACCAATAGGTGCCACTCGGGAAATTCAGGTAAAATTTCTTCTAGTCTGTCCATATTCAGTTTCCCTACTTGTGCGTGTTCATCACGAATTTCCACTGAAATTAAAGTGCCCTTTTCACCTAATACATTAGCGATATGCATTGCTAATCCAGCGGATCCGTGTCCTCCTTCTAATACTCGACTTCCGACGCCAATTCCCATCCAAGAAAGTAGAAACCCTGAATCCTTTATGCCTATGGTTTGAGCTCGTCTAAACATATTACGACGAGCTTCAGGTAAAGAAGCTTGAACTATTGTTAGTGATTTCTGCCCCACTGTAATTCTTTCACCAATCGAAAAATCTTCTAATAATAGCGCCGCATCGAATCTTCCTAGACCTTTGACTTTAATTTCTCCTGGTTTATTTTGTAGTAAATATGCTCTGCCGTCATCTTCTCTTAGAGCGACCCATTCTAAATCCTTGATGCCAACCATTGTTGTCTTCGCAAAGGCTTTATGATTTCAAGTCATTTATTTTCAATAATTATAATAGTGATAGTAATATTAATCTCTATACAATTATTTCTTTTCAATCATGGAATCGCTAATATTATACCAAAATGCAGAAAGGGTCTAATTGATGTTACGCAGTAAATTGTCATCTTCATTTTCTGCAATGGCATTAATTCTTCTTATGTTGACAATGCCTCAAGTAGGTTTGTTAGATTCTGAGAAAGTAGAATCAGGATTAGAAGAACTAGAAATGAAAGCTATGCCATTGCATGCATCAAGCCCAGGTCATTCAGTTTTTGGAGAATATGTAGGTGCCCACTGGTGTGGGCCTTGTATGAGTAGTGCATCACCTTCTCTAAATAATTTGAAAGTTTCAAATCCTGATGACTTTACTTATGTGTCATTTTTCCAAGGTTCAGGTACAGGTTGGCCTTCTGACAGCATTGGAAGTTCTGGTTCGCGTCGAGATCACGTAATGGCTGCATCAAGTGGTTACCCCACATTTTCTTTTGCTGATGAACAGTCAGGTAGTTGTTACAAAGTAGGTGCGGGCGGGTCTAATTATTACGACTCTGATTTTTCAGCAGGAGGTTGTATGTCCCCTTCATCTTCAGACTTCTCGATGGAATTATCAACTACCTTAGATTCTTCAGGTGAGACCGTTACTACCGATCTTTCTGTGACCTACTTAGGATCTCTACCTACAGTATCAGTTTATGTTTATGCAGCAGTTACTGAACATTCGGGCGCGGAGAACTATGATGATGGTTACAAACCACATCATGTTTGGAGGTCTTGGTTGCTGAACAATAATGGAAACGGATTTGAACAATTGATTCTTTCTCCAAATAATCCCTCAGAACTTTCTTGGGACAAACCCCTGAGTACCGTTAGAGCAGCAGGAGGGCATACTCAGTATGAAAATTTTTGGCCTGTAATTGCGTTAATGGATGGCCCTCATAATACGTACAATAATTTCTATGCGGCTGTAGATTTAGACATGGCTCCATTGGTTGATATTGGGATTTCAGATTTTGTAATAGAAGGATCTCCTGGTTTTGTTCAAGGAGATAACTTATTATTACGTTCAACTTTAAGAAATAATGGTGTCGATTCATATTCTGGAGGAGGAAATATCGATATTTATTATCTGAATGGACAGGAAGAAGAATACTTAGGTGGTGCGACAATTAGGTCCAATCTAGCAATAGGTTCTACGCAATCAATGTCTGTCAATTTCGATACATCTTCTATTGAAGTACAGCCATCAGGAGCTTCAGTATTTCGTGCTAGACTTAGCAACTTAGACGGTGACAGAGTTGCAAGTAATAACTACCTAGATGTTTCAGGATTACATGACCTACCTCCCATTCCTAGTAAACCGACTGCAGTTTCGTCACCCAATGTAAATAGAGGAAGTACTGTACAATTCGAAGTTAGTGCTATTGCTAATGATTTAGTAGATACAATGGATTCTATGTTCCCCTCTTTACAATATTCCAAATCAAATACTGGATCATGGGATGATACTTGGATTAATGAACCAGAAATAATAGGAAATGGAGGAAATTCTAGATATCTTTACACCATTGATACAGAGTTAAATTCGGAAGTAGGATATTATGATCTTAGAGTTATGTGGGTTGATTCAGGTGGCCAGAGTAGTCAATGGCTTGAATCAAGTAATGCATTTATGTTACAAAATTCTATTCCTTTAATTTACTCAAGTAGTAGCAGCGAGTATGCAGGTATGCCAACTGTAAAAGTTGATACCGATGAGGCAGTATCTATTATTGGCCTTATTAACGATGCCGAGACTCCTTTGCAAATGCTAGAAATTTCTAGTGATGACCCCGAATTTGTTTCATGGGATCCAATAAATCTTGAGATTAATGTCAAATTTTCACAAGTAGTGAGGGACAGCCACGGTAATCCATTACCTCAAGGAATTTATTTCAGTGTAGATGATGGAGATGATATAAATTATGGTTTAATTTTATTCAATGTAATCGAGAACGGTGCACCTCGCTGGTCTCCAATTAATACTCAATCATTTGACGAGGGTGGATACGGTAGTATTACCTTTACTAATTATCTTTCAGATACCGATGATGCGGGAAATCCGGTAGCAGTTGCTGGACTTTCATTGACTTTGTTAGATATCTCGGATGAGACTCTTGTTGAAGCTAATTTGAATGGCCATTCTTTGTCAGTTGTTGCCCTTGATGATGATCAATACGGAATAGTTGACATAATGATAAGAGCGAGTGATGGTGTGAAATATTCCGATACTATTGTGACTTTCCATGTGTTGAATATTAACGATGCTCCAAACATCGATTTAACCGATATTGAAGAAATTACATTACAAACAGGAGATGTGCTAAATATGCAATTATCCAATAGAATAACTGATGTTGATAATTCTGATGATGAAATATGGACTGTTGTTAGCAATGAAGTCCCCGGTTCAACTCAATGGAATCAAATAACTGGAGTCTTAATCATGTCATGGCAAGAGCCAGGTTACCAGACTGTCACAGTTACTTCTGAAGATAGATATGGTGAAATTTCAACTGGTTTGATTTTAGTCAATGTTGTTGATGAACTACCATTAGTTTGGAAATATGGCTCATTAGGTGATCTATCAATTTCTATAGATACAACTGACTATTACACTAATCCCTTAGTTGAAATCACTAATGTTGGCGAACTGACTTTATCTGAAATTTCAGTATTTTGGAGTATTTGTAATATAGTTACTGGAATTTGCCATACTTCAGGTATATCTCATACATTGGGGCCATTTATTGTCAACCATATCGGTGGTGAAGGATTAGGAGTAGGCGATTACATGACTTTTACAGTTAGAGCTGTCGACGAAGATGGAATGGATAGAGTAACTGAAGAAACCTACAAGATTCATTCTACTCTACCTGAAGTCATAATCGATAATAATTCTCCTGATGATGTGGCTAAATCCAGCCCCGGTATGAGTGTGATGATGATGTCAGGAATAATTGGTCTAGTATTGTTAGTAGTTTTATCTTTGGTTATCTCTGTAAATGTTGCAATTAGGCGAAAGAAGAGACTTGCAGATGTTTACAACACTTATCCCGAAAAGTCATCCGGATTGCTATCAAATGAAGCAATTAACATCCCTCCGGGTCGTAAAACTATTCCTCCTCCACCGCCACCTATGGTTGCAAAATTACCTCCTGGAGGTTTACCTGATGGTTGGACTATGGAGCAATGGCATTACTACGGAGAAGAGTATCTTCGCCGTCTTAGGTGAGTTTTTTGCAAATGCTTCTATGACGCACCTTCAAGAAGGTCAGACTTACAGGACTAACCCCGAGGGATGCAATTGTCGGACGATGAGCAAAATTTAGACGTTGAAAAAAACCCTCTTGAAAGTTGGGAAGATGGTGCAGCATTTGGTGTAGCTGTAGAAAAAGATCCAATCTGTAAAACACCCGTTGAAGAATGGATAAAGGAAGTTGAAATTAAATCCACTGCTGACGTACCAATTCCAAAGAAGTTAGTCGATCAAGTAATTGGTCAAGAGGCTGCATCAATAGTAGTCAGGAAGGCAGCCGAACAGAGAAGACATGTAATTATGGTCGGTGAACCAGGAACTGGTAAGTCTATGTTGGCACGTTCTATGACCGAATTTCTCCCTAAAGAACAGCTAGAAGATATTCTTGTTTATCGCAACCAAGATGATGAAAACGAGCCTAAAGTTAGGACTGTTCCTGCAGGCAGGGGCTCAAGAATAATCTCTGAACGTAAAGCATTGATTAGACAGCAAAGAGAAAGAACAAACCGGACATTGTTATTTATTGTTTTAATAGTGGGTGCTGCTTTAGTTTTAGCTACACTATCAAGTGGGGAAATATTGACCTTAATATTTGGTTCATTTTTACTTATCTTTGGTTATTTTTTCCTTAGAGGTAGACTTACTGCTGGTGATGAAGGGAATATACCCAAGTTATTAGTTAAGCATGAACGAAATGAAGAACCACCATTCATTGATGCGACAGGAACTCTTGCAGGAGCTTTACTTGGAGATGTAAGGCACGATCCTTTCCAATCTGGTGCGGATTTAGCAACCCCTGCCCATGAAAGAGTAGAACCGGGTGCAGTTCATAGAGCCAATAAAGGGGTTTTATACATTGATGAAATTAGAATGCTTAGAATGGAAGAACAGCAAGCGTTGTTAGTTGCAATGCAAGAAAAGGCGTTATCTATATCCGGACGTTCTGAAAGATCATCTGGGGCACTTACTAAGTCTGAACCAGTCCCCACTGATTTCATTCTAATTGCAGCAGGTAATTTAGATAGCATACAAAACATGCACCCTGCTCTAAGAAGTAGAATTAGAGGTTATGGTTATGAAGTATATGTAAATACAGATATGCCCGATACCGACAGAAATCGTCGCCGATTAGTAAGATTTGTTTCACAAGAAGTAGTCAATGAAAGAAAGAAGACTTCAGGTAAACCAATCCCTCATTTCGATATTGAATCTATAGGTCTGATTCTAAAAGAGGCTCAAAGAAGAAGTGGTCGTCGTGGTCGTTTATCACTTAGGCTGCGTGAATTAGGAGGGTTAGTAAGAATTGCAGGAGATTTAGCCGTCGAAGAAAATGCAGATTTGACTACGGCATCTCATGTAATTCGAGCTAGAGCAATTGCTAAGCCATTAGAACAACAAGTTGCAGATAGATACCTTGAGCGCCAAGCAGATTATTCTATGATTGTCAATAAAGGTCACAGAATTGGAAGAGTTAATGGATTGGCTGTTCTAGGTGCTGATTCTGGCCTCTCAGATTATTCAGGAGTAGTGTTACCAGTTGAAGCGATGGTTACAGCAGCACATGGTAGGTCTGGTCAAGTAATTGCTACGGGAGGGCTCTCTGATTTAGCAAAGGAATCAGTAACTAATATCAGTGCAGTAGTTAAAAAATTGACAGGAAATGATATCAAAGACTATGATGTCCATGTTCAATTCCCTGGTACGCACAACGTGGATGGAGACAGTGCCTCAATTACTATGGCGACAGCAATAATAAGCGCATTTGAAGGCCTCCCTATCGAGCAAAATCTTGCTATGACCGGTTCACTGTCAATAAGAGGAGAAGTTCTCCCAATAGGTGGTGTTTCCGCTAAAATAGAAGCGGCTGCAAAATCAGGAATCGAGACTATAATTATTCCTCGCTCAAATATGCAAGATGTACTCATCGATGAGAAATACGAATCAATGGTTACAGTCATTCCAGTTGATTCTCTGGATGAGGTTCTAAAACATGCTCTTGTTGGTTCGGAAGAGAAAGTATCTCTGGTAGAGAGGTTATCGTCGGTTATCGATACTATCTCTAATAGTGGAGATATTCAACCTTCAGCATAATTCTGCGCTCAATACTAAGTATTGTACCTTCACGGTCTAAGTGTATGGAGTCATTAGAGGGTGAGAAATCTCCAATGGGGATTTTATTTCTAGTAGTTTTTATTGATATGTTAGGATTCACATTAGTCATTCCATTTCTGACTTATTTCATTCAAGATCTCGCCTCTGCGGAAGGAATTGTGGATGTAGGGAGAAGAGATTTATGGGTAGGTGTAGTAATTTCTTGTTATTCAATTGCGCAGTTTATTTTTACACCAATTTTAGGGGCATTAAGCGATAGATATGGCCGTCGACCAATATTAGTTTTTGGTTTAGTTTCTAATTCGATATTTTTCATAGTATTCGGCCTTTCCGAAAGCATCACTATGGCTATAGTTGCTAGATTCTTAGCAGGCGCTGGTAATGGAAATATTGCGGTAGCAAGAGCATATATTGGAGACATTAGTGAACCTAATATGATATCTCGTCGTATGGGGATGATTGGAGCCGCCTTCGGACTCGGCTTCATGATAGGACCATTTATTGGTGGTATTTTGTCAGATCCTGCCACTGCTCTGGGAGGACCCTTTGAAACATTATTTTGGATAGAACACCCCTATTTATTGCCATGTATTTTTTCCAGTATTCTTTCGTTAATCTCTCTTTCATTAGCCATGACAAGATTACCAGAGAGTCTTCCAACTGAGTCTAGAACTATTTCAGTAGGTACTCCTATAACGAAAGTAACTGATATATTTACTAATATAATCAAAGTTTTGAAACTCCCTAATGTGTCTACATTAATTTTAGCTAATTTTCTCTTTATGGTTGGTTTTAGTATGATGCATGGGACATTTATTTTGTTTACTGCAATGGAAGTTGAAAATGGGGGTCTAGGATTCAATGAAATGCAAAACGGATGGATATTCGCCTTTATCGGTCTGTTAGGAGTTATTGTTCAAGGTGGCCTCATTGGTAAATTAACTGATAGGTTTAATATGAAAAGTTTGATGATATGTGGTACTTTCTTAGCAGGTTTAGGAATTGCTAGTTTACCTTACGTCCCATCAAATATTACCTGGCTTGTTTTCGTTAGTTCAGCAGCATTAGCCATAGGTAATGCGCTATTCTCGCCTACTCAATCTTCATTATTAACTTTTGAAAGTAATAATGCAGGTTATGAATTAGGTGCAGTTATGGGTGCTCAAGAGGGATACGGTGCATTAGCTAGAATCATCGGCCCCCTTCTCGCTGCTTACATTTGGTCTCTAACTGTTGAAGGAGTTGGTTTATGGACTTACCATACTTGCTTCCGAGTGGCGGGTTTTGTTTTTGTATTAGCATTATTACTTCAGTTAAGGATTAAATTTAGTACAGATTCTCAAGGTAATGCATTAGGTGAGTAGTAGATATGGAAATCATAGTGCCTGCAGTTATTGCACATGGTGGAGCTGGCCCCGGGCCCGAACGACAGAAGAATCTGGAAATAGCCGTGCAAAAAGCGGCTAATATTCTCCAATCAGGTGGAACTGCCCTTGAGGCAGCTATAGAAGCATGTGTAATTTTAGAAGATGATCCCGTTTTTAATGCGGGTACAGGTAGCGTTATTCGTACAGATGGATCTGTACTGACTGATGCATCCATACAGATTGGAGACGGCAGATTAGGTTTTGTAATAGCAATGGAAGATACACCAAATCCCATTAGGGTTGCAGCGGATTTGATTGATGAGGAAATAAATGGATTGACCTCTGAAGGAGCTAGGATTTGGGCAGATAACAGAGGCCATAAGAAATCTAAAGTTGATGGAAGGTCTCCTGAAGGACAAATTGGTGATAAGAATGCAGAAATTACAGGAGATACCGTAGGTGTCATCGCCAGAGACAGTAGTGGGATGATTGTAGTTGCTACAAGCACGGGCGGATGTAGTTTCCGTCCACCAGGTAGAGTTGGTGATGTCCCTCTTCCTGGCTCAGGTTTCTGGGCCGAAGATTGTTTAGCAGTTGCAGCAACTGGTAT
>Ga0315330_10004033_pt1 | contig 10048 bp, 9 predicted proteins | sample M140m34915metaG_FD_203453 | JGI IMG/M metagenome (GOLD analysis project Ga0315330, IMG submission 203453) | Ammonia-oxidizing marine archaeal communities from Monterey Bay, California, United States - M1 40m 34915 | ecosystem: Environmental > Aquatic > Marine > Intertidal zone | place: USA... | reverse complement strand
AAGTAACTCTGGTTCAAAAAGCTCTAAGAGTTCAAAAAGCTCCAAAAGTAGTAGTAACTCTTCAGGAAGTGGTTCTCACGGACCATCTTCAAAAAGCTCGAAAAGCTCTAAGAGTTCAAAAAGCTCGAAAAGCTCTAAGAGTTCAAAAAGCTCTTCATGTCACCTATCACACTATTCACCTATAAGTCATCAGATTTCTGGATACTCTAGTGTTTCTGGTTCTGATTGTAAATCATCAAAATCGAGTAAACATTCTCATGCAAGTGATCAAAACGACAAAGTGTTTATGTGTTATGATGGCGTACTATATTGTGTTAAAAAGAAGCACATTCAACAAAGATTGGATTGCGGTTATTCTTTAGGCCCATGTGGTTACGAGCAAACAGCAGCGTGTACAAATGTTACACCAGACACATCAACTTATGATTCACAATGCGTTTGTGACGGTAAGCTAACTTCTTTAACAGTAAGATATATTGGTCCATCGGGTCAAGACTTAAGTGTTACTGCTAAGAAGTGTAATGTTTCATTACTTGATGTAACAGGAGCTAATACTGGTGATGTATTTACTATTGATGCAGCAAATGCTGGCTTACTATACTTAAGAAAGAATACTTATTTTGAGATGGTAGGAACTTCATTTGGTCCAATTAAGATTCCAACAAATTGTTGTGATAATCCAATGGGTAGAGTATTCTTCCCGTTTGAGGTAATCGGATGGACTGATACATATGGTAATTCTTGTGATGATTCTAATCATGCAATGGATTCGGATGGTTCAGGAGATGAAAAAACAGCAGCTAGTGTAATGGATGTTAAAGGGTCTACAATTAGACAATATCCAAATCCAGCTGATAATAATTCAACATTTGAATTTTCTGTAATGGAAGCTCAGAACGTAAGTGTATCCATTTTGAATATTAAGGGACAAATAGTGGAAACTATATATAATGGTAATGTGGAAGCATTGCAAACATATAGAATTGACTATAATGTTACTGATCTTCAAAGTGGTATTTACTTTGTTCACTTAACTACTAATACAGGAGTATTAAAGAAGAAGTTTGTCATACTTAAATAATAAATAACCTCAAAGGTCCCTCTGGAATTTTCAGAGGGACCTTTTTTTAATTAAAAAAAATTGAAAAACAAAAGTACAATAGGCTCTTTAATATTCTTTTTAACTTTTTCAAGTATTGGAGTTTCTCAAGCTGTTGTGATTAATGAAATTCAAACCTCAAATAAAAAAACTACTTATGATGGTTTTGGTGAGTTTGACGATTGGATAGAGTTATACAATTCCACAGATAGTACAATAGATTTGTCTGGGATGTTTTTATCTGATAATTTATCTAATCCTACAAAGCATCAAATAGAGGTTAAAAAATCTTCATGGACAAAAATTTCACCAAAAAGCTATTTAATTATCTGGATGGATAATGATCCTGAACAGGGAAGTAGACACGCAACATTTAGTTTAAAAAAGGAAAAAGGACGTATAGCTATATTTGATAGAGACACCAACCTAATCGATCAAATAACATATGGCTATCAAAAAAGAGATTATTCTTTTGGAAGAGAAGCAGTTAATAGTCAAAATTTAGCTGTATTTAAAAATCCATCTCCAGGAGAAAAAAATAAAGATGGGCTATTAATAACTCCAAATAGTATTCAGGTTTTAGCTGATCATAACTCAGGTTTTTATAAGGATTCTATAAAAGTTACTTTAACATCTAGCTGGCCAGGAGTGATATATTATACAATCGATGGTTCTGAGCCAAATACAACAAGTTTTTTATATACTCAACCTATTAGAATTGACTCTACTATTGTGTTAAGGTCAAGATTATACAGAGCTGGGTATTACCCAAATTTCATATCAACCAATTCCTATTTTATTAATTATGAGCCTTCAATACCAATTGTTTCGTTAGCAACTGATCCAACAAACCTTTGGCACAAAAGAAGAGGTATTTATGTGAATTATGAATCTAGAAAATGGGAAAAACCTGCTGTTATTGAGTATTTTGATTACACTAAAAAAAATGATATTGAATTGGCAGTTGCTAAAACTGTTGATATTAGAATAGCTGGAAAAACAAGCAGAAGACAGCCAAAAAAGTCGTTTGTAATTTCTTCAAACAATAAAGATGGTATTAAAAGAATCAATTATAAATTTTTTGATGATAAAGCTATAGATAGTTTTAAGAGTATATGGGTAAGAGCCGATGCTACATCTGGAAGAAATGTTCCTGAAATGTGGGTTGGAGAGCGCTTTAAAAATGAACTATTATATCAGGTCAACAAACAGATGAATGGAGCTGTTGATATGCAGGCTTACAAACCAGTTGAACTATTTTTAAATGGAAAGTATTGGGGGTTATATAATTTAATGGAAAGAAAAGGTGAAGACTTTATAGCCAACAATTACAATGAAAACAATGTACATATTTTAACAGGTGAAAGTGTTAAGGTGGTTAGCGGGAAAAGCTTAGAGTATGATCGATTAATTGCTTTTGCATATGATAGTGATATTACTAATGATTCTATTTATGAACAGATTTGTAATAGAATGGATGTAGATAGTTACATAGATTACTGGGTAAATGAAACATATTGTGGCGCTCACGATATTTCGGTAAACATAAGGTTTTGGAAACCAAAAAGAGAAAACTCCAAATGGCGATGGATAAGTTATGATCAAGATTCTTGGAATCAGCACGATGACCAATCCTTAGATTATTATCTAAATCACGGTGAAGTTGTTCTTTTGGAGCGTTTAATGAAAAATAAAACATTTAGAAATCACTATATAAATAGAATGTGTGATTATTTGAATACTGGCTTTAAAGCTGAAAATGTAATAGCAAAAGTTCAGGAGATTACTTCAAGAATTCATTATCAAGACCTCAAAGATCGTGAAAGATGGGGAGATACTATGCTTTATGTTAGGCAGAATCAACGAGTAGATTCCCTAGTTTTATTTGCTAAAATGAGACCAGATTTCTTAAGACAAAATATGATTTCATTTTTTGATGTTTCAGGCAAGGTAGAAACAATACATGTTGTTTGTGATAAGCTAGAAGGAAGTGTTGAGGTAAATCAAATTGTTGCAAACGAAAATTGGAAGGGAGATTACATAGGAGGTGTTCCTATTGAGATTAGAGCAGCTCCCAATAGTGGCTATAAGTTTATTAAATGGAAAAACAGAAAGATGGGAAAAGATGCTAAAGCAACAATAGACCCTGCCAAAATTAATGAAGTTGTTCCTGTTTTTGAAAAAATAAATTTTGTTCAAAATAGGTATTAGTTTCTTATTACTTAAATACTAATGTGTTTTTATATGTTGAGTGATTGATTAATTTTACTTTAGACAAATTAATTTAAGGTATGAAAACAATTGGTGTTATTGGTGCTGGATCTATGGGTTCTGGAATTGCTCAGATTGCTGCATCTAATGGTTTTAATGTTGTGTTGTATGATAACAACCCAAGTGCTTTAGAAAAAGCAATTGATAAACTAAATAAAATATTAAACCGATTGGTTGAAAAAGGAAGGATAGATGTAGAAAAAAAGAATTCTATTTTATCCTTAATTCAAACGACAAATTCTTTGTCAGATTTTCAGGATGCTAATATAGTTATCGAAGCAATTGTTGAAAATATGGAGATTAAGAAAAAAGTATTTTCAGAACTGAATTCTATATGTAGTAAAAGTACCATCCTTGCAACTAACACCTCTTCTCTTTCAGTTACGGCAATAGCATCATCTTGCGAAATTTCTGAAAGAGTGATTGGAATACATTTTTTTAATCCTGCTCCTTTGATGCCGCTAGTAGAAATTATTCCTGCTATTCAAACTTCCTTAGCAACTGTTGAAAAATCAAAATCTTTAATAGATGGATGGGGAAAAGTAACTGTTTTAACAAAAGATACTCCAGGTTTTATTGTCAATAGAATTGCACGTCCATTTTATGGCGAAGCACTTCGAATTTATGAAGAAGGAGTGGCGAATTTTGAAACTATAGATTGGGCCATGACTGAAATAGGCGGTTTTAAGATGGGCCCTTTTACTTTAATGGATTTCATAGGTAACGATGTGAATTATGCAGTCACTGAATCTGTATTCGAAGCATTTTATTATGATCCTAGATATAAACCTTCTTTCACTCAAAAAAGACACGCAGAAGCTGGGTGGTTAGGTAGAAAATCTTCTAAAGGGTATTATGATTATTCTACTGATCAGCAATTAGCAATTAATAAAGATGAAGAATTAGGGAACATGATTTTTAAAAGAATTTTGTTTATGCTGATCAACGAGGCTGCTGATGCTTTGTTTTTAAATATAGCATCTAAAGAAGATATCGATTTAGCCATGACAAAGGGGGTTAATTACCCTAAAGGGCTATTAAAATGGGCAGATGACCTTGGAATATCAAGCTGTGTTAGGGAGTTAGATGTTTTGTACAAAAAATATGGAGAAGACAGGTATAGATGTTCTCCTTTGTTAAGAAACATGGATGAATCAGGACAAACATTTTATCCATAAAAAAAGCCATTGATTAATCAATGGCTTTTAAATGTGTTTTTTTGTAAGTTATTTCTTAGAACAAGAAGTTTTTTCTTTAGAACAGCAGGCTTTTTTAGAAGCACATTTTTCGGCATTCTTCTTTTTTCTTTTCTTTTTTTTCTTCTTCTCATCTCCATCTTCAGCATTAATAGATGCTGTAGTAGTGTTAGATGATTCTGAATAAGTTATTGTAGAGGCAGTAACTACTATTCCAAACGATGCAATAATAGAAAATACAAGTAAAAGTTTTTTCATAGTTGAGTTTATAAGGTGCAAAAATAAAAACTAGTTGGTATATAACGCAAAAAAAGTTAAATGGTTGCAAGAATTGTTTCTCCGCCTGTTATCTTATCATTAATTTTTACATTTATCGAAGCAGATAATGGGATGTAAACATCAATTCTAGATCCGAATTTTATAAAGCCGGCTTCATCTTGTTGAGTTACTGAACTGCCTTTTGTAGCATAATTGCAAATTCTTCTGGCCACAGCCCCAGCAATTTGTCTAAATAAAATTTTAGTACCGGCACTTGAAGTTACAACAATAGTAGAGCGTTCATTTTCAGTACTTGATTTTGGGTGCCAAGCAACTAGGTATTTTCCAGGGTGGTATTTTGTGTATTCGACTTTTCCATTTATGGGGAACCACTGTTTATGCACATTTAATGGAGACATAAAGATGCTTAGTTGAATGCATTTCTCTTTAAGGTACTCGTTTTCAAAAACTTCTTCCATAACAACAAGCTTGCCGTCACTTGGGGCTATTATGTGCTTGTCATTGATGGCTACTTTTCTGAGGGGAACACGAAAAAAGTTTAGAATTAAGCCGAAAAAAACAAGTGATAACCCAACAATTGTGTAACTGACAAAATCAATGTCAATCCAATAAATAATTAATAGGTTGATAGTAGAAAGAATTGCTATGGCTATGGCAATTATTGTAAATCCTTCTTTATGAATTTTCATAGATAAAAGTTTAATAAATCAACAACATGAAGATAAGCAAGAACAAAAGGGGCAGAAAAAAGCACTCCGTCAAAACGATCAAGAATTCCACCATGTCCAGGTAATATGTTTCCAGAATCTTTGACTCCAGAACTTCTTTTAATTTGTGATTCTGTTAAATCTCCTAATGTTCCAAAAATAACAATGATTATAGCAATGATCGTCCAGTGTATATAGCTACTGTCAATATACGCTGCGATCAAAATTCCTGCTATAATTGATAAAATTAGTCCCCCAATAAGTCCTTCCCATGTTTTCTTAGGTGATATTCTAGGTAGAAGTTTAGTTTTTCCAATGCTTGATCCTGCAAGATAAGCACCACTATCACATGCCCATTGAATAATAAAAAAGCCAAGCAGTAAAAAAGTAGAATGATTTGGAGAGGCAATTGAGATGATGGTGTCATTTTCATTGCCGTAGGCAAAAAAGTTAAGCAGAGAAAATGGAACGACAACATATAAAATCCCCATTATGGAGAAAGCAATATTAGAAATAGGAGTTTCGTTTTTTCTGAACAATTCCATCACTACAATCAATACCAATAAAGGGAAAATTATAAATAAAAATTTGAAATTCAATTCGTCTAGACTGTAAAGAAAAATTACCGTATATATTAGGGCTCCAACAATACTAACAATACTTTTTTTTGGATTGAACCCCGCTTTTTCCATGAGCTTAAAGAATTCAATTAGTCCAAGGATTGATAGTCCAAGGAATAAAATGGCTACTGAAAATTTATTCCACAGAATAGCACCAATTAGTACTGATACAAAAATTAGTCCTGTCAAAGACCTTTTAACTAATTCTTTCACTTGCCTGAAGTTGACTTAGTTTTATTAGAATCTTCATCAAGCGCTTTTTTTTTGGTCGTTGTTTTTGGCTTAGAAGTTGTTTTTTTTGTTGTTCCGTTTAATGAGATTCCTTTTTCAGGAAATGGTCTTTCTCCAAATATTTTCACTAAATCTTCTTTGAAGATAACTTCAGATTCAAGAAGTTTTTCAGCAAGAAGGTCTAATTTTTCTTTATTCTTGATAAGAATATCTTTTGCTCTTTGGTACTGCTTCTCAATAATTATTTTTATTTCTTGATCAATTATTTTAGCAGTTTCTTCGGAGTAAGGCTTTGTGAATCCATATCCTTGATTTGAAGAGTCATAATAAGAAACGTTACCTATCTTCTCATCAAGACCATAAATGGTTACCATTGCCATTGCTTGTTTGGTGACTTTCTCAAGATCACTAAGTGCTCCAGTAGAAATCTTGTTAAAAATAATAGATTCTGCCGCTCTTCCCCCTAAAGCAGAACACATTTCATCTAAAATTTGTTCTGTGGTGGTGATTGATCGTTCATCAGGAAGGTACCAAGCAGCTCCTAAACTTTGCCCTCTAGGAACAATGGTTACTTTTACTAATGGATTGGCATGTTCAAGCATCCAGCTAACTGTTGCATGTCCAGCTTCATGATAAGCTATTGTTTTCTTTTCCTGAGGAGAAATGATTTTATTTTTCTTTTCTAAACCACCAATAATTCTATCAACAGCATCTAAAAAGTCTTGCTTGCCTACCGATTTTCTCTTTTTTCTAGCGGCTATTAAGGCTGCTTCATTACATATGTTTGCAATGTCGGCTCCACTAAAACCAGGAGTTTGGCTTGCAAGAAAGTTTTTATCAATATTTTTACTGGTCTTTATTGGCTTTAAATGCACTTCAAAAATTGCTTTTCGTTCGTTTAAGTCAGGCATGTCTACATAGATCTGACGGTCAAATCTACCTGCTCTCATTAAAGCTCTGTCAAGAATATCTGCTCTATTGGTAGCAGCAAGAATAATTACTCCTGAGTTAGTTCCAAAGCCATCCATTTCAGTTAGTAGCTGGTTAAGCGTGTTTTCTCTTTCGTCATTGGATCCCATATTTGGGTTTTTCCCTCTAGCTCTTCCAATGGCATCTATTTCATCAATAAAGATGATAGAAGGAGCTTTTTCTTTTGCTTGCTTAAACAAATCTCTAACCCTTGATGCTCCGACTCCTACAAACATTTCCACAAAATCCGATCCTGAAAGAGAGAAAAAAGGAACTTTAGCTTCTCCAGCAACTGCTTTAGCAATAAGTGTTTTACCTGTCCCAGGAGGGCCAACAAGCAATGCTCCTTTAGGAATTTTAGCTCCAAGGTCAGTATATTTCTTGGGTGCTTTAAGGAAATCTACAATTTCTTTCACCTCTTCTTTGGCGCCCTCTAATCCTGCAACATCGTTAAAATTAATATTTGTGCTTTTTCCTTGTCCAAATACTTGAGCTTTTGATTTGCCAATGTTAAATATTTGTCCTCCTGCACCGCCACCGCCACCAGACATTCTTCTCATGATAACTGCCCATATGGCTAACATAATTCCAAAGAAAATAACCCAGCTTAGAATTTCTCTTCCAAAATTGTCATCTACAATGTATTCATACTCTAGCTGCTTACCAGTCTCTTTGTAATCTTGTTGGGCAATTTTAAGTGTTTCTCTAAATTTTTCATTATCAGGAATTATAAATTGGTAATGTGGTCCTGATTTTCCAAAAACATCTTTTTTAGCAATTTTCTTGTCGCTGTGAGGGGACTGATTAAGTTGATCGTTGAAAATATAAACTTTTGCTTCCTTATGGTTGACTACATCAACTCTACTTACCTGTTTGTTGGATAAAAATTGTTCAAATTCTGTTTCTGAACAACTTAAAGTTCCTGCAGGCCAACTAAAAAGTTGAATGATTATTACCAAAACAACAATTACAGCATAAATCCAATAGAAGTTAATTTTGGGCTTTTTGTTGTTTCCTTTATTTTTATTATTGAGCATATTTAATTTTTTTTAAGCTATACGTTTTCAAACTCTTCAATGGGGGCGTCAGCCCATAATTCTTCTAAATTGTAAAACTCTCTGGATTCTTTGTGGAAAATATGAACAACAACATTTACATAATCCATTAATATCCATTGCGCGTTGGTAATCCCCTCCTCGTGCCAAGGTTTCTCTCCACTAGTTTTCAAGCAACTTTCATATACTGCCTTTTTAAGTCCTTCTACTTGAGTTGAAGATTCTCCATGACATACAATGAAATAGTCAGCTACAGCGCCAGAAATTTTTCTTAAATCTATGCAGGAAATGGACTTTCCTTTTCCATTTTTTAAGCCATCAATAATTGATTCTTTTAGCATGATTTATTATTTAAAATAAAGTTTTCCATAAAGGGCATTTACTAAAAAACAATTCAAAAGTAATTTAAATAACTATAATTTGTTTTCTTTAGTTGTAATTCAAGTTAAACAATTAAAAAATCGGGGTTGATTATAGGTAATCATTTAATTGAATTGGATGTTGTAGATTCTACGAACAATTATGCTGCCAATTTGCTTATTAAGACAAAATTGGTAAATGGAACTGCAATTATGACACATTTCCAAACTGGAGGTAGGGGACAAAGAGGTGCTCATTGGATTTCTGAACCCGGAAAAAACTTGTTGTTTAGTATTGTGTTAAATGGTCATTTTATAGATGCAAATAATTATTTTTTGTTAAGTAAGTCAATCGCTATTTCAATTAATGAAGTTGTAGAAGAACTTACTGGTAAAGTAGGTTTTGTTAAATGGCCTAATGATGTTTATGTCGATGGTAAAAAAATTGCAGGAATATTAATAGAAAATCAGTGGAAAGGGAATTTACTAGAGGCTGCTATAATCGGAGTTGGAATTAATGTAAATCAGGTCAATTTTAACGAATTGGACAATGCTACAAGTTTAGCTCTTATTGGGGCAAAAAACTACGACCTTCATCAGGTTTTAAACAAGGTTTTTCTCAAAATGGAGCATTATTACAACTTGCTCAAAAAAGGCGATGCAAAAACAATTAATGATACTTACTTTAATCACCTTCTTTTTGGTGGTCAGTGGAGAGTTTTTAATTCAAAATTGGGGAAAATTCAAGGTAAAATAATTGCAGTAAAAGAAAATGGATTAATTGAGCTTGTATTAAGCACAAAACAAAAAGTAACATTTGAATTTAAAGAGCTTGAATTTATTCTTTAACAGCCACTAATTGATCCGCCATATAATTAAATAAATATTTTAGAGGCTGTTCGATAATCATTTTAAGAAACGGATTAATGTCGGCATTGCAAACAAGCTGAGCTTCACAACCATTTTCTATTTGATTAAGCACCATGTCCAACTCAAATTTAATTGGAGATTTATCTCCGCTTTTTATATGAATGGCACTAAAAGGTTCACTATGGCTAAAAATTAATTCTAATGCATAGGTTTTTTTTATTTTAAAAAAACAGCTTTTATTTGTTGATTCCCATTCGGAAATGTCTTTTTCAGGTAGAATTTGTTCGTAGTTATTCATGTCTGAAAGAAAGTTGAAACATTCCTCAGCTGAGCAGTTAACTGTTACATTCTTGCTTTCAATTTTAACCATTAATTATTTTTTCCAGGTTGAA
>Ga0315330_10004028_pt1 | contig 10054 bp, 9 predicted proteins | sample M140m34915metaG_FD_203453 | JGI IMG/M metagenome (GOLD analysis project Ga0315330, IMG submission 203453) | Ammonia-oxidizing marine archaeal communities from Monterey Bay, California, United States - M1 40m 34915 | ecosystem: Environmental > Aquatic > Marine > Intertidal zone | place: USA... | reverse complement strand
TAATATATAAATCTCCTTTTTTTAACAAAGGAATAATTCCTTTGGTTGCAGATTCAACAAATGAAATGTCTGGCTCATGATTTCCTTTAAATGGAGTTGGGACAACTATTAAATATACTTCAGCAGTACTTGCCTTAATTGATGCTTTTAAGTTTCCATTCTTAACAGCTAATGATACTATCTCATCTAAATCTGGTTCTACAATATGAATTTTACCTTCATTAATTGTATTAACAACAATTTGATTAATATCAACTCCTAATACATTAGTCCCACTGGAAGCTATCAAAGCTGAGGTGGGTAATCCAATATATCCTAAACCTATAGTTACTACTTCGATTTTCAATTTTATATATTTTTAATAAATTCTACTATTCTTCTAGAGGCCAATCCATCTCCATATGGATTATGAAGCTTTGACATTTTTAAAAAATTGCTTTCATTTTTTAATAAATCAAATGCTTTTGAAACAATCAAATCTTCATCTGTACCTACTAATAGAACAGTTCCAGCTTCTACAGCTTCTGGTCTTTCGGTTGTATCTCGCATTACTAAAACAGGTTTACCTAAACTTGGCGCCTCTTCTTGAACACCACCGCTATCAGTTATAATAATTTTTGATCGATTCATTAGCCAAATAAAATCTTGATAAGCTAGAGGATCTATTAAAATTACATTACTTAATTGAGACAAAATTCTATTTACAGGTTCTTGTACTTTTGGATTCAAGTGAACCGGATAAATTATTAATCGTTCGTTATTGTCCTCAGCTATTCTTTTTAATGCATTACAAATTCTTTCAAAGCCATGACCGTGATTTTCTCTTCTATGTCCAGTTACTAAAACAACTTCTTTAGCTCCAATTTTTACAGAAAGATCTTGAATTAACTTACTTGGATTTTCATTCACTTTTTGAACAGATTTCAATAAAGCATCAATAACTGTATTCCCTGTAACTAAAATTGACCTCTCAAAAATATTTTCTTTCATTAAATTTTTTTTTGAAGTTTGAGTAGGAGCAAAATGATAATCACAAATTCTTGCAGTTATTTGACGGTTTATTTCTTCAGGAAAAGGAGATAACTTATTATATGTTCTAAGTCCTGCTTCTACATGACATACTTTGGCCCCTGAATAAAAACTCGCAATAGATCCAGCCATAGTAGTGGTTGTGTCGCCATGAACAAAAACAAAATCAGGTTTAAATTCTTCTAATATTGGCTTTAAAGAGTTAATTATTGTACTAGTAAGCTCATATAAATTTTGACCAGGCTTCATTAAGTTCAAATCATAATTAGGTTTTATATCAAAAAAATCTAAAACCTGATCTAACATCTCTCGGTGTTGTGCAGTTACACATACTTTAGTCTCAAAAGAATCTATATATTTTTGAAACTCATGAACTAGAGGAGCCATCTTGATTGCTTCAGGTCTAGTTCCAAAAATTAATAAGATTTTTTTCATTGACATTTTTATAATCCTAAAAATAACTTAAGTAAGGTTTATTTTGTTTTTTTAAAGCTAACTGATCGACCTTCCTTTTCTTCCCAATCTTTATTATGTCTTACGTTTAGATTCGTTTTCCAGCCACCTGCAATAGTGTTCAATTCAATATTATGCTTTTTAGAAAAAGATAAAAGTGCATTGACATCTTTAGGGAAACACGTTCCTCCGTATCCTAACTTTCCATCATGCCCTGGAACATTTAAATGACTATCACCAATTCTACCATCGGATACAAAACCTTTTAATGCATCTTCCCAATTAGCACCAATTTTATCACAAAGTAATTTAAACTCATTCATTATACTCACTTTAGTTGCAAAAAAAGTATTGTTCATATACTTAGTGAGTTCTGCTGTTTTTGAATCAGTTTGAATTATATTTTTAATTTTAAATCTTTGATTAAATAAAATTTTTGCTTTCTCAGATAATGTCAAATCCCCTCCCAATATAATTCTGGATTGAGTTAGCATATCTAATTTTGCCGTTCTTTCTGTTAAAAATTCAGGTGAAAAAATAATTTTAAAATTAGAATATTTTTTAGATAGCCTTTCTGTAGTTCCAGGAACGACAGTAGATTTTAATATATATATTGGTTTTCTAGTTGCTTTTTCAAATACACTTTCTACATATGATAAATCTTGAGAACCATCTTTAAACATTGGCGTGGGTACGCAAATAAACACAAAATCACAATTGTGAACCAGTTCTATTTTATCTGTACTCTTTAATGGATCAGTATCATACACATACAAATCTGAAATTGAAGAAAAAGCAAAGGAAATAGCTTCTCCTACAAAACCATTTCCAATTACACCAACTTTGTATCTTTTCATAAAATTTTAAATTATTTTTTCAAACGGGTCTTAATTTCAGAACTTGAAAAACGATGCTCTCTTGAATTATAGTAAATTTCAATTCCTTTTTTTGTACAATATTCTTTTCCAGTAAAATTAATATTCCTATACTCATCTCCAATTATACGAACATCTATTTTAAAAGATCGTAATATATCTTCAATATCTTGCTCCAAAACATAGGGAACAATTTCATCTACATACAAGGATCCTTTTAATTGAATGTATCTTTCAATGATTGATTGTGAAGGTTTATTTTTTTCAGAACGGTCCAATGAAGGGTCTAACTGTAATCCAACAATTAAATAATCACATTGTTTTTTTGCCTCTTTTAACATCATCACATGACCAGCATGAAGCAAATCAAAAGAAGAAAAAGTAATTCCTACTCTCATAATTTTATTTTTTTATTAGTTGTATATTATGGTTATGATTTTAAAATTACGTTGAGAACCAAGTTAATTGTTTGCTTTTTGGTTACGGCTTCGCCACTAAAAATCCCAATTCAAAATTAAGACAATTATTATACAAACACTAAGCTTCAAAGATAATTAGTGAATTTTGTTTTAAAGACTTATTTGAAACAAAGAAACTAACTTTTCTTTTTATTTTTTTTTCAATTTTTGGAGATATTTCGTCTAAATAATCTTTATTTATTTTATCTCCAATAATTAAAATTTCTATTACTCCACTATCAATTCCCTTAGCATAGTCACCAAGAATCATAATCTTTTTTACATCTCCGATTCTATTATAAACCGTTTCGAGAATTTCTTCAATACCAATGTGCTTATGTACTATTTTTTGAATAATTTTAAACAAAGGATGGGAGGCGTTGGCTCTATAAATCACCTTATTATTTTGGTTTTGCTTTTCCAAATAGCCTGCAGAAGACAAGTTGTTTAATTCTTTTCTAACAGAATTAGTAGATTCTCCAAATTCATTTGCAAGACTATTTAAGTAACCTTTATTAGCGATATTTAAAAAAAACTTTATTAAAAGTCTTAATCTGGTTTTGGATGTAATTAATGATTCTAACATAAATCAAGTCACAAAAGTACTTGATTTTTTTAATATTAAAATCATATTTTTACTTTAATTCTGATTTAAATGAAAAAAACTGTTTTAATAACTGGAGCTGCTGGATTTTTAGGATCACATCTCTGCGACTATTTCATTTCTAAAAATTATAAAGTAATAGGGATAGACAATCTATTAACCGGGAATATAAAAAACTTGTCTCACCTCAATTCAAATGTTGAGTTTGAATTTAAAGAAATTGACATAACCCATGATTTTGACATAGATATTTCTTTAGATTTTATACTTCATTTTGCCTCTCCAGCCAGTCCATTAGATTATTTAAAAATTCCATTAGAAACTCTTAGGGTAGGCTCTTTGGGTACTGAAAATATTTTAAAATTAGCTTTAAAAAATAATGCTTGTATTTTAATTGCTTCGACATCAGAGGTTTACGGTGATCCTTTAGTTCACCCACAACAGGAAGAATACTATGGTAATGTTAATCCTGTTGGACCTAGGGGAGTTTATGACGAGGCCAAACGGTTTCAAGAAGCCTTAACAACTGCTTACCATACCTTTCATGGATTAGATATAAGAATAGCAAGAATATTTAATACTTATGGCTCAAGAATGAGAATTAATGACGGAAGAGCAATACCAGCCTTTATTGGTCAAATACTCAGAAATGAAAGCTTAACAGTATTTGGAAACGGTTCTCAAACTAGATCTTTTTGTTTTGTTGATGATATGGTTGAAGGAATTTATAAGCTCTTACATTCAAACTACACCAAACCTATGAACTTGGGGAATCCTGAAGAAATAGCTTTGATTGATTTTGCTAAAGAAATTATAAATTTGGGTGGCAGTGATAATAAAATAGTTTTTAAACCTCTTCCTATAAATGATCCTGTCAAAAGGAAACCCGATATAACAAAAGCAAAGGAAATTTTAAATTGGCAACCTAAAGTTTCAAGAAAAAAAGGGCTAGAAAATACATTGAACTATTTTAAGACCTTATCTTTGGAAGAATTAAATAAAAAAGATAATAAATTTACATAAACGCTTTTTAAAAATAATTGTGAAAAGACATCCTCAAATTAATTTACTTAAAATCTTTATTCTCTTTTTTTTAATTGATTCTTGTTCCTATCCAGAAATTTCAACAGATGAGCTTATTTATGATAATGATTTTGAAAGCGGTAACTTGAGTGAGATTGATGGAATAGCTACTTCTACTTTTAATAACACCACTGTTCTAGGAGATTTCAACAACGACGGTTTCACCTTGCATTTAGAAAATACTGGTGATCACGACTATGTTTTTATTTCTTTTGATTTATACGTTCATGGTACTTGGGACGGAAATTTCAATGGATTTCCTGAAAATGATAAACCCGATAAATGGATTATAGAACTCAATCCAAACATGGATTTAATTAAAGACACATCTAGTGATAGGTTTGTTACAACATTTTCTAATAGCCCTTGTTTTTCTAATTATTGTTTAAGACAGTCTTACCCTGAAATGTATCCTTTTGAAAACAATCCAAAAACTGGAAACAGTGAAGTTGATCTTCCTAAAATATGTAAAGACTCCTATTTTGGAGGTAACTCTACTTTATATAAAATTGAGAAAGGATTTAGACATTCAGGTAATGCTGTTGTTATAAGATTTTATGACGAGCTTTATCAGCCGAACGCTATTGATAAAGACGGGATTGTTCAATCTAAATGTGATGAGAGTTGGTCATTGGATAATTTAAAAGTAAGAGTAATTTCCTATAAATAATGAAATATAACTTTTTCTTATTTTTATTTTTCACATTTTTTATATCATCCTCTCAGACAATTAATCTCAATGAATCATATTTGACTGATTATTTAAGAACCTCACAACTTCTAGGAGATTTTAAAAGTGATGTTTCATTCACTCTAAAACCCTTCGATATTGGGAAAAATGGGCTAGAAATAAATAAAGAAATTTTTGATACAGAAAAATATGCTCCTACCCTACTGAGTTTTTTCAGTGCAAATGGGAAAATAAAAATTCTCCCAATAGATTATAATATTGAATTCAATAGTCATCACCCCTATAATAGAAATAATGGAAGTATGATTCCTAATCGTGGGTATCAACACATTTTAAGCCCTGGGATTTATGCAGAAATAGGCCCATTATCAATTCAGTTAAAACCTGAATTCTTATTTTCAGAAAATAAAGATTTTGAAGGATTTGGAGAAGGACCTAATGGTCATTATCCAATTATATGGGCAAAAAGATATAAACTATGGAACGGAATTGATATGCCTGAAAGATTTGGTGAAAATAGCATTAACAAAGTTTTAGTTGGGCAATCTAGTATTAAGTTAAATTTTAGAATTATAAGTCTTGGAATTTCAAATGAAAATATTTGGTGGGGGCCATCTATTAGAAACAGTATTATGATGAGTAATCATGCAAGAGGATTCAAACACATCACTTTCAATACCAGAAAACCTTTTAAAACTAAAATTGGAAACTTTGAATGGCAACTTATTTCAGGAAGATTAGAATCTTCAGGATATTTACCTTCAAATTCTGATTTTCAATATGCAGGAACTAATATTTATATTCCTAAAATAAATCAAAATGGAAATACTGATGACTGGAGGTATTTACAAGGCTATACCATAACATATTCTCCAAAATGGATTTCAGGACTTTCATTGGGTTTTATTAGATGGGTTCAAATGTATTCCGCACTGGTTGAAGGAAAATATTCATGGATGAAAGGAAAACCAACCTGGTTTCCAGTATTTTCTAATTTATTTAGAAAAAATGATGCTTATGTAGATTATGAAGCACAAACTAATCAAGCTGCTGGAGTATTTTTAAGATGGTTATGGAAAGATTCTAAGGCTGAAATTTATGTAGACTACAATCACAATGATTCCAAAGTAAATATTAGAGATTTATTGTTAGATTCTGATCACAGTAGAGCTGTTACAGTTGGTTTACAAAAAGTTTTTAAAATTAATAATGATGATTTTTTGTTTTCTTGGGAATGGACTCAAATGGAACAAACAGCAGGAAGATTATTAAGAAATGCTGGTTCTTGGTACGAACATGCTTGGGTTTATGATGGCTATACTAATAGAGGTGAAGTGCTTGGCGCTGGAATAGGGCCTGGTAGTAATTCGCATTACTTTGCACTAAGTAGAATTAGAGATAAAGAAAAGTTAGGAATTGCACTTGAAATAATAGATCAAGACAATGATTTTTACCACGAAGCATTTTCTTCAGCTAGTGATCCAAGACGTTATTGGAAAGATTTTAATTTACACTTAAATTTTTATAAAAAATATAAAAATCTATGGTTGTCTTCAAATCTAATGTATTCTAGAAGTTTAAATTATCAGTGGGATTTAGACGATACTGCTACGGAATACTATCACCCAGGAAACGATGTGAATAATTTTCATATGACATTAAAATTAGCCTACTTAATTCCTTTGGCCAATTAAAGAGTTAAAAACATCTAAATACTGTTTAGTAACAAAATCCCAATTGTATTTATTAGTAATTCCTTTTACAGATTCCTCTCTTAACTTATCAATTATAAGTTTTTCTTTTTCACAATAATTAATCTGGTTAGTTACAGATATTAGTTCTTTTTTAAAAAATAGGCCATACTTTGCTTTTTGAAGCATTTCCTTATTAAATAGCGTATCCAAAGCTAAAATAGCACAGCCGAAGGCCATGGCTTTAATCATGGTAGGGTTAGTGCCTCCAAACTCATGGCCGTGAACATAAACATAACAGTTGTGGTATAATTCAGCTAGTACATTTTGATCTTTCACGTAACCTGTGAAAACTAGTCTTTCGTCCATAATATTTTTCAAATTTGAAGCATAAAAATCTTTGTAAGGGACGTCTCCTACAATTACTAACTTTTTATTTGAATTAGATTTTAAAAATCCTTTAATAATTAGATCCGCATTGTTGTCGGGTATTAACCTTCCAACTACTAAGTAATATTCTCTTTGCCTAATATTCCATCTGTTTATTAAATCTGGATTTTTTGATTTTCTAATGTTAGCTCCATAAGCAATAACCTTAGAATCTCTTTTAAAAAGATCTAAATAAACCTTTCTCATTTCGTCAGAATCATTAATAATCTGATCGTAAAAAAGAGTAGCCATTTTAGAGGCCCACTTAAAATAAACGGAACCTAAGCCTTTCCATTTAGGTCTTAGCCATTCCAAGCCGTCAACATTAATTGCTGTTGGTACTTTAAATAATTTAGTAAAAAGTCCAAAAGGACCATTAGCCGAGTTGACCACTAATAAAACATCTGTATTTGAAAAACAGGCATGTATAATGGATAAAAAAGAGTGAATAGGCTGAGATAATATTTTTGTTTCAATGGTAGGTAGGTATACTAGTTTTATACCTTTTACTTCTTTTGGTTTAGTTTGAAAAAGTCCCTTGTGACAATAAACAGTGACATTACAATCCTTAAGAACTAATCTTTCGCTAAGTTGTTTTACAAAAGTTTCGTAGCCGCTATATACATAAGGATAGCCTCTAGTTCCAATAATAGATAAATTTATTTTTTTATTCATTAAAGTAAATTGTTTACTTCTTTTAAAATATTTTTATTAAACGACTCCGTTCTAAAATTAATTTTAAAATTATTTTTACTGTTATCTAAATGTTTTTTCTGAAGCTTAATATCAGCACAATAATCATTAATTAAATTAGCTGCTTTTTTTGAATCATTATAAGGAATTAATAATCCATTATTACCGTTATCTAAAATTTCAATAGCGCCACCCAAATTAGTAGCAACAGTTGGCAAATCATTGTACAAAGATTCGAATAGTACAGTTGGAAGAGGATCTGGCGCAATTGCAGGATGAATAAATAAATCTGACTGCTTTAGAATACTCGAAACATCATTTCTAAAGCCCAAAAATTTAATTTTATTTTCTAGCCCTAAATCGTTAACTTTTTGTTTCACACTTTTTTCATAAGACACGTAACTTGGAAGCGTATCGCCTACAATTAAAAATCTAAATTTAGGAGATTTTTTAAGAAGTTCATCTGCGATTTCGATTAAATACCTATGCCCCTTGTATGGGATAATTCTTGCCACACTACTAATCACAAAATCATCTTGATCTCTTTCAAGTTTAATTATAGAATCTGATTCGATTAAAATAATACCATTATAAATTCTTTTGATTTTGTTTTCATTAATATTTTTAAGCCAGTACTTTTTAACACTATTAGAAACTGTTAAAACTTTACTGGAATATCTATTAATTATTTTTCCACTAAAAAATTCGTAAAGCCTGTTTCCTGTTGGGATTTCGTGAATATGAAAAATACTAGAAACATCATTTTTTTTAGCAGCAATTCCTCCACACAGAACAGTAGATGTATTGGTATAGACTAAATCTATCGAATGATTTTTAATATAGTTTGATAAAAATTTTATTGCTTTTATGTTAGAAACTAACCTATTAATAAGCCCTAAGGGATTTAAATATTTTTTTCTTAGTACCCCCAATTCATGATATGATATCGTAATATCTTTTTTAATTAAAAAATCATCTAGCTTACCCTTTTCAGGTAAAACAACATGAACATTAAAGTCATTACATATAAAAAGGTTAATTAATTGTAAAAATATTTTACTAGCACCATAAAGATCGTTTGAGCTATGTATTAATAAAATATTTTTTTTTTGGCTAGTCATTACTCTCTAAAATAATTTCTTCAAATCCTTTAATGAAGTTTTTTCTACTAAATTTATTAAGATGATTTATATTATTTTTTTGTTTTAAATTTTTAGATTTTAATATCGAAGTTATTTTTTTAGATAAAGAAATAGAATCCCCTACTTTAAAATATTCAACATAATCATCTCCAATTTCTTTGAAAACATCTATATCAGAACAAATAACTGGTATTGAAAATGACATAGCTTCTAAAACAGGTATGCCAAATCCTTCATCTAATGACGGAAATACATATATTCTTGCATTTTTATACAATATACTTGCTTCTTCTTTAGAAACATATCCTGATAAAATCACTTTATCTTCAAGTTTATTTTGAACAATAAACGTTTTGATTTCATATAAAACCTCAGAATTACCATTTATTATTTGTGCTCCTGCAAGTACTAATTTTAAATTGGGATCATCAACTAATCTAAATGCTTTGACTAGGGTAATTAAATCTTTTCTTTTTTCAAACGAGCCAATGTGTAATAAGTAATTTTTAGGTGTTTTGTAATTAGACGATGAAGTTTTGTGAAAATTAAAACTTTGATACACATAACTGATAGCTTTATCACTGCCTAAAATTTTGATTAAATTCTTTTTAGAGTAATTACTTGTTGTTATAATTTGAGTCCTACTATTAATGCCTAATTTAATAAGAAAAATAAAATATTTGTTCCATAAAAAACTGTAATTTTTTTTATAATCCCAAAAAAGTGAATCATGTAATACGTTAATTCTTTTAGCTTTGAATGTAAAATAAGGAGCAATATAATCTGGACAAATAACATAATCCGCATTATAGAAAAGTATTTTTAGTGGTAACTGAATTTGTTTATATATCAAATATCTAATTTGAAAAATCCATCTTATAATTTTGTTGTTAGAATTTAAAAAAA
>Ga0315330_10004026_pt1 | contig 10056 bp, 5 predicted proteins | sample M140m34915metaG_FD_203453 | JGI IMG/M metagenome (GOLD analysis project Ga0315330, IMG submission 203453) | Ammonia-oxidizing marine archaeal communities from Monterey Bay, California, United States - M1 40m 34915 | ecosystem: Environmental > Aquatic > Marine > Intertidal zone | place: USA... | reverse complement strand
GCCAGCGATTTTCAAACGCAAAATATTCGCTCACCCTTATCTTATCCTAGCTAACCTCACCGTGAAGGCGAAGATTATGCCCGCAGGTTGCGTAATCACGACATTTACTCAGGTAATGCGTTGCACGTCCACAGCCCTCACGGATTACCAAAAGCAACCGCGAATCAGTCTCGACAGAGCCGTTCGACAACCGTTACCCCTCTTCTAAAAGGCCGCAGATTGTTGTGGGATGCAACGGTGACGACCGAGCGAACGAGAATTTTCGCGACTTGATGCCCCATACGGGGTTCGCCAAAAGCGATGTCCCCCTTTGCCAGGATCCTTACAACTCTGGGTTTTTGTGCACCATGCGTCAGCAAACCACTGCTCAAACCACGATTCAACTGTGAAATTATTGCGTGGACTTTGTTCCCTGACGGTAAACTGGTAACAGTCGGCTCTTCTCATCAAAACAGTAACGCAGTCATCACCAAGACAACACCGTGAATCAACACCTCGCGCCCCGATTCAGCAATAGCCACCAGTTCCTGCAGATTCTGCTGTGCTGTTTGGCGTGCCATGTTTTGAGTTCAGCACGACTACACGCCTCTCCTCCCCTCAACGCGGATCCATCCGTCAAATATATCGGTTCAAAGGCCTGCGTATCCTGCCACACCGACCAACACAAGAGTTACTTGGCCACCAGTCACAGCAAAACAATGGAGCGAGTCGACGCCGGCAAGGAAAAGACAACAGCTTCCTTTCGACATGAGTTATCTGGAAACGATTATGAAGTTTTCCAGCGTGATGGCAACTTAGTCCATCGCGAAATCATTCGGGGGCCAAACAATGAAGAGCTAGCAACCACAGAACACCCCATTCTGTACACGATGGGATCTGGTAGCCATGGCAAAAGCTATGTGTACAAAAACGGTGAGTTCTTCGCACAATCGCCACTGTCTTGGTACGTCGAATCGCAGAAATGGGGGATGTCACCGGGCTACGATCGCGCGAACCATCCGGGCTTTTCCCGGAAACTGAGTTCGGAATGCTTTTTTTGTCATGTGGGCAGCATCGATGAGAAAGAGGGCAACCCGAATGACTTCACGATTCTGGAAGAGACGGTCGGGTGCGAACGATGCCACGGACCAGGCGAATTACACGCTGAGAAATACCGGAACAGGAAGTCACCGGCGCTCCTGAGCAGTGATCCCAACGACCGGATTCCTGACAACACAATCGTCAACCCGACAAACCTGACTCGGGACCTTTCGGAAGCAATCTGCCAACAGTGTCATCTGCAAGCGGCAGGCAAAGCTTTGCGGGCTGGAAAAGACGAGTGGGACTTCCGCCCAGGTACGCCACTGACCGACACCCGACTTGATTATCAATTTCGCCTTGGTGACGACAAAATGAAAATTGTTGGCCATGTTGAGCAATTACATCAAAGCAAGTGTTACCAGCAAGCAGAGACTTTGACGTGTATCACGTGTCACAATCCGCACGATACACCATCCCCCGAAAACATGGCTGCCCACTACCGCTCGATCTGCCTCGACTGCCACGACAACCAAGCATGTGGAGAGCCACTGCCAAAGCGCATGAGCACGGCACAGAATGACTGCGCCAAGTGCCACATGCCCAAACTCGATACTGAGATACCTCACACAGCATTCCATCACCATCGCATTGGAATCCACAACTCGGAAAAGGATCCCCCGGAGGTCGCCACAGGACTTAGTCCAATTTTGGACATCAGCAGTTTGACGCCACTGCAACGTGCTCGTTGCGAGGCACTCGCCAAGTTTCAAGTGGGGCAAGAAGAACCAGACAACCCAAATTTCAAGGACTATGGACTTGATGCGGCCAAGGTACTGATTCAATTAAAAAACAGCGGCAAATCGGACCCCGATGCCAATACAATCCTAGCACTACTGGCTCGTTCCCAAGGCCAGTCGACAATCGCTCGCGACCTCGCCAATGAGGTCGTTAACGAGGAAGAAAAACCAACGCGTGCGAAAGTCGAAGCATTGCGGTTACTTGCACAACTGGCCTATCAAAGTCGTAAGTTTGCGGATGCCGCCAAGCTGTATCGTCAAGTAACACAGTACCAATCCGAAGCGTATGACTATTTTCAGCTCGGAATTTCCGAGCAGAACTCTGGACAAACTGAGCGTGCCATCGCCGCCTTGAAGACAGCGGTTGAGCTAGCCCCCAGCTACCTTGAAGCGCATCGGGTCCTTGCGGCAATCCTTGGTTCACAGGGTCAAGCAGACGAGTCGAAGAAATATGAACAACGAGCTCTACAGCATGAACAGCGGATGCAGCGCTTGTGGCAATCATCACAACCTAAGTAGGCAGCATCTAACCCAGTCTCATCTAACCCAGTCTCATCTAACCCAGTCTCATCTAACCCAGTCTCATAGTCTGCCACTTACGATTTGAATCCTGCCCGCTGCCTCAATCGCTATCGACTGAACTCTGGGAGTATGGCTCAGAATCATTTTCGACCAGCAGCAGGTAACGATCAACTTCTGGATCGGTGTAAGTCTGCTGATCTCCCGAAGGCCACGTGACCACAACCTTGCTCACGTTGTCAGCTGCTCCCAGCCCAAAATTAACCGTGGGTTGGTTACGCGAGAGATAACCATCACCGCCGACAATCCAATTACTCAGGACCTGATCTCCGACATGAACGTCGACTTGAGCACCAATGGCATTGCGTTCCGATGAGGTACCCACCAACTGAATCGCCAGCCAATGATTGGGCGTTTCCGTCTGATTCATCATCAAAGCTGATGGTGAGTCCAGATGCGTTATCAAAAAATCCTGTCGGCCATCATGGTTGAAATCGAGTCTTGTCATACCGCGTCCAAGATAGGCACCCTGCCAGTACCCAGACGCATCCTGTACTTCGGTCAACAAGAATTTCGATCCGAGATTGACAAACAACTGAGGCGACTGCTGCAGTGGTTCCCCCGGAGCCTTTTCAATATTGCCGTTGGTAACGGCGACATCAGGACGTCCATCGTTGTTGTAATCCATCGCTTGACAACCGAATCCCAATACCGAAGAGCTATCCCGATGCAGTCGATATTGCACGCATCGATCCTCAAAAGAACCTCCGCGGTTCATGAATAAACTGACAGGCTCCTGATAGAAATTCGTGATGTGAATATCGCGTTTCCCGTTGCCATCAAAGTCAGCAACAGCGATACCCATCGATGCCGTCGACACGCCTCCTGAGCCGTGTGCACAACCCGTTAACGCGGCGACGTCTTGCCACCTACTGCTGTTGCTACCTGTAACGACAGAACCACCTTCAGACTTTTCCGCCACGCCGGCGACACGCGACCAAAGGTGGTTTGGCCTGACATCATTTCCTACAAAAATTTCGTTGCCCGGTTGCCCATCCCAATCAGCAATAACAATGCCCAACCCGGTGCTGGGAGCCTGAGCGGATTCACTGACTTTCTCACTCACAAAGCCTCCCTTACCATCATTCACCGCAATTCGATCAACACCGGGTACGAATGAAGCGGGCGACACCGTCAACACGTTCCCGTCCTCGCTAAGTTCAGGCCGCTTCAGCATGGTGTTGTCCTCAACGTAATGCAGCGACACGATGTCAGGTAACGCATCGCCTGTCACATCTCCCAGGGCAACCGAACTGGTCAAAACATCCAAATCTGGATCAGAATCAAATTCCTGTCGCCGAAACGTTCCGTCACCGTTATTGAGCAACAGAACTTTGTTGCCGACATTGGCTACAACGATGTCATCAAAACCATCTTGATTCCAATCTCCCGCAGCGACACCGATCGAGTACCGTTTATCAGCGGTACCTGAAACTGCAGTCGTCTCTTCAAACTTTCCTGCAACATTCCGATAAAGGAGGTTGGACAGCGTACCGACAAGACTGGGCGGATCGCCATTTCCCTGAGCCAAATACAAATCAATTGCACCGTCGAGATCGTAATCAAGTGCAGCCGCCCCACCACCCAGCGATTGGTAAAGTGCGAAACGGTACAACTGCGGACCACTGGCAATCTGGTAACTGTGATCGATCCCAACGTTGGTTGCGACGTTCTCGAACACCGGGGTAGCAAAGGTCTCGTCAGTCGCGTCCCCAGTCGTTGGCAACGCCACTGATGACAATTCTGGAATTTCAAGTTCAGGCAGTGGATACTGCTGCCGAGAAATACCGCACATCCGCTCGGCTTCGTCTGGGAAAGCTTGATCAGAGGCAGCAATTTTCATTCTTTGCTGATTGAGCGACTCAACTTCGTTCTTACTCGCCTTTCTCTGGAATGCTTCGAACAGTCGCCAAGTCATGGCTTCCAAGGGACGATTCAACTTATCAAGCCCTTCAGCAACCGTTCGATAAGATTCGAGCGAAGCGGAATTTGACTCACCAATTGCGTTGCTGGCGAGTGTCACGTCGCGCTGAACAACGTAACGATCAATCCATTTCTCCGCAGCTTCCTGCTGCCCCATCGCGGTCAAAGATTGATTGATACGGCGCATGGATGCGATATCCGTTGGATCACGATTGAGCGATTCAGCAAATGCTCGGATGGCCTCTGAAAACCTGCGTTGGTTCAACAGATGAGTGCCAATCGCAGCCCAATACTCAGCGTATTGCTGCACTGATGCATCGGCCCGTGCTAACCACCATTGAAAACGTGGATCGTCCTGCGACTCAACAGCAAGCAACCCATAAAAGGCGAGAATCGATGGCGTTACTTCGCCCGCTCGGACGGCCGGATCAAGCACCGCCAATGCTTCCTGATAGCGACTGGCCGTGTACAACATCCTCGCTTCTGCAGCTGGGCCGATGGGGAAGTACGCTTTCTTTCGCGGCATGGTGGTATTCGGATCATCAAAAATCGCGTGACCCAACACCATCATGGCGTGCAACTCGTCCTGCTGAACATTCCCCAAACGACAGAGTTGCTGTAGGTGAACAAAAGCCTCATGCCGCCTGCCTTGCCGGTTGTAAAGAAATGCCAACTGGCGATGGACCACCGCCGCCTCCGGAGCCCGCGCCAAAACTTGACCGTACAGTCGCTCTGCATCATCGAAACGCTGCAATTGCATGGACCAGTCGGCGGATTGCCCCAAAGCTGCTAGACCCGCCTGTGGATGATCCTCTGGAATTGCTTCCAGCAACTCCACCGCAATCGCCAGCTCCCCAAGAGTCGCTTGGGCATTAGCCATACGAAACAGCACCTCGGCGTCTGTTGGATCTGATAGCAGGATCCGCTGCAATTCAGCGATCCCCTGCTGCGTCTGACCAGCACGCAGCAAACCATCCGCTGTCTGCAGAGTTTTTTCACGATCGAATTCAGGTTCGTCTGCTTTCTCAGGGTCAGTTGCATCGCGACCAGAAACCACCCCTGAAATACCCCTTTGAGTCGACACAGATTGCCCGTCTGCGTCTGGGTTTGACTTGGATTCGGGATCACATCCGGTGGAAAAACACGCAATGCAACCAGACAGGCACAGGCAGAACCAGCGATTCATGGGGCAGGATCGGTAGCGTTGATTGAACATTCGCGTGGTTCATTGAAGAGGCAATCTCACGGGTGGCCAAGCCGCACAGCTTTTGCCCGTCATCTCATTGTACTGGCAATGTCCAACCGTGTTCCTTGATCTGCTGCACCCACAGAACACACAAGCCAACGTGACCAGTCTGATACTGCAGTCATGGACGTATCGCGTAAAAGCAGGTCCTGCCACCCGACTGGTCGCTGATCATACGACTGCATCTCCCGCCTATGTGATGACGAAACGTTCAGCCAAATGGTTTGCTGGAAATACGAAAAAACGGGTGTGGCTAATCAAGCCACACCCGTTTCATGAGTAATTCAGGAAGTAGAAGTCAGGAATCGATTACTGATTCAACTGCTCTTCGATGGTTTCCTTACCGTTCTTGGTGCCCAAGGCTCCCCAAAGTCCGTATGGACTTTCGCGGCCGGCGCCACCTTCCCAGCCACGCCCATCGCCGTTGTCACGACCATAAGCGACGTGCTCTTGGTCACCAGACTCAATGGAGTCAGTGATAAAGACAACAGCACCATCGGCCATCAGGATATGAGCACCACCTTGGTGATAACTCGCTGCACAGTAGGCACCACTACGCCCGTGCCAACGCTGAATGTTGTAGCTGTTGGGTGGAGTAATGGTTTGGAAAGTACTGAACTCAGGACGACCATCGGACCAACGACGGCCACGCTGATGGTTGGCGTTGCCTTCGTAACAAGGCTTGCCACCACAACGATTCAGGCCACCCGTTGAGGTGTTGCTGTTGATGTAGCCAGGACGCTCAGGATCCAAGTACTGCTTCCACCAAGATGGTGGGCGGTCCCAAGACTGGTTGTCAGCTGCAATGATGGTTGAGGAAGCTCGCAAGTCACGTGCTCCAACAGTGTTCTCACCACACATGATGGTGTTAGCAAGACCGTCGGTGATGTCACGGAACTTAGTGAAGTGACGTGCGCGGAAGACACCACGTGCCCAACGCTCAGTGCTCTCTTCACCCCAGCCGCCACTACCGGAAGCATTTCCGTTGTCATCAATACCGCCGTGTGCCTGCTCGAAGAATGCATCGCCTGCACAAGCCGAGTAGTTGTTGAACGCGACGCGGTAGTTAACCGGTTGCGTCGGATCGCTCGGGCAACGGAAGGTTGGAACCTGTGTCAGCCAAGGCTGATAGTCCTGACTCCATGGGTTTGGTCCCATCGCTGGCCAAGGTGGATTCCGCGTTGCACCAGTTCGGTTGAAAGCAAGCGGGTTAGAGACTTGCTCCCACAGTGCTTGCTGCTCAATGAATGGAAGCGTACCAACCATCCAGCTCAACCAAAGACGGTTGCTCTGGTTGCCATTGGAACCGGGGAACGTCGTGCCACCAGCGTTCATAGGCAGGTTTTTGTAGGCCGCGTGATAGTTGTGCAAGCCGAGCCCAATTTGCTTGAAATTGTTACTGCAGCTCATACGCCTTGCCGCCTCGCGGGCAGCCTGCACTGCTGGAAGCAACAGCCCCACCAGCACACCGATGATCGCGATGACCACCAACAACTCAACGAGGGTGAAACCCTGTCGCCGAGTACGATTCGAGTACATAGAAAACTCCGGAAACTAAGACGAAATTGATGAAAACTGAGAGACCCAAAGGCATTACAGACCCGTACGGGTAGTAATCACACCACTCGGCCACGGTAACAGAATGTAGAGACGCACAACAAAAAATGCAACTGAAATCCCGAAGGAATTGTGCGTAATCGTGCGAAGATCAGGCCCAACGCGGCTTTGCAGCGTTGGACCAGCGACTGACATAGAAACGCCAAAAAAAAACCACCCCGCAGGGGGGTGGTTCGCGATAACATTAAATTCTCAAACCGTAGCTAGCGACGACTAATTGGAGCCTTCGTTCTGCATTCTTTGCGAATCTTGCTGCATTTGCTTCTCATAATCTTCACTTTCCTTCTGCTCTTCCGCCGACATTTCGTCCGTTGGGGGAACGAATGTTGCCTCGCCACCAGATCCGCCGCAACCGGCGAAGGTGAGCATGGAAACAAGAAGCGCGGATGAGAACAGAAACGAAATTTGACGGGTCATGTTATTGCCTACAATGTTTAAGTAAGGTCGAAATAGTACTGCTGAGAGCCGCATTGCGTTGATACGCAGAGCGTTAATATTCGTTTACTGCGTTGCCGGCGTCAATGTCTCGCCCGCCACGATTCCAAGTTTCATCCACCATGACCGTTCGGAACTGAGCGTTGACACCAGCAAGCCCGCCCAACACGCCGTTCCCTGTTTTGCGGACTAGACTGCCGGTAGCGATAATTCTGGCAGGGATGCTGAGCATCTGGGGCGGCTGCCAAGACTCTGGCAATCCACCCAATAATCCGGTGAACAAAAAGTCAGACACGAACCTGCCGGGATTCAACTCCGCAAAAGACGGGGATTTATTTCTGAAGTCGGTCACGGCTTATCAGCGGCGAGACTTCCCCGCTGCTGACAAAGCCATCCGCGAACACTTACTTGTGTCCCCGGACGACTTACGGGGGCTGGAAATGCTAGGCGACATCGCTGCCAGCACCGGCGACAACAGGCTCGCAAATGAGAGTTACGAAGCGGTTTTGCGACGTTCGGAATCGCCCAGCGAATCGTTTCTGTCCAAATACGCGATGCGACTGATGGCATCCTCACGTGCATTTGATTGCTTAGGCGTGCTCCGAAAACGTGCGGCCAAGTTTCCCGGACACCCCGAAGCTGGTCCTGAGATGGCGGGACTGGCAGCAATGCTGGGGGTCGCCGAGCAAGGTGTCGATGCTCTTCGGCAATTCGCACAGCGCGGTGGTGCTGACCCGGAAACTCTTCAGGTTCTAGCTGATCCACGTCGTGTCGAACCGGATATCGAAATGTGCGAGAGACTGCTCGCCAAGAATCCCGACGACCTGAGACCGCAATTCGCTTTGGCGCGAGCAGAAGCGAATGAACTATCGTGGTCAAAAGTGAAAATGAGACTGCAACCCGTAGTCCAACGGCACCCGAATTTTCTGCCTGGACAAATGCTGTATGGGCTGGCATTGGTGCAGCAAGGCGAATTCACGGCACTACCCGAATGGCACCAAGCTGTTCCTGAGACTGCTCGGGAGTTTCCCGATTACTGGATGGTGGCCGGATGCTGGGCTGAACACGAGAAAAAATATGATGAAGCAGCGCGAGCCTTTTGGGAGGCAGTTCGTCTTGATTCATCTGGCTACCCAGAAGCGCTGCCGAATCTGTTGTTTGCGCTCAAGCAATTGAAACGCGACAAAGACGCGAATGAAGTCGCGGCACAGATCAACCGCGCCACCGCGCTCAGCGACTGTGTCAAAACCCATCTTGAACGAGGTGGCTTATCACAAGCGGCAGCATTTGCTGTTTCTGATGCAATGCTGTCCATGGGCAGGTTATGGGAAGCCGAAGGCTGGGCCAGACTGGCGGTTTCACTTCCTGAAGACAAAGTCAACGACAGCCGCGAACGATACCTGAAAGTTCGCTCCAAGATGACGGCACAGAGCCCTTGGCAGTCACCCAAATTCGAACTGGCAAACCGCTTGGATTTGAGCGACCTACCCCGAGTGAGTTGGGGGCCAAGCTCGTTGAAAAGCAAAGCCTTCACTAGTTTGGCAAAGGGAGAGATACATTTTCGCGATGAAGCATCTGCGCGAGGCTTAGATCATATCTGCGAACTAGCAACTACGGCTGATGAAAGCGGCCATTGGATCTACCAAAGCGTGGGTGGTGGGATGGGGATCATCGACTTCGATCTCGACGGTTGGCCTGATTTGTCATTGGCAGTGCTCGATGGACGACCGAAAAAGAACGATTCCTCACCCAACCGACTGCTGCGAAACCTTGAAGGCCAGTTTGCAGAAGTCACCTCCCAAGCTGGCTATGCTGATTCCAGTTTTGGGCAGGGGATCGCGGTGGGTGACTATAACTCGGATGGGTTTCCTGACTTGTTCGATGCCAACATTGGCCGCAATCGCCTCTACCGTAACAACGGCGACGGGACATTTTCAGATGTCTCTGACAGCGTTGGCCTCACTGGTGAGTCATGGACCACCTGCGGTCTGCTCGCCGACATCGATGGTGATGGCCTGACCGATTTATACGAGGTGACCTACTGCGGCGGAAACAAACCCTACGAACAAGCATGCCGCAACTCTCGCGGGCTTGCCACCTGTCCCCCATTGGATTTCGAGGCAGACGCTGACCGTTTCTGGCGTGGTTCGGACAAGGGCAATTTTAGCGACATCACCCAAAAATGGGCTGGGCAAACATCCGCTGGACGCGGCCTCGGAATCGTTGCAGGCATGTTCGACGAGCGTCCCGGGCTTGATCTCTATGTTGCTAATGACATGACGGTAAACCAGTTCTGGTCCGGCGAAAGCAAATCCGGCGAAAGCAAATCCGGCGAATTTCGCATGACCGACTTGGGTGCGATCCGAGGCCTTGGACTCAGCGGACGCTCACTGTCTCAGGCGTCCATGGGAATGGCAGTCGGAGACCCGGATCGAGACG
>Ga0315330_10004023_pt1 | contig 10059 bp, 16 predicted proteins | sample M140m34915metaG_FD_203453 | JGI IMG/M metagenome (GOLD analysis project Ga0315330, IMG submission 203453) | Ammonia-oxidizing marine archaeal communities from Monterey Bay, California, United States - M1 40m 34915 | ecosystem: Environmental > Aquatic > Marine > Intertidal zone | place: USA... | reverse complement strand
TACCAATCTTCACATATTTTATTCGATTTTTGCTTTTAAGTTCATACAGTTTTGTTTTGCCAATAGATAAATACTTGGCTGCCTCTTGGGGGGTAAGAAGTAGGGGGTCCATATTACCTCATAGGGTGTTAGTTAATTGCGTTTTAATTTCTCTGATATGTTTGCACATAAAATTGCGATCCTTGTTATGTCTGAACTTCCAGCCTTTACAACTGCAGCTCCATTTACGTTGTGTGTCTGGGTCACGTATAACGAGATAGAAATCACCATCGCGTCCGATACGTCTCCACACCTGCCTGATGTTTAGGTCAGGAATTATTCGGGAACCCATACGACCACCGGTGTGCCATCGCCAACGTATGCACCCATAGTATTTACTTGGACCCACTCTTCTGCCTCTTCTAATGTCATGCCTAATTTTTTGTGGTGAACGTCGACTAATTTGTTGTAGTCGTATGCAGCCACACTTAATCCAATTCGCACGGCTATCCCAATAAGTGCCTCATCCAATTCTTTTGGTTCAAATAGGACTATATCTCTCTCATCATCTTTAGCGTATCGATCAATCGCATCTCGCATAATATTTATATTCCAGGGGTGGTAATGGCTTGAGGGAGGGAACGGGGACAACGTAATTATCTTGGAAAAGACCTTTCTTTTCTTTTTCGTTTGGAAAGTCACTGCTCTTAGCGTAACCAGGGAGGTAAATCGTAGGGGGTTTGCTGGTCCACATCAGTGGATTTTTGTCACCATCAATTAGGACCAATACATAGATCCACCCCGGTGTTGGTGTATGGGGTGTATACAAATTGTAGCAGGACACTACACCTGTAGTACGCATATAGGAACCTTTAACATCTACGTTTAAACATCCCAGATCATATCCACCATCAGGGGCATCAGGATTTTGGTTTCGGTGGAATCGCGTAACCATGTATTGGTCGATGGAACCATAGAGATATTTACAATAGGCAGCGGTAGCTACCTGACCCACACACTGATCCATCAGCATATATTTTTTTCGATCTTCGCCACGGAACGCGGAATCTCTTGATCCAATACCACGGTCCATGTTGTCCAGGCCGTGCATTACTGCTGAGTTTATTTCTGCGCTCGACATATTTATTTTATGGTGCATTTTTTCCTCCGTTATTTGGTGGGGCAGCCCCATCCCCAATGGAGCTACCCCTGCAGAACGTGCTACCCATGTCTCTCCCTGTGGACATGAGCCTTCAGCAACGCGCCACGTATATTTTTAATTCCTCGCTGATATTCCTGGTTCACTGCTTGTCTACTTTTACCCATCACGCGACCAAGCTGCTCGAAGGTCCAACGACGATTCCCAATAAGACCTTTATTGAATTGTATGATCCTTCTGTCGTTAGATTTTTTTACGTGATGTATGTAGATCTCCTTTTCTTCATATTCTTCTGGCTGAGTAGCAAGAATAGCTTTATCCAAACTGACCGGGTGTTGCGCGGTATGTTTTTGTGTTTTGGGTAGTTCCTCGTACGCGATTTGTGCAGCTCGCATCTGAGACATACCACCTGCAACTAATTCATTTTCACGTTTTCTGCGTTTATTTTGTTTGGTGATGTCGTGGTTGGACGCTGTTCCACCACTGGCGCACTGAACATAGGTATCGTGTATACCTCTAATGATCCAATGGCGCACATACGCACCTACAGTATAGGGTGACGATAAATCAAACTTGTCTATCGATTCGGTCAGGCGTAATAATGTATTCTGCATCGCATCATCGAAGTTGAGTTTTGGATGACTTTTGACAAGCTGCATACACAACCGCACCATAGATCGCACAAGTTTGTCACGCGCTGCGTAGTCCTGATTTTTCTGCCATAGAAGTACGCACTCTTTTTGTTCTTCGTGGGTTAATGGCGCGAGGGCCATGTTAGCCCACGGGTTTTTGTCGCTCATAAAATCGTACCCATTCTGGATGCCATGATAAATAAGTGGTTCCTAATGCACCGTTTCGATTTTTTCTGATTAATAATTCTGCATGACCATTGTCTATCTCTGGCACATGCTCCCAGCCCCACCACAACATGCCTACTACATCTGCATCTTGTTCAATCTGTCCTGAGTCGCGTAGATCGGATAGGGTAGGGCGTGACGTTTCACCTACTCGTCCTTCGATAGATCGATTAAGTTGAGCGCACGCCAACACGGGTATTTGTAGGTCCATCGCTAAAGCCTTTAAGCCACGCGATATTTGACTCACTTCCTGCTCTCTGCTATTGGTATTATTTCTTGCTTGCATAAGCTGCAGATAATCGACAACAACCAACCCTAATCCATGTTGCCGTTGGAGCCGTTTGCATCTGGCACGTAACGCATTGAGACTTACGCTACCACGCTGATCTACATGAATTTTTCTTTTCTTTAAATCAGCAACAGTAAGGCTATAGGTTTCGGATTGTTCTTTCGTGATGTTGTTTCGTTGTAAATCCGATATGCTGATCCCTGTTTCTTGACATAAGCAGCGAAGGACCAATGAACGTGCATCCATTTCCAACGAGAAGTAGGCTACCACTTCACGCTCTGCTACGTGGTGAGCTATCTGCCAGGCGAGTGCGCTTTTACCCTTGCTTGGTCTGGCTGCCAAAATAAACAGCTGCCCTGGCTGCATACCGTAGGTGAGTTGATCGAACTGCCGAAACCCACTACTCAAACCAATCATCTCCGAGTTTTTATTTTTCTTTGCCCACTTTTCGGCATCGTCAACAGCCGTGTCCAGAGAGAGTAAACCCGTATCAGATTTGTAGTGGTCCAGTAGTCCAGCCTCTACATCGGCTATTGCGCTTTCCGCGTCCGCTTGTAAATCTTCTGCACGCTCTGCCAACTGTCTGCCCAATGATTGCAACTTACGTCTGGTTTCCAAGTCGAGAATTTGTTGGGCGTGATGTTTGACATTAGCCGTAGTCCCAACCAACGTGAACAGAGTGGTCGAGTCCATTATGTCAAACTCCGGTAATCGCGTATTAACCACTCGCTGCAGCATCAACGGATCTATCGATTCAATACCAGACGTATCAGTGGTCTGTATATCTACTATCGATATCCAAATCATTTTGTTGCGCCTCGAACAAAAAGTATTTTCGGACACACCCCAATCGATTAGCTCCGGTATCACCTCTGGTTTATTTAGGGCAGCAGACAGCACGCACTGCTCCAGCTCGTAATCCTCTATTATATTTTTTTCGATCAAAGCGTTCCCATAAATTTTTTATACGTGGACCAGGGGAGCACAACCATTGGTTCCTGTCGATCCTCTTTGACAATCAACATATCATTATCGCCCAGCCAACGGGTGAGTAGCGTAAAACCTTTTCCTTCTTTTCTTGCTTTCACTTCAACCCGATACTGGTTATCCACAATGACATCACCGGTGTAACTTCCACCAGCTGCGCCTGACAATGGCACACGCTCCGCATTTACTCCCATGTCTTGGTGCATCTTTACGATCTCACGTTCAACACGGTTTCCCTTGTTGCGTCTACCTTTTGCTGACAGAGGTTTAGAAGGGGTCATTGCTTATCCCATCTTCAGTTACAAGACTTACACGATTGGCTTTGATCACCGTTTTGTATTTCTTTTCTCCATCTTGTTCCCACGACTCCGTGCCTATCGATCCCTGCACATACAATTTCTCACCTTCATTCATGTCACGCACCAGTTCAGCACTTTTGCCCCAAACGGTAATGTTGTGATAGGTGCGGATCGTTTTACCGTTGTAGGTCTGCTCTTCAGTAAGTAAGGACGCATTAGCAACCTGCGAATTTGCTGTAGTGTTGTGCCTCACATCGCCTTTGATTTCACCTAATAAGGTGACGCTATTCACAGCTATCATTTTTTAGCTCCTCTTTGTGTTCGATGAAATAACCAAACAGTGCTCTGGCTATACTTTTGTTTTTAAGCAAAAAATTCAGAATCATTAATAGTGCATCGAAGTGGCTGCTATATCCTCCAATTTTCACCTGGTCAGAGTGTTTTGTTAGGATAAGGTGACTGTCCGATTCTTCGATCAATTCAACAATGTCCTGCATGGACAATTCTTTTTCTTCGTTCCAATCAGAGCTAAAATCAGAATCAATCGTAGGTATCATCTGCGTCCTCCGTTTCTGTAGTCTCGTTTTGCGGTGCTAATACCGGAGGTGCGTCTACCGTAGCTGCGATCATTCCTGCGATAGCTTTTGTTCCAATTCTCGCCACGAACCATTCGATGCCGTTTACTTCTCGTACCTGCCAATCCCAATCGGGTTTATCGTCCTGCATTAATAGCTGGACCTCGTTTGGTATCGATGCTTTCCATTCACCTTTTGCGATATACACGGTTAGTTGCTCCTCTGGAAATCAGTGAGTTGAGCGTAATAGGCTTTTAAGTCTTTTTCTGTAGCAGCCTCAAGTTTGATTGTGTTGGCGTATTTCGTACGAACTCGCGTTCGTGTTTCAGCCGTTAAACGATCACTGGATACCAGGGCGTTTTCCAGTTCCATAATTCCTTCGATGAGATCCGCTTGCGTAGACGATAGTTCAGTTTCTTTTATTTTCTTGTCGTCTTTGTTTAGTTGATCGAAGGGTATGTCTTTTGGATCACCATCTAATATGTTTTGTACATCTGTTGGTGTGAGTGGAGCATCATTAGGTAATGCCCAATCAGGTAGGGTAGGGGGTTTCACTATCTTACGTTTCGAATCCAGTGCTACCCATTCAGAATCAAGCCGATAGAGATAACGTCCGATGCCGAATTTGACCGCTGCCCTCTTAAAGGCATCACTAAGACCACCTTTTTCTGCCTCAACTTGTGTGTCACCTGCACCATCTGAACGGGTCACTCCGTTTATTGTGATAGAGCATACGACACGCCCAGCGACCTCCTGATAGCTATCGGACCAGTTGTTTCCACACACTGCATCCAGCCTATCCATCACATCTCTGGCATCCAAATAGGCGAGTGCCATGCCTCTTTTGTTGTCTTTGGTTGTGCTACCTACGCGCCAATGTATCTGTTTGGCAGAGAACGGTTTACTGAGCTGATTTAACAGGTCATCCATTGGATTTACCCCCTAACAATACAGGGAGTATCCGCACACCGAAATACAGCACGGCCATCAGGATTACGCCCAGCATAATTTTTTCTATTGACTTGTCTTTGGGGGGTTTACTATCTTTTGGCATACGCAATTCCTATTCTTAGCGGTTTGGGGTTTGTGGTTTTTGGGACCGTTTGAGTTACAGCTCAGATGGTCCTTTTTTTATTTGTTATACTTCTTGCGACTCCCTTAATATTTTAAGTTTTCGTGCTGTGATCTGCCATTTCAATTCTTTATTACTTTTGATCTCGTCGATGGAGTGCGTGAGTTCCCAAGTGTCTATCAATTCGGTGCGTGCGATTTTATCGTGTTGGACCTTACGGGGGAGATCGGTGGATCGCATGGTATAATTAGACAAGCTGCAGGTGTGCATCATTATCATGTAGTCACTCAAAATCGCTGCACTGTAGATCACTATTTTGACATCGTGTGGGTGAGATAAATTTAGCGATATTTCTTCAGTAAAGGTTGGGCCTTTAGCCTCCTCAACGGTGGGTGCATCGCAATACCAGAGTCTGTAGTCAGGGTGTATCCGATGCCCAATTAAACGCTGGGCAGTTTCAATGTCAGACCATAGTGCGTTTTTCATGTCGATCACCGCATCGTCTATGCTCCTGATCCCTGTAAGTGATACATCTCGCGCACTACGTAACAGTAGTTTGTCAGGGCTGGTGTGGAGAGCATTAGCTATCTCGTTTAGGGTCTCTAAACTGGGTGCAGTTTCACCGGATAGGCATCGCGTTATGGTAGTCTTGGCTATGCCCACCTCATTGGCCAGTGCTGTAGGTGTGACCTTCATTCGGTGCATCAAATCTTTGATATTTTGAGCGACACGTTGCTGGATAGTCAGATCCGTTTTATGTTCGCTACCAACTTTGCGGTTCATAATTTTCTCCTGTGGGCAAATATTTTACTAAACAAAATAATCAAAAGCAATTTATAAAATCAACAAAAAAATGCACGTATGCACTATATTCAGTTGCCATTTGGCGATTTTGATGTCTTATACGTTTCTATTGTTTGCTTTTTGTATATAAAATTAAAATTTATTTTTGGCTATATAACAAAAAAACAATAGTTTAGAGAATGGTTTGATAAACGGTGCAATCATGCACTAATTCTCGCCATGTTTTTTTTGGTTGACGTAAATATAAACTAATGTATTTTTATTGCTATGAAGTATACGTTTAAAAACAAAAGAGGACATAATGAAAATCAGTTTGCGTAAATATCGAATATTAGAGATCGCTGAAACAAAAGGCTATAAAAGCCTAAAAGAATTGAGTGGGGAACTTGAATTACATCCTACAGCACTATCGCAATTAGTGGCCAACAACACGAATTTTACAAAAGAAACTCTGGAGAAGTTATTGACCGTTCTGGATTGCGATTTAGGGGATATTGTAGAAACCAAAAAACAATAACGCTTGCACAATTCGAATTACCTACCTACTTTCAACACATCGCTAAAAGTAATGCCTCTGTAGTCCTTCGGGATTGCAGGGGCTTTTTTTTTGGAATCCGAACCTCTATCAACTCAATTTGGAATCCTGATTCTTATCAACTCAATTTGGAATTTCAATACCTATCAACTCAAATTTGGAATTTGGACCTATATCAACTCAAATTAATTTTGGAATTGGTGCGTCTATCAACTCAAAATAATTTTGGAATTTCGACCTCTATCAACTCAAATTAAATCGTTATATATATATTTGTTTTGGTTTTTTATTTTTTTGTTTTTTTGTTTTCTGCTGCTTACTTACCAGGAAACAAGCATATTCTACAACAGCTGCCCAGACTCTAAAAACCATTAAAACCCCTTAAAAATAAGGCTTTCCAGGTTTTCGAACAGATAACCAGCCCCCAGGATAAGACCAGCCCCCAGGATAAGACCAGCCCAAACCCCAGGGCTACCCCCCACCCCACCAGGGCCAGCCCCTTAATTTTAACGAATTGCCAAAAATTGGCCCCTGGCTATATAATGCCCCCCCACCCTACTGGGGTATGCTCTTTGTTTTTTCATGTTGTCAACTTTAGAAGTTTACCGGGGTAAAAGTTTACGCCCCCGAACAACTGCAATGCTGCCAGCATCGAAGTAGCCCCCCCCACCCCATCGGGCAAGCCCCCTTATTTTCTCATATTATAAAATGAATATAAAAATATATATTGATATCATTAAAATAATTGCTTGACAGTAACATAACTTTATTATTATACTTTAAAGGAACGGGGCAAACTGCCCCAAATAAATGCCCTACCCTATCAAGGGCCAACACTTTTAGCGAGGTGAAATATGATAGATACAAAAAAGAATGTCGTAACAGCTTTCGACCAGTGGCGATCGAGACCAGCTGAAGAACGCTTTATTGACATCGACCAAATGCAAGCAGCTATGACCAAGAGACGTGAACGCTGCGAAGATGTAGGACCGTACAGTGTTGCTGATATGAAAGTTGAACCAGGACCGGAAAATAGTTTAGCCCTGGTTGATGGTGACAATGGAGGTGCATTGCTTAACAATTTTAGCTTAAACCAGTTAGCTGCATCCGTTAAGGCCCCAGCTGGATATTTACGGACCTTGCCAAACCATTTAGCAGCCGATTGCTTAAACGAGGGTTTGCCCGAATTTGGTGAAACTGAACGCCATTTATTGTATGAACATGGCGATAGAGTAGGCACTATTCGAGCGATAACCAGCCCCCAGTACTCTAGATACTGGGATAATGAAGTAATAGCCGATTTAGCCAACAGCTTGCAAGCGGATGGCTGGAGGGTACCACCTTGTAGACCGTTTCCAGGTTGCCCCGAAAACATGACTTGGACAGCTACAGAAAACGACATATTACCCGGTGATAGTCAAAAGCTAAGTATAAGACAAGGTGATTTATGCGGACCGGGTGGTTTGTATTCCAGCGACAGAGATAGTTTTGTTTTTATGGTTAATCAGGAACGCACAATAGAAACCCCAAGCGGGCCAATGTTTAGGGCATTGATTTGCAAAAATTCTGAAGTAGGCCAAGCTGCTTTCGGTATTAGCTGCTTTCTTTATTCTGCAGTATGTGGAAATCATATAATGTGGGGTGCTGCTGAAGTTGCGGATGTAAAAATTAGGCATAGGGGCGAAGCAGACTTAGCTGCAATACGTGCAAAGGCTGCAATGGCTGGAGCAGTAGCAGCAGCCGAAAACGCCAGTACGTATGTCGAAGAAACCACAATAAGTTTAGCAGCTGAAACCATAACGGATAGCAATGCAGTGCAGCAAGCTACCAAATTACCCAAAGACACTATACTTGCAGCCGAAACACTGGCGAAAGAATACCCCCAGGATCACGGGGACCGAATCGGTACAACCTGGGCATGGGTACAAGGTTTAACCCGTGCCAGCCAGCAACGCGGGTACACAGCGGACCGGGCCAGCATCGACCAAGCAGCAGCTAATTTGCTCAAACCCATAGCAAAGCAGGTTCATAATGTTGCAGCATAGTAACCTAATACAGCAAGCTGTAAGAGATAGCAAGGGCCGATTCACTGGCAAATACGAAGTAGTAGAAAAGAAAAGAAATAAAATCCCTGGGGCTTATGTCCCAGGGGTTAAAAAATGGGCTTTTTTGGTCCCGTTTATTTTGTTGAATGTTTACGCAATTTTAAATATCGGGGGCCAGATATGAACGCCAAAACCTTGAACGGTTCGGTTCACTTGGTTAATACGTATATATCTATTTTGAGCGAATGCGAGCAGGTTATAAAATTCGCTGAAACCATAACAACGGATAAAACCAATAAAAAATATTTTACGGATACAGCTGGCGAAATATCGAAAGTCGTAGAAAAATCAAAATACATGACTAAAGAATTTAAACGGCTGGCGAAAAGGTGTTCGTAAATGATCTTTTACAAGGTAAAATACACGGGCGAAGATAACCCAGGGCCGATTGAAGAAATAAATCTTAAAAATAAAAGAGAACTTTGCACCGAATTAAATTTCGGGGGCGTCTGGGAATATGTCGAGCACGAAATAGTATATCAATATTTTATGACATTAGAAGACGCTCAGGAGCAAGTTAAAAAGCTGCAACAGGGGGAAACAATACGGGAGGATGTAGTCCCTTATAACGCAGCAATTCACAGAGCGTTAAACACTTGAAACCTTTAATCAAAAACGAAAACGGCCCCCGGTTAACGCTGGGGGCTTTTTTTGTGCTTAAACATGAGATAATAAGGAAAAAATTATGACAACTTTTACTAGATCCGAAATAGAGGAATTGGAAAAGATAGAAATAATATGTCAGCGTAAGATATCGAACATTAAAGAGGAGGGATATGATTACGAAACACTAGCTGAAATCACAAACGGGCTTAATTATTTTATCGGGGAATTTGAGAATGACAATAAATAATTGTGCAAAAATATGGGAGGATACAGAGCGTAGTTTATACGCTGCTCTGTATTGCATCAGCAAACCCAGTGCGAACGCTAAAACCGGGGATATGTTACAGCTTGCAATTATGCCCCTTGAACTAAGCCCCACACAGGCCCAGAAACAAAGGCAGCAGCATAACTGCGGAACCGGGGCAACAGCTTGCCCGATTAAGTCTGTATGCTATGTCAATACGGTAAGCCTGGTTGATGTATGGAAAAAAACAGCAGGGGAACCCGTGCAGGAAATACCTAAGCAGGTTAAACCGTTACGGTTGGGTAGCTGGGGGGACCCCGGTTTATTGCCCCTGGATTTATTGGAGCAGTTGACCAGCTCGAACCCGTACGGCCATACTGGATATACGCACCTTTGGCCCCATATTGATGCCAAATACAGTAGGTACTTAATGGCCAGCGTTGACCAGCCTACTGCACAAGCCCAGGGGCTTACTATTGAGCAGCTAACCAGCAAGGCCCACCAGTTAGGATATCGAACGTATCGAATAAAGTTACGGGGGCAGCAGC
>Ga0315330_10004022_pt1 | contig 10060 bp, 8 predicted proteins | sample M140m34915metaG_FD_203453 | JGI IMG/M metagenome (GOLD analysis project Ga0315330, IMG submission 203453) | Ammonia-oxidizing marine archaeal communities from Monterey Bay, California, United States - M1 40m 34915 | ecosystem: Environmental > Aquatic > Marine > Intertidal zone | place: USA... | reverse complement strand
TCCCTCGAGGGCGTTGCGACTGAGTCGATTTGCAGTGCTTCGTAGCGAAGCGTACTACATTCTGCATCGCAATAGGTTTCGGGCGTGGGAGATCGATAAAGATCGCGCAACTCCCTAATGTTCGGTGTCGTGTGATAGATCACGATAGGCACCGGCTTGCTGCAGTAATCACAAACTGTCATCCCATGATTCCCTCAAATGGATTGTCGAAGGGTGCTTCCTGATCACCGTATTGAGTGGATAAGGTCAGTCGCCTCTGCCAACGTCTCAGTGCGCTCGCGCCAGTTTTTGCCAGAGGTCGTGATGCGTAGCGTCGTAACACCGGCTTCGGCGTAGGCTTTAACCCGTTCTATGACCATTTCGCGAGTACCGATGAGGTTGGTTTTTAGCACCATTTCATCAGGTACGGCTCGAATCGCCGCCTCTTTATCGCCGTTGACCCAAAGAGACTGTACCTCAATTGCGGCATCTTCATACCCTGCGCGCCTGAAGGCATCGTTGTAAAAGTTGGTTTGCGCAGATCCCATGCCACCCAAGGTGAATGCCATAGCAGGCCGTCGTGCCTCAATGAGTCGTTCAACGTCTTCATCAATTTCAAGGCTGCCCCCAACCTGCACGTCAATATCTGACAGTTGGCGTCCTGATTTTGCCAGACCACGCTTTAAGGGATCTAAAAAGATGTCTGCCTGCTCTGGGATAAATGACGTGCCCAACCAGCCATTTGCCATTTCACCGGTCATCTCCATCGCTTTCGGGCCAAGTGTCGCCAAGTAAATCGGCAAGTCCGCTTGAGGGGGTTGTGACAGGCGAATCGGTTTACCTTCACCCCCGGGCCTGGGCAGCACGTAATGTTTGCCTTGATAGGCAATGCGTTCGCTGGCAAGACCCATCTTGATGATGTCAACACACTCTCGAAGGCGTGATAAAGGCTTCGCAAAAGCCGCCCCGTGTAATCCTTCGACAACCTGTGGACCGGACACGCCAAGCCCTAGGACAAAACGGTTGTTAGAGACTGTACGTAAACTTTGGGCGGTCATGGCGATCATGGGGGGGACCCGAGAGCTAATCTGTATAATACCTGTGCCCAATTTGATGTGTTGCGTTTTACCGGCCAGATAGGCCAAAGGAACGACAGCATCCATGCCCCAAGCTTCAGCGGACCAAACGTAATCAACGCCCATCTGATCTGCGTCAACAGTGTAGTCGACCAGGTCTTGCCAATCATCGCCGTTGTAGTAGGCGCTCCCGATTCCGATTGCAACTTTCATAAAGCATCTCTTGTTTCTTTGAAAAAAGAATATAGCAAATAACAGGATGCAAAGTAGTTAACCCCAACGAAAAAAGGTAAATTGCAAACAAATGGAAATTTACGGCCAGTCGCTATTCAAATGCTTGTTGGTAAATGAGCGTTGAGCAGCCGCACACGCTGGAGTAGGGGAAGTGATGCCAGATCAATTGTCTGATGCTTTGTGGGCGGTCAAAGAAACTGCAAGCGAGTTCCTTCAAAAAGAGATTGCACCGAGGACCGTGCAATTGCGCGAGGGGGCGTCGGAAACAAAATTGGCTGCTGAGATCAGAGCTGCGTCAAAGGCGGCGGGCTTTTTTAGCAAAACCCAACCCGAAGATTTTGGTGGGTCACCGGCAAGCGTGTTGGAGTTGACGGTGCTGCGCGAGCTGTGGGCGAGCGCGAATTCACCCTTGACTCGGCACATTTTTGGACCGGGGCCAGGCTTGCTGCATCAAGCTGAGGGACTATTGAAGACCCATTTCCTAGATCCTCAACTCGCAGGCGATAAGCGTGGCGCCTTTGGGTTTACCGAGCCGGATAACGCAGCTCGACCGACTTGGGCGGTTCTTGAAGGGGAGACACTGACCATTACGGGTCAAAAGTCCTACGTCACCGGCGGGGAGCGCGCTGACTTTTTGTCGATTCTAGTGAATGTTGAAGATAGCGAAGGCGCGAAATTGGGCACAGCGATGGTGCTGGTCGATCGAGAAGCTGAAGGTGTGCGACAAACGGCATCCTTTGTATCGATGGAGGGCGGTGGCCATGCAGCTTTTCGTTTTGATGCCGTTCAAGTGCCTAGTTGGCAAATGGTGGGCCGCTTAGGTGAAGGAATGCCGCGAGCTTTAGCCAATATCGGCAATGTAAGATTGATGATTGCGGCTGAAGCGATGGGAGTCAGTCTTTGGGCTCTGGAATACTTGCGCGATCACTTGCTCGCGCCTCATCGCTCGGGAGCGCCTCTGGGTGATAAAGAAGGGGTTCGATTGCGATATGCGGATTTGCGAATTAAGGTGTTTGCAGCACGGAGTGCGTTATATCGTGCCGCGCGGTGGGCTGACGCGGGGCAAAATAGCGTGAACGAAGTGATTGCTGCGAAAGTGTTTTGTACCGAAGTCGCTGGCGATGTTGTGGATTGGGCGGTGCAGTTGGTGGGAGGACAAGCTTTGGTGGTAGGTCATCCGCTGGAAGACCTGTATCGCAAAGTCCGGTCCATGAGGCTAGTTGAGGGTGCGAACGATCTCCTTCGCCTCAACTTGGCCAAAGGTAATTTAGAACTCGATAAGGGAGTGATATGAGTCAAGAAAAAGAAACCAACATGCGTCGAGTGGCGCTCACTTCTCTCTCAGGAACAAGCATCGAGTGGTATGACTTCTTTTTGTATGGAACCGCCGCGGCTGTGATTTTTCCTCAAGCATTTTTTCCGGAGGATATGCCAACGATGGTGGTTCTGATCGCTTCTTTCAGTACCTTTGCCGTGGGTTTTTTGGCAAGACCTTTAGGCGGTGTGATTTTCGGTCATTTTGGGGACAGAGTTGGTCGTAAACGCACCTTAGTGATTGCTTTGATGATGATGGGCGTAGCAACGACCTTAATTGGCTTTTTGCCAACCTATGCGTCAATCGGTGTGTTGGCGCCCTTGTTGCTGGTGCTGTTGCGTTTTGTTCAGGGGTTGGCTATTGGTGGACAGTGGGGCGGTGCAATGCTGTTGGTGACGGAGAGTGCTCCGAAAGAAAAGCGGGGTTGGTATGGCGCCTATGCGCAGGCCGGTGCGCCGGTTGGTGTGATTTTGGCTAACCTGGCTTTTTTGGGAGTGAGCGCATCGATGTCGGAGGAGGCTTTTCTAGATTGGGGCTGGCGACTGCCTTTTATCGCAAGCTTCGTCTTGATTCTAATATCGATGTACGTGCAATTAAAATTGGAAGACACGCCTGCGTTTAAAGCCTTGGCAGAAAGTAGTAAAGCGCAGACACCTGAGACCCGTAAACCGGAAAAGTCTCCTGTGATTCAGGTGATTAAACAATACCCCAAGCAGATTTTACTCGCTGCTGGTGCGTTTTTATCGATACAAGTCACTTTCTATATTTTGATCGCCTTCGTTGTGGCCTACGGGGTTAATTCGCCGACCGTGACACTATCCAGAGATGTCATGCTGACGGCGGTATTGATCGCCGCCGCAATCATGGTCCCGACTCAGTTTTATTTTTCCGGGCTTTCAGATCGGTTGGGGCGTAAACGTGTCTATCAGTGGGGTGCAGTGTTAACGGGTCTATGGGGCTTTGCATTGTTTCCGCTAATCGACACGGGTAGCGCCGAGGCTATTGTGCTCGCCGTGAGCTTGGGGCTGGTTTTTTTGGGTATGCAGTATGGGCCACAGGCAGCGTTTTTTACGGAACTTTTCAGCACCGAGGTCCGATATTCTGGCGCCTCTTTAGGCTATCAGCTGGGGGCAATTGTCGGAGGCGCCTTAGCCCCGACCATTGCTGTGCTGTTGTGGAATCAATATGGAATATTTTTCGTTTCACTGTATATTGCGGCGGCTGCGGTGCTGACGCTGTTATCACTTTCAATGTTGACTGAAACGCAAGGAAGAGATCTAACGGATTGACCCGTTGATGACGAAGCCAGGAGGAGACGCACAAGCCTGTGATCGAATGAAAGCGCGGCAGTCAGCACGTTCACCCTTCAGCGCAGCGATCAATGGTGGCAAGCTTCGAAGGCCTGTTGAGTGACCGTCGAGGTCTGAGTTTTGGTTGAGCTGCGAGTGGCGCTAGAGTGAAGTCTGTTGTTTGGAATCCTGCCACATAGACTGGTCTATTGACGCGTTGGATCGATCGCCCGATCTTCAGGTTTGGCAGGTGGCGTAAAGGGTCCGCAGGTCCATCCAAGAGACGCGAATTTTTCGACCAACGCGGCTGCCCGGGCCTCGCAATATCCAGGTTCTTGCTGTGCGCTCCAGGGAAAACTCAAATCATTATCGTTGACCTTGAAATAACGCACTTTGCATGGCACCACCGCGGTGGGTGTTTGATAGTCGACACCAATAATGCGCTCAATCTCCCCGACTCGGCAGACAGTATCCGCGCTGACATCTCCTGCAAAAAAGAGGCAATTGATGGCAACAAAAGCAATCACACACGTCGGTAACATAAGCTTTAGGGTCATGGTCGGTATCCAAAGCGGCTAGCGCCTGTTGTGAGGGATCGATAAGCCAGATCTGCCCAGTGAGTCAGATGCTGACGCGTGGTGGCGGGCTCAATGATGTCTTCAATTTCGAAAAATTCGGCTGATCTGAAGGGCGAACGCACCTGGTTAAGCCGAGCCTTAATGTCAGCAAGATGTTGGTCTCGGTCATCCGCCACCTCCAGTTCCGCCTTGTAGGCGACCTCAATGCCACCTTCAATGGGAAGCGATCCCCAGTCTCCCGATGGCCAGGCATAGCGATAGTGATGGCTGCCAGGTTTGGTATTCGCTGCGCCGGCAACGCCAAAGGCTTTTCGAATGACGACACTACAAAAGGGCACTGTCGCCTGCCCCAGTGCAGCGAAGGCGCTCGAGCCTAACCGAATCGTGCCAGCTTCCTCGGACTGTTTGCCAATCAAAAAGCCAGGGCAATCTACCAAATGAACAACCGGCAAATGGAATGTCGATGCTAAGTCTAGGTGTCGGATAAGCTTTCGACAGGCATCGGCGGTCCATGCGCCGCCGTAAATTGTAGGGTCTTCGGCGAAGAGTGCTACCGCAACGCCGTCGAGTCTGGCAAGGCAGGTGATGATCGATTTGCCCCAGTGACGGCCTATTTCAAAATAGGAGTCTTGATCAATGACGGCTTCAATCACTTTGCGCATTTTGTACACCTTTCTCGGATCCGTCGGCACGAGGGTGTTCAGCTGAGCGGCTTGGCGCGTCGGCGAGTCAAGGCAGTCGGTGCGCGGGGGGAGCTCGTCGATATGGCTGGGCAGATAACTCAAAAACTGTCTTGCTCGCTGAAACGCCTCGGCCTCTGAATTTACCTCATCATCGATCGAGCCGTTTCGAGTATGAATCCGACTGGACCCGAGTTCCTCTTTCGTAACATCACCGAGGCTTGCCCAATCAACCAAAGCGGGCCCGGCGATCATCATTTGAGCGGTGTCTTTCACAATGACGGAATAATGAGAGGTGGTGACTCGTGCAGCACCGATCCCAGCGACACTGCCCAAGGCGAGCGATACCGAAGGTGCAACAGCGAGGTGTTGCACAATCGTTTCCCAACCAGCGACACGGGGAATATAGGTTCTGCCTGCCGTTTCTATCGTTTTGACCGAGCCACCTCCCCCCATGCCATCAACCAAACGGATGTGAGGGAGTTTGAGTTCGAGGGCCAAGCCCTCGGCTTGCAGCCGCTTACCGGCAATCGATGCGTCCGCCGAACCACCGCGGACAGTAAAATCATCGCCGGAAATCATCACCGGACGATGATCGATGGTTGCCGTGCCGAAAACGAAATTAGAGGGGGTCAGCTCGATGAGCTCACCCTGATCGTTGTATTGGCCGACGCCCGCCAGTTTGCCGATCTCACGGAAGGAGCCAGGATCGACGATTGCCTCGATGCGTTCACGTATGGTCAACTTGCCAAAATGATGTTGACGGGCAACCTTCTCTTCCCCGCCCATTGCCTCGGCGAGGGTGTGCCGATGACTCAATTCTTCAAGTGCTTCATCCCAGGTCATTGATATCCCCTTTTGATAAACTTGAGAATACCCAGCCTGTCAGGTGTATTCAATGACGACCAGGGGTATCATCGAAGCGCCAGATAGGAGAGGAATATGACAGAACAGGAATATCGACAAGCAAAGTTTCAGGCGCCCGCGGGGGCGACAGAAATTTTACTGATTCGCCACGGTGAATCACGAGCAGCGCGGGCTGATGATCCGTTTCCTCTGGTGGATGGTCAGGGCGATCCGGAACTTGCCCCCGAAGGCAGATTGCAGGCAGAAGCGGTGGGTGCTCGCCTTAAAACGCTGCCTATTCAGGCTGTTTATGCAACCAAACTGCAGCGCACCGGAGAAACCGCCGCGCCGCTTTGCGCGGCCCTCAATCTGGTGCCAATCATTAACCCAGATTTGCACGAGGTCCACTTGGGCGAGTGGGAGGGAGGTGTCTTAAGAATCAAAGCCCACGAAAACCATCCGATTTATCTGCAAATGCAGGCCGAGGGGCGCTGGGATGTCATTCCCGGCGCCGAATCTGCCGAGGCATTTAAAACTCGGCTGATGCGGGGCATCCGCTCGATTGCCGAGCAGCATTCTGATCAGCTCATTGCGGTATTTGTCCATGGTGGCGTGATTGGTCAAATCCTTGAAGTGATTACTGAATCACGGCCCTTCGCTTTTACGGGAGCCGACAATGGCTCAATCAGTCATATCGTGGTTCAGGGGGATGTGATGACATTGCGTCGATTTAACGACACTGCCCACTTGCAGCGAGAGGACCCGCTGGGCGGGGCCCAATTACCGACCTAGGTCGACGCTATCCTTGCTTTTAGCAAGGCCGATCGTCGTGTCTTGCCCGCGTCATCCCTTAAGGGTTCGTCAATATATTCAAAAGACCTGGGGATTTTATAACGCGCTAATCGTTCGGTGAGGTGGGCGGTGAGTGATTCGTCTGTCACAGGCTCGATGACATCGACGATAGCGTGCACGCGCTGGCCGAGGTCGTCATCGGGCAACCCAATGACAGCGCTGGAACGGACCTTCGGGTGGGCATCGATGGCCGCTTCGATTTCAGCTGGATAGATATTGGCCCCTCCAGCAAGAATCATATCGGTTTTTCTATCAGACAAATAAATGTAGCCTTCCACATCAACGTATCCCATATCTCCAAGGGATTCCCAGCCGCCCTCGATGGCCGACGATTCAGCCCCAATGTAGTGATAGGTACTGCCTCTGCCACCGGGAGGTAAGAGATAGATTTCGCCAATGGTGTTGGGAGGTAACTCGTTACCCGATTCGTCTACCACTTTGACTAGAGCACCGCCTAGGAGTTTGCCTACTGACCCCTTGTGGGTTAACCACTCGTCGCCGGTGATCCACGTGGCTCCGGTGCCTTCGGTGCCACCAAAGAGTTCATGGATACGATCGCCCCCTAACCATGCAATCCACTCCTCTTTCAGCCAGGGCGGACACGGGGCGGCGAGATGCAACATGATGCGAAGCGAGTCTAAGTTGTAGTGGTATTTGATCGCATCGGGGAGCTTCCAAATACGAGACATCATGGTAGGTACCAGCATCATCCAGTCAATTTGGTGTTGCTCGATTAACTTCAGGGTTTCCTCTGCATCAAATCGGGTCATAACGACCAGATGATTACCCAACAGAAGACCGTTAATCGAAAATGAGAACGGGCCATTATGATAAAGCGGTCCAGGTACCAGTTGAGCGCGATCAGGGAGCTGGCGGAGTGGTTTGTCACCGCTGAAATCAAAAGCTCCGGGTAGCTCAGAGACGATGATTTTGGGTCGCCCGGTAGATCCTCCCGAGGTGGGAGCCTTCCAATACCGTGTGGTGATGTCCTCGAGATCTGAATCCGAAAGGCCTGGGTCAGGGAGATAGCCTTGTGGCAGATAAGTGACCTCTTGGTTGAGCGGTGCTTGGCCGCCCACCAGTAAGGTTGGCTGCGCTAACGCCACAATTGCATTTTGTTCGACCAGCGGTAGTTTGGCAGAAATTGGTTGGGGGGTAGCGCCTAATTTCCAGCAAGCAATACAGGCTTGATAGAACTCAATGGAATTCGGTAACGCGATGGTGACGAAGTCTCCCGGAGCGACCCCAAGCTGTTGGTAAGCCCGAGCTAACCGATTTGTCGTTTTGTGCAAATTAAGACGGGTGATCGATTCAGATTCATGAGTGATGGCGGGGCGATCCGGGGATGCTGCTGCCAGTTCCTGAATGATTTTGGCAATAGATTTTTGACTCATAACGCGATGGCCTCGTCGATGGGTTGGTGAGCAATCCAAGGAATCTGGCACATCCCAAGCCTTGCTGTAAAGCCGTCTGGCTTACGCTGGAGAGGCATAACCGAAAACAGGCACGACCAGCCTTGGTTACCGTATAATGGAAGGTCTTAAACTAAGGTCAACAGACGGTGCAAATATCAGACTTAACGGCGCAGTTCAGTCACCAGGGTTTTGTGGTCGTGCCCAAATTTGCGTCTCTGGATACGCTGACTGCGCTGCAGAGTATTGCAGCAGAACATCTAGGCGATACGATTGCCCCCGTGGAGTACGAGGTCGATGTTCAGTACCCCGGAGCGCCGAAGCCAGGAGGCCTCACGGGGAGGGATACGGTGCGTCGCTTGCTCCAAGCTTATGCTCGGCACCACGTCTTTCGAGACTGGGCCCAGCAGGCAAGGGCAAGAGCAGTGCTTGCAGCGCTGCTCGAGACCCCTCATGTGATGTTGTCACAATGTCATCACAATTGCGTGATGACAAAGCAGCCCGGTTATTCATCAGCAACGCTCTGGCATCGTGACAATCGTTATTGGCAGTTTGAGCAGGCGAATTTGGTCAGTTTCTGGCTTGCCGTCACCGACGAAACTCGACGGAACGGTTGTTTACGAGTCATCCCTCAGAGTCATCGTTGGGAACTCAGCGCTGATCGTTATGATGAAGCTAAGTTTTTACGGTCTAATCTGGCCGAAAACAAAGCACTGTTGAGTCAATCACAAATCGTTGAACTGAGAGCCGGAGACGCGGTGTTTTTTCACAGTCAATTGTTTCATGCCGCGGGTCGAAACTTGACCGATCAGACTAAGTTGTCATTGGTCTTTACGTATCATGCAGCAGATAATCGTGCGATCGAGGGCACGAGAAGCGCGCGCTTTCCGAGTATTCTAATCGGCAACAGATCCTGAGGTTCCTGATGCCGCGATACGCTGGATGATTTCAGTCAGCAGAGGGCGCCTAGAGTGTCCCCGTCGCCAAGCAAAGCCGATATCGCGATAAAACCTGTTGATGGGGAGCGGGACATAGTCGATTGCTGTGTTGTTTAAAATTCCAGCATCGATGGCCATCTGAGGCAAAATAGTGACGCCGATATCGCTGTCAACCATCTGAACCAACATTTGTAAGCTGTTGGCACCAAAGGTATGTATCTTTTTGTGGTTTTTCAGTCGACAACCCGCCAAGGCATGGTCTCGCAAGCAGTGACCATCATCGAGTAGCAGTAAACTCTCATCGGGCAAGGCGTCGAAATTCGTTTCGCCGGGTTGAATCAGCGTTGTTTGCTGGTGGAAAGCAAGGTACAACGGCTCTCGAAACAAGGTTTCGGTTTCGACCGCGCCGGCCTCGTAGGGAAGTGCAATTAACGCGAGATCGAGATGATTGCTTTGTAATTCTTCGACCAACACTGAGGTCGTACTTTCGCGGAGATAGAGTTGGATGCTCGGCAGTTGCTCACGGAGGGTAACTGCATAACGACCGAGAATGAAAGGTGCGATGGTATGAATTCCGCCTATTTTCACGGGTGATGAGAGAGGATTGTGATAGGCCTTGGCTTCATCGATAAGGTCTTCAGTTTGCATAATAATGTAGCGCGCTCTATCAGTGATCCGGGTGCCCAAGGGTGAAAAGGCAACTTGTTTGTTGGTGCGCTCAACCAATTGCACCCCTAAAAATTTTTCTAACTCACGGATGCCGGTGCTCAGTGTTGATTGAGTGACGTTGAGATGCTTAGCGGCCCGACCAAAATGTAGATGGTCGTGCAGTGCAACAAGGTATTGCAATTGTCGAAGCGG
>Ga0315330_10004017_pt1 | contig 10064 bp, 5 predicted proteins | sample M140m34915metaG_FD_203453 | JGI IMG/M metagenome (GOLD analysis project Ga0315330, IMG submission 203453) | Ammonia-oxidizing marine archaeal communities from Monterey Bay, California, United States - M1 40m 34915 | ecosystem: Environmental > Aquatic > Marine > Intertidal zone | place: USA... | reverse complement strand
CGTGATTGGAGCGTTTTTGGAATCTAGTTCAATATGAACATCACCTAAAGAGGTGGACATAATCACGGTGGCTTCTTTGCCAAGTGCTGGTTTGATGGGCTTTTCTTCTTCAATAGTTTTCTTGGGGGCGTCTTGTCCAAGAGCAAAAGAAGTAAGGAATCCGATCAGGGCGGTTTTGCAGAATGATTTCATAAACAGAGGTTATCTTAGAGAAGACTAATGGGCTTGCAACCAGTTGTCGCCAAATCCTAGATCAATTTTTATCGGGACCTCGTTAGGTAAACAAATAGCGGCTTCCATCGCTTCTAAGATTTGTGTTGGAAGTTTGTCTTGTTCGTCTTGATGAAGATCAAAAAGAAGTTCGTCATGGACTTGTAGAATCATCCTCGATTTGCGCCCCTGCATGATTTTGTGAATATTGACCATAGCTAATTTGATCATATCGGCTGCTGTTCCTTGGATGGGGCTGTTTATAGCAGCGCGCTCAGCATTGGACCGAATACTGGCGTTTCCGGATTTAATGTCTTTGAAGTAACGCCGGCGGCCAGAAATTGTTTGGGTGTATCCTTTTTCGCGAGCACTCTCGGTGGTGTCCATCATGAATTGGTGAATGGCGGGATATTGCTCAAAGTAAGTTTGGATTATTTCGCTAGCTTCGCCGCGGGGAATTCCAAGGCGCTGTGATAGTCCAAAAGCTGAAATTCCATAAATGATGCCGAAATTGACCATTTTTGCGGTACGTCGCATTTCCGGAACGACTTCATCAGTTTCAATGCCAAAGACCCGGGCTGCAGTGGCTGTGTGTATGTCGAGATCGTTTTTGAAGGCCTTGATCATGGCAGGGTCGCCAGAGAGCGCGGCCATTACACGAAGTTCAATTTGAGAGTAGTCGGCTGCCATTAAGGTGTAATCCAAGCCTCGAGGGATAAAGGCACGGCGCAGTTCACGCCCCATCTCTGAGCGAACAGGAATGTTCTGAAGGTTGGGGTCCGATGAAGCGAGACGTCCGGTTGAAGTTACGAGTTGATGAAGATGAGTGTGAACGCGTTGAGAGTGCTTGGCACGATGATTAGGAAGTGCGTCAACGTATGTTGACTTCAGTTTACTAGCTTCTCGGTAGCTAAGAATGTTTGCGACAATCGAATGTTTGGGAGCAAGCGAAGCGAGGGTTTGTTCGTCTGTTTTAAATTGCCCAGTTTTTGTTTTCTTTGGCTTATCGACGAGTTTCATTTCACCGAAGAGAATTTCTCCGAGCTGCTTCGGTGAGTTAAGGTTAAATGATCGTCCGACAGATTCTTCGATTTCCTTGCTGAGTGTTTCAATCTTCCCGGTAAGAACTTTCCCGACTTCATCGAGAACCGATTGATCCATCGAGATACCTTCGTTTTCCATCGCTACTAAAACTGGAAGAAGGGGGGACTCAATATTCTCCATGACTGGGAGAACATTGAGAGCTTTAAGCTCGGGAATAAGTTTGTGGTAGAGCTGAAGAGTGACATCGGCATCCTCTGCCGCGTATTCAGCGAGGATTTCAATGGGGAGCTCGGAAGGATCTAGCTCGCCCTTGGAAGCTTTCTTTTTTGCAGCTGCAGCAAAAAGATCATCTGCTTCGTCCCTTTCCCCCGAAAAGAGATCTACGAGCTTGATGGGTGAATATCCAAGGAGGTTTTCGGACAAGGAATCCATACTGTGTTTTTGCTCCGGAGCGACCAAGGTATGCGCGAGCATAGTATCAAAAAAGGGCCCGATAACCTGAACTCCGTGTGAGAGCATAATGGCAAGGTCGAATTTTAAGTTATGACCAATTTTTAGCGCGGAAGACTCGAAAACTGGAAGAAGCTTTTCACGAAGAGCGGGCCAATCGGTGATAGGAAGATAGAAGGCCTCACAGGATTTTAGAGAAAACGCAATTCCAAGGAGTTTCGAGGTGAAGCGGTCGAGCGAGTTGGTTTCAACGTCGAAGCAAAATGCGTCAGCTGCGAGGAGATCCTTGATGAGAGAATCCAGAGCGTTTTCAGATTGGATTAGATGATAGTTATGAGGAATATCCTCTAGTGTTTTTAGGCTCTCAAAAACGGGATTTATTGTCGGTTGATTCTTTGCTGTCGTATCACCAAATAGGCGTTTCGTGAGAGTCCGAAATTCCCAGGTTTCGAAAAGGCGCTTGAGAGTCTTCCCATCCGGTTCTTCGAGCTTAAAGTCGTCGAACGTTTCCTTGACGGGGACGTCGGTGATGATGGTTGCTAGTTCTTTAGAAAGACGAGCTTGATCGGAGAAATTAATGACATTTTCCTTCTGTTTGCCTTTGAGTTTTTCGGTGTTTTCGAGCAGTCCTTCGACAGAGCCATATTGAGCAACGAGTTTTTTTGCGGTTTTTTCACCAATTCCTGGCACGCCAGGGATATTGTCGGAGGCGTCACCCCAGAGGCCTAGGATATCGATGACTTGCTTGGGATCCTCGATCTCCCAGTTTTCGAGGATTTTTTCGTAGGTGAGAACCTCATGATCCGAACCTTGTCGTCCTGGTTTCCACATGGCGGTGTGAGGTGCTACCAACTGGGCGAAATCCTTATCGGGCGTGACCATGAAGGTTTCAATCCCACCAGCTTCTTCAGCGCGACGGGCGACCGTGCCAATAATATCATCGGCCTCGAAGCCATCTATCACCAAGACAGGAATTTTGAAGGCAGCACAGACCTTTTTCACCTCAGGGATAGCGGCAGCGAGCTCTTCAGGCATGGCTTCGCGCTGAGCTTTGTATTCTGGGTAAAGAATGTGTCGGCTGGTTGGCGCTGAAGTGTCAAAGGCAACGGCGAGGTGGGTAGGATCCTCTTTTTCAATGATTGTGAGTAAAGTATTCGTAAAACCGTAAATTGCGGAGGTGTTCATTCCTTGCGAATTCGTAATTGGATTGCGAATGAAGGCAAAGTGAGCTCGGTAGACTAGAGCCATACCATCAAGTAGGAATAAACGAGTTTCTGCCATGAGCAGAGAGTTTCCCCTCAGGCGAGAAAGGTCAAATGCTGACTTTGACTGCGTGACAATCTGGTAATTTTGTTTTAGTTTCTCAAAAGATTTTCTTCTGATTATGAAATACGCCAAATTCGCTGCAGTTGTCTTCGTTCTTTACTTTCTGGGATATCTTCTCAGTGGAACCATAACTCCCGCTTTGGTAGACGTGAGAAAAGAGACCAGTGGGACAGTTGTTATTGTGAAATACAAGGGGGCAAGTTATACAATAAATCTGGACGAAGTTCGTGATAATGAACTGCCCGAGACCGTCACCATCGAAAATCCAACTATTATTCCGACTTCTGGTGGAGAGGGGCAGGTGAGGTTGAGAAAGGGAGATGTAGTAACCCTTTTGAATCGTAAGGATGATTCTTTGATTGTTGAGAAGCCGGACTCAAACGGCAAAGGTAAGATTTCGCCAAAGGATACCGATCTTTTCCAACAATTGGTTAAAAGAATTTACGAGAGGGAAGCTGGAGGTGCCATAGCGGCCGCAACTCCACCTGCGACGGTTGTTGCACCTGCACCTGCACCCGCTGCACCTGCTGCACCTGCACCTGCTGCACCTGCTGCACCTGCTGCACCTGCACCTGTTGCCAAAATTGACCCGGTCGTTTCTAATCCGGAGCCAATGCCGGTTGTTGAACCAACTCCGGCCCCCGCTCCTGTCGAGGATACAAAGCTTGGTGACGATGAGATCATTGCTCTGATGAAAGACAGTATCGCTGGAGGGGCAGTGAAAGAGTTTACTAGTGATCAGGTTAAGGGGTGGAAAACGAATGGAGAAGAGACAATTGATGGAACGGAGTATCAAACTGGCTTGGCTGCCTATGAAGCCGCTACGATTTTTGGTGTTCGGCCGGTTCAAGCCAAGGCTTTGATCAAGGATGGAAAAATCGAGCGCTGGGTTTACGCCAAAAGTGGAATGGAAATCCAATAAGGGGATCTCAAGACCGTAAAAAAAAGCGATCGAAATGATCGCTTTTTTGATGAGATTAAATTTCCGTCACCGTAAGTTCTAGCGCATGGAAGCGAAACGCTGACGGAGGAGGTCTCGTTCGCTGAGGTCACCGACCTTGCTGCGGGCGTCGGTAAGCCATTCGCGCTCTAATTCATTTTTAGTAGGCCTTTTGGTTTCATAATATACGCCAAATTTTCCTGGAGAAAGATCTTGGGAAAGGTCCATCGCTGCTGCGATAGACTCTAGATCCTGCTCTTCCTCGTTGACGAGATCAAAGACTCCACCTTTGCGTGGAATACTGTCGTCAAAAGAACCAGGATTGAACATGGTGCATTCCGAGAGGGTTTCTACGACGGCGAAACCGGGGTGAAGAATGGCTCGCTCGAACATTTCGTTCATATGCTTCACTTGCGCTGCGTGAGTGCGGGCAATGAAGGTTGCGCCGCTAGAAACCAGTTGAGCCATCGGGTTGATTGGGCGGTCAATTGCTCCTCGAGGATCAGTTTTGGAGCGCTGCCCAATGGGAGTTGTTGGGGAGGTCTGGTTTTTTGTAAGACCATAAACGAAGTTATCCATTACGACGTAGGAGAGGTTGACGTTCTTCCGTGCGGCGTGGTTGAGATGGTTTCCTCCGATGGAGAATCCGTCGCCATCACCGCCAAAAACGAAGACGTGAAGATCAGGTCGAGAAAGTGAAATCCCGGTAGCGAGAGGAAGAGCCCTACCGTGAATAAAGTGAATTCCGTGAGTATTTACAAAATAGGGAAAGCGTGAAGAACATCCAATTCCAGCGACGCAGACGATTTTCTCGTGTGGAATACCGAGTTTTTGGACGACATTAAAAAACGAGGCAAGCACTGCGAAATCGCCGCAAGCAGGACACCAAGTAGGGTGATCTGCTTTTAGTTGCTTCTTTGTAAGCTTTTCTGCGGGAGCGGCTGAGGTGGTATCTGACATGATAAGAGTCGGGTTTAGGTTTGGGGGATTTTTTAGCTTTTAATGAGTGCTTCCGCAGCGTCTGTGATTTCAAGAACACGGAAACTAATACCTTGAACTTTGTTCACGGATTCGATCTTGGGATTGCAAGTCTTACCTCTAAGAAGAGTAGCAAGCTGCCCGTAACCATAAACCCCGGAATCATTCATTTCGGGTACAAGGACGTGATCGTATTTTTCGAAGAGTTCACCCAAACCATCTGGAAGTGGATGGACATGGCGGATATTAATTGAGCCAACCTTATGACCTAGTGCGTTGAGTCGGTCGGTGGCTTCCTTGATAGGACCGTATGTAGATCCCCAACCGACTAGAAGAAGGGAGCCGTCTTTCTCGCCATGAACCTCCGGAAGAGGGAGGGATTTAGAAAGTTTGACGAGCTTGTTGCGCCGCTTCTCTGTCATCTTCTCGTGGTTGATCGGGTTGCCCGAAGGGTGGCCCCATTCGTCGTGCTCAAGGCCGGTGACGACTGGGTATTTTCCTTCGCTGGATCGAGCTCCCGGAGGTGAGTGACGAGTTAACTGGTCTAGTGGATACGGCTTAAAATCTGCTCCTCGCTCCGAGAGATCGAGTTCCGGATCCCGCCAATGGGCTTCAAGATCGGGCTCTTCGAAGGCTTCAAGGCGTGTTGCGATCGCTTGATCGGAGAGAATAAAAACAGGAGTCGAATATTCCTTGGCAAGGCGGCAAGCTTCGAGGGCTGTGTAGAAGCAGTCTTCGACATTTTTTGGGGCCAAGACGATCCGAGGTGCATCACCATGAGATCCGTAAATGGCTTGTAGTAAATCGGACTGTTCGACAGAAGTTGGAAGACCAGTGGAAGGTCCTCCACGTTGGATGTTGACTACAATTAGGGGAAGCTCGGCCATGCTGGCATAGCCGAGGGCCTCTGCCTTAAGGGCTAGACCGGGCCCGGAAGAGCCGGTGATGGCGAGGTGTCCTGAATAAGAGGCCCCAAGGGCGAGAGAAACAGCAGCCAGCTCGTCCTCACACTGAATAAACATGCCATTATACTTTGGAAGTTCAGTGCGGAGAAACTCCATGATAGTGGTCCAGGGAGTAATGGGGTATCCAGCACCGAAGCGGCAACCACCGGCAATTAAGCCAAGCGCAATCATGGTGTTACCATCGGTAGAGATACGATTGGCTGCATCGTTTTCACCAGGCGCCATAGGCATATGCTCTATATCGTGCACGGGCCAGGCGTAGCCGGCGTCGAAAGCGAGCATTGCATTACGGAGAATGTCCTCTGATTTCTTACCGAACTTCTTGGCGATGATTCCATTCATTTTTTCGCGGTCCAATTGGTAGACCGCGCAGATCAGGCCGAGTACGAAGATGTTTTTTCCTCTTGATTTAGCGCTGCCGCCAATAGCTTCGATAGTGGCTGAAGTGAAGGGGACTCCGATATGAATAATTCCCCGCTCGTCTTTCAATTCTTCGACATTATCGCTATCGTAAAAGCATATTCCTCCATCTTTGAGAGTGTCGAGATGACCGTCATACGAATGTTGGTAAAATGCCACGAGTGTATCAGCGCGATCTCCGGGGTGGAGAACTTCCCCCGAGCCAAGGTGGACTTGGAAAATGGAAGGCCCGCCGGAGATAGTGCTGGGAATCGTCATGTAGGTCATGACCTCTTGAGCAGTGGTGCCGGCGAGTTGACCAAGGAAAGCTCCCACCGATTGAATACCATCCTGAGAGTTGCCTGCTAGCCGGATCACAGCATTACGAAGATCTGAAGAGGCGGCGGGCGGGGAAGCTGTTTGCGACATGATCGTGAAAAGTGATAAGATAGGGTGCGGCGGAATAACCCTTGGGCCTCCTAAACTAAAGGAAAAAATGCATTTTTGGTGACCTTATGTCCACAAAGTGCGGACGGGGTCGAACGGCTACTTCTTTGGGGAAGTTTTTTCAACAGGCGTTTGACGGCCCCGATAGATGAAATGTTCTAGGCCGATGCGTTCGGCTATCTTACGGGCGTCCTCCGCGCGCGGGCTTCCACTCCTCCCAATTTGTTCAGCAAGTTGAATAGCAGCCTCCCACCGTTTCTCTCTTTCCAGAAGGGAAAGGGCTCCCTCAATGCCACATTTATCATACCATTTCCATTCAAGAGAAGAAGTGGATTGGGGAGAGAAATCACGATTAATCACTCGAAAGTAGGATTCGAGGGCTTGCGCATTCTTGCCTAGTTTTTCAAGGGCTTGTCCGCTAATATAATGGGCTCGATTTTGGGTGGAAGCCGGTAGGTTTTTGAGTTTGAGAAGTCTATCGTAAAATTCTAAGGCAATTTCATGTTGCCCGATTTGGTTTGAGGCATCAGCTCCAAGAATGAGAAAACGTCGTTGATCGCTTTCGGAATTATTTTCATTTTTAAGAAAAGTTACAATTTCCCCCAGCGCCCGTTCTTGTTGGTTCCGGGCGATTAAAAGACTGCAGAGATTGATGGCGGCTTCATTAGCAAGGACTCCTTTTTTATCGATCAGTTCCCGAAATCGAAGAATAGCATTCTTGTCCGCAGAGTCGGTTTTGAGAGCGGTAGATGTCAGAGCACTGTAGTAGCGGGCTGGATCTGTGAATTCGCTTGCTGGATATTTTTCGATAAGAAGCTCAAATTGGTAGTTTGCTTTACCAATCTCCTTATCGCTTTCCTCGGATGGTTTGCGATAGGTCTGCCCGAGTTGGAAGAGGACTCGGGGGGCTAATGGGTGAGAAGGAGCCTTAGTTAGAAATTCCTGAGCTTGCTGTATCCCTTTGTTTAGAGCGAGCAATACGAGAACTCGTCTCGCTTCGAGATCAGGATTACTCTTGAGGTCGAATTTAAGAGGGTTGACGTTTTCATGAGCAAGTTCGCGATCGAAAGGCACGCTGAAGATTGCGCTTTCGGCAAGAGCTAGAGCAGCTTCGGGTCTACGGGGATTGTCGGGGAAATTTGTAAGGAAGCTTATGAGAAGGTCCCGGGCCTCGATGTCTCTTTTTGAAGAAAGGAACAAGCCACGTTCTAGAACGAGAAATGAGCGGGCTTCCGGGCTGTCGAGGTTACGTGTAATTTCATCGATCTCCTTTGAACGTGTTGAGGTCAGTAGTGTTATCCCGGCATTCAAAGCCGCAAGTGAACCAAGATCATCTCTTTTGATTTCCCGAGCGATTTCCTCGGCTTCGAGGAAGAGTTGGCTCGCCTTAGTCCGTTCTTCGATGGCGAATGCTGCTTTTGCTGAGAGAGCTTTGGCATAGCCTTTGGTTGCAGGTGCAGCTTTTTCATCATCGAGCAGAGAAAAGATGGCTAGTGCTTGTTCAAAATTATTCTCTTCAAATTTGACAACGCCGAGTTCGAGTAATGAGCGGTTTACTAATGCTGAGCCACTTGGGCAGATGAGTTGAAGTTGTGCGGCTCTTTTTCGACCCTCTCTTCTCTGCGCAGGGTCGTCAGATTGAAGTTGAATACTCACGAGAAATGAAAGTGAGTAAAGGCTCCTCAGGTCAGGCAAGGTGATGCCGGGAATGGCGTTGGGAAGAGTGGGAGTGATGGTTTGAGCGGAATTAAAATCCTTAACCAAGGGGTTTTCGAGGGATACTGGTAGAGGAGGAGCCCATTTTGAAATATTCAAAATGAGTGCGGCAGAGTCAGTCTTATCGGCCCAAATTCTCAAGCGTGCAAAAATAGCTTCCAAGTTCGTGGGGGCCGGATTCTTGTTGAGAGTCTCGAGGAGCGAATCAATTGCTGAGGATTCATTTCCCTCAAGAGAAAGGCTATCGGCAAGAGCTATAGTCGATTCGTGGTAAAGTGCGGCAGGGAGGTTTTTCCGAATTTCAGGATCATTGAGTAAGGTCTGGAAAGTTCCCACTGCTGAGAGGCGGTTACCTCTCGCTAGCTGGAGCCTTCCGTTTAGATAACGAATGAGACTTTCTTCGGCAGGATTAGCAGGCCTTGAGTTCTTGAGGAGGGAGCTGGCTTCATCGAGTTGATTCAGTGAAAGGGAAACCGAGATGAGTTGAAGCGTGGCCTCCTTTTGGATCGAAGTGTCTTTTGACTTTAAAAGGGGGGTCAATATTGGCTGCGCGTCTTTGGGATTACCAAGTGCAAGTAAAAGTTTTCCAGTTTGGAGATCCGCGTTGTCTCGCATATTGATTCGGTCAATTTTTTTGAGCTCACCGATAGCATCGCGATACCTACCCATTTTGACTAGTGAGTAGCTCCTCCAGAGATGGGCGGGGCTGAATTCTCTCAAAAGCGGATCGTCGAGCGTTTTGAGTGCAATGCCAGGTGTACCAGCTCGAATCTGAGCTTCCCCAAGAAGGGTGAGAAGGGTTGCGCGGGCGCTCTCATTAAGATCTTCCCGCGCTAAAATTTTCTCAATCCTTGGGATTGCAAGATCGGGTAGGTAATCGGAGATGTACTTTTTAGCCGCCTGATATTCCGATGACTGTTGGATCTCGCTCAAAGTGACACACGCTCCGAACAAGGAGGATGAAAAGTAGAAGAGGAAGACGAATCCTAGTAATCGCACGGGTGAAGAATAAGCCTAAGTCGGGCAAAGCGCCATCTTATAAGGTGCCGAAGATTCGATCACCGGCGTCACCTAAACCGGGAACAATATATCCTTGTTGATCGAGGCCCTCGTCGATCGCGGCGCAAGTGATGTTTACATCGGCATGACTTTCTTTCAGAGACTTTAAACCTTCGGGGCTGGCAACGAGGCACACAAAATGGAGATGTTTGGCTCCTCGTTCCTTAAGGCCGTTGATCGCAGCTTTGGCGCTTCCTCCAGTTGCTAGCATTGGGTCTAAAACAAAGACTTCTGAATCTGCGATATGCTCGGGAATTCGTTCGAGATAGACTTCGGGTTGTAGGCTTTCCTCGTTTCGCCTCATCCCATAGTGCGCCACGGTTGCTTCAGGGAGCATTTGAAGAAAAGGCTCACTAAACCCAAGCCCTGCTCTGAGTATGGGAACTAGCACAATTGGACGCTCTAACTCTTGACCGATCATGGAAGTTAGCGGTGTCGTAATTTCTTTTTCCTTCGTGGCTAAATTAGCCGTTGCGGGCAAAATTAACAGCCGGGCAATGTCGGAAAGAAAGTGCCGGAAATCTTTTGGA
>Ga0315330_10004010_pt1 | contig 10073 bp, 9 predicted proteins | sample M140m34915metaG_FD_203453 | JGI IMG/M metagenome (GOLD analysis project Ga0315330, IMG submission 203453) | Ammonia-oxidizing marine archaeal communities from Monterey Bay, California, United States - M1 40m 34915 | ecosystem: Environmental > Aquatic > Marine > Intertidal zone | place: USA... | reverse complement strand
AGTTGGTGAACTTTGTTTTGGATGGTACTTTAAGTGGATCTAGGACTCTCACTATGGGTGCTTATGATCTTAATTTAGCTAGTACTACAGCAGGTCAACAAGTTAAGTTTTCACAAAACGTTGAAGTAGAAGGACAAGGTTTTACAGAACTTCATGCTCAAACTTCTAATGATTTACAGTTCAATTGGAATAATGGTAATGTTCAAACAGCTACGGGTCTTACTGGTTCACATACTTTTACAGCACAAAATCCTAAAGCTGGTGCTACTTATATTATAACACTAGCACAAACCGGTACAGTAACTGCAACTTGGACAGGAGTAAAATGGCCTGCGGCTACAGCTCCAACACTTAGTGGTACTGGTAAAACAGATGTAGTAACCCTAATATGCTATGACGCCACAGGAGCTGGCTTATACTACGGTTCCGCAACTTTAGATTTAGCATAAATTAAAATATAATATATGTTTCCATTTCCTTTTAGTTATTTGCCCGGTGGAGTTGCAATTCCTACTGAGTTTATATTTGAAGTTAACGCTACTATAGGTGACACAATAGATTTAACAACTAAAAATGATGCTCTCGCAGCTGATTTTATAATAAACTGGGGTGAAGGCGCTAATGAAACGGTTAACGCAACTACAGCTAGCCATACTTACGCTAGTGCAGGTACTAAAGTTATAAAAATAAATATAGCAGGCACTAGTACTCCAGTAAATAATTTTAACGTATTAGCTACTAACGAAGGTAGGTCTATGGTTACTAAGATAAGTAATTGGGGAAATACTGAGTGGTATAGTCTTAAATCTGGTTTTACTTCATGTACAAACTTAACGGTAATAGCGAGTGAAACTGAACTACTCACCGCTTCTAATGCCACCGAACTATTTTATGCTACTTTTCAAAATTGCACAGGTTTAACAGAGGCTGATATGTCTAATTGGGCAACTAATAATATTGTTTGGTATTTACGCTCAACCTTCCACGGTTGCACAAATATTGCTTTAGTGAAAGCCCCTGCCTCAAATGTGATGCCACTTAATTATTTTGGTACTTCTGACTCTCAAGCTATTGCTAATTCCGCTTTTAGTTCTGTGGGTACAACAACAGCAAATGGTGCTACTTTTGAGTTTGGAAGTTTAGATTTTTCTACTGCTACTATAACAAAATTTGGAGCTTGTTTTTCTAATTGTAAAATAAACGGTAACACCTCTGATTTTAGCAATTGGGTGTTTGATTCTAGTGTCACTTCTTTACAAAATCTTTTTTATTTTGCAGATGTTGTTGGTACAAACCCTACTTTAGATATATCTGGATGGACAACTTTCCAAGGTAGTGACTTAAGAGCGATGTTTAGAGGTCTTAATGCTGGTACTGCGCTTAATAATCTTACTCTTAATGTTTCAAACTTAAACGTTTCAAATGTTAACAGTATGTATCTGTTCATGGGACACACTTACAGTGACAATTATGTTGAGAATATTATTGGCTTAAGTACTTGGGGAGCAACCGCTGGCGCGGTTAATATGGGCTATGCTTTCGCTCATACTAAATATTTAAAGCTGACAGCTCTTGATAATTTTTCAGATGCTTTTATGAACAGTTTAACACCTAGTAATTTTAACTACACATTTGCAGCTTTAGGATTTGGTTTAGCTTCTGGTTTTGGAGAACCACCTAACTTTGCAAGCTTAGATTTATCAAGCGCAACTACTGTAGAAAGTTGTTTTTCAACTGCTAAATTTTCAACTTTACCTGATTTTAGTAGTGTTACTTTTCCAACGGCGGCAGTTAGTTATAAAACTTGGATGAAAAACATAGAAGTTGGATCAGTTATTGCACATTTTGATTTGTCTAGTAAAACTTTTAAACCTACTGATTTATCAAGAGGTTTTGAAGGCTTTAAAGCAGCTAATAAAATAACGTTACCAAGTGGTGCTAGTTCTTTTTCTTCATTATTAACTAACATGAGTTATGCTTTTTATAACGGTGGAGGCGTCGGTAATGAACTAGAAGTCATATTACCTACAGATGCTGATTATAGTAGTGTGACAAATTGGTTAAATGCTTTTAATGGTTTAAATGGGCCAGGAAGTGACACTTTAACTACTTGCGTCGGAGACACTTTAATTAGAAGACTTCATGCTACTAGTTTAAACACCAACCAACAAGCATTAAACTTAGTTGATACAAAACTTACCGGTTCACCTTCTGTTGTTGATTCCAACGTTACTGCGTTAGAAGCCACTGGATGGACAATAACTAGTAACGCTGTAGATGCAGTTATGCCGTTTGTGTATGCAACTCCTGTTTATCAAAATATATCAACTACACCAACTGGTAGTTTTACAGGTGGAACATTCTCAAGTAGTGATCCTACTAATGCTGCTGTTAATGCTACGACAGGTGAAGTTACTTCATCTATTATTGGTGATGTAACTATTACATATACTCTTGCAGATGGATGTTACAACCAACAAGCTTTATCGTTTTTAGCAGATCCTAGAACAGTAGACAATGCATATTCTATGGTGTTCGATGGTACAAATGATTACGTTGACATCACTCCAGCTACGACTATAACTGGTAGTGCAAGTTTATCTTTGTGGTTTAAGACTTCTTCAGCAGCAGCTTATCAAAATCTTGTTGGTTCTGGTGGTGGTTCATATCCCGGTATGTGTAGATATTTAACTGTAAAATCTGGAAAATTAAATAACTACGTTACAGGTGTTGGTTGGATTGAGTTAGATTCAACAGCAGTGAATGATGGAAACTGGCATCATTTAGTTTTTACTTATGATTCCACTACAACAGGTGGACCACAAAGAGGTACTTTTAAAGCGTATATTGATGGTTCTTTAACAAAAACATATGACATGAATGGAAGTACTGAAGATTGGTCATCTAATTCTCTTGCTACAATTGGTAATTATAGTTCAGGCGTGGGTAGATGGTTTAATGGTGATATGGATGAGGTAGCAATATGGGATATTATTTTATCACCAACTGAAGTTCAAGACATTTACGACTTCACTAGTACAGGTAAAACAGGAAATTTAAATTATTTAACAACAACACCACCTACAAAGTGGTATAGAATGGGAGATTAATATGAGTACAGAATTTTTCAACGATCAATGGCGTATACCAAGCGACGAAAATCAAAATAAGGTTTCTAACTATTCTATGAATTTTGATGGGACTAGTGATAATATTGATATCGGTCAAATAGACATAACTGGAACTAAAAGTGTTGCATTTTGGATTTACCCAACCGCGAGTGGTGATGATGGTGCTCTTTTTACAATGGTTCCTTCAGGTGGTACTTCTGATTTGTTAAGTATTGGACTTTGGCAATCTAATATTCAAGCTCTTACCGAACTCGGAGTTAAACAAAGAAGTTTACAAACTATATCTATTAACACTTGGTATCATGTAGTAGTTATAAAAGCAACTAACTCAATAACAAATATATATATCGATGGAGTTGATCAAACTCTAGATGGACTTGGAAGTTGGAATGGAACACCAGCTAATCCACAATCAAAAATTGGTGAAGCTACTTATGTGGCAGATTATAATTTCACAGGTAATATAGACCAAGTATGCGTTTTTGATTATGCGCTTTCAGCAACTCAAGTTTCTACTCTTTATGGTGGTGGAACTACTGTAGTAAATCCAATGACATTAAATCCTAAACCTGTAGCTTACTACCAATTAGGTGATCAATCAGCAGATAACGGAGCTAATTATTTATCACCAAATGGCAGTTTACAAGATTATGTTTTTTCATTTTCAAGTAGCACAGTAACTCTTGGTAGTGAAATAGTATTAGCACAAAGTCAAACAATTTCTTTTTGGGCTAAATTTAACGTTGTATCAGGAACACAATTTGCAATACCTATTTCCGCGGCTGCAGGAAATTGGTTTCCTTTACTGGGTGTAAATGGATCTGGAAATTTTTTACTTTATTTCTCAAGCCCAACGAATGGTGGAGTAAACCCCGGTACTTCAACTCCATTTCTTCCTGATGTTTGGTATAATATAGTAAGTACAAATGATGCTTCAACATTAAATGCATATATTAACGGGGTAAATGTTTATGCTGGTGGTGCTGGTTCAGCTAGGGAGGATATTAAGATTTCAGTTATTGGAGCTAGAGCAATTGGAGGCTTTAATGTTAATGGATATATGTCTAATGTAGCTGTTTGGAATGGAACTACTTTAAGTGGTACTGAAATTACAGAAATATATAATAACGGATCTCCACTTGATTTAACTACTTTTTCTGGAACTGCTCCTAGTAATTGGTATAAGTTTAACGCTCAAGATACTTTTGACGGTACTAATTGGACAATAAAAGATTATGGTTCTGGTGGTAATGATGGAACGAGTGCTGGTATGACTTCAGCAAACTTAGTTCAAAGCGACTTACAATCCACTTCTGGTTATAGTCCTTATGCTTTAGATTTTGATGGAGTTGATGATTATCTAGACTTTACAACTACCGAATTTCTAAACAGTGGAAAAGCTTCATTTTCTTTTTGGATAAAACCTGAAACTTACTCTGGTACTAACTATGGATATTTCTTTTCTGGTGCGGCTGCTTCTAATACTGGTATAGCATATAGCGAAGGAAGTAGCACTGGTTCTTATTATCCTGGAGTATTATATTGGTATAATGGAAGTGGTCCTATTATTCTAGACGTTGTGGTTACTCAAAATGTATGGAATCATATTGTTATAGTATTTGATGGTACTTCACTAAAAACTTATAAAGATGGAAGTTTAGGAACTACTAAAACAATAACAGCCGCTACAACACTAGCATATGATACAATAGGAAGATACAAACCTACAACTACACATTACGTTAATGGTGACATTTCTAACATTGCAGTATGGGGTGGTACTGCTTTAAGTGCTGCTGAAGTTACAGAAGTATATAATCAAGGTGTTCCATCTAACTTAAACACTTTTTCTGGAACTGCCCCTACAGTTTGGTGGCAGTTAGGTTCTAATAGTTCTTTTAATACTAACTGGACTTGTTTAGACGAAATTGGAACTAATAATGGAACATCTGTAAACATGACAAATGATGACATTACAAATGGTCCTGGGTATTCAGCAAATGGTTTAGGAACGAGTTCAATAGTTATTAAAGGAGATGCACCATATAGTACATCAAATGCATTATCTGAGAATATGGATGTATTAGATAGAACAACAGATATACCAAGTTAAAATATTAAAATAAAAAAAATGAATAATAAAAGTTATATAGTAATTGAGTTAAGTAATACAAACTTAGTTTTATTCTCTCAAGTTGACCAGAATAGCGCACAATCAATGAGAAGAAATTTAGCAAATACTCAAGGGTTATTAAGCTATACAGTGACTCCTAGTTTTGTTACAGATGGTAGTTTACCGATAGTAGGGAGCGTGATGAATCAAACAGAAGCTTTAACTTTGATGGCGACTACGGAATGGACAGATCCTAACGTGGGACCTTAAAGTAAAAAGTTAGTTATACAGATAAATGTAAAAAAAAATTATGAGTGGTAATATTCCTATAGACAACCCTGCTGTTAGAACTTATTGGATAGCTTATAGCGATAGTTCAGAACAAGATGTCGAAGGCTTTGGATACGTAGACCCACAACAAAAGCTTTATTGCAAGTGGTTTATAGATGAAACTATAGATGAAGATGAATGGATAGCTGAATTAGCTAAACATGGTATAGACCCATCTCCACCAGATCCGCCAGTAGAAGAAGAATAACAAAAAAAACAATAAAATCAAATCAAATGAAAATTAAAGAAGAAGAATTAAAATTAATTCAAGAACAACAAAAACAATTGAACGAATTAGTTCAAAATATAGGTTTGTTAGAAAGCCAGAAACATGGATTACTTCATGAAATAGCTGGAGCTAATAAAGAAATAGAAGATTACAAAGAAATATTAGAGGCTGAATATGGAGCTATTAATATTAATCTTGAGGATGGTACTTATACTAAGATAGAGAAAGAAGATGTCAAAAGTAATAAGGAAGATTAGTATAGGTTCTGATTACAAGAACGATGCAATGCATTATTCTACTGGTCAAGAAGTATACGGCGGTCATACTATTAGTGATATTTTATTTGAAGACGAAGATCAATCATATAATATTTTTATAACTAAAAATAATGAAGTCTTACCTTGGAAAAAGTTTAATGCTAATATGTCAATTTCTGTAGAGTACGATCTTAAGTATTAGTGAAAAGTTTATATTACTTTATTGTCAAGCCGTTAAACGAGAGGTATGACAACGTGAGAAGAGTAGCTAATACTGATCTTATTATCAATAGTGGTATTGAAGATCATAGATTTATTAGTAAAAAAGCTGTAGTAGTTTCAACACCTGCAGCTTATGATACTGAGATAAATATAGGGGATGAGCTCTATATCCATCACAACATATTTAGAAGATGGTATGATCAAAAAGGTAGAGAACGAAATAGTTCAACCTACTTTAAAGATGATTTATATTTTGCTTCACCTGAGCAAATATATATGTATAATTTAAAAACACATTTAGATTATTGCTTTGTAAAACCACTTAAAAACCAAAGTTTCTTAGAGAATAGAAAAGAACAACCTAATGTTGGAATAGTAAAATATTCTAATAAGTCCTTAGAAGCTCTAGGAATCACACCTGAAACACTTATTACGTTTACACCTAACTCTGAGTTTGAGTTTATTATAGAAGGTGAACGACTTTATTGTATGAAATCTAATGATATAGCTTTAACTCATGAATACCAAGGAAACGAAGAAGAAAATAATCCAAGCTGGGCAAAAGGCAGTTGAGGAACTTATTAAGGTAGCAAAAGAAAAGATTGTTGACTCAGACGATGATGTAAGCGCTGATAGATTAAAAAATGCTGCCGCAACAAAGAAACTTGCTATATTTGATGCTTTTGAAATACTTAATCGTATACAGGAAGAAGAAGATATACTAAATGAAAAACCTAAAGAAGTTAAAGAACAAAAAACTTTTAAAGGTTTTGCGGAAGGGAGAAGTAAGTGAGTTACAAACAAACCCTCTGGAAAGAAATTAAGGATGTTGTAAATCCTAAGATATTAGCTAAAAACAATAGGTTTAAAAAATGGGAGTATGGATATAACTCTGATTATGATTTTATAGTAATAAGTAAAACTGGAAAAATTGGACAAATCATTGAAATACAGGATCTCAGGATTGCTTTACCAGCAACAAATCAACCGTTTAAACGAAGCAAAGAAAAAGCGGAACAATATTGGGAAAAACAAGAATATCCAAAAGAACTAAATAGAATTAAAAGTAGGTTTGATTGGGAGGAATACCCATCAGATTTTAAAGAAAAGTGGTACGATTATATAGATGAAGAATTTACTAGACGAGAACAAGGATTTTGGTTTTATAACAATGGTGTTGCTACTTACATTACTGGCACTCATTACATGTACTTGCAATGGTCAAAGATTGACGTTGGAGCACCAGACTATAGAGAAGCCAATAGATTATTCTTTATATTTTGGGAAGCGTGTAAAGCAGATAACAGATGTTACGGGATGTGCTACCTTAAGAACAGACGATCTGGATTTTCATTTATGTCCTCGGCAGAACTTGTTAACCAAGCAACCATATCAAGTGACTCCCGATTTGGTATACTCTCTAAATCTGGATCAGATGCTAAAAAAATGTTTACAGATAAAGTCGTCCCAATTTCCGTTAACTATCCGTTTTTCTTCAAACCGATCCAAGACGGTATGGATCGTCCTAAAACCGAATTGGCATACAGAGTCCCAGCTTCAAAACTTACTAGAAGAAAGCTTGAAAGTAATGAACAACTAAGGGAGTTAGATGGACTTGATACAACTATTGATTGGAAAAATACTGGTGATAACTCTTATGATGGTGAAAAGCTAAAATTATTAGCTCATGATGAAAGTGGTAAATGGGAAAGACCTGATAATATATTAAACAACTGGAGAGTTACAAAGACTACATTAAGACTAGGATCTAGAATCGTGGGAAAATGTATGATGGGCTCAACATCAAATGCTTTAGACAAAGGTGGAGACAACTTCAAAAAATTATACTATAATTCAGACGTTACAAAAAGAAATAGAAATGGACAGACTTCTTCTGGACTCTATTCTTTGTTCGTCCCTATGGAATGGAACTACGAAGGATTCATGGATTCTTACGGATCACCTGTTTTCATTAGAGAAAAAGATACAGTCAAAGGAATCGACGGTTTTGAAATTGAAACAGGCGTTATTGAACACTGGGAAAACGAGGTTGAAGGCTTAAAGTCAGATCAAGATAGTTTAAACGAATACTACAGACAGTTTCCAAGAACTGAACAACACGCTTTTAGAGATGAAACTAAATCTTCTTTATTTAATTTAACAAAAATCTATGAGCAAATAGATTATAATGAAGAAACTAATAATAAAACAGCTGTAACTGTAGGGGGTTTCTCTTGGGAAAACGGTATTAAAGATTCTAAAGTTATATTCACACCTCATAAAGATGGAAGATTTAAAATAAGTTGGGTACCACCTGTTAATATTCAAAATAGAGTTATTAATAAAAATGGAGGTAAATACCCAGCCAATGAGCACCTTGGTGCTTTTGGTTGTGATAGTTATGATATTAGTGGAACAGTAGACGGTAAAGGTTCTAATGGAGCTTTACATGGTTTAACTAAGTTTTCAATGGAAGATGCACCACCTAATCATTTCTTTTTAGAATATATATCAAGACCACAGACAGCTGAAATATTCTTTGAAGATGTTTTAATGGCTTGTGTATTTTATGGTATGCCAATACTAGCTGAAAATAACAAACCTAGATTATTGTATTATTTTAAACGTAGAGGTTATAGAGGCTTTTCAATGAACCGCCCTGATAAAGTATGGAACAAGCTTTCAATCACTGAAAGAGAAATAGGTGGAATACCTAACTCAAGCGAAGATATTAAACAATCACATGCTGCAGCTATAGAATCTTACATAGAAGAATATGTTGGATACAGCGAATTAGGTCATGGAGACATGTATCATCAAAAAACATTAGAAGACTGGGCTAAGTTCAATATAAACAATAGAACAAAGCACGATGCTTCAATAAGTTCAGGTTTAGCCATTATGGCTTGTAATAAAAACAGGTATAGACCTGTAGCTATTAGACAAAAAAAATCTATAAACTTAGGTATTAAAAAATATGATAACACAGGTTATAATTCAAAAATAAAATAAATGATAAATACTAATTACAATAGTTCTTTTCCAGATCAGGTAGTACCAGATGCAGAAAAAGCTACTTATGAGTATGGTTTGCAGGTGGGTAGAGCTATAGAGTCTGAATGGTTTACTAATGACAATGGCTTTACAGGCAGATTTGGTAATAATTATAATTCTTTTCACAACTTAAGATTATATGCAAGAGGAGAGCAATCTGTACAAAAATATAAAGATGAACTTTCTATTAATGGTGATTTATCTTATTTGAATTTAGACTGGAAACCTGTACCGGTAATTCCTAAGTTTGTTGACATAGTTGTTAATGGTATGTCTCAAAGAAATTATGAAATAAAAGCTTATGCTCAAGATCCTGAATCATTAGTTAAGAGAACTGCATACGCAGAAGCTTTAATGAGAGACATGAGACAAAAAGATCTTATAAATCAAATAAGTCAAATGACTGGTATGGATGTTTCTAAATCTCAAGGTAAAGGTTTAGAAATGGAGAGTGAAGAAGATATAGAACTTCACATGCAGATGAGTTATAAAGAATCTATTGAAGTAGCAGAAGAAGAAGTAATAAATAATGTATTAGCTAATAATAAATATGATTTAATTAGAAGAAGGTTAAATTATGATTTAACTGTATTAGGTATATCTTGTGTTAAAACTGATTTTAACAGATCTGAAGGGGTTACATTAAACTATGTTGATCCAGCTAGTTTAGTCTATTCTTATAGTGAAGATCCTAATTTTGAAGATTTATATTACGTAGGTGAAGTTAAATCAATTAG
>Ga0315330_10004004_pt1 | contig 10078 bp, 8 predicted proteins | sample M140m34915metaG_FD_203453 | JGI IMG/M metagenome (GOLD analysis project Ga0315330, IMG submission 203453) | Ammonia-oxidizing marine archaeal communities from Monterey Bay, California, United States - M1 40m 34915 | ecosystem: Environmental > Aquatic > Marine > Intertidal zone | place: USA... | reverse complement strand
ATAAAAATGAATAAAAATGATTTTACTATTTGTATTCGAAGCATAGGAGAATTTACAACAAAAAGATTACTAGAGGATATAATTTATCAAATTGGATCAAATGAAAAAGTTCATTTAATTAAAAATTTAAAGCTTTATGAGGCTGTTGACAGGTGTTTTGAATTTGCAATCAAAGAAAAAAGTACTTGGCTAATAACTTTAGATGCTGATTTAGTGATTAGACCAGACTTTATGAATATTTTTTTTTCTATCGCAAATTCAATGAAGTCAGATGAAATAGAGGCTCATGCTATGACGGTCGATCGTTTATTTATGAAGTATAGGTCTGTTGGAAATCGTTTATATCGTGTATCAAGTTTGACTTTACTAAGAAAACTTTTAGATAAAACCAAGATAAATATTCGACCAGAAGGAACCATGCTCTTTGAGGCCACTAAGTTAGGTTACAAAATAAAACCGATTAAAGATGTAGTTGCCATGCATGACTTTTTTCAATTTAGCCGAGATCTATTTAGAAAAGGTTATTTGTCCTCATACAAACATGCCTCCCATTCTTCTGAACTAAAATCAACTTGGCGTGAATTAAGTAAAAGTTCATTAGATTTTCAAGTATTACTTCGTGGTTTTTCATTTGGTGTTATGTCTGGTGAAAAATATAATTTAGATGATAATTCAGATTTATTTAAAGTAGAACTCGAAAAATTATCAACAGAATTTTATGATTATGACAGTAATTTAATTATACCTCATGACATAAATAGTTATATTGCTGAAACTGTATCAAATAGATCTTTTTATAATACAAGGTCAAGATTCTTTAGTATATTAGATAATTTGTTTAAATGGAGGTTTTTTGAAAAAAAAAAATAAAGTTTTGTTTATTGACGTCGGCACACATGAGGGCCAAGAAATTAAAGCTCTGACTGGGTCAGCTTTGATTTTATTTTTACTTTTTTTAAAAAGATATATAATTAATTTTTTTACTAGAGGAAATATTGCTCCATCATTCATAGATATTTTAAGTTTTTTCAGCACCAGGAAAAAGTTGATAAAAAATGTAGATTTTTGTTTTGTCACAATAGAACCTAATTGGAGAAATTATGACTCAAATATCTATAAAAAAATAGATTATGCTTTTTGTTTAGGCTTACAAAAAATAGATAATAATTTTGAATTTAAAAATTTTTCTTACAAAAATACTGAAAAGAAATGTCAAGGTGCTTCCTTGCTAGAGAAGCCTAGTAGTTCAGATTTAACAGATATAATACCTGTTGTAGACCCAGATTATTTTTGTGAACATATTTTGCAAAATATTGTAAATGAATACAATTACGAATTTCCGTTAAAAATAATTCTTAGGTTAAATTGTGAGGGGACGGAAGATGAGGTTATATATTCTATTAATAAAAAATTTTCTGGATTGTTAGTAGGAATTCTGGGAAGTTTAGACGATGTTAAGAAAAAAAAAGGAAGAAAAAAAGCAGAAGTTTTAGACAAATACTTAAATGCAAACTCAATTGATTTCTGTAGATTTTCCTCCAATATGATTACTTGGCCTAAGACAATAAGATTTTTACATAATAAGTTAAATTAAATAATAGAAAAAATTTTTTTTATTAATAATATTAATTAATATTGGATATTTATTTGTTGAAAAAAAATGAAATTTAATAAAAAAATTGTTTTATTAAGTAGTTCATTAGAAGGTGGTGGCTCTGAAGGTGTTTGCGTAAATATTGCTAATAATCTTGCAATTAGGGGCTGGCAAGTTGAATTGTTAGTTTTAAATTTAAATAAAGAAGCTTACCTTGATCGTTTGTCAAAAGACGTCAATTTAATAAATTTAAATATAAGTCGTACTAGATATTCAATTATATCATTATTAAAGTATATCTATAAAGAAAAGCCAAAAGCACTTTTAGTATTTAGTTATGAGTTATCTGTACTTTTAGTTATCTTGCGGATTATATTAAAACTAAGGATAAAAATTATTTCAAGAAATGTAAGCACGTTATCAATTAGAATTGATCAATTAAAAAAAAAAAATCTATGGTCTAAATATTTTATTGGGCCTTTGATTAAATTTTTTTATCAAAAAGTAGATCATGTAGTTAATCAATGTAAGGGAATGTATGACGATTTACTTAATGAACACCCAAAACTTTATGAAAAAGCAAGTATAATATTTAATCCTGTTTCTGGCCAAATAGCAGATTATGCTAAATCACAAGAAATAATTTCAGTGATGAAGAAAGATTATATTTTATGCGTTGGTCGACTTGAAAAAGTAAAAGCTTTTAATTATGCAATAGAAGCTTTTGCAGGAATATCTAATAAATTTTCAAATCTTCGATTAAAAATTGTAGGAACAGGAAAATTGGAAGAAGAATTAAAGAAAAAAGCTTCTGAACTTTCTGTTTTAGATCGAGTAGATTTCGAGGGTTTTCAACAAAATATTATACCTTATTATTTGTACGCTAAAGCGACAATGCTTACATCTTTATATGAAGGTTATCCAAATGCATTAATTGAGTCGATTGCGCTAGGAACACCTGTAATTGCATTTGATTGTAGATGTGGACCAGATGAAATAATTCAAGACAACATTAATGGTTTTTTGGTAAGACATCTTGATGTTGAAGATTTAAAAGATAAAATGGGTAAAATTTTAGATACAAATTTCAATAGAAAAAAAATAATTTTAACAGCTAAGAATAATCAAATTGAACATGTTTCTGAACTTTATGAAAAATTAATTAAATCAATGATAAATTTTTAATTATTTCAATTAGAATGTTTTCTAAAATTCAAATAAATATATTTATATTAATTTTAGGTGTATGAGAGTAATTCATGTAATCACTGGCCTAGGAAACGGAGGTGCAGAAAATACATTATACAAGGTTTGCAAATATGATAGAAATAACAAACACATTGTAATATCAATTACAACAAAAGGAAAATACTTTTATATTCTGAAAAATATTGGAATAGAAGTTTATTGTTTAAACTTAAAATTTTATTCTATCATTAAGTTTTTCGAACTAATTAAACTTATAAATTATTTAAAACCAGAAATAATTCAAACTTGGCTTATAATTGGAGATCTTCTAGGCGGCATTGCTGGACGGTTAGCTGGATATAAAAATATAGTTTGGAATATACATTTTTCTAATCTTAAATTAGATTCAACAAAATTAAGAAATATAATTATTATTAAAATTCTTGCTATCCTTTCACATTTAATACCAAAAAAAATTATTATAGTATCTAGAGATGGATTTAAAAATTGTAAAAATTTAGGATATTCTAAAAAAAAATTGATTTTTATTCCAAATGGTTATGAATTATCAATTTTTAATTATAACAAAAAACAAGAACATTTTTTTAGAAAAAAATATAAAATTAAAAAAGATATTCCAATTATTGGTAATGTTTCTAGGTACGACCCAATCAAAGATCATAGTACTTTACTCAAAGGATTATCATTTGTTCGTAAAAAAAAAATAAATTTTTTATGCATTTTAGTTGGTTTAAATATGGATAAAAAAAATAAAAATTTAACTAGTGATATTGATAAACTAAATTTAAAAAAAAATATAAAATTACTAGGAAGTAAAAAAAATATTACTGAAATTATGAATGGTTTAAATGCACATATTTTAACAAGCAAAAGCGAGGCATTTCCAAATGTTGTTGCAGAAGCAATGGCATGTAAAACACCATGTATAACAACTAATGTTGGTGACTGTTCATTTATAATTGGTAAAACAGGATGGCTTGTACCTCCCCAAAATCCAATTAAACTTGCCAAAGTTATTGAAATTGCATTAAGTGAAATTGGAACAAAAAAATGGAATAAAAGAAGAGATCAGGCAAGGTTAAGAATTAAAAGAAACTTTCATATTAATAGAATGATCAAATCTTTTAATAATTTATGGGTTAATGTTTATACAAAAAGTTTAGAAAACAAATAATGATAAATGATTTCACATAAATATAAGTGCATACATATACACATCCCCAAATGTGCCGGTACAAGTATAGAAAAAGCACTTGGCCATTTTGACGGCCATGAGGGTAGAAATGGACAAGATCATCGTACCATTAGAATGATAGAGCAGCCTTTTTTGACAAAGCATTCAGTAAGCTCACTTTCTAATGTAAAGGAAATTTTTAGACGATTAAGACATAAAACAATAATTAAAACAAATCCTAAAAACCATGAAGTTGTTACAAAAGAACAATTTATGAGATATTTTAAATTTACTGTTGTCAGAAATCCATATTCAAGAATTTATTCGTGGTACAACAGTATAATTCAGGATGAAGTTCAACTTCGTTACTATAGAATTCCTAAAGACTTAGAATTTCTGGATTTTTTAAAAAAATTTTTAAAAAATACTTATATGATTAAACAACAGGTTTATTGGCTCAAAAACTTTGAGGGAAAAATTAACCTTGATTATATTGGAAAGTTTGAAAAAATCGAGGAAGTCTTTCAAAATATCTCTAAAAATCTATCAGATGCAACTATTTTGTTCCCACATGAAAAAAATTCTAAGACAGTTGATTATAAAAATTTCTACAAAAATGAGTCGATAGATTTAGTCACCAAACATTATAAAGATGATTTAAAGTTTTTTAATTATAAGTTTGATTAAATAGAAAGATTTATGAATGTATTAATTGAGCATTTATTAGGATGGATATCAATATTGTTAATATTTTTTTTTGTATTAATTTTTGCAAAAAAAAATTCTCATATCAAAAAAATTCTACTGATAGCATTTTTTATTCGTGCTACCATGATCATTCTAGAGCAATATGGAATTTTAATTCTTCCAGATGGAAATTCAATTGATTCTGATGCTACTAGATTTGAGTTAATTGCCAGGTTATGGTCAAGTGGAACCATGTTTCCTTTTGGGGGGGCTCAAGAAGAATACCCTCAACTAGGTTTATCTGTGTTATTAGATTTTTTTAAAAATGACTCTCTATTAATTTCAAGAGTAATATCAATTTTTTATACAATTTTTGGTGAAAGTATTATGATGGCAAAATCTATAAGCCTCGCATTAGCCTTGTCATCAATTTACATTTCTTATCTATTATGTTTGGAAATATACGGAGAAAAGTCAGCTATAATTACTGCTTTCATAGTTGCTTTATTTCCCACACATATTTTATATTCAGTCATTACATTGCGTGAAATGTATGTTGTATTTTTTTTAATTATTTCCCTAAGTGGAATTGTAAAATTTATTAAAAAGAAATCTTTTTCTGCTTTTTTACAAATATTTATTGGATTCTATATTACCTCTCTGTTTCATGGACCAGTAGTAATCGGTTTTTTTATTTTTTTAATTTATTTGATTATTGAGATGTCTTATAAAGAAATTTTGGAACTTAAAAAATTAAAAGTTAACATTTTTCCAATTTTGATAATAATATTATTTTTTATTCCTATTATTTTATTTACAAATAATTATATAGCAATTCCTTATATAGGAAATTATGAAATTTTGACAGATTTTGATTACTTGTTTTATAAAGCTAATATTGGTTTTCATGGGTCAGCCGTCTATCCATCATGGCTAAGTATAAATAATATTTATGAATTATTTCCAAAGCTAATAATCAAGGTGATATATTTTTTATATTCACCATTTATTTGGGACATCAAGCAATTTTCACATATAGTTGGTCTATTTGATGGTATTTTATATATAGTTCTAACAATATTTTTAATTTGCAACATTAATAGCATATGGACAAACCCATTAACGAGAATTTTATTATTAATATTTATAAGTTATTTAATTATATATGGACTTGGTGTCGGAAACTTTGGAACAGCTATTCGTCATCGATCTAAATTTTTAATAATACTAATTATTTTGGCATCACCAAAAATTCATAAATTAATTATCTTATTTAAAAAAAAAATATATAAGTAGTATAACTATGCATTATATATTAATTACTGGTACAGCAGGTTTTATAGGGTTTAATCTTTCTAAAAAACTTTTAGAAAGTGGAAAAAATGTCATAGGTATTGATAATCATAATAACTATTATGATGTAAGAATTAAAGATGCACGTCTTAAAATATTAAAAAAATTCTCAAATTACAGACATTACAAAATTGATATTTGTGATCAACAAAGTTTAGAGGATGTTTTTAAAAAAAATAAAATTCAAAAAGTAGCAAATTTAGCAGCTCAAGCGGGTGTGCGGTATTCAATGGAAAATCCTATTGCCTATATCAATAGTAACATTTTGGGATTTGCTCATATTTTAGAAAATTGTAATAAATATAAAATTAAACATCTAGTTTATGCTAGTACATCAAGCATATATGGAGCTAATACTAAAATGCCTTTTTCAGAAAATGATAGTGCAAATCATCCATTATCAATTTATGCAGCATCAAAAAAATCCAATGAATTAATGGCACACAGTTATAGCTATTTATACAAATTGCCAACAACAGGACTGAGGTTTTTTACAGTTTATGGACCTTGGGGTAGACCAGATATGGCATTATTTAAATTTACTAAATGTATATTAGATGAAAAACCAATTGATGTTTTTAATAATGGAAAACACACTAGAGATTTCACATATATTGACGATATAGTAGATGGAGTAATAAATACTCTTGATAATCCGGCATCTATTAACAGTGATTGGAATAGTGATCAGCCTGACCCTTCTTCAAGTAAAGCACCATGGAGAGTTTATAATATAGGAAATAATAAACCAGTTCAGTTAATGGACTATATTAGTTCTCTTGAAAAAGCTTTAGGTAAAAAAGCTAAAATAAACTTTTTGCCTCTACAACCAGGAGATGTTCCAGATACATTTGCCAATGTAAGTAATCTAGTGAAAGAATTTAATTATAAGCCGTCTACAACTATTAACGAAGGAATATCTAATTTTGTAAAATGGTATAAAGATTATTACCAAATATGATGTACAAAACTAGTAAGCTCAGAATAGCAGTAATTGGATTAGGTTATGTTGGTTTACCTCTCGCTTTAGAATTTGCAAAAAAAAAAACAATTATTGGCTTTGATACAAACATAAATAGAATTAATGAGCTTAATTTAGGGATAGATAAAAACTTTGAATTTAATAAAAAAGAATTACTGCATTCAAAACATTTAAATTTTACTAACAATAAAGAAAATCTTAAATTAGCAAATTGTTTTATAATTACAGTTCCAACACCAGTTAATAAACTTAAAAAACCAAACTTAAGACCACTTTTAGAAGCCACTAAAATGATAGCAAAAGTAATTACTAGGTATAATTTAATAATTTTTGAGTCGACTGTTTACCCAGGATGTGTTGAAGAGGCTTGTGTACCCATCTTGGAAAAGTTTTCAGGATTAAAATTTAATAAAGATTTTTATTGTGGTTATAGTCCAGAGAGGATAAATCCTGGGGATAAAACTCACACCTTAACAAAGATTAAAAAAGTTACTTCTGGTTCAACTCCTAAAATTGCTAATTTAGTTGATAATTTATACAAAGAAATCATAACTGCAGGAACTCATAAAGCTTCTAGTATTAAAGTTGCAGAAGCAGCAAAAGTTATCGAAAACACGCAAAGAGATTTAAACATTGCATTAATTAATGAACTATCAATTCTATTCAATAAATTAAACATTGACACAAAAGAAGTCTTAGATGCAGCTGGGAGTAAATGGAATTTTTTACCGTTTAAACCAGGATTGGTAGGAGGTCATTGCATTGGTGTCGATCCTTATTATCTCACATATAAAGCAAAAAACATTGGCTATAATCCAAAAATTATTCTAGCAGGTAGAAAGATCAATGATAATATGAGTAATTATATTGCTTCGAAATTAATTGAAAAGATTAAAGAAAAAAGAATTAAAGTCAAAACTGCAAAAATATTAATTATGGGATTAACTTTTAAGGAAAACTGTCCTGATATTCGTAATTCTGGAGTTGAAAATATTATTCATAAGTTAAAAAAGTTTGGATGTCAATTTGATCTAATGGATCCTTGGGCAGATAAAAGCGAAATAAAGAAAATATATAATGTTTACCCAATATTAAAACCTATTAAAAAATCCTATGATGCAGTTTTGATAGCCGTTGCTCATAATAAATTTAAAAAAATTGGTTTAACAAATATTATTAATTTATGTAAAAAAAATTTTGTGATTTTTGATCTAAAGAATTTATTTAATTCTGATCATATAGATTTTAAACTATAAAAAAAATTAATTATTTTAATGAAAAACTTAGATAAGAAAACTATTCAAAGTTTTGGTGATGAATGGACATATTTTGATCAATCTGGTATGACAAATAAAGAAGCATATAAAATTTTTAAAAATTATTTTTCTTTATTTCCTTGGAAAAAACTTTCAAAATTTTCAAAAGGTTTTGATATGGGTTGTGGCAGTGGAAGATGGGCAGAATTTGTAGCTCCAAAGGTTGGTTTATTGAATTGTGTTGAGCCATCTGTAGCAATAAAAGTCGCCAAAAAAAAATTAAAGAAATTTAACAATATTAAATATTATCAAAAAACTTTATCTAATTCTGGATTAAAGAAAAATAGCCAAGATTTTGGATACTCATTAGGGGTTCTACACCATGTGCCAAATACCCAGCTAGCAATTAATTCTTGCACCTCACTACTAAAACCTGGTGCTCCTTTTTTGATTTATATTTATTATTATTTTGACAATCGTCCTTCTTGGTTCAAACATTTTTGGATATTATCAGATTTTATACGATTATTTGTTTGTAAGTTGCCAAAATTTTTAAAATTTTTAATTTGTGATTTAATTGCGATATTTATTTATTATCCATTTTCAAAATTTTTATTTTTAATTGAGAAATGTAATTTAAATTTTAAAAATTTTCCACTTTACTATTATCGATACAGAAGTTTTTATACAATGCGTACAGACTCAAGGGACAGATTTGGAACTCCTTTAGAAAAACGTTTTTCAAAGAAAGAAATACTTAAAATGATGCAAGACTCTGGACTTGAAAAAATAAGATTTAAGAATTCGTCACCTTTTTGGACAGCAATTGGATATAAGAAGAAATAAAAATGTGTGGAATTAACGGTTTCTACTCCAGGTCCTTATCTTCGTTTAATAATATAATATTAAAAATGAATTCAGCTGTCTATCATCGAGGTCCAGATGCAACTGGATATTGGCAGGATAAAAACTCTGGAATTGTTTTAGGGCATCAAAGATTGTCTATATTAGATTTATCTTCAGCAGGAAATCAACCAATGCAATCAAATTCAGGTCAATTTGTTATGACTTATAATGGAGAAATTTATAATCATTTAGAAGTTAGAAGAGAGCTTGACATGATGGAGTCTAAAATTAAATGGAGAGGAAAATCTGATACTGAGACTTTAATAGAGTCCATAAATTTTTGGGGAATTAAAAAAACTTTAGAAAAAATTGAAGGTATGTTTGCCTTTGGTATCTGGAATAAAAAAAAACGAAGTTTAATATTAGCAAGAGATCGCATTGGAGAAAAACCATTATATTTCGGATGGCAAGGCAACAGTATTAATCAAGTTTTTTTGTTTGGATCTGAACTCAAGGGATTAAAAGTTCACCCTGAATTTAGAGGAGAAATTAATAGAAATTCAATAGCACTCCAATTACGACATAATTGCATACCTGCTCCTCACTCTATTTATAAAGATATATATAAATTACTGCCTGGTCATTATTTAGAGCTAAATGAACATGATTTAAAAAAAGGTTTACTACCTCAACAGAAAAAATACTGGTCTATACAAAATACAGTAATAGATGGAAACAAAAATCAGATCCAACTAAAAGAAAAAAAAATTCAAGATGATTTAGAGATGAATTTAAATCAATCTGTAAAAAAACAAATGATCTCCGATGTACCCATAGGAGCTTTTCTTTCTGGAGGTGTAGACTCTTCAACTATAGTAGCTTTGATGCAGTTGCAGTCAAGTCGACCAATAAAAACTTATACCATAGGTTTTGAGGAAAGTGATTATAGTGAGGCAAAATATGCAAAAAAAATTTCA
>Ga0315330_10004001_pt1 | contig 10080 bp, 8 predicted proteins | sample M140m34915metaG_FD_203453 | JGI IMG/M metagenome (GOLD analysis project Ga0315330, IMG submission 203453) | Ammonia-oxidizing marine archaeal communities from Monterey Bay, California, United States - M1 40m 34915 | ecosystem: Environmental > Aquatic > Marine > Intertidal zone | place: USA... | reverse complement strand
TAACTGCTGATTATGGTATTGACAGAAAAACTCCAACTACATTTTCAAATGTTTCAACTAGATATGTTGAAGAATATGCTGGTACTCAAGAAGTGCCTGAACTACTCAAGATGACTCCTGGAGTCTATACTACCAAAGAAGGAGGAGGTGTAGGTGATTCAAGAGTTTACATCAGAGGTTTTGCTCAAGAAAACATCACTGTTATGATAAATGGTGTTCCCGTTAATGACATGGAAAATGGTAAAGTATATTGGTCAAACTGGAATGGTTTGGGAGATGTAACTTCTGCTATGCAGGTTGTAAGGGGTCTTGGTGCATCTAAATTAGCAATCGGATCAATTGGTGGTACAATTAATATTATTACTAAATCTATTGATTCCAAAAAAGGTGGATCATATCTGCAGCAAGTATCTGATTATGGTCAGTTCAAAGAGACTGTTTCTTACAATACAGGTAGAATGAAAAATGACTGGGCTATTTCTCTTCTTTATTCAAGAACTGATGGTAATGGTTATGTAGATGGAACATATGTTAATGCTAATACATACTTTTTGTCAGTTACTAAAGAATTCAATGAAAATAATTCTCTAGTTCTTACAGCTATCGGAGCTCCACAGAAACATGGTCAAAGAGATCAGTATTTATCACCTGATGAAGTAGATCAGTATGGTCATAAATATAATAGAGATTGGGGTTATTTAAATGGAGAGGAATTAAGTGGTAGAAATAACTACTACCATAAACCACATATTGTATTAAATCATTATTATAATATTAATGAAAACACTTCATTAAACACTTCAGTTTATGCTTCATATGGTAAAGGTGGTGGTTCTGGACCATTAGGTTCTTATGGAAGATACTATGGTAATCAAGATAGAACTGCAGACGGACTTATAAACTGGGATGCAGTAGTAGCAGATAACCAAGCAAATAATGGAGGTTCTCCAAAATATGGTCTAAATACTAATAAAGGGTCAAGTTTGATTTTAAGAAATTCAGTTAATAACCACAAATGGTATGGTGTACTAACTAATCTTAATCATGACTTTAATGATAACCTTTCATTGACTGTTGGTCTAGATGCAAGAACTTATACTGGTGAACACTTTAGAGAGGTTAGAAATCTTCTTGGTGGAGATCATTGGGTAGAAGAGTATAAGTATACTGTAGATTATAGTCGAAATTCTGAGAAGTCTTCATATGGTGACGGTGGTATTAGAGATCATTTAAAATATGTAAATGAGAATTCTACATCATTATTTTTTACTAAAACACCTGTTAATCAGAGAATAGCTTACGATAATGATGGTATACACAGATATGCTGGACTTCATGGTCAACTTGAATATAGCGATGATAAAGTTTCTACTTTTGTTGGAGGATCTGTATCTAGGACTCAGTATGTAAGAGTTGATAGAATGAATTATGCTGGTGTTGAAAATGGTGGACAAGATCCTACTTCTGAAAAAGTAAATATAACTGGTCATAATATTAAGGCTGGTTTTAATTTCAATTTTTCTGATGCAAGTAATGTATACTTGAATGCAGGATCATTCTCTAGAGCACCTTTCTTTAATTTTGTATTTACAAACTATCAGAATGTTGTTGTTGATCCACTTGAAAATGAGAAAGCAAGATCATTAGAATTTGGTTATGGTTTTAAATCAAATAAGTTCTCTGCAAAACTTAATGGATATTTCACTAAATGGGTTGATAAAGGTTTATTATCACCTAGAGTTACAATTAATGGTGTTGCAACTAGATCTGCAATTAGAGGTCAAGATGCTCTTCATAAAGGAGTTGAACTTGAGTGGAATACAAAATTTACTCCTAAATTAGATTTAGGTGGTATAGTTTCATTAGGTGAATGGAGATGGGCTAATGATGTACAGGGTGAAATTAGAAGTGATGGTGATTTAGATATAATTTATGTAGATATATATTCTAATAATTTATATGTAGGTAATCATCCTCAAACTCAAGTTGGTTTCACTGGTAGATATCAAATAAATAAAACGTTAGATATTGGAGGACAATATCTATACAATGCAAAGCTCTATTCAGATTATGACGTAACTGATAGAGATGATATAAATTTAGCTAATGCGCAACCATTCCAAATGGATAATTATGGTGTACTCGACTTAAGAGTAGGTGCTAGATTTAAATTAGGAAACATTGGTGCTTATGCGCAAGTACAGGGTTATAATATATTAGATGAGATATATTGGGCTAGAGGTATTGAAAGTTCTGGTTCACTAGGAGAGGGATTCCCAAGTTGGGGAAGAACTTTAAACTTTTCACTTAAGTTAAATTTCTAGAATAATATCTTATCAAAGAAAAAGGTCATCAATGGATGGCCTTTTTTTTATATTTAATTACCTATAATTAAAATTATATTTTACATTTGGAACATGAAAAAACTTATTTACAGTACTACCTTAATATTATCACTTTTATTTGCATGTAATAGCGTAGATCCTGAACCTGAACCGGATGATCCACTTGATATACAAGCTAATCTCCTTAATGGAAAATGGATTCTAAAAGATGAGTCTTCTGCTGTTAAAGATGGAAGTATAATATCTGACTTTAAGGATTTGTCCTTAACAATTTCTGGTGGTACAAAAAGTGGAGGTAGTTATGCAACTACTAACTCTATTGATGCTGATGTTTGGCCAAATTCAGGAAGTTGGGAATTCCAGAATAATGATAAAAGTAAATTACTTAGATCCGATAATGTTGTTATGAGTATATCTGTGACACAAACTACTTTGAGAACAAGTTTTACAGTTGTTGGAGGGTTAAAAGAAGGGAATTGGGTGTTTAGCTTTATAAAAGAATGATTCTTTGTGGATTAGTTTAGATATCTAAATTAATTATTGAAGTGCTATTTGCTAGATAATCTTCTTTATCATTTGTTGCAATAATTATTATTTTCCTGTTCGAAAATTCATTCAAAATTTTTATATAATTTTTTTTCCCTTCTCTATCTAAATTTGTAGTTGGTTCATCAAGAAGGATAAATTTGGAATCTGAATAAAATGTTATTATTAGTTTTAGTTTCTGAATTGAACCTGATGATAGGTTTTCAATTTTAGAATTAATGTATTTATTTAAATTAAAATCATTAATTATATCGCTATAATTAATAGCTGAAGGTCTGAATTTATTATGAAATTTTAAAAATTCTTCAACAGATAATTCTGAAATTAATTCTTGATAAGGTGAAGTAAAAAAAATTTGTTTTGTTATATCAATTTTTTCATCTAATCTATATATTACCTTACCTGATGTGGGTGAGATTAAATTTCCTATTAATTTTAATAGTGTAGATTTTCCTGAACCATTTTTTCCCAATATAGCATAAACACCCTTTTTAAATGAATAATTGAATTTATCTATTACTTTATTTGACCCAAAACTTTTAGAGATGTTACTTAAAGTAATTTCCATTGGTTTAATCTAGTAAACCTTTAATTATACCTCTCTCACTATTTTTAATGAATTTTAATACAGCTTCTTTTTCATCAGAATTTGAAATGTCTGTTTTAATTTTTTCTATTGCTTGACTATTATTTCTTCCCTCTAAATAAAGAATTCTATAAATATTTTGAATCAGATTAATTTGATCACTAGAAAAATCTCTTCTTTTTAAACCTATAGAATTTACCCCTCTATAACTTAACGGTTCTTTACCAGCTTTACAGAATGGAGGAACATCCTTTCTTATAAGAGATCCACCAGCAATCATAGAATGTTCTCCAATTTTAACAAACTGATGAACTAAAGTTCCGCCACCTATAATAGCATAATCACTGACATTTACATGCCCAGCTATTTGAACACCGTTTACTATCACACAATTATTACCTATAATACAATCGTGTGCAATATGACTATATGCCATTATCAAGGAATTTTCACCTATGGATGTTGTCATTTTATCCTCAGTTCCTCTACTTATTGTAACATATTCTCTAATTGTGGTGTTATTTCCTATCTCAACAGTAGTTTCTTCACCACTAAACTTTAAATCTTGAGGAATTGAAGATATTACTGCTCCAGGAAAAATTTTAACATTATCTCCAATTCTTGCTCCAGAGTAAATTGTTACATTATTGCCAATCCAACAATTATTACCAATCTTAACGTCTTTATCAATATAACAGAATGGCTCTAATATAGTATTAGTCCCAATTATTGCCTCAGTATGAACGTAATTATTACTCATTAATTCTACTAATAGTTGCTGTCATATTTCCCTCACCAACTAAAGCATTGCCAACAAAAGCTTCAGCCTTCATTTTTGCAATACCTCTTTTTATAGGTGCTTCAAATCTCAATCTCATAATTAAAGTATCACCAGGACATACCATTTTTCTAAATCTAAAATTCTCTATTCCTGCTAGATAGGGTATATGTTTCTCTGGTTCATCAATAGAATTCATTACAAGAATTCCGCCAACTTGAGCTAAAGCCTCTACTTGAAGCACACCTGGCATTACCGGATTATCTGGGAAATGTCCATTAAAAAAATCTTCATTGACTGTGACATTTTTAATACCTACAACTTCTGATTCATCAAGGTAAGTAATTTTATCTACTAGTAGGAATGGATATCTATGTTTGAGAATATTTTTTACTTCATTTATATTAAATACTGGTTTTTGATTGGGATCATATTTTGGTGCATTGATATTTCTTTTCTTAATAAAATTTTTGAGGATTTTAGCAAACTCTATATTTGATTTATGACCGGGTCTTGCAGCAATTATATGTCCTTTTATAGGCCTTCCAACAAGAGCTAGATCACCAATAATATCTAACAATTTATGCCTTGCGGGTTCATTATTAAATTTTAATTTAATATTATTAAGAATTCCTTGTTTATCAACTTTTATATTTTTTTTTCCTATTAATTCAGAAATTTCTTGAAGTTTTTTTTCATCAATAACTTTATCAACAATTACTATAGCATTATCTAAGTCTCCTCCTTTAATTAAGTTTTTTTTGAATAATTCTTCTATTTCATGTAAAAAACAAAAAGTTCTTGCTTCTGAAATATCTTTTTTAAAGTTAGATATCTGATTTAGTGTATAATGCTGACTACCTAAAACTACAGAATTATAATCCACCATAGATGTAATTCTATAATCATTATGAGGGTATATTGATATTTCCACATTATTTTCTTCATCACTATATGTAATTTTTTCAGAAATTTCTATGTACTTTCTTGCTGCATCTTGAGATTTTAATCCACATTTTTCAAGACATTCAATAAAAAATTTAGAACTTCCATCTAGAATTGGAATTTCTTCTCCATCTATTTGAATTAAGATGTTATCAATTTGTAGACCAACAATTGCAGCAAGTAGATGCTCTACCGTTGATACAGTAGCATCATTTTGTTTGATAGTAGTTCCTCTTTCTACTGCTATAACATTATCTACATCCGCATCAATTATTGGCATTCCATCAATATCAATTCTTTGAAATTTAATACCATGATTTATTAATGCAGGTATAAACTTTATTGTTGATTTTTTACCACTGTGAAGTCCAATTCCATCTATATTCCCTTCCTTATCAATAGTTCTTTGAAAATTTCTCATTCAGATTGTAAATTATATAATTTTTCTTCTATTTTTTTAATTTTTTCCTCAATTGAAGGTAATTTTTTGAAAATTATATATGATTTTATATATTTTTCCTTCGGCATTGCAGGATAACCGATGACTGTCTGATTACCTTTCATTTTTTTAGTTACCCCTGACTGAGCACCATACTTTATATTATCTCCCATTTTTAGATGGCCTACTATCCCAACTTGACCACCCATCATACTATTTTTTCCTATTGATGTTGACCCAGATATACCTGTTTGAGCAGCAATAACTGTGTTTTCTCCAATTTCTACATTATGACCAATTTGAATAAGATTATCTAATTTCACTCCTTCATTAATTATTGTTGAGTTTAATGTGGCTCTATCAATAACTGTATTTGATCCTATACTTACATTATTTTTAATAATTACGTTTCCAATCTGCGGAATTGATGAGTATGAACCATCTTGTAATGGTGCAAAACCAAATCCATCACTACCAATTACCGCATTTGCATGAATTATACATTTATCACCAATTTTAGATGAGTTATAAATTTTAACACCAGGGTAAATGATAGTGTTTTTTCCGATTTTACAATTATCTCCAATGTACGTATATGGATAAATTTTACAATTATCACCTATAACTACATTTTCACCAATATAACTAAATGCACCTAAGTAAATATCTTTTCCAATTTTTGAATTTTTATTTATATGAGTTGGATTCTCAATTCCTCTTTTTTTTGAAATATTTAATTTTTCTATTTCGGAAAGTAATAATGCAAAAGATGAGTAAGAATCTTTAACTATTAAAAAAGTTAGTTTTGAATTATTAGTTAATTCAACTTTTTCATCGACTATAATAGCAGAAGCCTTAGTTGAATCTAAATATTTTCTGTATTTAATATTACTTAAAAATGTAATATCTCCTTTTACAGCATTTTCAATATCACTTATTCCAGTTATTGTAGTTTGTTCATCACCTACAATTTTTGCTTCAAAAATCTCAGCTATCTTTTTGATTTTAAAATCAAGATTTTTCATTATAAACTAATTTATATTTGATTTATAATTTTAAAAATGCAAAGATATAAGATTTTATGGGTAGATGATGAAATTGATTTATTAAAGCCTTACATTCTATACTTAGAAGAAAAAAATTATATAGTAGAATCATTTAATAATCCATTTTCACTAATTGAGTATATAGAATCAAATAATGATTTTAATTTGATATTAATAGATGAAAATATGCCAGGTAAGTCTGGTATAAATTTAATATCGGATATTAAAAAGAATTCTAGTTCAGTCCCTATAATTATGATCACTAAGAATGAGGAAGAAGATTTAATGAATGAGGCTATTGGATCTCAAATAAATGATTATTTATTAAAACCATTAAATCCTAATCAGTTATTAATTTCGGTTAAAAAAGTACTTGAAAATTCTGTTATAATTCATAATAAATTAAAAACAGATTATGTAAGCTTTTTTAGTGAATTGTCAGAAATGATAAAGAATAATAGGGATCATAAAGATTGGATTAAAACATATATGAAAATTATTGATTGGGAGATTAGTTTGGATAAGAGTGATGATGATCAAATATTAGAAATGCTTACAGCTCAGAAATATGAAGCAAATAAAAAGTTTTCTGAATTTATTAAAGATAATTACTCTAAATGGCATATTAATAATGAAAATAAACCATTACTATCACATGACTTACTTAAAGAAAAAATATTTCCTTATCTAAATGAAAATAAAGTTTTTTTTATTGTGATTGATAATTTTAGATATGATCAGTGGAAAGTATTAGAAGATAAATTATCTAAATATTTTTTTGTTAAAGAAGAAAAGCCATTTATGTCGATTTTGCCTACTACTACAGAGTTTTCCAGAAATTCCATTTTTTCTGGCCTTACCCCTTATCAAATGCATAAAGATGAATTTGATTTGTGGTCAGATAAATCTAAAGGTCTAAATAATAATGAATACTTTTTTCTAGATAAAAATTTCAAAAGAAATGGAATAGATATCAAACATTCTTATAATAAAATTATTTCTTACGAGGATGGATCTAAGTTTATCAAAAATATTACAAAGTTAGACAGCTTCAATTTCAGTTCTGTTGTTTTTAATTTTATAGATATGTTGTCTCATTCTAAGACTGACAGTAAAGTATTTAGAAACCTAGTTTATGATGATAGGTCATTTAGGTCATTTACTGCTTCTTGGTTTGATAATTCGTCATTTAATGATCTAATGAAGCATTTGTCATCTAAAAAGAACATAAAAATATTCTTAACAACAGATCATGGAACCATAAGGGTTGAAAAGCCAATTAAAATAAAAGCGAATAAAGATGCAAATAGTAATATAAGATTTAAGCATGGAAAAAATATAAACTCAACTGAAGCAAAGTTATATATGGTAGAAAATGGAGAAGATATTTTTTTACCTAAAATCAATATTTTTAATAAGTATATTTTTGCAACTGAAAATCAATATCTTTTATATCCCACAAACTATAATTATCATTTGAAAAATTATAATAACACATTTCAACATGGGGGTATATCTATGGAGGAAATGATTATTCCATTTGTTGAATTAAGTCCAAAAAATATTTGAAATGATAGAGATTGAAATTAAAAAATTTGATGATTATAAAAAGGTATTTAAATATATTTTAGATGATAACTCTTCTAAGGTTATACTTTTTAATGGTAATTTGGGATCTGGTAAAACTACACTTATACAACTAATTTGTCAAAAACTTAATATAAAAGACAAAGTTTTAAGTCCTACTTTTAATTTAATTAATGAATATAAAACAAAACATAATTTGAAGGTCTATCATTTTGACCTCTATAGAATTAAATCAATCGAAGAGTTAATAGATATTGATTTTATTGAATATGTCTATTCAGGAAATTACTGTTTTATTGAGTGGCCAAATATTTGTGTTGATATAATTGATATTGAATACAAAGAAATATTTATTGATGTTATTTCTGAAGATAAAAGATTAATTAGAATCAGTTAATACTTCTAAGTTTTATTTCGGTAAATTTCTTCTTAGTGTTTTGGGGAAAATCACTTTTTATAATCCAGTGATAATATTGAGGGTTTGATTTGAATATATCAGAAACAACTTGATTTTTATACTTACCAAAATTAAAAACTTCTTTTTTATCTGAATTCAATATTATTCTTCCTGATATATCAACAATATTATTATTAATTACTGAACCAATTGAATCTATACTATTTGATATTTTTCCTAAAACATTTCCTTTGTTATCAATTACGTCTGATTGATCGTATTTTTCTAACTGTTTTTCAATAATTTCTAAAGTTGCACTAGTATCTGCATACGAATTATGTGCATTTTCTAGATTTTTATTACAATAAAATTTGTAAGCAGAACTTAAATTTCTTTTTTCCATTAAATGATATATTCTTAATGCATCAATTATTTTTACTTTTTCTAAGGAGAGTTCTAAATCACATCTAATAAACTCTTCAATCAATATAGGTAGATCAAATTTTAAAATATTAAAACCGGCTAGATCACATCCTTTAATAAATTCATAAATTTCTTTTGCATAATTTTTAAATGGTTTAAGTTTAGATACATCTTCATCTTTAATACCGTGAATACTACTGCTTTCATTAGAAATTTTTTTTTCAGGATTTACTCTGAAATTTTTCTCATCTCTAGAATTATCAGGATTAATTTTTATTAAGGATATATCAATTATCCTATCATTTATTATATCTAACCCAGTTGTTTCAATATCAAAAACTACAGTTGATTTATTTACTTTCATTATTTTAGTTCTCAAAGTTATAGCCATCAAAATTTCCTGATGACATTAATAGTTTATTATATGATTTATAATCTGAGTTATTTAGGAATTTCTCTAATATTATTTTATTAGTAATTAAAATAAGATTTTTTTCATTGAATATTTTTTTAATTGTGTTTTCATCTATTTTTCTTGAAAACTTTTTGAGATTATTTTCTGATATAAAAATCACTGAAAAGTCAGAATTTTGAAGAGTGTTTTTATAATTTTTTAAAAACGTAAAATCAAAACTACTTGAACTATGGAGCTCATATACACTCAAAAGCTTTTTAGGGTATTGTAATTTAACCGCATTAATTGTAGCCTCTAATTTTGACGGTGAATGAGCAAAATCTCTAAAAATTTTATTTATTTTATCTGATATTATTTGTAGTCTTCTATGTGGAAGCTCATACGATGAAATAGATTTATAAAAGTCATCTTCCTTTACTCCTAGTTGTTCACATATTATTTTTGCGCCTGCAAGATTTTGCATATTGTGCTTACCGAAAATTTTTAATTTAATTTTTTTATTATTCTGATTAAAAATGTAGGTGTTTATTTTATTATGCTCAAATTTTTCTGAATCATATGGTCTTAAAGTTA
>Ga0315330_10003989_pt1 | contig 10100 bp, 10 predicted proteins | sample M140m34915metaG_FD_203453 | JGI IMG/M metagenome (GOLD analysis project Ga0315330, IMG submission 203453) | Ammonia-oxidizing marine archaeal communities from Monterey Bay, California, United States - M1 40m 34915 | ecosystem: Environmental > Aquatic > Marine > Intertidal zone | place: USA... | reverse complement strand
TCGAGTATTTCAGCGCAGATCCTGGTGGCTTCCGATGTAATAACCAACGAGCGAAAGATCGAGACCAAGGTGCTCGCGAATGACAGCGACATTGTGGTGCTGGGCGGCCTGGTTAAAGAGGACATACAGGATTCAACACAGGGCGTGCCATTATTATCGAGTATTCCCCTGCTCGGGCGGTTGTTTCGCAATGATGTGGTGACGGTCACAAAATCGAATCTGTTGGTTTTTATCCGGCCTACGATCATTCGTGATGACGAAGACCTGGCGGGCGCGACGGCCGAAAAATATCGATTTATCCGCGAAGAGCAGCTGGAGCGTCGCGAGCGAGGCCTTATGTTTTTGGATGACGGTAATCTGCCTGTACTGCCAACCTGGGACGAGCAGATCCAACAGTTGCCCGAGGTGCCCGCGGACGACACCGCGGACGAGTAAACCGCTATGACCGAGCCGACATCGGAGCACCTGACCGCCGCTGATCCGGGAAGCCCCGTTCTCGCTTCGGGGTTGCCTTTCGCCTTTGCCCAGAGCCGCAACGTGTTATTTGAGCGCTCTGGCTCTTCGTTGACCCTGCACTACGTTCCGCCACTCACCACGGATGTACTGCTGGAGGTGCGGCGTTATATCGGGGAGGAGTTCTCGCTGGAGCCACTCGAAGAGGAGGCATTCCGGCAGCGCCTCACTGTCGCTTATCAGCGTACCCAGAACGAAGCTGCACAGATGGCCGAGGATCTCTCCACGGATATTGATTTGTCCCGTCTTGTGGAGGAGCTGCCCGACGTGGGCGATCTGATGGATGCGGAGGATGACGCGCCCATCATCCGTCTGATTAATGCCATTCTCTCTCAGGCGGTAAAAGAGCAGGCTTCAGATATTCACATCGAAACCTTTGAGGAGCGCTTGAGTGTGCGTTACCGCGTTGACGGTGTGCTGACCGAGGTGCTGTCCCCTAAACGCATGCTTGCCCCTTTGTTGGTATCGCGGCTCAAGGTCATGGCGAAGCTGGATATCGCCGAGAAGCGGGTGCCACAAGATGGCCGGATATCAGTCCGGATTGCGGGTCACGGTATCGATATTCGCATGTCAACGATCCCTTCCGCCTACGGCGAGCGGGTGGTACTTCGGCTGCTGGACAAGCAGTCCGGTCAGCTCAACCTCAGCGAACTGCGCATGAATCAGCATGTGGACACGACCTATCGCGGGGCACTATCGAGCCCACACGGCATCATTTTAGTGACCGGGCCCACCGGCTCAGGCAAAACGACCACCCTCTATGCGGGTCTGTCGAGCATCAACGAAAGTTCTCGCAATATCCTCACCATCGAAGACCCGGTTGAATACATGTTGCCGGGTGTTGGTCAGACGCAGGTGAATCCCAAAGTGGATATGACCTTCGCTCGGGGTCTCCGGGCGATTCTCCGACAAGATCCCGATGTGGTGATGGTCGGTGAGATCCGCGATCTGGAAACGGCAGAAATCGCCGTGCAAGCCTCGCTCACCGGACATCTGGTGTTGTCGACGCTGCACACGAATACGGCTATCGGCGCCGTTACGCGACTTCAGGACATGGGGGTTGAGCCATTTCTGCTCTCCTCGAGTTTGTTAGCGGTCATGGCGCAGCGGCTGGTGCGATTGCTCTGTGTTGAATGTCGGGAACCTTATCAACCCTCTGACGCAGAGCGTGAACGGCTTGGGCTCATTGACAAAGAGGTTGAGCTGTATCGCGCCTGCGGCTGCGAGCATTGCAACATGACGGGTTACCGGGGCCGCACCGGCATTTACGAATTAATCGAAATCGGAGACGCGTTACGAGAGGCGATTCACGATGGGGAGGGAGAGAGATCGCTGCTGCGTATCGCCCGCCAACAGAGTCCGGGTATTGATGCTGATGGCCGCCGCCGCGTCATTAGTGGCGAAACCAGCCTTGAGGAAGTCCTTCGGGTGACGACGGTCAATTAATCCATGACGGCATTCCGCTACAAGGCATTGAACGACGAAGGCCGGCTGGTCAAAGGTGTGCTCGAGGGAGATTCCGACCGCCAGGTGCGAGGCACGCTGCGGCAGCGGCATTTGAGACCCGTTGAAGTCGCTGTGGCCACAGACGCGGGCCGCGCTGGGCAAGGGAGCCCCTTTCGTCTTATTGGCAGGCGACTGGGTGCCGCCGATCTGGCCCTCATTACCCGTCAACTGGCGACTCTCGTAGCCTCGGCATTGCCCTTGGATGAATGCCTGCAGGCGGTGGCGGACCAAAGTCGCAAGGCCTCGATCAAGTCTATGATGCTGCAGGTACGCTCTAAGGTGGCTGAAGGGCACACCCTGGCACACGCCCTGAATCAGTTTCCCCACGCTTTTGGCGAGATGTACCGAGCCATGGTGAATGCAGGGGAGGAAGCCGGCCAGCTCGCGCCGGTACTCGATCAGTTGGCTCATTACACGGAGACCCGACAACACACCGCCCAGAAATTACAGATGGCACTCATCTATCCCTTTGTGCTGATTGCCGTGGCGATCGCTGTGGTGTCGGCGTTGATGATCTTTGTTGTCCCCGAACTGGTCGGTATTTTTGCGCACACGAAAAAGGCGCTACCCCCCCTTACGGTCGGACTCATATGGGTCAGCGATTTTATGCGGGCTTATGCCGTGCACTGCTTGCTTGTCGTCATCGCTGCCGTGTGGCTGGGTCGCCGCGCCCTCCGGCACCCGGGGCGTCGTAAGCGCTGGCATCATCTTTTACTCCGTATTCCCGGACTTCGCGGGGTGCTGATCGCGCTGGACAGCGCGCGGTTTGCGTCCACCCTGAGTATCTTGATGGGCTCCGGTGTGCCTCTGATACACGCTTTGCGGATAGCCGGATCCGTGATGACCAATCTGGTATTGCGCGACGCAAGCAGCACGGTATCGATTGCCGTACAGGGAGGGTCGAGTCTCAGTCGGGCGCTGTCACAAGAGTCGTTTTTTCCGCCTATGATGGTGCATATGGTGGCCTCGGGTGAGGCCAGCGGCGATCTCGAAAAAATGCTCGAGCGCTCCGCGCTCAATCAGGAACGTGAGTTGGAAATGACGCTGGGAACCATCATGGGACTGTTTGAACCCGCGATGGTGGTGTTGATGGGAGGGCTGGTGCTGACCATTGTTCTGGCTATTTTGTTGCCGATTTTTGATTTGAACACGATGGTGAGGTAGACAACCATGAACAGACAAACAGGCTTTTCCCTGATCGAGATTCTGGTAGTGCTGGTTATCATGGGGCTCTTAATCAGCGTTGTGGCACCCACCGTACTCAATAGTGCGGATGATGCCCGGGTGCAGAAGGTGCGGGCTGACTTTAAATCGATTGAAACGGCGCTGAAAATCTATCGTCTCGATAACTACGTCTACCCCACTACCGAGCAGGGACTTGAGGCCCTGGTGACGCCCAGCACATTGGAGCCCGAGCCCCGTAATTTCAAGCGTGGAGGCTATCTCGCCGAATTGCCCCTTGATCCATGGGGTCGACCCTACCTTTATCTGTCGCCGGGAGAATATCGGGAGACTGATATCTATTCTCTGGGTGCCGATGGGCTGCCTGGTGGTGAAAGTCAAAATGCCGACATCGGCAACTGGAATGAGGCGAACAGCTGATTCCGATTTTCCCCTCGTGAGCCCTCGCCTCACGCAGCGTGGCGCGATTGCGCGCGGTTTCAGTTTGATTGAACTGCTGGTTGCCGTATTGATCATTGTGCTGTTGACCGGCGTGGTGAGCCTCAACGTGGGGCGCGGAGGCGCCGACCTTGGACTTGAAGGCGAGGTGCGGCACCTCTCGGGTTTACTGGCATTTGCCAGTGCCGAGGCCGGCCTCTCTGCGGCAGATCACGGTCTGTTTATTGGATTGAATTCCGAGGGGGATGAACCCCGTTATCAAGGTATTTGGATGAGACGGTTTGACCAAGGCTGGGCCGCACCTCGCGGCAGCGCAGAGGTATTTGCTGCACTGGATCTCGCTGAGGGATACGAGCTCCGATTGAGCTTGGAGGGGCAGCCTGACCTAGAGTTCATCTTTTATGAGCCCGAACTAAAACCTGTGCCGCAGATCGTGACCTGGGCGGGTGGTGAAATGACGCCGGGCTACCTCGAATGGCTGGATGTCCGCACGGGCGATTTGCTGTATCGCCTCGAATGGGATCTTTTGGGTCGCATGCGACTGTTGCCCAGAGGGGTCGCCGATGACGAGAACTGACAGGCCGCTTGCGTGGCGAACACGCGCGGGCTTCACGCTGGTCGAGGTGATGGTTGCCCTGGCAGTGGTTGCGGTTGCCTTGCCTGCCCTTTTGCTGACTTTGTCCCAGCAGCTGGATGGCCTGCGTTATCTTGAGGATCGCCGACAGGCTCAATGGATCGCTGCTAACCGTTTGGCAGAACTCCGCCTTGTTCTCGGCGCTAAAGGCACCCTGCAGACAGGGCAGGTTTCTGGTTCGGAGGAATTAGCGGGCCGCAGTTGGTTCTGGTGGAGTGAAGGGGAGGAGACACAGGTTCCCGGATTTTTTCGTTACAAAATTGCAGTATCAGATCAGGAGGATGGCCAGACGTCTCCGATCCAGCTGCTCGATGGCTATCTAGCACAGGAGCGCCCGGGCAGTGGGCGCTAGGCACGTGGCCTCCGGCTTCACTTTGGTCGAGGTGTTGGTCGCGATGGCGATTACAGCACTTATTTCCGTGATGGCTTACACGGGGCTATCAAGCGCGCTGTCCGGTGCGGAGAGTATGCGCGCCGCAGCGACACGGGCGCACGAGATCAATCAGGCATTGTCTATGCTCTCTCGTGATCTGCGTCAGGTCGTCAACCGTCCGGTGGTCGATGAGTTGGGTCAGCTCAGCCCTGCGTTTAGTGGCGGTGAACTCGCGTCCGACTCGCTGGTACTAACGCGGGCTGGCTGGCACAACTCGACCGGGGCGCCCCGCAGTGCGCTGCAGAGAGTACGGTGGTGGTTGGAAGATGACCAGTTATGGCGCGGGTATTTTCCAGTGCTCGATCGAACCGCCGGAACCGAGGCGGTTGAGACGGCAGTGCTGGATGACATAGAGCGCTTTGAGGTTCGCTTTCTGTCTGCTTTGTCGGTCTTAGAGAGTGATCGCAACGATGTGATTGACCGCCGTAACTGGCAGGACAATTGGATTACCGATTTGTCCCAGCCAGGACAGCTGCCCGCGCCACCTGCGGCGGTCGAAGTCGTGATGGAAGTAGTCGGTCTGGGGGAGGTAAGGAGGACCTATGTGTTGCCCTCGTCCTGATCCCGGCGTGGCGCAGCGCGGCGCCGCCTTAGTGGTGGCAATGCTGGTGTTCGCTTTGGTGGCGGCGCTGATGGTCGGTCTGCAACGCGACTTCACACTGACCTTACAGCGCGGCACGCACCAGTTGTTTTCTGAGCAGGCTTGGGCGTACCTCTTGGGGGCGGAAGGATTGGCGCAGCTGGCATTGCAGGCCGACAGCCTCACCGATGCCAGGGCCGAGTCGCCCTCTGATCACCTTGGGGAGGTGTGGGCGCAGCCCCCGACACCCTATCCGCTGGAGGCGGGAGGATGGATGAGCGGGCGTATCGAGGACTTGCAGGGCCGCATTAATCTTAATCTGCTGGCCGAAGCACCGGCGACCGGGTCAGGCAATCCTGATGCGACGGACGCTGTGGGCGCTGGCGAAGAGAGCGGGCGTGAGCGGTCCGACGGCCTTGGGAGTGCGCAGGCCGCTATGACTGATCCGGAAAAGCGCTGGACAGGAACCCAAAAAATGCTCATTCGGGCTCTCCAAGCCATGGGTGATGCGTCGCTGTCTCTCGATGAGGCAACGGTGCTGACTGATGCCATTACCGACTTTATTGATCGTGATGCAACGCGACGACTCAATGGAGCCGAGGAGGCGGAGTATCGCTATGCCGACTTCCCCTACTTGCCCGCCAATCGTCCATTGGCCAGTGTCAGCGAATTGCGAGCAGTACAGGGTATGACGGTTAAGGTCTATCAGGCGCTGGCCCCACTCGTGACGGTTTGGCCTGAGCAGGCCGGTAGACTGAACATCCTCACTTGCCCACTGCCGGTTTTGCGCAGTCTCAATGGCGATGATCAGCTGTCACCGCTCTCTGTGATGGAGGGGGAACGGCTCGATGCGCTGCGCCGTGAAGGGGAGATTAGCCGCGTGGAGGACCTCCTTAACGATCCGGTGTTGAAGGGGCAGGCAGTGGCTGAGCTGGAGCCCTTGCTCGACGTGAGGAGTGACTGGTTCCTTCTCGACGCAGCGGTCGAACTGATCGAACGGGAGCGCCACTTGTTCAGCGTTTTGCATAGAGGTCCGGAGCGGACCGTCGCTGTTTTTCGCTCTGAGGGCGAGCTATGATGAGATTCTTGTCTGTGAATCGGTACCCACTGATTTTGCGAATACCACGCCGATGAATCTCGAAAATCTCAATGTTGTGCGCTGGCATCAGGGGCAGGGGTTTCTGGTGCGAGCGGGTCATGCACCGGAGCCGTTGGCTTCTGATGAGTTTAGTCTGCCAGACAATACCTGTTTGGCACTGCCCTCAGATGTGGTGCGTAATATGACTGTCCCAGTCGCACCCGAAGAGGTGAAACACCTCCGGCGCGCCTTGCCGTTTATGCTCGAGGAATCCTTAATCGAGGACGTAACCGAACTTCATTTTGCCTTTAGCCCCATGCGGGACGATCTGCAGGCGGTGGGGGTCGTGAAGCGATCCACTATTGCACAGTGGATGGAGGAATTGCCCGATAAGGTAAAGGAGCTTCCTTGGGTGACCGAAGTTTTATGTCTGCCGTGGCGCGCGGGGCAGTGCACGTTGATTTTCGAAGACGAGTGGGTGCTCGTGCGCTGGGGTGAGGCAGAGGGAGCACGAGTCGAGATGGCCTTGTTACCAGCGCTTCTCGATTCGTTGGAGGCGGAGCAGATCACGCTAGTGGCCTATGGAAAGGACCAACAAAGCGCCATGGTGGTGATTCCGGAACGTTTCCATGACGAACTGCAGTGGCGACAGGGCGGGCTGTCTGACGCGCTGCTGTTGGCGGAACCCTTGCCAGCGGGACCTGATCTACGCCAAGGCGATTTCGCACCGCGTTTGCCTCTGATGCGTTGGTGGGGGGTGTGGCAGCGCGTCGCAGTCGCGCTGGGTGTGGCCCTGATTTTGAAGACAGGTCTGTCGATAGCGGATTATGAAATGCTAAAGGCAGAGGATCTGCAGCTTCGTCAAACCATTCAGGAAAGCTACCGGCGTATCAACCCCCGTGGCGCGGTGGTGAATGTTGAAAAGCAACTCAATCGCCAGCTTGCTGAGCTGGGTGCGGGGGCCAGGCACCGGGCATTTACCCCCATTTTGGTGTCGTTGCTCAGCGCAGCGGCCGCAGTGCCGGAGATTACGCTCACATCGGTGAACTACAGTGGCGGGAGCGATATCCGGGTCAATTTTTCAGCACCGGATTTTCAGTCGGTAGAACAAGTGCGAGATCAATTGAAGCAGCGTGCCCTCAGTGCAGAGCTCGAGAGTTCTAATGCGCGCAGAGAGGGTGTGGTTGCGCGGCTGCGGGTGGAGATTTGATGATGCGGCAGTGGTTTGAATCACTTTCGAATCGGGACCAGATCGCACTGGTGATACTCGGGGCGGCACTTGGACTGTGGGTATTTGTGCAGCTGATTTTTTTCGAGCTCGATGGCCGCCGCGAGCGCCTGAAGGGCGGCAATCAAGCGCTGGCGCAGCAACTCATGCGGGTTGATCTCAAGGTCGAGCAATTGGCTGCTTTGAGGGCTGGGGGGAGTGGTCGACAGGTCAACTTGACCCGCACTCTCAGTCAGGCAAGTGAGGCGAATGGTTTGGCCGTTAAGCGTCTGCAACCCAACAGTCGGGGCGAAGTACAAATCCGGTTTGAGGGGGTGGCCTTTGATAGTCTTCTGCAGTTCCTCGAGCAGATAGAAGGTGTTACCGGGCTCGCGGTTCTAGATGCGTCCATCAGTAGCGCAGGCCAAAACGGCGGAGTGAATGCGACTTTGCGTATCGCTGGGAGTTGAGCGATGGCATGGCTGATCAAGTACCGCCGGGGGCTCGCAGGCACACTCCTGTTAGCGCTTGTGGTGTCCCAAATACCAGCGCGCACATTTCAGGGGTTGTTGCCTGACAATGTCTCCCTTTCGGGCTTGTCGGGCACCATCTGGTCCGGACAAGCGGTCAGGGCCTGGACGATGATAGACGAGCGCCCTTTAATACTGGGTGCTGTTCAGTGGCGGATAGAGCCATGGCGACTGGGTTGGAGCACACCCCTGACGGTTACCAGTGAGTGGGGCGATCAGATTCTGCGCGGTCGGATTGGCTTGGGGCTCACGGGGCAGTGGGTGCTGCGCGATATCAGCCTAAATTTTGACACCCAGATACTGCGTGCGCTCTTTCCCCTGTATTTGGGTGGAACACTCTCGGGCCGATTTGATCGCATTGAAATCGAAGATGACAATCTTGTGCAGGCGCGAGGGGTGGTGACTCTACGTGACGGCATATGGACGGCGAGCGGTGGCAGCATCCCGTTGGGCAACTACCGTATTGATGTGATGGGGGACCGCGCATCGTCTGATGGCGTGCAGGCCGTTATGCACACAGATAATGGTGCGTTGCTGCTGGCGGGAGAGGCCAATCTGGTCGCCCGCGCTTACGAGGTGAGTCTGCGTGCGAGTGGGCCGATGGCAAAGGATGAGCGTTTTCGCCGCGCGGTCTCCCTTTTCGCGACACCGACTCCGGAAGGCTTTGATATCTTGGTACAAGGGCAGCTTTAGTATTGCCATAACGCCTATCCATCCGTAGTTTGGAGTGTGCAACGTCCAACTCAGAATAAACAAGGCGTCTGGGGAGCGTTCGCTCCCGAGCCCATAAAAGCAGGAGGCAGGTTAATGGTGTCAGCAGGAAACGCGGTGTGGTCCAGTCGATTTGCTTTTGTGATGGCGTCGGTCGGTTTTGCCGTTGGTCTGGGCAATATCTGGCGTTTTCCATATGTAACGGGTGAAAACGGCGGCAGCGCCTTTGTCATGATCTACCTGCTGTGTGCTGTTGCCATTGGCATACCCTGCCTGATGGCAGAGTTGCTGGTGGGACGGCGCGGAGGCGGCAGCCCTCCCACGTCCATGGCAGCGGTCGCAGCAGAATCTGGCCGCAGTAAACGCTGGCAAGTGGTGGGCGGTATGGGGGTCGCAACTGCCTACACGATTGCGATCACGTACGCGGTAGTCGTGGGCTGGGTGCTCTGGTATCTGGCTCGCGCACTGGTCACGGGTTTTGCTGATTTCGACGCAGGGGTCGCAGAAGCCACTTTTGCGGGACTGTTGGCTGACAACCAGGCCATGGTGTTATGGACGCTGATCGGTAATCTCATTGTCGGCGCAATCATTTATGCGGGGGTCACGTCGGGTATTGAGCGGGCCGTGACCGTCATGATGCCGCTCATGTTTTCACTGCTCGTAGGACTGAGTATTTACAATTACTTTGCCGGCGGCTTCGTCGAAACCCTCGAATGGCTTTTTACGCCGGATTTCAGCAAGGTCACCGGTGCGACGGTTCTTGCCGCGGTCGGTCAGGCCTTTTTCTCGATTGGTGTGGGTATGGGAGGCATGATGACCTACGGTGCCTATCTGCCCAGGGATTTCTCCATCGCACGCGGCGCCGGGACGATTGTTCTGGCGGATACGTTGATTGCGATCCTGGCCGGCTTTGTTGTGTTTCCTGCGGTATTTCACTTCGGTTTAGACATGGCGAGTGGGCCCGGTCTGATTTTTCAGACCTTGCCGGTTGCTTTCTCACAGATGCCTGGGGGCTCGATCTTTGCGGTGCTCTTTTTTGTGATGCTGGCGGTTGCAGGTGTCACTTCCATGGTGGGTTTGCTGGAGAGCGTGACCAGCTGGACCAAGGAAAAGCTCGATACCTCGCGCGAACGTAGCACGATTCTGGTTATCGGGTCGGTCACGAGTCTCAGCGTGATTTCCGTGCTGAGCTACAACATCTGGGAAGATTATCGCCTGCTGGGCATGAATTTTAACGAGCTCACCGAGGCGCTGTACGACAGGTTACTGCTGCCCATGGCGGGTTTGC